>Ga0181561_10000577_pt1 | contig 31053 bp, 20 predicted proteins | sample 011ome_19_FD_133760 | JGI IMG/M metagenome (GOLD analysis project Ga0181561, IMG submission 133760) | Coastal salt marsh microbial communities from the Groves Creek Marsh, Skidaway Island, Georgia - 011510BT metaG (megahit assembly) | ecosystem: Environmental > Aquatic > Marine > Intertidal... | reverse complement strand
TTTTTGCGAAAGAGAGAGAGAGAGAGTTAAATTCCATTTTTTTTTTTCCATTTTGTCAGATAAGAGAGAAGAGAGGCGAGAGTGCCGGCTGGGAGCGGAAAGAAGAGGTGTCTCTTACCAACGCGCAGCATCGTAAATAAACTCTCCGACGACGACGCGAATAACAACAATGATAGGCAGAAGACTCCCGTCTTTCGTGGAGAGAGCCGGGAGCAACTGGTCCCCGAACGAGGAAGAAGAGAGAGGAGAAACGACGTCGTCGTGGTCATGTACTTCTTCAATGGATATGCGTCGTCGATCGGAAGAAGAAGAAGCGCGAGAAGAAAAGAAGAAGACGGGAGGAAGCGAAGAAGCCTCATTACGCGTCGAAAAAAACAACGATGGAAGAAGCGAGAAAAAACCAGCGCTCGAGAAGAAACCATCAAACAAAATGCTAGAATCGCTGACGGAAGAGTTGATCGCGTCGCTCCGGCCTTCGAAACAATCGGAGAAGAGAAGACGGATGGTGTTTAAGAAGATGGAATCGCTCGTGCGCGAGTGCTTCGAGACGACGACGACATCTTCGACTTCGTCTTCGAAGATGAAGGTGAAACCGCCAATCGTTGTTTCTTCGTTTGGTTCGGTGCCGTTTGGAACGTATTTACCGGACGGGGACATCGACATGTGCATATTAGGCGATCACGAGGTTTTGGATTCGCAGACGTGGCCGGAACGGCTGAGCGCGTTCATAGCGAAGAAAGAACGGGAGGAGAAGAAGAAGAAAGAGACTAAGAAGAAGAAGAATGAAACAACAACAACAACAACAACAACAACGAAAGAAAACGAAAACGAGATAGAGAAGGATAACGATGTTGAACGACGAGACGAAGAATATCCTGATTTGGAGGTGAAAGACGTCGTGGTCATCCACGCGGACGTGCGCTTGTTGAAGTGCGTCGTCGACGGCATCGTGGTCGACGTGAGCGCCAACCAATTCGGCGGCTTGGCCACGTTGGCGTTCTTAAACGAGGTGAACGCGAAAATCGGGAAGAAAGATTTGTTCAAACGATCGGTGATTTTAGTCAAAGCGTGGGCGTTTTACGAGTCTCGGATATTGGGCGCGCCGTACGCGTTGTTGTCCACGTACGCCTTGAAGACTTTGATCATTTGCGCTTTGAGGAGATTTCAAACGAGAGAAATCGAGACGCCGCTCGACGTCTTGAGAGTGTTTTTCGAGTACGTGTCGAACTTCCCGTGGGAAACGCACGCGGTGACCATCTTTGGCGACGTTCCCGTTGAGAAGTTGGACAAGATGTCCTTGAAAGAGCTTTGCGAAAAAGAAAAAGGAGAATCGGAAGCCCCGGATCCGCGGCTGAGCTCGAGCTCATTGAACGACAACTTTATGGACACGATTTTGAAGCTGTACGGACCAGACTCGCGACCGGATGCAAACGTTCTGTTGAACATAGGAAACGTCAAGAAAGTACCGTTTCGGAGACGCGCGATTGGTGCGAAGCACTTGCACATCTTAGATCCGCTCTCGGAGACGAACAATTTGGGTCGATCGGTTTCGCTGGGCAACTTCGCGAGAGTTCGAGCAGCGTTCCGATTAGGCGCAGAGCGATTGAAACGGTTGGAAATGGAAGCAGAACCTGAAAATATACGCAGAGGGTTCGAACATTTCTTCAAAGTTGCCCTGGCAAACCGAGGCGGGAAGCTCGCCAGCTGCGTGGGAGACGACGAAGAGGACGACAAAAACGACGAGAAGTTCAAAAACGTCAGACTGCCCGTTACGCCGCAGACAACGAACAAAACTTTGCACAATAGAAAACCATCGCTCGGTTCGTCTTCGCCGTTTCACTCGCACTCCGTCGCGGACGATTTGGTGGCGTTGAAGTCGCCGTGTAATAAACTCAACGAGTCGCCAATTAGTAAAGATAAGATTTCAAAAGAAGAAGACGACGAGGAAAAGATTCGGTTAATGCTCGACGAGGAAGAGAAAGACGCGCACGGAGAAAGAGGTTTGTTCTGGGGACGATGGGATGGACCATCTAAGCCGAGCACTCTTCCGAGAGCGTTATCATCGGCTGAGGCCAGAGCGGAAATAGCAACCGCGCACGATAGAACGGCAAAGATGTCGTCGAGTGACGGTTCGATATCGCCGCCAGATTCGGAAGCGTCCTCGCCGGCTGTTTCTCCGCCGCGATCGGAAACGGGCGATTCTACGACAGATTCTGCGGAATATTCTGGAGACGATGCAAAGTCTGTGATGTCGCTTGGATCGGATAGTAACACGACGTCTTCAAACGGAAGCATGCCGCCGAATTCGCCGTTATCACCTTTAGATAAGTACATGTCCTCGGCGGCGTTCAAGACAGCTTCCATACCGCCACCTATTGAAGAGTCGAAAGATATCATCACGGGTTGTTTGGAAACTATTCACACGCACTTGAACTTTGGCATTGAAATGCAACGATTGGCAATTGAACGACAAAACGCGACGTTGAACAACGCGGTGATGATGCACAAACGTCATAGCGGAAACGTCGTCGCGCCACCGCCGCCGCCGCTGCCACCGTTGCCGTCCTCGCCACCGCGAAGTAGCACTCCGACTTTCGTGCCATCGGTGCCTTCCATGCCTTCCATGCCACCACCGCCGTTACCACCGCCGTTGCCTCCGCAGCTCGTACCGCACCCAGTCGCCGCGGTATCGGCACCGTCCGCCGTCGCTCCGAGGTCAGTCCTTCACATCCCCGCGCCACAAGCGACGAGAACAAAAACGCCCTCGATGAACGTCCGACCTAAGCCGAATCCGATACCGCAGATAAATTCGACGAAAACAAAGATTGTTCCAGCGGCTCGAGTACCGTCGATGAACTGGAAAATCGCGTGCGGCAACTCGAATTCTTCGTCTGATGCAAACACGCCCGCGAGGAATACGACGACAACGACGACGAACGTGGAACCGGCCGGCAGTAACGTGGTGGCGGCGAAAGCAGTTTCGGCGAAGCTTTTGGAGCACCAATCGTCAAAGGTTTCCGAACAAGACGAGCCTTCGAGATCGTCATCGGAGACTACCGCCGTCATTGACGGAGGAAACGCGTCATCATCCATGGTGGAAACCGTGGCGTGGGTCCACGTCGCACGCGGAGGTGCTGCTCGTCAAACGCAATCGAGCAACGATAACGAAGACGCGCTGCAGAAACCGTCTACTCCAACGTCCGAGGAGAAGAAATCAAAGAAGACTGGTAAATCGTGGGGAACGAAGAAGACGAAGAAAGCGAGAGCGGAAGAAGCCTTCGTCAACGACGATCTCGTCTACGAACGAGAAGAAATCGAACGAGACGTTTCCAAAGGTTTCTCTCCCGCTCGGTCCAAATCGGTCCCTTTGCAACCCTCCTGGGGCCCGAAAGGCGCCGTCTGTTTGGATACGCTGAGAAAAGTTGCCGAGAAGAAGACGACGACGAGCAAGCAGCAGAAAATCTCGCCGCCGGGTTCTGTTCTCAGCGAAGACGGAGGCGCGACGACGGCCGTCACTTTCGACGAATCCGACGTCCAACTCGCCGTAGAGGCGGTCAGATTGTGCCTAAAAGGCGTCTGGGTCAGCGACGAAGAACGCGCCTCCTCTCAGAAATCCAAAAGCGCCAACAGCAGTCCGCGGCGAAAGAGAGAAAGGAAGAGAGACGCAGTCGCGCCTCCTCCGGAATCCTCCTGCGAAAAAAGCTTCCCGAAATTCGGAAATACCACCACCAACGCGACGACAAAAACGACCACGACGACGAACAACAAAGGCAGTACCGACAGCGCCGACGCTCAAACACAACCACCACCAGCGACGCCTCCCGCGACGGCGACGCGCTGGGCTTCCATCCTGTAAAAATGAAAAACAAATAGAAGCGGTAAAGAAAATATGCATATACACACACGCGCGCGAGCATCGTAACACAGACATACACGTAAAAAACGAATTAGAATTAAAGAACGAGAGATATATACCGTGTTGTTATGAGTATAAAGAGAAAGTTTTAATGATGAAAAGCGGCACATTCGCGCGGCGCGAAAGAGTTGTTCACATTTTTTTAAAGTCTCCGCGTATCTCTCGAGAATTGAATTCAAACCTCATTCATTTTTCGTCAACTCTCTTCTTTCTTTTTACGTACCTCGATAAAACAGAATGGAGAACGCGACTACCAGAGACGACCAGTACTTGACGGACTTGCTGTCCTACTCCGTCGATCGGCTCGGCAAGGTGCGCCGCTTTTTGTTATCTTTTCTCTCGTTCTTCTTCTTCGGGAATAATATTTATATCGTCGTCCCCGCGCTTTGAAACGCGTGTTGGAATCGCGCGCGCTGACACAGATATCTCTCTCATCACCCTTACTCTTTATCTCTCTCTCTCTCTCTTTAACAGGAACCGGAACGATTACAAACAGAACTCGCGCGCGCGGAGAAGAAGCAACGCGACGCCGCGATAAAACATTACCGCGCGTTTATCGCGGCGCATTCCGCGTACGATGTCGTTCGCGATCGGGTGGAGAAAGCGAGAGTTGATTTGCAACACGTCGCGGACGCGTTGCCGGAACTGAAGAAATCGTGCAGAGATTTTGCGAACAGAGCGGAGAGCGTGGCGCGAGCGCGAGCGGTGAATCAGCAGCTGTTGAATCGCGTGCCCGGGGACATTTCGGATATATTGGAGATTCCGCAGACGCAGGAGCAGTGCGGGAGGAACGGAGCGTACGACGAGGCGTTGGATTTGGAGTTGTACGCGGAACGTCTGAGAGCGAGTTTACCGGACGTGCCGGTGATTGATGATTTGAGGGAAAGCGCGAGGGTGGCGAATAAGAAGATGTTGAAGAAGTTGTTGGTGAGGTTGCAAGAACCGATTCAGTTGCCGGAATGTTTGAGGATCGTGGGACACGTGCGAAGGTCGAGGTATTTTGAGAGCGAAACCGCGCTGAGAAGAGCGTTTTTGGCGAGAAGAGAAGTGTTCGTGAGAAACGCGTGCGAAGAGGTGAGGAGATGGTTGGCACCGTACGATCGCGCGAAGAAGTTGACGGACGTGCACAGAGTGCACGTGTTCGACGTGGTGACGCAGTATCGCGCCATCTTTAGCGACGGCGACGGTACTAGCGCGTTCGAAGAAACATCAACAACGAGCACTAGCAATAATAGCAACGTAACCGCGGACGAATCAGCGGTGTTACTCTCCGCGTGGTCCTCACAAAGGGCGGAATCGTACAAGAATGCTTTAGACGAGTCGTTACAAAGAGTCGACGAAGGCGGCGCGTTGGCGTCTGTTTTTGAACACTGCGAGTACTGCGGGAATTCATTAGCTCGAGTTGGCGTCGAAACGAGACCGCTGCTCAGAAAGGTGTTTGAAAAACACGCCTTGAGGATATTCGAAGACGCTTTAGTTGCCGCTTCGGAAGCGTTTGAGAAGTCCTTGAGCACGCACCGATGGACGACGTATTTAGCGGGTGGAGAAACGACGACAGAAAACGACGCGAATAAGGATGGTAAAGATGCAAACAGAGAATACGCGCCACCGCAATCTCTCTTGGAACATGCCCCGATTGCTGCGTTCGTCAACGGCATCGTCGCGGCATTTAACGAAGTTCGTTTGTTGACCCCCAAATTGAGAGGATGTAAGAAACCGTTCGCGAAGAGTTTGCGAAAAACTTTCGAAAGCGGTCAAAAGAGTTTGAAAAACAGAGAAACGAACGAGTTAGCGTCGAGCACGGAGAAGAAGAAAGAAGCGTACAAAGAGGCGGTTAAAGCGTACGAGGAAGTCGCGGCGCCGTACGTCTCGAAATGTTTCGCGAGACTCTTCGGGAGCGCAAACGCCGCCGAAGATGTTGGTTTAGTTTTGTTATGAGTTTTAGTAGAATACCAGCAAGTACTCGTAAAAAAAATAATAAACAAGAGCGTGTGCGTGTCCAGTAGTGCTTCTCTCCATTGTTCCAATCTTCTTCGTGTGAGAGAACAGCGCTTTTAAAACGGAGTTTTCCCTCCTCAGAGAGAGAGAGAGAGAGAGAGAGAAAAGTAAGTTTCCCCAGTAAAACGAAGAAAGAAAGAAAGAAAAGAGGGTGCTCACAAAACTAACTTCAAAAAAAAAAAGAAGAAAAAAAAATGTTCTAAAACCCTAAACGACTAAAAAAACTCTCCGCGTTTTTCTTCTTCTTCTTCGTCTTCAAACCGCGGCTGCGTTGTTGTGGAAGATTCGAGAGAATCCCCCCGTCTCTTCCGTGCGCCGCGCGCATCGATAATAATAATAACGACGATGAAGACGACGACAAAGAAGAGGAGTTCTTCGTTTTACCTCTTTACGGCGACAATTCTTCTTCTTCTTCTTCTTCTTCTCAACGCAGCAGAGCGCGTCGTTTCCGCGCAAGAAGATTCCGACGCCTCTGTGGAGGGGGAGCCCCCGCGCCTCGTCGCAGAAGAAGTCATCGACGACGACGGTTTGATTCCAGACGCGAGAGAACTGGCAAATAAAATACTCTCCGGCGGCGGTGGGACGACGACGACGAGTGGGCGACAAGGAGGAAGACTTTCGCGACCGAAAGCTTTCGATGACATACGCGACGAGAGCGTTGATATTCACCGGCACGAGGCGATTGGGAATCTCCTCGCGGAGAAGCTGCAAAGTTTAGAAGAACTGGACGAAGAAGAAGACGAAGAAAAAGATGATCGAGATCAAGAAGAAGACGAACAAGAAGAAGAAGAAACGGAACGCAGATTGGACAGTCGCTTCGAGGACTGGCTTCGCAAATTTCCCGAACGCAGAGAGTCGTACTGCGACGACGACGGCGACGACGACGACGGAGAGAGGAAGAAGGCGTTGTGCCCGCAGTCCTTCGCGAGAGAACAGATTTACCTCGAGAACCTGAGACGGGTGGAAAGGCACAACGAAGCGCTCGAGCGAGGGTGGCCGACGGAGACAAAGTTAGAGCTGAGCGTGGATAATCAGTTCGCGGATAGGACGAAGAGCGAGTACGAGAAGCTGATGAGCGAGACCGGGATGCGGAAGAGGAGCGAGTTTGAGAAGACTTCTTCGTCTTCGCCGCGAAGGTTGTCGGACAAAAAAGAGGAGGAGGAGAACGTAGTCGCGACGAAGGAGATGAAGAAGATGACGGTGGCTGCGTCGTACGCGATGGCTAGTTTAGGAAGTTCGCGGCGCGAAGAGACAGAAAAGCATGACGATAAAGACGACACGTCTTCTTCTTCTTCGTCGTCGTCGACGAAGAGAGGAATTTTTGGTAAAGTGGTAGAGGAAGTAGACGACGCCGTAGTCGTCGCGGAGAAGGACGAATCCGGACCGAGTTTGGAGGAGTTGAAACAAGCCATCGCAGACGACGCGAAGAAAGACAAAAGCGAGGTCGAGATTGATGATACTTCCATCGAAGAGTCGACGACGACCACGACGCAAACGCAAGCGAGCAAGAAGACGGAGGACATCTTATCTAGACAGTTTCCAGAAAAGGAACGCGAGGCAGTCAACGCGAGAGTCATTATCCCGAAGAAGATGCAAAACGCCACCGGCAGCAACGCGAAAAAATTTTCTTTGAACGACATCACGGATGCGACGTTAGATTCTGAGTTTGTTAAATTCGTGTTTAAATACGACAAAAGGTCCGAGTATTGCGGCGATGACTCGCGGTGGCCGTGCGAAGTTGCGTTTCAAAAGCAAGACGTTTTCTTGGCCAACGTGAAGGAAATCGACGAGCAAAATAGATTAGCTAAGAAAAGAGGATCGCACATGCGCAAAGGGATCACTCGATTTGCGGATTTGACGCAAGATGAGTTTGAAGATACGCACGCGACGTACGTTCCGAAAGAGCATCAAGAGGATAAAGCGGAAAGAGAACGCAGAAAGGCGAGCAAAGCGAAGAAGGATAAAATTGCCGCCGAGGCTGCTGCGAAAGGCGGCGCTTCTAGAAAGTTTGGCAAACATAATCATCACGGATTATTCGCGAACAAAGAAGTAGCTGCCGCAGGAGACGACGAGAAAGACGATTCAAACGCGGAGAAAGATAAAACGACGACGTCAACGACGACCGAGTCGATGACGAAAGAGGAATTCGTGAAAGACGAGGAAGAAAATCGGGAGGCGGAAAGCGTTGAATCCACCACAGACGAGAAAGAAGAAGAAGAAGAAGAAGAATCGTCTGGTTCTTCTCCGTCGTCGTCGAAAACGTCGTCATCTTCTCATTCTTCAAAGAAAGCTTCGGCATCCTCGTCAAAAAAGAGCAAGAAAGCCACCGCTGAAGAGAAAGAGAAGGACGAAGAAGTCGAGGCTGCCGCGGAAGAAGCCACCGCGGAAGAAGGAGAAAAAGAAGAAGAAAAGTCGAAGCCTGCGAAAAAGCGCCTCTCCAAAGAAGAACGCAAAGAACAAGAAGAACGCGCGAAGAAAATGACCCCGGAAGAGATCAAGAAAGCTCGCAAAGCGAACAAGTTGAAAAACGCCAAGCAGGGCATCGCGCGCGAACTTCCTCAACTCGGCGAGATTACCAAGGATGAAAACTTGAAGAAGAAAGTCGTCGATAAGTACAACTTTCAAAACGAGAACGAATCCGAGGAAGAAGATGAAGAGGAGACGTCAAACAACGTCATTGACGTCCAAATTCACGAGTTTAACGATCCGAACTCGAACACGACGACGTTCAAGAAACATCTCGACTGGCGAAACAAAATCGATATCGGTCCGGTGTATTCTCAAGGCGCGTGCTCCGGATGCTGGGCGTATTCGACGGTGCAAGTAATCGCGGATTCAAAAGCAATCAATACCGGCAGTCGACCGGATTTGTCACCGTACCACTTGTTATCGTGCGACACGCTCGATTCCGGGTGTCACACGGGCAACATGGCAACCGCGTACGCCTGGATCGGCGTCCAACGCGACGGCATTTTGCGCTCGAGAGATTTCAGCACTGACATCACGCCCGCAGACGAGTGTCCGTTACCGTCCAACTTGGGCTCGAACGGGGAGATAATACCCGACTCGCGAGCACCGAAACCGAGAGGAATTGGTATCGACGGATACTGCGAAATCGCGCCGTTAGAAGGCAAAGATACCATTTTGGCTTTGATGCGCGCGGTGAAGCAACAACCCATCGCGGTTGGATTAAACGTAAAACCGTTGCAGTTATACGGCGGGGGTTTGGTCCAAGTCGCCGATTGTCCTCCCGCTTCGATGGATTCAGTCACCGCAATCAACCACGCCGCAGTCATTGTCGGATGGGGCATGGACGAAGCCGCCAAGAAACCGTACTGGTTGATCAAAAACTCCTACGGCGTCGATTGGGGCGAGGACGGCTACGCGCGAATTGCCATGGAGTTGACCGAAGGTGGTGCCTACGGCGCGTGCGGTTTATACTCTGAGCAGAACTATCCGCTCACGGATGGTAACAGCTGCGCCGAAGGCAGCGACAAGCGATGGTCCGAAATCCAAGGCTCCGACGGCGACGTCTACCTGATGCCCGATTACGTCCTGGTCCTCCCCAACGGCGGCGGCTTACTCACGCCGGCAAAGTTCACCATCTTCGGCCACGACGTGACCAACTTGCTCAAATACACCTCCGTGTTCTGCTTCGTTTCCTGCGTCGCGCTCATCTTGATGGAAATCGCCCAGTGCATCCACCCGGAGATTGAAAACTGGGGCAGTGGCGCCGGTCCCGCGCGCGACGACGACGATACCGCGAAAGAGACCCTCCTCGCCGCGAACGACGACGACGCCAACAACAACGCGAAGAACAAAGATAGAAAGAACACGTACGGTACCAGCGATACAGTTTGAATGAGCTGAGTGATAAAAATTATTATAATAGCGCGCGTAGTGTGTACGAGTAGTTGTGTATTGTGTAATAGTATTTCTATAGAGTTTTAGAAGTCATACGAGAGAGTGAACACACGAAGAGCCCGCGGCCAAAAATCTCAAAAATCTCCCCATTACATTACAAAAAGCAGAGCAAAAGCCGCTCAGAAAAGAGAATGACAACAGAGCCCCGCGATTGATATCAAAGCAACACACGCGCGCATACACAGAAAGCAAAAAGAAGAAGATGGCGACGATGAAGAAGCGTTTGGGAGCCGTGGTGCCATCCTTCATCCTCGTCGCGCTCGTCGTCTTCCTCTTCTTCGTCCCCGCGGGGGTCAATTGCGAAGAAAACAACGCCGCGCCAATACCGAACGAGAATAACAACAACAACAACGACGATTCCGCGCTCGGGAAACAGCATCAGAAACAATTCGTCCCGGCGGATAATTCTGGGACGGACGTGCACATGTACTACGGCTCGTTCGGTGGCGCGAGCAACTGCGAAAACTGCCTCGTGAAGGCGCGATGGTTGGCGGAGAAATTAAGAGTGGATACGCTGCACGTGCCGGCGTGTAAGCGGAAACCCGGGGACGAGAACATGTATCCGACGATGAACCCGCTGGAATATTTCGATCGGGATAGTTTACAGTCGTGTAATTTAGTGCCAACGTCGGATTCGAACGGGGAGTCTTTCGTGGAGCAGAGGTCGCTGCGGACGTTCAACGTGGAGAGTTTAGGAAGGAGCATAACGGCGGACGTGGTGAACGGGATGCCGTGTTTTGAGTTAGTCGAGGGGTGGTGCGAGATTGAGAGACACCGCCTCGGGGAGTATTTGATACCGAAGCATAAGTACAAGGTGGAGTGGAAGGTGGTGACGTCGAATATAGCGGAAGCGAGAGAGTACGGGAACGAAATTTATTTCGCCGGGATGTACGATTTCGAGCCGGTGAATCCGCGCACGGGAGCGACGTATCCAAACCTTTGGCAGAGAGAAGCGCAGAGGTACGTGAAAGGAGAGGTAGAACAGTTGGGTTGGGCGGATGAAGCCGTGGAGAAGAGGCGAAGGGAGCGAGACGCGGTGAGAGCGAAGAAAGCGGCGGAAGCGAAGAATGGTAACAAGAAGGGTAGGGACAACAAAACTGGTGAAACTCCTCTCGAACGCGCCAAACAACAAAGCATACCGCGAAAAGATATGTTTTTAGCTCGAGAACAGCAAATTAAACAGCAAAAATTAGAGGATAAACAGAAACAATTACAACTAGGTAGCGCAGGCGTTCCGCAGCAGCTGCAACCGCAACATCAAATTTCAGAGGAGACTATTCGCCAGGCGTGGAATGAAAACGCAAACTCGAACGCCGGAAGACGCCGACGAGCGAGAAACTTGTTGTCGTTTAGCAGCATCGAACCGTGCTATTCGAACGGGAACTTGAACGATGAAATCTACGAAGAAGCGAACAAAGAAATTGATAAGTTGAAAATTGAACCGAGCGACACGCTGTGCGTCCACTGGCGCCAAGAGGATTTCTTATGGAAGAAAATCGGCAACGAATTCGTAAAAAACATCAGCTACGCCGCAGAACGAATCATTAACAGAGCTGAGGTTATGCAATTGAGCACGGTTTTGTTATTGACGAACGACCCAGAGATGTACCCGGACGATAAACGGTACGACGGTCGCGTGGCGGTGAACACTTTACGAGGCATGTTGCACCAAATCGGTGGTTTACGCGTAGAATGGTCCATGCATCGAAGCGAAATGGACAAGAGTAAAGCGATTTATATCGACAAGGCGACGTGTTCGATGATGGAGGATTTTATTGGCACGGGCAAGAGTTCATTTACGGCGACCATCATGGATATTCGCCATACGCACGAGTTATGTTCGATGGAAGATCCAAACGCGCAATTGGGTAGAAACAGTAAGGAGAACGACAAGAGTAGAGATGCGACCGCGTTAATGGAAGGAGAAGGATCGTCGTTGTCATCTCCAGCGGTCAAGTATAAAATGTGCTTGAAAGAAAAGTATGGCGGCGTAAAGAGGGAGAGTTCGGACAATCACGGATCGCCGTTCATCTTCCCGATTGATGAAATTGAACACCCGATTCATGCGATTGAGTCGCTATTAACTCACGACGGTACGGTTCCTGCAACGAGCGATGACGTCGATGACGATAGCGAACACGAAATAGATTTAAAAGGCGGACCTGAAGTCGTGGACGAATACTTGACCGAAGAGGAGATTCAAGAATTCAAGTCGAAAGAGAAAAAAATCGAACCGAAGGTTGAGAAAATGGACCACGACGATTACGTCCAAGAGTACCAAGAGGAAAACCAACAGACGAATGCGCTGAAGGAGTTTTCAATCTTGGATCCGTCGATTAGCGCGGAAGATTTGAAATTAGATTTACGAGAGTTGGACGACGACGCATCGGCGGAATGCGATCGATGTTACGCGGCGATGCCGCAATCTGAAGTCGCGACGCCAAACGCCGAAATTTGGTTGACAACGCCATCGTGCGAGAAGTGCGGAGTGCAACTGTTGAAAGTGCAAAAGAAACGCGCGAACGCAAATGCAAAAAGAGGTAGCGAAAAGTAATTCAGAGGAATTTTTTTGATATTACGCAATGGTTCTTTTAGTTTTGAAATGAATTGAAATTAATTTTGATAAAAAAACACGAATAAACAACAAGATGTAATAGATTTTTAAGCTTGTAAGATTGGCTCTTGTCCCGGGATCAACTGAAAGCTCGGCGTACTTTTCGCGATTTCCAACTCGGATTCGTCCATGTCAGCTTGAATTTGGTCGTACAAAGGCGTGGACATGTATCTCTCCGAGGTATCCGGAAGCATGCACAAAATCGAACTGCCTTTCGGCGCAGAACGAGCAACTTTCAAAGCGCCGCTAAAGGTCGCCCCGCCGGAAATACCGGTGAAAATACCCTCTTTCGACGCTAAATCTTTTGCGCACTGCATGGCATCCGGACCATCGATCGGGATCAATTCATCGTGCATCGAAAGACCGGATTCCAAAACGAGCGGAATGAAATCTGGCGTCCAACCTTGGACCGGGTGCGGCGTGAACGCTGGGTGCGACCCAACCGGCGCGCCGGACGGCTTTCTTTCCGTCTTCGTCCCAGACGCCAACAAAGGCGCAGCCGACGGTTCCAACAAGCAAATCTTCACGTCCGGTCTGTTCGCCTTCAACGCCTTCGCGACGCCGTGAAACGTCCCGCCGGTCCCGTAGCCAGTCACGAAGTGCGTCAAATTCTTCCCGTTAAAGTCTCTCAAAATCTCCTGCCCGGTCGTCTTCTCGTGAAACTTCCAGTTCGCCTCGTTCTCAAACTGACTGGTCAAAAACCATCCGTGCTTCTCCGCTAACTCTTCCGCTTTCTTGACCATCCCGGTACCTTTACCGCCCTTCGGCGTGACGATGACCTTCGCGCCCAACATGCGCATAATTTTACGGCGTTCGATCGAAAACGGTTCCGCCATGCAAATGACGCACGGGTACCCTCTTTGCGCGCACACCATTGCAACCGCGATGCCTAATAATGAGAAGAAGAAGAAGAAGAAGAAGAAGAAGAAGAAGAATCATTTTCGCGCGTTCATTTAATTTAATTGGAGAGAAGAGAAGAAGAGAAAAAATATCTCAAAAGGGCAAAAGCCCAATCGAGGAAAATTTCCGATTTCCGATCAAAAAAGAAAACAACAACGACAACGACAACTTACCCGTATTCCCACTCGTCGCTTCAACCACGGTCATCCCGGGCTTCAACTTCCCGCTCTTCTCCGCGTCTTCAATCACGGCTAACGCCAAACGATCCTTCACCGACGACAACGGGTTGAAGTATTCGCACTTGACGTACATGTCGACGCCTTCCGGGGCCAATTTGTTAATTTTGACGATGGGAGTATCTCCGATTAACGACGTGATGTTCTCGTGGATGACCGCGCGCGGGGTGAGGGCGACTTTGGTGCCACGCTTTGTCGATGGTTTGACTACTCGTGGGCGAGTCGTTGAGACGGATTGGGTGAATGATAACATGGTTCGATTGATTTTTTTGTACAGCTTTTTTGTGTGTGTTGGATTTTGGAACTTTTTGCTAACTGTCTTTCGTGTGTGTGGGTTTGGGAAAAACGAGAAACGAAAAAAATGTCGATTCGACGCGACATCGAGGAAGGTTAAAAACGACTCTTCTTCTTCTTCTTCTTCTTCCTCCGCAGTTTCAACCGTGCGCGCGTTATTACATTTTCTACTCTTACTTCTATTCGTTACTAACGTGTACACTAAATTGCCCTAAAATGTTCTCTGCGCGTATGCTTAATCCGACGTATATAATACATTTCTTGAATGATGTTTCGCGAGATTCCTCGAAATCAGATTGAATGTCATTCACATCAGATTCCCACTCTCTGAAAGCACGAGAGTATGATGGTACTCTCGGCGAGTTTTATTCCCGCTCCGCTCTTCCCCTCTTTACTCTTCTTCTTCGAGGACGATTTATCTTCCTCGCCGCTATCGTTTGAGTTTTGTTCTCTCTGGCCTTCTTTCGCGACGACTATTCGTAAAGGCGTGGTTCTTTGGACGTCTTCCAACGCGTTTGAGGAGATGACTTTTTCGTTTTTGTTTTTGTTCGAATTCGGTTCGCCGTCTTCGAATAAAGTCCTCCGGTACGTTCGAAACCATTTGCGAGGCATTTGGTCCAATCGACCGACGAGAGTCTGCTCGAACACGCATTTGAGCAACGCCACGTGATTGCTCTCCCAGTTCGCGTCGTATCCGTGAAAAAGTCTGCTCGGTGCGTATTTCTCGAACATGGTGTCGTCGTGGACGTGCCAATGTCTGAGTTTGGATCTTCGTTTACGCTCTTTCTCTTCGGCTGTGGCATCCCCTAATTCTAACGCGTCGATGGCGTCTTCCGTCGCTCGCGATCGGTCTCTAGAGTCTTCGAACGCAAATATATCATCGTCCTCCTCCTTCTCGTCGCTTAATCCATCTGCATCAAAAGCAAGATTGTTATCGCGACTGAAACCGTAAAACGTCGGCACCTTCCTCTTCAAAGCGTCCATCTGCTCCTCGAACTTCGCGCCTTCTCTCAAACTCGCGTCCTCCGTCATCTTCAACAAAGTCTTCACTGAAAACGTCTCCATCGTCTCCCGGTCGATCGGCGTCAACAAAAACTTCTCCTGCCTTCTCGTTTTATCCACTTTCCTCTCCTCTTCAAACCTTCGCATCGCGTGTCCCATCCGCCCTTTCACGCCGTACGCGAGCTCGAGAAAGTGCCTGTAATCGTCGCGGTCGCCCCGCAGCGCCCGCTCCATCCTCCTCGACTGTTTCGTCGCCTCTTTCTTCCAAATCGATATCTTCGCTCTCCCGGTCTCGTGCCGGTGTCGTCTAAATTGCTCGCCTACCCTGTGGTACCCGAAGTGCCGCAACGTCGGATCTGGAAACCGTTTCGATTTGCGCAGTAACTTGCGGTAGAGCGTCGTGACTGCTCTTTGCTTCTTGGACGCGTTGATGTTTTCCCCGAACTGCGCGCGATTGCGCAGTCGTTTGTCGTGGAGTAAAACTAACAAATCTTTCGTTTCGTCTTCGTTCTTCTCGGTCGCTCGTTTCTTCTTCTCGTACCGAGAGGTGGCGAATCCGGCTTTGATGCAGTTTGGCGGTTGGCGTGTGTCAGAAGAGCACGCAACACGCTTCCAAATTGGAAGAGAATTTGAGAGCGCTCTCTTCTTCGCGAGACCATCCGCTTCTTCTTCAAAAGAAGAAGAAGATAAAAAACGAGCGGAGCAAGAGCGAGAGAGGAACGAGAGCAGCGCTCGGCGAGAGGAGGATGGACGGGAAGAGGTGGAGGAAAGGAGCGAGCGCATCATCATCGTCCCGAGCGCCGTCTTCTGTGTTCGATTTCTAATTTGTGGAAGAGAGAGAAAAGTTGAAAGTTTAGGGTCTCGATGTAAACCCTAAACCCTAAAAAACACAGAGCGCACGAAAATTTTTTTTCTCTCTCGAAGCGGCCGGCACACACAAAAAATTGCGAAAGAATCTGATGCCTTCTCCTCCCGGGGGCCAACAGAGTCGGCTCGCGAAAACGCTCTGCGGATCGCTCGTCGCCGGCGCCTGCGGGTACTACGGTGCGTTTCACTTTTTACTTCCCTCCTCGTTGGATCGTTCGTTTTACGGTCTCTCTCTCGCTTTTGTGCGCTTGTTTTCCGAATGCGACGATTGAATCTCTTTTTGTTTTTCCAATTCTGTTATATATATTCTCACGCGCGGCGTTCTTCTTTTACCATCATCATTTCCCCCCCTACCTACAGCGGTGAGCGCGATCAGAGACTCGCCAAACTACCGGAAGTTTCAACGAGCGACGGCTCGATACGCGACGGCGTTTTACGCGCTGAGTGAACTCGTGCAAGTCGTGGCGACGGACGTGAGTGAATTTGTCCTCAATTCTTCGGACGAGGAAGAGGAAGAGAGAACGGAGAGCGGGCGGACGTGCGGGACGTCGTCGGTCGACGAGGACGACGACGAAAAAGAAGAGGAAGTAGACGAGGGGAAAGAAAACGATGGAAAGAGGAGACGCGAGGAGGAGAAGAAGGATGCGTTTAAACTGTATTCGAAACCGGTGCCGAGACGATTGCGGCGAATATTGGAGTGCGCGCGCCAGCCGGAAGTTATGGAGGCGGTGTCGGATTTTATCGCCGTAGGGGTGATGAAGAGCGTGCAGAGGGTGAATGAAATCGGGAGTTCTTTAGCGCCTAATGGCAGTTTGAGTAATAACGATGAAGGAGGTAGTGGTGGTGGTGGTTTCGGTGGTGGTTTTCACGGCGGTTTGCAAAACGTGGAGCAGAAGATGGCGGATTTCGTATCGCGAGTGACCGAGACGGTGTTGAAAACGGAAGAAAGCGCTTTGAGGTTTAACTCGATTTTTACGAATTGCGTGGAATCGGTGGCGAACGTGACGAAGAAAGCGCTGGCATTGAGTGTTGGTTCGAACGGAGGAGAAGGTGAAGGCGAGGCTCCTCCTCTCACGTACGAAACCGTCGTAGAATTAGCCATGCGAGAAATCGAGAAGCGCAAAAAATTTCTGTTTGATCTCATCGACGTTGGCGTGCGATCGTTCGTCTCGGAAAACCAACGGAACGAAGCAAATCCGTTCAACGATGTCATCAAAGCTCTAGAGACGAACCCTCAAATTGGATTCAAGTTGATCGATTCGGTAGCGACGAAAGTCGTGGAAACGTACGTGGCGGAAACGCACAAGAGCGGTTTCGTCTCGGAAATGGCGAGACAATCAAACAAGAGAAGAGGTCCGAGAAGTCGCGGATCGATCGCGGATTTACCAGCAGAGGAGTTTCGCGCGAGCGCGAGTTTTGCGATGGAGAAACGATTATCCATGGGAGAAGACGAACAAGAAGGAGAAGGCACGAAGAAGAACAAGAAGAGCGGATCGCCAAAGACGCCGTTGGAAAGAGCGATGGCGCAACAAAGACGACGAGAAGAAAGAGAGAATAACGAGATCGAAGAAGACGAAGATCGAAAAGATGACGTAATTGCGGATGAGTCTGGAGATGTTCCGGACCAAACGCCCAGATTCGACGGGTTACCGCCTCGAAGACCGTCCACCGCGAACCTCGCCGCGGAGCAACAACAGCCCGCGACAATGGGTGGGAATTTTCGAACGTTCGAAGGCGAGCTGGCGAAAGATTTATTCGACGTCGTGAGAGCGACGCCGAATTCGCGAAAGTTTGCGGTTGAAATGGCCACGCAGTGCGTTCGATCTGCCATGAGTGCGATTGTTTTCGCGCTCGTCGACGTCGTGCGCGTCGAGCTTCGCAAGGCGTCGAGAGGTTTCCACGACTGGATCCAAACCGGCCCCGAGTTTGACGGTGTCATCGATATTCGCTTGATATGGGCGAAACGAATGGCGATACTCACTGTATTCTTAGCCATGATACGCGTCGTGTGGAATTACGCCGTCGGAAACGACGTGCTTTCTTAGAAATTATTTATTTGTTTTTTTAATGTAACAATTCTATTTCGCGCTATAAAATAATCATTTTCCATTCGCTTCTTCTCGTTGAGACGCATATTTACGAGTTATCGCATCATCTTTCGCCGCAATTCCTTCAGCCTCTCGCAATGCGGCATCTCGTACGTTTTCCCTTTCTCTCTCTGATCTCTGGAATAACTCCTCAACATCCTCTCCTTTGTCCCTCTCTCGTACAAGCACGAGTTTTCTAACATGCCTTGGTAATCGCGTTCGATCGTTTGTTCCATGCGTTGCCGATTGAACGTTCCAGGCGTGAAGCTCTTATCAAACTGCGCTTTACTTTTCACGTAATACGGCACTTCTAATTTTTTGGTCTGCAATTTCGTCGTGTAACCGCTATTCGGTGAATCCTGAAAGAGTTGATAATGTACCTCCGGCGCAGGCGAGAACGCCCACAAGAACAAAAACAAAAGAATCGGAATCATTTGCATGAAATTCCTCGTAAACGCCGAAGCTAAGTCTTCCGGTTCCGATTGTCGTCTATTACTACTATCACTCCTATTCTCTCTATATCTTTGCTGTTGCCTCGCCCTTTGCTGCGAGGAGTGAAACCCGTGCGAATGAAACCCGTTCCCTCCGAACGTGTGAAACCTCACGCCGGGCATACCTCCGCCAAAGAACATGTTAAAAATCTCTCTCGGATCGATATCGTCATCGAAACCGCCAAACGGCGAGTGCGCTTGACCCGCGTGTCTCCTCCGCATCCCAGGCATCCCTTGCGGCCCTTCCTCGCTCCCGTACCTATCGTACGCCGCCCTCTTCTCCGCGTCCGACAAACACGCAAACGCTTTACTCACAATCTTAAACGCCTCCTCCGCCCCAGTCCCTTGACACTTATCCGGATGAATCTTCACCGCTAACTTCCTGTACGCTTTTTTAATCTCGTTCTCCGTCGCCGTCCGCTCCACCGACAACACCGCGTAGTAATCGTTCTTCTTCGCCTGAATCTCTCTCATCAACTTCTCTTGCTCTGCGGTTCCCTTGACGTATTCTTTCTTCGTCTCTTGCGCCGTGCGACTCGCCGTCGCCTCTTTCGCTCGCGCCTCGCCTCGAGCGGCGGAAGAGGAACTCGCAAACCCGCTCGCCTTTTTCCGCTGGATTTTCTGCACCAACTTCGCCACGTCCGACGCGAGCGATGCGTTCAACTTGACCGCTTTCTTGGCAAATTTCAAAGCGGAATCTAAGTCATCCGGCGATTTCGCGGAGGAAAGTTTCTCGTTGGCGATGTCCATGCATCGAGAAGCCTCGTCCGCGTTCATTTCTCTCTTTACGACGTGGTGGTATTCTTCTTCTTCTTCTCTCTCTCTTTCTCTCTCTGTGTGTGTGGTTGTGACAGTCGTGGTTTGGAGTTTTATTCGCGCGTGGAAAAGGTGTTCGATTACTGACGATTTTCTTCCCAAACGACGACGACGAAAACTTTTGACCACAACTCGACTTGAACCAAAAAATCGAAGAAGAAGAAAACAAAAAGAGCGCGTACGCGAGCGTAAGCGTAAAGGGACGAGATATATTGTACTATTAAAGCGATTTAACAACACGTTAGTGTGTATATTTCAACGATTTTCGAACGGACTCTTTCTCTTCTTTTTGTTTTACTCTATGCCTAATCTCAAAGTCACCGCTAATCTGTGCGCGTCCAAGCCTTCGACCTCGGCCATCTTGGCGACGTGCGGGCCTAAATTTTCGATGCCTTCCTTCGTCAACTCTTGGACGGTCATGTATTTGATGAAGGAGTCTAAGGAGACGCCGGAGTACATGCGACTGAAACCGTAGGTGGGTAAGACGTGGTTGGTTCCGGAGGCGTAATCTCCGACGGACTCTGGGGTGTATCTTCCCATGAAAATGCTTCCGGCGTTGTCTAAATTCGGGAGTAAGCTTTCCGGGTCTTCGACGTTGACGATTAAGTGTTCCGGCGCGTACGCGTTGGAGAACTTCACGACTTCGTCCATGTCTTTCACGACGACGCAGTACGAGTGGCTCAACGCTTTTTCTGTGATGTCCGCTCTCGGGAGCTTGTTCGCTTGCACTCGCACTTCTTCGACGATGCGCTCGACGTTTACGTCCGGCGTGACTACCAAAACGACTTGCGAATCCGGACCGTGTTCAGCTTGCGATAACAAATCCGCCGCCACGTGGCTCGGATTCGCGTCTTTGTCCGCCACGACTAACACTTCGGACGGTCCAGCCGGCATATCGATCGCGCACATCGCGTCGGAGTTTTGCAAATTCATCTTCGCCGCGGTGACAAACTGGTTCCCCGGCCCAAAAATCTTGTCAACTTTCGGACACGTCTCCGTGCCGTATCCCATAGCCGCCACGGCTTGAGCGCCGCCAGCTTTCAAAATGTGCGTCACGCCCGCTTTTTTCGCGCAATATAAAACTTCCGGGCAAATCGTCCCGTCTTTCAACGGTGGCGTGGCTAAAACCACAATCGGACACTTCGCAATCATCGCCGGCACGGCTAACATGAGCGCCGTCGACGGCAACACCGCGGTGCCCCCTGGAACGTACAAACCCACCGAGCCGATTGGCCTCGCCACTCTTCGACATCTCACGCCCGGCATCGTCGTCACGTCCACCTCCCCAGTCTTCAACTGCGCCTCGTGAAACTTTTTAATATTCTCAAACGCCACGTCGAACGCTTCCTTCACGATAGGGTCCAACGACGGCGCCGCAAAGTTCTCAATCTTCTCCACCAACGGCGTCGGTCTCACCTTATCAAACTTCTCCGTAAACTCCAAAACTGCCGAGTCGCCTTCATCTCTCACTTTATCCACGATCGGGTCGACGATATTCGCAATCGACGTGAAATCCACGCGCGGTCGCTTCAGGAGCGCTTTTTGTTCCTCCGCGGATAATTGATCGTAGACGTGCGTTTTGATGGTCATTCGATCCGTCGCCATCGCGGCTCGCGCGTTCAAAACTGCCCCAGACCGTCGTCTCCCGCTCGAAACTTTATCACCCCTCGTCGCGAGAGCGTCGTTTCTTCCTCTCCTCGAAGAGAGCGAACGAACAAAGCTCGCTACTCTGTTGTGTTGACGACACCGGGATGACGTGGTGGTCGCCGCTTGGTGTCCCGCCGCTGAATTTTGGCTCAATACGCGCTCCATATATATATGTATGTATATATATATCCGCGCGTGCTTGTCTCAGCGCGATTCAAATATCTCTCTCTCTCTCTCGCACAAAAAACAAAGGTATCGCGCGAGTGTTCTGAAGTCGTGCCTCTTCTTCTCCTCTGCGTAAAGAGAAGACTCTCTGGTCTTTTTTCTGTGTGGTACGAGTAGAGGAAAAAGAAGGCCTCACTCAAAGAGTATACTCTAACCCCTTACATATTTTAGGGTGTAAGTGTATAGTAATTACTATAAAACACCACCTTCCTTCAGAGGAACGACCAACGAGGAAGAAGATCTCTTCTCGAGCACAAAAAACTCTATTCTATCCAAATATCTACATTTGCGCAGAGAGAGAGAGAGGGAGAGAGGAAAAACGCACCACCACCCAAAGCCGCTTAAAAGAAGACATCGCGCGCGCACACACACACACACATATATAGAGAGAGAGAATACAGGGGAGAGATTTGTTTTTCAACCCGCGGAAGAAGAGAAAAGGAGCGCATTTTTTGCACGCGCATACGGTTTTAGAATAGAGAGAGAGAGAGACAAAATGGCACAGAACGCTTGTTTGCAACGCGTCGCTTTTGCGATGCAGAAAAAGACCACCACGACAGAGCGCGACGAGAAAAGACACACGAGAGGAAGACGAGTAAACGCAATCGCAGAGCCTGGACAGGAAGGATTTATCGAGAACGAGGCGGCAATTACGTTCCCGTTCGTAAAAATCGTCGACCAGGAGGAATTGAAGTTGTGCTTGATCATGAACGTCATCGACCCGGCCATCGGCGGGGTGCTCATCATGGGGGATCGAGGGACGGCGAAATCTGTCGCCGTGAGATCTTTGATTCAACTTTTACCGGAGATAGACGTGGTGAAAGGGGACGTGTTTAACTCTTCGCCGACGGATCCGCAGTTGATGGGTCCGGATGTGAGGGAGAAGTTTCAGCGCGGCGAGCCGATGGAGGTGACGAAGATTCGAGTGCCGATGGTGGAAGTGCCGTTGGGAACGACGGAAGACAGAATTTGCGGGACGATTGACATTGAAAAGGCGTTGACGGAAGGGAAGAAGGCGTACGATCCGGGGTTGTTGGCGAAAGCGAACAGAGGATTGTTGTACATCGACGAGGTGAACTTGTTGGACGATTCGTTGGTGGACGTGGTTTTGGATTCTGCCGCGGGCGGATGGAACACCGTCGAAAGAGAAGGGATCTCGTTGAGTCATCCGGCGAAGTTTATCATGATTGGGTCTGGAAACCCGGAGGAAGGCGAATTGAGACCGCAATTGTTGGATCGTTTCGGGATGAAAGTCAGCGTCGGGACGGTGTACGACGTCGAGAAGAGAACGGATTTGGTCATGAACAAGATCAAGTTCGACGAAGACCCGAAAGCGTACGAGGCGGAGTGCGCCGAAGAGACCGAAGCGTTGAGAGCGAGAATTCAAAAAGCGAGAGATATTTTACCGTCCGTGAAAATGTCGAAAGATATTAAGTTGAAGATTTCCTCGGTGTGCGCTTTAGTGGATGTGGACGGTTTGCGCGGGGATATCGTCGTCACGAGAGCGGCGAAAGCCTACGTCGCGTACGAAGGCCGCGACGAAGTCACGCAAGAAGACGTCGAGAAAGTTATTGGACCGTGCTTGTCGCACAGATTGCGCAAAAACGTGACGGATACCATGGACGGCGGCTTCAAAGTCAAGTTGGGTTTCAACAAGATTTTCAAAGGCGACGCGATGGATTTCACGCAAGACTCTAAAATCATGGCCGAAGTCATCGCCAAAGGCGTGAAAGAACCAGAACCAGAGAAGAAGGCGGAAGAACCGCCGAAGGAAAAACCAAAACCCAAGGCTGGGGCTTGGGATCCGAGCAAGATGATTGGTCGAGGGCGTTAAGATAGTATGTTGCTTAACGAACGAGACGCAAACACATAAAAAGACGAAGAGATTGAACACAAAAACTTTTAATACAAAAATCGCTTTATCATTCGATGACGATTCGACTGACACACACACACACACACGCAAACGCACACACAGTAAAACTCTCTATCGTAATTAGTATTATTATTGCTATAAATCTACTTTTTTAAAGCTACTAATAACGCGCGTCCTATTTGTTCGCGGCATATATATTTTACTTACTCGTATCGATTATGAACGGGTGCTGCAAGCACTCGCTGGCGGTTATTCTTCTCTCGGGATCCAAGATGAAAATTTTTTCCAACAAATCGCTCAACTGTCTCACTTTTTTCCTCTCGAAATCGTCGCCGCCGTGCTCCACGCACACCGCGCTGAGTATCGACTCTAAGTGACCGGTTCTATTCGCCGACAAAGTGTTGCTATCGAAAACGCGAAACATCGTTTTTCCGGTGACTTTGTCGACTTCTGCTATTCGTAAATTCTCCTCTCGATCGAAATGTTTCTCTTTGAACGCCGCTTTTCGTAAAACTTTCTTCGGCACCGCGCCTTTCATTTCCACGAAATACTTCAACATTTCGTTGTTACTTTTACCTGGGAAACAAATCTTACCGACGTATAGCTCGTACAGACAACACCCGACGGCCCATAAATCGATCGGGAAGGAGTACGGCAAACCTAAAACCACCTCTGGCGCGCGATAGAATCGACTGGCTAAATACGGCGTCAACTCGTTATCGGCGTTGAATATCGCCGAGCCGAAATCGCAAATCTTCAGCACGTTCAGTTGGTCGTTCACCAAAACGTTATCTGGTTTGATGTCCGCGTGCACGATGCCACATTTTTGTAAATGCATCAAGGCGACAAACAGCTGTCGCGCGTACACGCGAACCGCGGAGATGGAAATGCCGACATCCCTACCAAACTTTTTTGCCGCTTCGCGCAAGTTCATGGCGAGCTTTTCAAACACGAGAAAGACATGACCACGAAACTCGAACGAACGGTGAAACTGGACGACGTGTTTTTTATGCTCCGGGTCTCGATCGGAGAGTTTCTTGAGAATGGCAATTTCTGTTTTCGAGGCTTTTCTCATGGTTTCGTTGTTCCGGATGATTTTAATCGCGACGAACGACGATGACTTCAAATCCTTCGCTTTCAACACGGAACTAAACACGCCTTTCCCGAAATTTGTTTCCGTAACTTCATATCTGCCGTCGTCTAATAGTTCTCCGAGTTTCGCGCGGTAATACCCTTCGACGTCGTCCCAGTTATCTTTCAGCGCCAGGGAATTGTTCTCGCGTGCTCCTCCCGTTCCACCCGCGGCAGCTTTCTGCTGCGTCGTCGACATTTTTGCGTTTTCACCGGCATTCGCATTAGGCGCATTCTCCTCTTCCTCGTCGCTCTCGCCAAACATATCTGACGAGTCCGAGTCGAACATGTCCTTCTCTTTCTTCTTCTTCTTCTGTCTCGTTTCCTGCTCCTCCTCCTCCTCCTCCTCCGCGGACGACGGCGCGTCGACGGGAGCGTCCGGGATATTCTTCTTTTTTATGGTCCTCGTCTCCTCCGCGTCGTTGCTCGCACCCTCGCTCTTCTTCATGCTCTCCATGATCTCCCGTCGTCGCTTCCTCCTCGCTTCCATCTCCTTCGCCTCTCTCTCTTCCTCCTCTTTCTCCGGGTCGATTTCGCCGAGTAAAATTTTCATCCGTTTCTCGTCGTCGTCGTCAACGTCGGTGGTCATCTCCGTTCGTTCGTTTTCAATAATGCCGTTGTTATCACTACCAGTCGTCGTCAGAGCAGCGGGAGCTATTCGTTTTTCCTCATCGTCCTCGTCAAAGTTACCGCCAAAGTCATTTATAATAAAATGTTTTAAAAAGTTTGTGGGTTGTGGTGTACTTTTGGGGAAAATGCGGTACAAAAAATGGACCATCATCAACCAGGAATAGTCCATCAACAACTACCACTACTCCAAAACCCGAACCTCTCGCACGTTACCAACCCGTTAAACTGCGCGATAATCCAAAACCTTCCGCACGATTGCAACGAGAACCAACTCCAAGCGTTCTTCGAAGACGAAATCGGCGGCATCGTCGATTGCCGAATTCCATTGGACTTGAAAACCGGGAAACTTCCCCAAAAGAGCGAGAAAGCGTTCGCGGTTTGCGAATTTACGGACCGATCGCTGGCGGAGAGCTGCGCGAGGAACTGCTCGGGGAGAGAGTTTAAGGAGAGGAAGTTACGGGTGAGGTTGCTCGAGAGCGTGGAGTTTGGGAGCGACGGGTGGCCGGTGAGTGCTTCTGTGAGTATTGGTGATTTTAACGCGGAAGGAGGAGGAGGACAACAACTTTTGCGCGTGACCGTAGTTACGGAAAGCGATAAGAGACGGAGAGAGTTACAGCAGCTCGATCTCAACGGTTACCACCCGTCCGTTCCGGTTGGACTCGCGGTTGCGAAAGCGGCGTCGAGTTTAATGGCACCGGCGGGCGCGTTTAGTCAGCCGACGGACGGGAAAGGCGCGGCGATGGATTTATTGTCGAAACGCATCGGCGATTTGACGCCGACGCAAATGTTTGACGTGGTGAGAGAGTTGAAGGAGATGGCGGAGGGTGATCCGGTAGGGACGAGAAATTTGTTGAGCGCGAATCCGCAGTTGTGTTTGGCCGCGTTTCAGTGTCAGCTGGCGTTGGGAATGGTGAAGGTGCCCATGATAGAAGAACCTCCAGTAGGAGTCGTCGCGCCGCCGCCGCCGCAAATGATGCAACAACAACAGCAACAACAACAACAAACGATTCCACCGCCTCAAGTAGTCAACGTAGCGCCGCCACAAATGGCGGTAAATAGAGGCGCGCCGCCGCCACCGCCACCGCCGGTTCAACAACAACAACAACAACAACAACCAGATTCTCAAGCGCAACTCTTAGCCCAAGTCATGGCCTTGACGCCGCAACAAATAGCCGCGCTTCCTCCTGATCAAAGAATGCAGGTGGAGCAATTGAGGCAGATTGCTGCCGCGCAAGGCATGATTTAATGCGTGTGTGTTAACTACCTATCATATACTAAATTATTATTACTATTACAAGAGTGTTGTAGAACTACGGCGAACAAATTTTTCTTTCCAAAATGAAAAATCATCAGAAAGGAATGTGAATGACGATAAAACCACGACTTTGCACAAGCTCCAACGGATCTTTCAAACGAAGTGACGACGAATGCTATCGGACACATTCCTTTTTTATGACTTTTTTCAATACGCTTTTTCTACACGATAACTAAAATGCGCTAATTCGTTTTTGTCTAAATTAATTTTTCGATTTGTACTTTTCAATCGACGGCGCGATCGCCAAGTGCTTCCTGTTGTGTTTCAACCCGTATCCGCCTTTTCTCTTTTTCCCGCCTCCGGCAAACTCACCCAACCCGCCTAAATTCATCCCCCCTCCTTTCCTTTTACCAGCTTTGCTATTCGCCGAGGCGCTCTGGTCGTTTCTCTCCTCCCAAGAACTCTTCCTCAACTTACACGGTCTCGATCCGATCCATTTTCCGTGCACCTCTTTCATCGCTTTCGCGAAATCCATCGAATCCATCATCGAGACGAACCCGTATCCTCTGCTTTTCATAGTCTTTTTATCTCTCACCACCCTCGCCTTGGCAAACGAGGCGTACCCGCTAAACGCCTTCGCCAACACCTCGTCCGTACACTCCGGTCCTAAATCCCCCACAAAGATTCTGTAATCGTTCGCGGGCCACTCGGAAAGCGTGTTGTCGATCCATTTCTCGCCGGCGACGTGCCTAGCGACCGGTTTGCCGACCGTTTTGATCGAATGCTGCGGGCCTTCGCTCGTCTTTGGCGGCGGCGGCGGCGGCTGAAACGAAGGTCCAATCACTTGCACTTTCTCTTCTTCCTCTTCTCCTCTGCGAGCCGTCGGTCCTCTCTGCGGTTCGAACGCGTCCGTTTTAATCACCGCCGCTTTACCGATGACTGCTCCTCCACCTCCTCCTTTACTGTTGATGTTGTTATTATGCTTCTGGAACTGAATTGGAACGCGTTCTCGTTCTGTTTCTTCTTCAACCTTCTCTTTGTTTTCCTTCTTTTTCTCCAATTCCTCAATCTCGGATTGGAACAGCGCGAACTCGTCCATATCGTGCCCTGGTCTCTTTTTATTATTGTTTACGGTCTGCGCGGAGTATCGCGTCGCGGTTTGTTCGTCGAAGAAGATACGTTGAGCGTTTGCTGATGATTGTGCGCGCGTGTGTGTGTGCGTGTAAGTGTGTATGGTTGGTTTATTTTTGAAGTGTGTTATTACAAATTACTCTCTCTTTTTTTGTGTGTTTCTCTCTCTGTTGGTACAACGCAACGCGCGCGCGCAAAACGTGAAGCTTCTTCTTCTTCTCCTTCTCTTTCTGGGAAACGTTTTTAATTATTCTCTCTTTCTCTCTCTCGCTCTCGCTCTCTTTTGTATTATCTCTTTTTCTTTTCTCTTTTGTATTAAATCTTCTTCTTATACGACGCGCCGTCGTCCTCTCATACTTCTTCTCCGCCGAAAGTATTCTCCCCGCTGTACTGCACGTACAAAAACCCATCCTCGTCTTTATTCTCCTCGTAAATCGTGCTCATCAAGCTCGCCGTCGGTGGCAGCGCGTTGTTCACGAAGATAAAAATCGCCTTCTCCGCGCTCAGTTTAACCCGCTTTCGAATCACGTACACGAATTGCCCAACCGTCAAATCGCTCGGGACGAGGTACTTCTTCTTATCCAAATCCGGCACGTCCGATTTCGGAGATTTTTCCACGATGACTGGAATTCTGTCCGGATATTTCTGGCGTATGCGCGAAGATTCGTACTTTCTTTGCTCTGTTGTTATTTGTCGTTCGTGAATTATGAGAGACGGAGAAAGTAAAACATCATTGAGCGTCAGCTTTCGCGAATATTCTCAAAAGGCACCCTCTTCATTCGTTTTTAAAATTGGAACATCCGAGAGAAAAGAAACGTTCGAAAAAAAAAAAAAACTATAATCTTTTCCCTTGTTCCAAACGCGAACGCGCGCGAGCGCTCTCGCTCTCGCTCTGCGTCTGCAACAACCACGTCTTCTCTCCTTTTTTTTCAGAAAGCAACAACGACGGTTGTTAAAATAGAAAAACGAAGACGCACCGGCTGAGTGTTCTCGTTTAAATTGAGACATGATTCTTTTTTTTTTTGTAACGAACTTGTCGCTTCACAGAATACAGATAAAGTGGAAAAAAAATTTCTTCTCAACGAATAATAAAAGAAGAAGAAGAGACTCTTTGCGTCGCGCGGCGCGTTGAAACTCTCTCTCTCTCTCTCTCTCTCTCTCTCTCTCTCTCTCGAAGAGTGCAAAACTGTCCTCTCTCTCTCGGTTCCTTTTTGAAAAATGCGCGCGCGTGTGTGTACGTGCACAGCTTTAAAAGGGGAATGCCGCGTTGATATGTGTGCACGACACAAAAGAATATAAAATTTGACGACGTTCGAGGAGGAAAAATGAAAGAGGGGAAAATCTTGCTTTTGACACCCTAAATATAAAAATCGCCTTCGATGTTTCTCTCTCTCTGCGTGTATATCCACTTACTTTTCCCCACCGCGACATACATCGTCGTCGCGCACTTGTAAAAATGTTCGTCGGAGGAGGAAGAACACCAACACCAACAACTCCTTCTTCCGCCACCGCGCGGCGGCGAGGGATGTCAAACATCTGTGCGAAACAATCCGGAGGAGGAAACAGGAAGAAAACGCAGAAGAAAAAAGTGGCCAAGACACAGACCGATTTCATCGAACGAGAAGATTCTAAGATGGCGATGTTTGAACGCGCGCAAGCGGCGACGAGGAGGAATTCGAACGATGCTTCTTCTTCTTCTTCCGTTGATGATGGTGATTTAGGAGGAAGTGGTGAATCGTCGTCGTTCGAGGCAAAGTTGAAACGCGTGCAAGAGGAAGGGAAGATGAAGGCGAAGATGACGGGTGGGGTGCAGCAGACGAAAGACTCTACGCCGTCGGGGATTACGCCGATATCGCCGTTAGCGCCGACGTTCGGTGGCGAGCGAACGGTTTCGAATAATAACGGTGAAGAGGACGAAGACGTGTTTAAATCTCCGATCGTGCGCATTGGTTCCTTGTTAGCGGCGATCGCGCTGGCGATTGTCTTCGTACCGACGGATTTAACGTTCAACGCCATCGGGTCGAAACAGGTGCAAGAAAAGTATCGCAAAGAAGCGTTGGAGGACATCGAGAAGCAGAAAGAGGAGCTGAACAAGGTTTTAGAGAGTACGCCGAACGATCCAGAGCTACTGAAACAACAAGCGAAGAACTTTTTGGCGTTGGACGATTACCCGAGCGCGTTGCCGTTGATGGAAAAATTGGTCAGTTTAGAAGATACCGAGGCGAACTCGATGGCGATTGCGGAGGTGTGGAATTTAGACGGACAACCCGCGCGCGCGTTGACGGTGTTGAAAGAGTACGCGGATAAGCACATTAACGATGCTTCTGGTCCACCGTCGGCGTCGTTTTTGAAAGCGTTGACTGATTCTTTGTCGAAAAATAACCGACAAGGCGTCGCGTTGGCGTACGTGGACGCGTTCGTCAAGAAGAACCCTACGGATATCGACGACGTCGACGCAGAGTTGCTGAAAGCGAGAGTTTACTCGGGTTGGAAAGGTAAAGGTAAAGAGGCGGAAAAGGCGTTCTCGGACGTCGTCGAGAACCATCCGGAGGATTTCCGGGGATATTTGGCGAAAGGGGTGTTCATGAGAGAAATCGGTCGACCGGACGAGGCGAGTTCTATGTTCAAACAAGCCGAAGCGTTAGCGCCCGCGGGTGATACGAAAGCGGTCGTGAAAGACGTCATCTCGCGAGCGAACAAACAAAAGAGTGGAAGCGTGCAGTTGTAAGTATTTCTCGATAGTTGTCTCTCTTATTTCATGCAATTTTGTGTGTCTGTGTGTCTGTGAGTCTGTCTGTGTGTCTGTTCAAGTTGAGATTTTTTTCTCTTTCTCTTTTCTCTCCGTTTTCCTCTTCGATAACCCCGCGCTTCCTTTTTTTACATGAACCCCAAGTCACATTGGATCCATTCGTCTACTCCACCATAGAAACGTCCACTGCTGTAATCCGGCGTTTTCATTTCGTGCTCGAGATAAAGATTTTGCGCCCACTCTTTCGCGGAACACTCTTCTGGAAACTGTAGGTACATGAAACTTTGCGGTATAGGCACCTTCAATTTTTTCAACGCGTTTCTCGAGTCTGGATGCGTCTTGTACAAAAACTTAATCTCGTTCGTACCCAAAGCTTTCCTGACTTCACCGCTGTCCTCGTCCATCTCGCGCGCGTCCGTCTGAAGCAACTTCTGCAACAAATCGGGCTTTTTCGCGTCGAAAATGCCTTTCCACAACGGCGAAGGTCCTCGACCTCGATAGCTTTTTCTTTGGCTCTGGCGCAACCTCTCGTACGCCTCCCAGAACTGCCCTTCGAACTCTGGATATAACTCTATCGCGTAAGTCACGATGTCTTTGATGTTGTGATACTTTTTTGTCGCCGACGCGCACGCGTTCTCCTCCTCCGCGAAAGCTTCTTTCCATCGCCCGACCTCTTCGCTCAGCGTTTCGATCTTCCTCTCCAACTCGTTTCTATTTTCTCCAAACTTTGAAATCGCAACCTCCTTCCTCTCCAAAGCCTCCAACGCGCGCTCCATCGTCCTCGACCACGCCGCTTGCAACTGCGCGTGTGGGAGAGAGTGCATCGTGGACGATTTCAACGCCTCGAATTCCTCGCACAACGCCGCGTTTAGATCCATGACGACGAACGACGACGACGACGACCCGGAGTTTATTGTGATTCGTATCGCATGTGGCATGGGGTGATTCAGAGTGCGTGAAACCCTAAACTATTCAATTTTAAAGCTCCCGGGAATTTTCAAAAATTCAAACTGTGCGCGCACGTTGTTGCGTATCAAACTTTCTTCCTGATAAACCGTTCGCGCGAAAGCGGTTTCTCGAAAGAAACAACAGAGAGAGAAGAAGAAAGAAGTCAATTTAATCATGAGCGCCGCAAACAACAACACCGCAATATCTCTCGACAAGCCCCCAACCAGCGCGAGAGAACACGCGATACTTCTTCAAAAATGGCCCGCCGAGTTGGACATCCTCCAATCCGCTTTCCCGCATCACTTCCAATCGACCG
>Ga0181561_10000575_pt1 | contig 31077 bp, 1 predicted proteins | sample 011ome_19_FD_133760 | JGI IMG/M metagenome (GOLD analysis project Ga0181561, IMG submission 133760) | Coastal salt marsh microbial communities from the Groves Creek Marsh, Skidaway Island, Georgia - 011510BT metaG (megahit assembly) | ecosystem: Environmental > Aquatic > Marine > Intertidal zone... | reverse complement strand
CGCTCGTTCCAGATATCCGCCTCGAACTGCAAGTCGACGACGTCGTCGTCCATCGCCTCGGCGCCGCGCGCGAACCGAGCGCCGGATTTCGGGTCGACGCGCAAGACGCGATCGTCGTTTCTTAAAGAAACGTTTCTCGCGCGCGAGACGGGCGTCCCTCCGGGCTTGCCGATGGTGACGTTGTCCAGGTTGGCGAAGAAACCCTTGGCGGTGGACTTCGACGCCAGCTTATTCGTGAGGCGGCGGCTGGACTTCATCGACGCGCCGCCGGCGAGGCGCGAACGACTGGACGCGCCCGCCGTCCCGTCGCCGCGCGGGTCCCGCAGGCTCTTCCTTTCCGGTTTCTTCTCCGCCGACTCGGTCACGGCGCGCGCGCCTCTCGCCTCCGCGCTCGGCGCCTCGAGCTCGAGCACGTCGCGCATCTCCGTCGACTCCGTCACCGGGCCGGGCTTGTTCAGCGCCAGCCCGGTTCGGAGCGAGCCGAAGTTCAACGCGAGCCCGGTTCTTCGCGAGCCGTCGCGCGAGCTCGCGGGCGCGAGCTCGTCGAAAAACGCGTCGAGGGCGTCGTCGTCGTCGAGCCCGTCGCACTCGCACCGCAGCCACCTCTCCAGGAGGGGGTTCAGGGCATCCTCCGTGGTGAGCTTCTTCTGCACGCGCTTGTAATACTTGCGGTGCGTCATCTGAATCATGCGCAGCAGGCGCTTCTCCGTGAACGCCATCACCAGGCGGTTGTGCTCGGTGTCCTCCAGCGCCGCCGACGCCATCATCGCCGCGCGAATCTGCGGCTGGAACAAGTCGCGGTACGCCGCGACTTCGCCGAGGTCCCGCCGCCCGAGCCGCTCGTTGATCAGCCGGTGGCTCAGGAGCGACTTGAAGGCGCGCGCGAACGCGCACCGGTCCTCGTGGGTCCAGTCGCTGTCCGCGGTGTCCTCCGCGCGCGCCATGCGCTCCAGAACCGCCGCCGCGCTCGGCGCGAACACCGACTTCGCCGGCGCGTCCTCGTCAAACTCCGGCACCGTCGCCCACGCCTCTATGGGCGAGCTCGTGAACTTGCTCAGCCGCACCACCGTCTCCTTGAACGTCCGCCGCAGTGACATCTCCAGCCGCTGCGTCTGCGGGAGCTCCTCGACGACGGACCACAGGACGTCCACCAAGATCACGAAGTACGTCGCGCACACGATGCTGAAGACGTAGTCGCGGAACGACGCCTTGACCGCCTCGGTGATCTCCGTCGTGGTCGGCGCCAGCGAGATGGACGACATCAGCAACGCGAGCCCGTGCGAGAACAGCACGACGAACTCGAGGAGTTTCTTCCGGTAGCGTTTGTACGGCCTGGTGAGCAGGAGCCCCATCGAGAGCGCCACCACCAGCAGCCCGGAGAGCGCCTGGCTCACCCCGCCCGCCTCGTCGTGGCGGAACGCCACCATCTGCAGCACTGCGAAGAGTAAGAAGCGGAGCATCTCGACGACCCGGAACCAAAACATCTCGTCGCGGTAGGCGTACGACGACCAACCGACGAGCTCGCGGACCCACAGCTTGCGCCACTTCCGGCTGCAGTAGAAAAACGCGACGGCGAGCGCCAGCAGGATCCCGCAGCAGTACGTGATGAGCGCGAACACCGCGCCCGGTAACAGCTGGAACCAGGGCTCGTCCGCGCGCATCAGCCCGAACCGCAGCGCGGGCGCGGCGCGCAGGTACTCGCGTCCGTCCGTGACGGAGACGTGGAACACGAACATGTCCAGCGTGGCGACGGTGAGGCCCGCGTACATGATCATGGCGAGCGAGACGACGGACCTCATGACGCCGACCCAGATCTTCTGCAGGCGGCGAATCGGGAGCGTGTTCTGCGCCGCCATCGCCTTCTCCGTGCCTGTGATCACGAAGTACGCGGCGAGCGCGCCGGCGACGAGGAAGGCGATCACCGCCGGCAGGAGCATCATCGAGCGCCAGCGCTCGACGAAGTCGACGTTTTGCGTGCACTCCAGCGCGAGAATCTCGGGGTTGAGCTGGAACAGAAACGCCCACTTGAGCATGGCGCGCATTCGCGGGGAGTCGTCCCAGTGCAGGTAGTACCGCCCGAACACCGCGATTTCCTGCGAGTACGAGATGACGTTCATCATCGATACCACGATGATGTACGTGGACGAGGACTCGGAGATGAACCACGGGCCGAGCACCGCAAACGCGAGCAGCGCGACCATGAAGATCCCGTAGAGGTAGGGTTGCCACAGCGGCGGGCACTCTTCGCAGCGCGAGTTGAGCCGGAAAAAACCGTCGACGCACGTGTCGCAGCCCTCGTTGGTGTACCCGGCGTCGCATTGCGCCTCGTCCGCGCGCCAGTCGCCAGCGGCGACGGCGTCCACCAGCGGGTCGCGCGCCGGCACCTTCAGCCCGGGGCAGGAGACGTCCGGGAAGCACTGCCGCATCGCCACCGGCTCCTCCAGCGGGTTATCCGCCTGCACGACGTAAAAGCCGGGCTGCGGCAGCGGCACCTCCAGGTTCGCCTCGACGCAGTAGGTCCACTTGTGCATCTCCCCCCAGCCCCCTTTGTTGGGGCACGGGCGGCAGTTCCCCGGCGTCCCGTAGAAACCGACGGCGCAGTAGCACGCGTCGATCGAGACCGCGCCCACGTCGGAGGTGCTCCCGAGCGGGCACGCCTTGCAGAACACCAGCCCCTCGACGTCGGCGTAGGTGCCCCCCGGGCACAGCGAGCACGACCCCGCCATCGCGTCCCCTGAGAACATGCCGAGCGGGCACTTCGAGCACGTCACCGCGTCGAAGCCGGCGCTGATGCTGCCCATGGGGCACGCCTCGCACGTGCCCAGGCTCGTGCTCGCGGTGCCGAACGCGTCCGTCTCGGCGACGAAGCCCGGCGAGCACTTCACGTCCACGGTGAGCGTCGCGCGGGTGCTCACCAGACTCCCGTCGCGCGCGCGCATCGCGTACGTCTCGGTCCAGATCCCGTGCGCGCGCGGCGGCGCCATGTAGTACGCCTGGAACGTCCCGCCCACCACCGCGACGCCCTGCAGCGCGAGCGCCGACGCGTCCATCTCGTCCGTCGGCCGCCCGAACGCGTCCAGCCGCGAGAAGAAGCGCCCTTTCCCGTCCGCCGGGCCGCCCTCGCGGGTCAGGTGCATGGTGAAGTTGACGTCGTCGGCGTCGGCGACGGCGACGGCGACGGGCGTGACGTCGGCGTCGGCGAACGAGTAGACGTTCTTGTCCCGGTTCATGGTCGCCTCGACGCGCGCGTCCTGCAGCACCGGCACGTCGTTCACCGGGCGCACGGTGATGGTCACCGTGTTCGTGTTCCTCGTGCCCTCGGGATCCGTCGAGGACTCCAACCCGAACACGAACGTGTCGTTCCCGGAAAAGTCGGCGTCCGGCGTGTACCGGAAAAACGCGTTCCCGGCGGCGTACGCGCACGAGGAAGCGTTGGCGGCTTCGGCGCCTCCGCACAGAATCTCAACCTCGCCGTTCGCCGGCGGGGTGATCACCGAGTAACTCAGCGTGGGCAGCAGCGTGCTTAACCCCGGCGTGCGGTACAGCTTACCGTCGAGCGCGGTGTCCTCCAGCACCCAGAAGTCGCTCGGCATCGGGCGAGGCATCCCGTCCTCCTCGCCAACCTGCACGACGACGTACGCCTGGTCGTACAGCACGTACTCCGCGTCGTTCGAGCGCGAGTCGTCCACCGCGTACAGGAAGTAGTCGCTCCCGATGAACCCCGGGTTCGGGACGTAGAAGAAGCGGTTCTCGTCGATGATCTCAGCGTACCCGTTCCTCGGCTGGGCGCTGATGGTGTACTTGAGCAAGTCGCCGTCCACGTCCGACCCGACCAGGTTCCGTATCAACCGCTGCGTCGCCGGCAGCTGGTACCGCGTCGCCGCGTCCGTCTCCTCGTTCATCGTGACGAAATCCCCAATCTCCGTGAAGTACAACACGGGCTCGCCCGCCGCCGCGACGGGCGCGTCGTTGCGCGGGTCGATGACGATGTTCGCCAGCATCGTGATCGTGACGCACATCTCCTCCACCTTGTTATCGCAGTCCACCAGCCCGGCGTCCGCGAGGCCGCGGCTCGCGGCGATCTCGGGCGCGACGAGACCGTAGTACGTCATGTAGTCCTGGCCGTTCACGTTCGCCTCGGGCTGGTACGAGATGACGCCGTTGTCCGTCATCGAGTACTGAGACGCGAGGTTGGGGAGGCACGACGTGCGGTAAGTCACCGCGTACGGCGCCGGCGGGTCCGCGACGTCGAAAAACTGAGGCAGCTGGTCCAGCCACAGCGGCGCGTCTTCCCTGGTGACGTAGAAGAGCGTCGCGTCCGATTCCGTGCGCGTGAACGACACCAAGTCGTCGTACACGTCTCCGCCGGAGCTCGACGCGCCCGTCGCGTTCGACAGGTACGCGGGGAGCGTGTCGTTGACCGCATCCAGCGTGGACACCTCGCCCTGCGTCTCCACGGACACGATAGTCTGCTGCAGCAGCGCCACCGCGACCCAGTCCGCCGGGGGCGGGGAGGGCGCGGGCGGCGGCGGCGGCGGCGGCGGCGGCGGGACGCGCTCGACGATCATCGGCGGCGGCGGGAAAGGCGCCGCCTCCGGCGGCGGCGGCGCGATGCCTGCGCTCATGTCCATGTCGCCCGGCCACGCTACCAGCGCCACCACGATCACCAGCAGCCCCACGACGTACGCGGCGGTCACGATGTTATCCTCGGTGAGGTACGCGTTGACCCGCGCGCGCCACGCGTCGCGCTTGCGCACAAACTCCGTCGGCTTGTCTGAGCGCAGGCGCATCTTGACGTGCACCGTGTCTCCGCACTGGATCCCGTCCGACAGCCGCCACCGGTTGTTCAGCTCGCTCCCCAGGTAGGACAGCTTCATGTCCTCCGGGTCCGGCTGCGACTTGAGCCGGCGCGACAGCATGCGCTTCACTCTCCAGAAGTTGTGCGTCAGCGGCACCTCGATCTCCAGGAACTGCTTACTGGCGACGTCGCTCTCCGAGCGCTTGAAGAGCGACTCGCGCAGAGAAAGAACCTCCGGCAGCCGCGCCACCACGCGGCAGGTGGGCGCGGGCGCGGTCTGGCAGTACGCGATCACCGCCGCCGCGACGTACCCCCCGAATAAGCCGGCGATCACCACTAAAATCACCAGCGTGGTGTTGTCCTCACGAAACACCGGACATTTGTCCGCGTTCGCCGGCGCCAACACGCACTGCCCGGCGTTGCTCGCCGTGGACGGGCACGGCTCGAAGCCGTACCCGCAACACCCGAGCTCCTTTTCGTACTGGTTCTTCACCGGGTCCGCGAACGGGTACGTCGTGAGCGGCGTCGCGACGCACTCGCAGTTCACGCCCGCGGCGATGGTGTCGCACACGCACGTGCCATCCAGCTCGGAGCAGTATCCGCGGCCGCCGCACGTCGCCGCCGGGTCGCACGGAAACGCGCACCGGTTGTCCCCCACCCCCACGTACCCCTCGTCGCATACGCAGTCGTCCAAGTCGGCGTCCCAGTCGCCGTGCGCGTGACACGCGTCCACGCGCGTCTTGAGCGTCTGGCACATCGTCCCCGTGTGTGTCTCGGGGCACGAGCAGTCCCCCCGGTCGGTGCACTCGCCTCCGTTTTGGCACTTGCACGTCGAGCAGTCGCCGCCCGCCGCCGCCTCCGCCTCGCCGCCGAACCCGGGCGGGCACTGGCGCCCGTACCGGTACGCCCAGCCGCCGGGGCACTCCACGCACGGGCCCTCGTCGTACGAGCCGGAGACGCACCGGCCGGTGGCGCCGCACCACCCGCACCCGGGCGCGCTGATGCACGGGTCCCGCAGCCCGATGGCACCGCACCGCTTGTCGCACGCCGGGAAGGGCTCCTCCGGCAGCCGCGGCGTCAGATGCGGCGTCGTCTGCAGCGGACACGCTGACGTCTCGAACAGGGACATACACTGCGGGTTCCGCGCCGGATTTATCGACCGAGCGTCGCACCACGCGCACCCGTACTCGCTCAAACACTCACCCATCACCGCGCGCTGTTTTTCGCGGCGCGTCGGATGATGCGCACGGTTCGCACGTTTTTCGTTTTCCATCGGGAGGAGAGAGCGGACGGGTTGCGGTCAGGACTCGGCGGGGGCGCGCGGCTCGGCGCGGCGTCGTCGTTTCGCGGTCACGCGGTGCGTCGCGGCCGCCCGGGCGGGACCGCGTCCGGAAACGGGGTCGCGAGCGCCGGACGCGCGCCGAGCGCGGTCATCTTCATTCTTTCGCCGGACGCGGATCTCCCCCGCGCGGCTCGGCGGTCGCGGTGCCGTCCGACGGGCGCGCGGGACCGGAACGAAAGAGACGACGCGCGCATCGGTCGCGTCGCGCGCGCGCGCGCGGAAGACGGGACGTCGGCGGCGGGGTCGCCGAGGTGGTCTCGACGAGGGCGTCGGCGCGTCCGAGCGCACGCACCTCTCTGCACTGCGCGTTGGTGATGAGCGACGAGCCTGCGACGTATCCCGTGACGTTGTCGGTGTACGCCTGCAGCTGCGCCTCCGCCCGCGGCAGGAGCAGCGCCGCGAGCGCCACCGTCCACGCCGCCGCGGCCATCGCGCGCCGCGCCATCTCTCCCGCAGGCACCGCTAGTCGGCACCGCTCGGGAGTGGGCTCCGCGCCGCGCTGCGGTCGTTTTTTCCGCATCGCGAAACCTGTGTCTTTCAAGTTACCGGTAAATTGAAAGAGTACCACCGAAGCCGGCGTACGGAGTAGTTGGGAAAATTCGGAGTACGTATGGGGAATCAGTCATCAGAAGTCGCCCGGATGTTACGAAAGTCATGACCCGGCTTTTTCCCGAAGCTGGAGATGCGCGTGACGCACCGACACTGTGCCTTCGACTCGGTTGAAGTTGAAACAGCCTCGTGCGTCGCCACAACGACGCGGAGCGAGCCACGAAGGCGCGTCTCCTCGTCCGCGAACCGCGCGAAGGCCGCGCGAAGAGCACCCGACGCCGTAACCGTCGGGAGGTGTCTTCGCGTCGTGCGCGCGCGCGGGTCGGCGCGTCGGTGAAGGCACCGCGCGCGTCCCTTGCGTCGCGGCCGGAGCGGGGCCGATGGCGTCGAGCTCGACGCGCTGGGGGGGGGTAGGGCCGGGCTCACCGAGACCGGCGCGTCCCTCGCGCGTCGCGCGATGGCACACGACCGCGGCGGTGACTGCGCTCGCGGTGCTCGCGGCGGTGACGGTACGAACCCGCGACGCGCGGGCGGACGAAACGCGTGCTAACCACCGCGCAGTGATCCGCCGGATGTTTTCTCGGACACGGCACGCGTGCCTCCCCCCCCCCCCCCTTCCCGCGTACGCGAACGTTCCATCGACCGCGCGCGCGCGCGCGCTCGTCGCGCGTCACCGTCGCCGAACCCGCGCGAACCGTCGCTGAACAACACGCGAAACGTCGCTGACCGCTCGTGTCCCCTCCTTCCCACATCATGGGCGAATCGCCGAATCGCCATCTCCGTCTCGTCGCCGATGCCATCTCCGTCTCGCGCGCAGGCGCGCGCCGACGCGGGCGCGGTGAGCGACACGTGCGTCGGCGTTTCGTGGGAGACCGAAGGCGCGCACGCGACGCGCGCGACGGTGTCGCCGGTGGAGGAGTTCCCCCTGTCGCACCCCGCGTCTACGGACCCGAAAACCAAGACGTGCCTCGGGCTCGGCGCCGGCGCGGACGCCGAGGCGTTTGCTCTGCCGGCGTCCGGCCGGACGTGGGATCCCGAGACGGGCGCGTGCTCGGCGGCGACGCTGACGGGCGGCGAGCTGCTTTTCAACCCGGGGAGCGCCACCGGGTCGTCCTTCGCCAACCTGGGCAAAAGCCGCACGAGCCGCGCGGTGGTGGCGCGGGACGCCGGCGGCGAGTCGTACCTGGTGCTCGTCAACGGCGCGCGCGGCGACGCGAGCGGGGGCCGCGTCGGGGTGAAGATCGTGGGGCGCGACCTGGCGGACGGTTCGTCTCGGCCGAACAACGCGGGGAACACCGCTCCCGCGGGCCTGCTCCACCCGAAGACCCCCGCGGCGGTTTCGACCGTCGGCGCGTGCGCGCTCGACTCGGCGTCCGCGGAGGACTGCTTCGCGTTCGACGGCGTCAACGGGCAAGCCGCGCTGCGCTGGGCCTGGGGCGCGCGCGCGCCCGAGGGCGCGGTGCTGGGCCCCTTCCCGGGGACGGGCGCGTGCGCCTCGCTCCGCTGGGAGCTGGGCGTCGGCGTGGACGCCGTGGAGGTTGGCTCGTACGACAACGCCACCGGCGCCGTGGCCTGGACCGACGTCACGGCGGCGGCCACCGCGCGGGGCTCGGGCGTGCGCCTGTGCGCGCGCGCCTGCGCGGACCACTGCGCCGCGCGCGCCACGTGCGGCGCGTGCGCGGGAGGGGAGGACGACGCGTGCGCGTGGTGCGCGTCCACGGAGCGGTGCCTGGCCCGCGCGCAGGAGAGCGCCTGCCCGGAGACGGCGGACGCCGTCGGGGAGTGCCTGGAGGCGTGCGGAGACGCCGTCTCGTGCGCGGCGTGCGCGCATAGGCCGGGCTGCGGTTGGTGCCACAGCTCGGCGACGTGCCACGGCGCGGACGTCGCCGGGCGTATGGCGAAGGGCGGGGACGCCGAGTGCGCCGCGTCCGACTTCGCCGCGGCGGTGGCGTCCGCGTTCCACGCGCCCGAGGCGGCGGCGACGTGCGAGGCGGCGAGGTCGTGCCCCGGCGCGCGGCTGAAATCGGGCGTGCCCGCGGTGGTGGGCCACCAGCCCGTCGCCGCGACGTGCAACGGGCGCGGCGCCTGCGACGCGGCTTCGCGGCGGTGCTCGTGCGACCGGGGCTTCGCCGGCGAGGCGTGCGAGATTCAGTGCAAGGGCCCGAGCGCCGCGGCGCCGTGCGCCGACCGGGGCAAGTGCGACGCGCGCGACGGGACGTGCCACTGCAAGCCCGGCTTCGAGGGCGAGGACTGCAACGTCGACAAGGAGGAAGACCCGCCGACGTGCGCGTGCGGGCTGGCGCGCGTCACGCGCCTGAAGTCCGGCGCCGAGATGCAGGTGTGCACCGGCCGGCTGGAGGGCGAGACGTGCGCGTGCCGCGAGGGCTGGACCGGGGAGAACTGCGAGTCGTACTGCCCCGGCGCGGGTCCGCCCGCGCTCGCGGCGGACCCGGGGTCCATCGAGGCTGTGCTGTGCGGAGGCAGGGGCACGTGCCCCCCCGCGGGCTCGAACCTCGCGCAGTGCGATTGCGACGACGGCTACGCCAACACCGGGCCCGGGGGTGTGTGCGAGCCGGCGACGTGCGCGGCGGGGACGTGCCCGGCGTCGCGCGGGACGTGCGCGTTCGACGCGGCGTCCGGGCTGATGGCGTGCGCGTGCCGCGGCGGGTACGCGGGCCAGGGGTGCAACACGTGCGCGTGCACGAACGGCGGGACGTGCGACGACGTCACCGCGGCGTGCGAGTGCCCGCCCGGATTCGCCGGCGCGTTGTGCGAGACGGCGGAGCCCGCCACCGGCGCCGTCCGCGACGCGTTCTGCTCCCCGAACGGCGCCTACAACGACGCGCTGCGTCGCTGCGTGTGCGACACCGGGTTCGTGGGCGAGCAGTGCGACGTGGCGTGCGACGCGGCCACCGAGTGCAACGGCCACGGCGTCTGCGACGCGGCGGCGGCGGCGGCGGACGGGTCCACCACCGTGTGCGCGTGCGCGCCCGGGTTCTCGGGGGATGATTGCGGGGCGTGCGCGGATGGGTTCGTGGACTACCCGCACTGCGCGGCGGCTGAGGAGGCGGGGAGCGCGTCGTGCTACGACAGCGCGGATCCCACGGCGTACCGCGGGGGCGAGACGCGCACGCTGGACGGGCGGAAGTGCCAGAAGTGGTCCGCGCAGACGCCGGTGGCGCACGGGATCGACCCCGCGTCGTACGCCGATTTCGGCATCGGCGACCACAACGAGTGCCGCAACCCCACTTCGGACGTGTTGCCTTGGTGCTACGTGGACCGCGACGCGGACGTCGGCATCTCCGTCCCCGACCGGCGCCGCGACGAACCCATCTGGGGCTACTGCGGCGTCGTGGACTGCTTCGCCATGGACGACGTCCCGCCGCACTCGCCGCGCGTCGAGGCGCAGTGCTCGGTGGTTGGCGAGATGACCGTCTCGGCGTGGACTTCCGCGCAGAACATTCTGGCGGAGGCGACGCCGCGCGGCAAAGCGAGCGACGCGGACTGCGCCGCCGCCGCGGTCGACGACCTGCACGTGGGCGCAGACGTGCGTTTGTTTGAAAATATTCTCGTCCGAACGGCGATGACGGCGGATACAGCGGCGCCGTACGTGCGGGCGGTGGCGTTCGAGGCGGTGACGGGCTCGGCGGCGCTCGTGCTCTACGCGAACATGACGTTCGCTGTGGACGGCGTCGTGACCTCCCTGCCGTACGCGGGGACCACGGACGCGGCGCCGGTGGTGACGGCGTTCGCGCAGACGGCATTCTCCGCCACGGGCGTGAGCTCGAAGGCGGCGACGGCGACGTGGATCGACGGCACCGTCGTCACGGTCGTCGCCACTGAGTGCGCGGCGTGCGCGGACGCGTACCGCCTCGACGTCAACGTCAAGGTGCCCGCCGCGGACGGCGTCGCCGTCGCCGACGCCGCGTGCGGGGGCGCCGGTGGGGATATCGCCAACGCCGTCGTGACGTGCGTCGACGACGCCACGCCGTGGTTCGCGGCGTGCCCGACGGCGATCACCTCGCCGGTCGCCGAGGGCTACTGCACGACCGCGCGCGCCGCGCTCGCGCTGGAGGCACCCACCGACGCGTCCATCGCCGTCGGCACCGCCGCGTGCAGACAGTGCGTGCAGACAGAGCGCGTGGGCGGCGTGTCCGGCGCGGACCTGGAGGCGTCGTGCGTCGCGCAGGTTGTCACGTTGGGGGGCGCGGTGGCCGGCCCCTTCGCGGACACCTGCCGCGCGAGGTTCGCGAACGAGCGCCTCTACGAGCGCGCGGCGACGCTGGACGCGTCGGCGTCGGCGTGGGACGGCGCGGCCATCTCCGCGGCGAGCGACGCGGCGTTGCGCGACACCGTCGCCGTCTTCGACTCGACGGCGTCGTCGTTCCCGTCGATGGCGGCGTTCCGGCTCGCGGCGGCGGCGGCGCCGGAGTACGTCGAGGAGGAGTTCGACGTCGCCGACGAGGTGCGCTACATCGCGGGGACGTACCGGGACGTCGGCGCGTCCAGCAAGACGCGGGGCATCCCGTTTCAGCTTCAAGGCTCCACCGTGGGCAAAGCCGCGTGGCCGTTCCCGAGCCTGGAGGACCGGTGCCGCGGCGCGGCGGACGCCGCCGCGGGCGGCGGCGGCTTCGCGCTCTTCGCGTTGACGCACGACGTCTCGTACGCGCAGAAACTGCGCATCCGCGCGTGCGACTCCACGTTCCCCAGCGAGCTGGCGATATACACCAAGGACCACGAGTCCATCGCGGCGTCGGCGGTGACGGTCGCCGCGGACGAGACCATCTCGTTCGACTTCACGCCCTGGCGCGAGGACGTGGACGCGCGGTACGAGGTGCGCCTCGCGTACAACACGGAGGCGACCGGCGCGGAGAGGTACGCGGCGACGACAACCGTCGCCGGCGGCGCCGCCGTCTCCCTCGGCGACTGGTCGTTGCCGTCGCCCGCGGGCGGCGCGGCGGGCGACGCCGGGTTCGAGACTGGCCGGCTCGCCGCCGGGACGGCTGTGACCGTCACGCTGAGCGCCGCGGCGGGCGTGACGCTCACCGCGGACGCGGTGACCGTGCTGGGAATCACCGTGACGGCGGAGAACGACGCGCAGACGGCGTTGGGCTTCCCGCCGTACGCGGGCTGGCGCCAGAGCGCCTGCGGCGCGTTCGCGTCGCGGCGGTGCGGGGACATGCTCTTCGACGCCGCCGCGGACACGGAATACCTGATGGCGGTCACCGGGCGCGGCGTCGCCGAGGGCACGTACGGCGTGCAGGTGATGAAGCTGTACGGCGCCGTCACGACGCTGCGCGTCACCTCCTCCAACCCGGCGCTGTCTTCCGTGGCCACCGCGGACGGCTCGGCGATCCGCGCGACGCCCAACAAAGTCGCGCGCGTCGGCGACGCGCTCGCCGTGCGCGTCGAGAGCGGGCGCCCCATCGACAGACCCACGATCGCGGTGAACGGCGTTCCCGTGCGGCCGGGGCTCGTGGTGGGCGCCGGGCGCTTCTGGGAGGCGACGTTCGTGCTGCGCGCCGCGCACGGCTTCGCGGACGGGCAGCTCAACGTCACGGCGGCGCCGCCGGCGGCGTTGACGGAGCCGACGCGCGGATTCATCGCCGCCGACACGCCGCGCGGCGCCGACAAGGCGCTGGTGATTTTCGACGCCACGCCGCCCGAGCTGGTGGACGTGCTGGTGGTGAACGTGGCGTACCTCTCGCCGCTGGACCCGCGCGCGCCGGCGACGTGCGTGGACTCGGACGACGTCGTGGTGACAGCCGCGAAGCACGCCTCCGTGGGCGACGTCGTCGCGACGGTGTTTCGCGCGACGGAGCCGTTGTCGGAAGTCGTCGCGACGATCGGCGGCCTCGAGGCGACGGTTTTGATGTCGCGCGACGACCCGGCGCCGCCGCTGGTGAAGGCGGTGCGCGACGCGTGGCGCGCCGAGTTCGAGGCGCGCGACGACGCCGCCGCGTACCCCCCCACGGACGACGCGTTCGGCGTGGCGTACGCCGCGCTCACCGCGGAGGTGATCCGACAAGGGACGCTGGCGTTTGAGATTTCCTTCGCCGACGCCGCGGGCAACCGCGGGACGCCGGCGTTCGCGGCGGCGGGCGCGCCGGCGGGCTCGAGCGCGGCGTCGTCCCTGGACGACCGCCTCCGCGCCGAACCCGTGGTGTTCGACTCCTTCGCGCCGAGGCCGGCGGCGCGCCGGCCCTCGGACGGCGCCGCCACGGCGAACGCCGCCGCCTCGCCCGGCGAGGCGGTGGCGCTGAGTCACGTGTCCGAAACCGTCGCGGCGGAGAACGCGCGCGGCGTCGCCGACGCGTTCCACGGCGTCGACTTGATGCGCGCCGGCGCGGCGGCGTTCCGGCTGGGCGATGTGGTCATCGCGGACGTCGCCTGGACGGAGCCCGTGACGCGCCCGTACGGCGCGTACTTCCAGCTCGCCTCGGGGGGGAGGCAGCACGTCCGGCAGAGCGACACGAACCTGCGCGCGCTGGCGCGCGCCGTGGAAACCGGGAAGGCGCAGTGCCGCCAGCGCGAGTTCCGCCCGCGCGCGCAGGAACTGGTGAGCCGCGCCGCCGGCTGGGGCGGCCGCGACGCGTTCGAGAGGACCGAGCTGGCGCGCGAGTGGCGCGCGACGGCGACGCTGGCGGACCCGTGCGACGTGGTCGGGCGGGGCGCGCTGGCGTTCGCGAGGCGCAACGACTGCCGCGCGGAGGACCGCGGGGACGGGTCGTTTTGGATCCCCGCGCACGCGCGCTGGTGCCGCGAAGGCTGGGGCGTGCTCGGGCTGGCGCTCCCCGAGGCGCGCGACGCCGCCGGGCTGGCGGACGGCGCCGGAACGCGGAACTACTTCAAGCTGGACCCTGTTGTCGTGAACAACGCGCGGGCGAAGAGCGTCACGAAGCGCGTCGCCGCGTTCGGGGACGCCGTGATCCGCGCGCCCGTCGCGCTGGCGGGTAAGGACGTGAACAACGCGGCGGCGGCGGGGGTCGAGCAGCCCAACGACGCCGCGCCCGCCGCGGTGGAGCTCTACGCCGAGCCCGGGTCGTTCACGTGGAACATGTACCGCCGCGTCGTGAAGGCGGGCGAGTACGTGGTGTTCCACATGTACTTCGACCAGCCCGTGCTGCGCGTCAGGCTGTGGGTCGGGGCCTTCCTCACCACCTCCGTGGTCAGGCACGAGTCCGTGGCGCCCGCGTACCGGGTGTACAAGCCGTGCGCCGCCGGGAACCTCGCGGCGTGGCTCGAAGAGAGGGGCCTGGTGGCGCTGGACGAGACGTTCACGAAGCCGGCCGAGGGGTTCGACGCCGACGACGACTTCCTGGACGCCACCATCAACGGCAACTTCGCGTCTCGCGTCTCCGTGGACGGCGGCGCCGACTCCGCGCCCTGCTCGGGGTTCTGGGCGCTCAAGGGTCCGGGCGGGTTCCGCGTCAAGCGCCTGTGCGCGCGGCGGAAGAAGCTGCTGGACGAGCCGGGCGCGACGGTGCCCCTCGCGACGTGCTCGGACGCCGAGGACCGCGTGTACCTGAGCGCCGTCGGCCACGTGTACCACCAGGCGCGCGTCGTGTTGACGGACGCCATGCTGGACAACTCCGCGGGCGCGCAGCCGGATGGCCCGATCCGGATCAAGTGGCAGGCGATGGGCGCGTACGACGGACAGTGGGGCGCGGAGACGGTTTCGCACACGAGCGTCGCGAACGAGGGTTTTTTCGGCGCCGCGTCGGTATCGGCGGATGTCGCCGAAGTCGTCGCGCGCGTCGGCCCCGCGTTCGATCCGGCGCGCTCGTGCAACCGCGACGGCGTCGCCAACTTCGACCAGCCCGGATCTTCGGTGTGGGTCGCGGTGGACAGCACGCCGCCCGCGATGCTCACCGCGGCGGAGGTGGCGGTGTCCGTCTCGTCGCCCCAGTCGAACGACGCGGCGCTCGTCGCCGCGCGCGGCGACGTCGTGACGGTGACGGCGACGTTCGACGAGCAGATCGACCCGAACGTCGCGCCGGCGTTCTTCACCGCGACCGGCGCTCGGATCGAGCCGAAACAGGTGTACTACAACGTCGTCACGTACGAGCTGGTGGTCGGGAGCACCGTCCCGGCGCTGGACGGCGCGTTGCAAATCACCATCGGCCCGGTGGCGGACGTCGTCGGCAACGCGCAGGCGAGCGGCTTCGTCACCGCGGTGTTCGCGGAGGGGAAAACCGTCACCACGCAGTCCGCCTCCTCGGCGGCGGCGTTGGATGCGATGTGGGCGAACGGCTACAACGTCGGGTACTCGTGCGTCACTTCTTCGGACAACGCGTTGGACGACCGCGTCGCCGGCCCGAGCCACACGTTCACGCTGACCCTGCAGGCGTCCACCGCGCTGGAAGTGGCATCGGCGTCCGTCGCCGGCGTCGCCGCCGACGACGACGGCTCAGACGTCGCCGTCGTCGTCGGCGCCAGCGATTCGGCCGTGGCGAACGGCAAGGTCACGGTGACGCGCGTCGTCCCCGCGGACGCCACCGCCGCGGACGGCTCCGGGTTCGTGGACGGCGCGTCCGTGAACTGGAAGCTCTCGCTGGTGACCTCCACCGATTGCCTCGGGGACGTCGGGACGTGCCTGGTCAAGTTCGACGTCTCGGCGTGCCCCGCCGCCGGCGCGATCGCCGTCGTCGGCGGCGTCGCGACCGTCTCGCAGTGGGAGGAGCGCGTGTACGTGGACCTGAGCCCGCCTGTGATCACCTCAGTGCGGCTGGTGTCCACGTCGAGCCCCGAGGACGGGCCGGTCGCGCGAGACGGCGAGACCGCCGCGGTGACCTTCGTGGCGACGGAGCCGCTGGTGAATGGCGGCGCCGCGTCGCTCCTCGCGCCGGACGCGCGCCTGGTGGCGGAGTCGTGCGGGCCGTACGCGGCGGCGAGCCTCGAGGTGACGACCGCTGTCGTGCCCGTCGGTAACGGCGTCGCCGCGAACACGTACACCGCGACGTTCACGCTGGACGACACCCTCGCGATCGCGGCCGCCGCGCCGGCGAGCTGCCAGACGTCCCTCCTGTGCCTGGACTTCCCCGACGACGCCTCGGACGCCGCCGGGAACGCGTTGGCGACGACGCGGTACTGCCTCGGGTTCGGCGACTTGCTCACGCGGCGCGAGCCCGGCTGGCTCTTCTACGACAACGTCGCCGCGCCCACGAGCGTCGCCGTGGCGAAGGTCCCGCACGCGTGCGCGGACTCGTCCGTGAGCGCCGCCGCCATCGCGGCGTGCGCGGCGGATTCCGAGGCGGCGGCGACGCACCCGGGCTCGTGGTTCACCGTGACGCTCTCCTCCTCGACGCCGACGGCGCTGGAAAAAATCTCCTTCGGCGGCGTCCCGCACGTCACCGAGCTGCCCGGCGCCGGGCGCGCCTTCGTGCTCTCCGGGTGCGCGGACCTCGCGCCGGTGGCGCGGTGCGAGGCGTTCGCCGCGCGCCGCGGCGCCTGCGAGGCGTTCCTGTGCCCCGACTGCGAGTGGAGGCACAGCTGCGACCGGAGCTGCGGGCTGTGCCAGACGGGTCGCGGCGCCGGCACCGGCGCCACGATCACGCTGGCCACCTCGGAGTTCCCCGGGCTCGACGCGAACGCGGCGCACGCGGTGAGCGCGGAGGTGCGCACGGCGGGGAAGCTCGCCGCGGCGCTCCCCGGGGACGCGACCCTGGCGTACGAGGACTTCACGCCCGGGCTGGACGCGGCCACCTCCTGCGCCGGGCGGTGCGGCGGCGTCGCGTCCTCCGGGTGCGGCTGCGACGCGAGCTGCGTCGTCGCCGGCGACTGCTGCGCCGACGCCGGCTTGTGCTGCTCGGCTTCGTTCGACTCGCCTTCCGAGGGCGCGTCTGGTGTCGCGGGCGGGTGCTTGCTGCCCCCCGCGCTGGCGCTCACGACCGCCGCCACCTCCTGGGCCGAGCGCGACGACGGCGTCGTGACCTCGGAAACCGCCGCGCCGGGATCGACGGTGTACGTGCTGATCACCGCGAACAAGCCCGTGGAGGTTTCGAGCGCGACCGTCGGCGGCGTCGCCGTCGCGGCGAAGGACATCGCGATTGAATACGACGTCGGCGCGACGGCGCTGGAGCGCTCCGCGCGGGTCGCCGCGCGCGTCGCGTACGCCGCCGGCGACTCCGTGACGTTCGCGAAGCACGCCACGGATGTCATCGCGGCGCGCGAGCGGCTGCCGAAAGCCGCCGTCCCGTACGCGCCGGGCTCGGCGGGCGGCTTCTCGCGCGTCTACCCCGACGTGCCGGCGACGTTCACGTCTCTGCTCCGGATCGACGGCCAGAGCCTCGTGCCCCAGCCGGACGGCGCGCTGCCGTTTTCAGTCGCGCTCGCGGAGAAGTCGTACCACCCCCTCTTCACCGACGGCCACGGCGCGACCGTCGTCGCCGGCTCCGGGCCGGTTTGGCGGAACGCGCCGGTGCTGGTGACCATCACCGGGACGAAAGTCTCCGGGCTCGGCGCGAGCGGCGTCGTGACCGTCGGGAGCGTCGTCGAAGTGGACGCCACGAGCAACGTGGACGTCGTCGTGACCTCCTTCTCGGTGGCGGCCGTGCCGCTCACCTGCCGCGGCGTGCGGTACGGGGGGGACGCGCACGGCACGTGCGCGGTGGACCCGCGCCTGGAATGGCCCGACCCCGCGGACCTCGCCGAGTACCGATCGGCGTGGAAAGGCACGCGCGCGTTCGACGCGCGCGAGCGCGAGTTTCTCGCGTCGGGCGCCCTTCGCGCGTGCGTGGGCGTGGTGGACGTCGCCGGCAACAAGGCGTCGACGTGCGTGGATCTCGCCAGCCTGACGCTGGACGTCTCGCCGCCCACGTGCCTGGCGCCGCCGGCGCTCATCTCCGCCTCGCCCACCTCGGCGACGTTCGCGGTGCGCATGTCCGAGGCGGGCACGGTGAAGTGGACGGCGCGCGCCTGCCAGCGCGGCGGCGCGTCCGGCGACGCCTGCGACGCCGTCGACGCGTCCGTCGATGCGGTGACCGGCCAGACCGCGGCGACCGACGCGCCGGCGGAGACTGCGGTGCGCGTGGACGTTCCCGCCTCCTGGCTCGCCGCGCCCGGCGACGGCGTGGTCCAGGTGGAGTGGGAGCTGTGCGACGAAGGCGGCGAGTGCGGGCCGTGCGCGCCGGAGCCCGCCGCCGACGCGTACCTGCCGGCGGCGACGGCGCCGACGCTCGTCCCGACGCTGCTGGCGTCGGAGCCGACGAGCGCCTCCTTCTCGCTGCAGCACGGCGACGGCAGCACGACGGCGTGCTGGGCGGTGCTGGAGATGGCGGAGGCGACGAGCGCGGCGGACGCGCCCGCGCGCACGAAAGAGCAAACCTGCGCGCCGACGTCCTCGGACTTCACGGGCAACCTGTGGTGCGGCGGCACGACTCCGGTTGCGCAGGCGCACACGTGCGATGCGGTGGCGGCGGACAGCGAAGAGAGACCCGTGCAGGTCACCGGTTTGACGTCGGCGTCGCACTACTGCCTGTACGCGGCGCCGGCGACGGGCGCGGCGGCGGACGCCGCGTCCGTGGTGTGCTTCTCCACCGCGGACGACACCCCGCCAGATTTCACCGTGGTCCGGGGCACGTCCCGCCGGTGCCCCGGGAACAAGATCGTCGGGCCCAAGTGCGGCTTGGTGGTGGGCGTCATCGCCAGCGAGTGCGTCACGCAGCCGGCGGTGACGCTCACCTGGGCGGCGGGCGGCCAGGCGGCGTTCGACGCGCTCCCCGCGTCGACCAAGCCCGCGATCGAGGTGTTCCCGACGTCCGGGCGGTTCGCGGCGGACGCGAATTGCGACACGCACTGGACGTTCACGTACGCGCCCGGCCTGGCGCCGTACCTGCCGAGCGGCGTGCTCGCCTTTTCCCTCGGCGGGTGCACGGACATGGCGCCGTTCGGCGTCGGCGGCGCGCCGGCGTCGCTCAGCGCGACCCAACTCCCCAACGCCTGCCCCACGAAGACGGCGTGGATCGGCGCGGACCTCGCGAACGTCGTCATCGACAACACGGCGCCGTCGCCGATTGCCGTGACCACCGTGCGGGACCCCGCGACATCCCCGTGCGAGCTCGGCGGGGGCGACGCGGCGGTCATCACCGTCACCTTCGACGAGGAGACGTCGCGGCCGACGTTCACGTGCATGGGGAACGCGGTGGCGCCCGAACGAGTCACCGCGCCGGGCGCGACGGCGCTGACCACCGCGCGGTACTCCCTCTCCTGGGCGGCGCGGTGCGTCGTGCCGAGGGGCCTAGAAGCCAACACCGCGCTGGAGTACACGTACACGGCCCTGGAGGACAGGTACGGCAACGTAAACGATAATGTGTACACCGAAACCTCGGTCGCCGTCGCCGCCGGGACGGCGTGCGTGATCGAGTCGACGACGCCCATCTTGACGCTGGCGGACTTCGACCAGCCCGTGCGCCGGCCGGGGCAGACGGCGGTGCTCTCGCTGGAGTTCTCGGAGGTGGTGGCGCAGCCCCCCGTCACGATCGGCGGCGTCGCGATGGCGTCCGACGCGTTCGCCGTCACCGCCGGCGCGGCGACGGACGGCGCGCTCGCGGACGCGTGGACGGTGACGACGACTGTGGCGCTCGACGCGCTCGACGGCCCGCTGGCGTTTACCGTCGGTCCGGATGTCGAAGACGCGTACGGGAACAAAAACCCGAAAACGTACGTAAGGCCGGTGGGGCCCGACTCTGACCGGCCGCTCGTCGACGGCACACCGCCTGTCCTTCGTTTGGTGTCGTTCGTCTCAGACAACGCCTTCGACGATACGCTCGCGGTTCCCGGGGACACGTTGCGTCTGACGTTCGAGGCGAACGAGCTCGTCTCGGCGCCGGCGGTGACGCTCGGCGCGGGCGCGGGCGCGGCGGCGGCGGCGGTTTCGCCCGTGCACCGCGCGGGCGTCGCCGCGCGCGGGTTCGCGAGACCCGCGGCTCCGGCGACGTACGCCGCGACGTGGGTCGCGGAGGTGACCGTGACGGACGGCTTCACGCCCGCGAGCGGCGACATCGGCTGGGCCGCCACCGGCCACGCCGACGTCGCGGGCAACGTCGGCGTCTCCGACGCGTGCGACGACTGGTTACCGGCGTGCGCGGCGACGCGCGCGACGCAATCGGCGCTCGAGCGCGACGCGAGCCCGACCATCGACGCCGCCTCGGGGGACGCGGTGGACGCGTACGACGTCTCGACGTTCGTGCAGCTCGACCCGGTCACGACGATGTACACGCTGTACGAGCAGAGGGCGAACGTGTCGTCGCCGGCGCGCGTCGGCGCGGCGTCCGAGCAGGCGCTCAGAGACGCGCTCCTGAACTTTGACCGCGACGCCGGCGCGTGGTTCCTGGCGCAGCACGTCTCGACGTCGCGGCTTCTGTTCCAGCTCGGCGGCGCGTGCGGCGCGGCGAGCGGGCCCAACTGCCGCGGCTCGTGCGGCACGTGCGACGACGCCGCCGTGCGTTCGCGCGTGGACAACCACGTGAACGGCGCCGCCTCGAACCTCGCCGTGGACGGCGAGGGCGACCGCGGCGGCGCGTGCGCGCCTACGCTCCGCGCGAGCGCAGGCGACGACAACCTCGTCACCACCTGGTTCGTCGCCGCGCTCGACGCGCGGCTCATCTCGAAACCCGTCGTTCGGTTCACGGACGTCGCCGGAGGCACGTTCGTCGTCCCCGCCGCGAACGTCACCGCCGCCGACGGCGCGGCGGCGACGACGTTCAGACCGGCGCTCCCTTCGAACCCGTGCGCGGCGAGCGCCGACGCGCGCGTCGGCGACGGCGTCTGCGACGCCGACCTGAACGTCGCGCCGTGCTTCGACGGCGGGGACTGCTGCGAGGACACCTGCGGGCGCGACGCCGCGCGAGCCGCGGCGAGCGCCGCGTGCGGCACCAACTCGTACGCGTGCCTCGACCGCGGCGTGGACGCCGTCACGGGCTTGCCCGGCGCCGGCGCCTGGGCCACGTACAACGACGCGGTCGCGGCGGCGACGGCGCTCGCCACATCGTGGCGCGTGGACGTCTCGCTCTCCTCCGCGACGGCCACCGGCTTGGCCGACGGCGCGCTCACCGGCGAGGTGTGCTGCGCGCGCGACGACGCCGGGGACGATCCGTTCGGGAACGAGTTCGGGTGGGTCGCCGGGTCGAGCGCGGGCTCGGGGTCGGCGTGCCTCGAAGCCACGCTCGTTTCCGAGCCCGCGCGTGTGTTGCAGGCGACGTTCACGACCGCGACCGGCGAGTTAACGGTCGGACCAGGCGTCGAGGTGACGCTCGCGTTAACGGTGGCCGGCGTGCCCTCGGCGGCGCCCAACTGCACGATCGCCGGCGTCGCGTCTACGCCCGTCGCGGCGACGCGCGTCGCCAACGACGCGGGAGCCGCCGACGACGCGTCGGCGGCCAACTCCACCTGGCACTGCGTGCGGTCCCCCGGCTTGACCGAGCTCGACCCTGACCTCGCGTATCTCATCGCGCTCGAGGAAGGCGAGGAGGACCCGGACAGCCCGAGAGCGGAGGAGGACGTGAACCCGTGCGCGATCGGCGTGCCGGCGCGCTGGGTGGCGGACTTCACGGACGCCGCCGGGTTCCGCGTGACGGGCGCGACGTCGGCGGATCTCGACACGAACCGCGTGTGCTTCGATTACGCCAAGCCGGACGTGGTCCTCATCGCGCAGGCCACCACCAACGACGACCCGCGGTTCGCCAAGGCTGGCGACGTCGTGACCCTGGAGGTGCTCATGGACCGCGCGGTGGACCTGCCCACGCAGACCACCCTGGGCGGCGCGGCGTGCGCGCCGGCGCGCACCGACGTTCGCGGCCGCGCGTTCGCGTGTCCGCTGACGGTGACCGCCTCCACGCCGGAGGGGCCGGTGACGTTGCTCGTCTCCGGCGTGGTCGCGCGCGACGGCGCGAAGCTGCCCACGGTGAACGAGACGTACACGAACGTGTGGCCCTCCGTGATCGCGGACCCCGCGGACCCCGACGACGTGGGCACCCCCAACGCGCCCGTGGTGGTGGACGTCACGCCCCCGGTGTTCGAGACGCTCGCGACGCGCGCCGTCACCGGCCCCGACGACAAGAAGTGCGCGACGTGCTGCCAGCTCCGCGTGTCCGTGAAGACGAACGAGCCGACGAAAGGTGCTCCGAGCGTGACCGTCGCCGGCGTCGCCGTCGCCGCCGCGGACGTGGTCGGCGCCGAGCAGGTCTGGACGGCGTCCGCGGAGATGTGCGACGAGAATACGCCGGCGGGCGCGCTCGAGGTGTGCGTCACCGCCGAGGACCTCGCGGGCAACGCCGCGACGTCGTGCGACGCCGCCGGCCCCGACGAGGGCGACGACGCGCCCGTCGACCGCGTCTACGACGTCGTGCCGCTGCGCGCGTGCCTCCAGTCCGACCGCGCCGGCTATCCCGGGCTCGCCAGCGCGGGCGACGCCGTGTCGCTGCAGCTGGACGTCTCCGGCGCCGTCGCGGTGACCGCCGCGACGGTCGGGCCGGCGTCGTTCCCCTCCGGGGCGCTGGCGGCGGCGCCGCGCGCCGGCGCCGTGGTCGACGCCGAGGGGCGCGCCGCGCGCTGGGAGGCGACGGCTTCGGTCGCGGCGGGCTGGGGGGACCTCGACCCCGTGCCGTTCTCCGTGACGTTCGTGGACGCGGCCGGAGTGGCGACCACCGTCACCGACGAGGCCTCTCTGTGCCTCTCCGCCTCCGACCCGGAGAAGGTGGCGGTGGACGTGACCCCCCCCGCGGCGCTCGCGCTGGAGGTTTTCACGGACTCGCCGTACGATCCGACGGTCGGCTCGCCCTTCTCCGTCACGCTGTGCGTCAACGCGTCCGAGCCGACGCTCGCGCCGACCGCGACGCTCACCGGGTTCGGCCCCTTCCCGCCGGCGATGGTCACCGGCGGCGGCGCGCGGTGGTGCGTGGGCCCGCGCGTCGTGCTCGCGGAGGACGCGGAGCACGTCGACTCGAACGGGTGCATCTCGTTCTCCGTGGTCCTGGCGGACCTGGCGGGGAACGCGGCGGAGGCGCTGACGGCGCTGGTGAACCAGTCAGGTACGGATTTGTGCCCCGCGACGCGCCTCGCGCTGGACTTTTCGCCGCCGGTGTTCCTGTGGCTCAACCTGGACGTCGTCTCCGCGGAGGACATGGTGTTCGACGTCGCGCTGAACGAGCCCGCGGAGGTGCACTTCGTGGCGCTGCCGCAGGGGAGCGCCGAGCCCACGCCGGAGGAGGTGCGCGCGGGCACGGGCGCCGGCGGCGCGGCGGCGGCGTCGAGCGGCTCCCTGGCGTACGCGGGGAGCGACACGCCCTCGCCCGCCGCCGCCGCCGGCGGCATCGGGCTCCAGAAGCTCACCGTGCCGGACCTGCGCCCCGGCGCGCCGTACGACCTGTACTTCTCCGCGTGGGACCGGTTCGGGCAGCGCGAGACGGAGGCGCGCTCGCGGCGCCTCAGCTCGCTGGGCGTCTGGACGCCGCGGAGCTCGGTGGAGGTTGCCGAGGGGGACAAAATCGGCGACGTCGTCGCGCTGCAGCTCACGCAGCCGCCGACAAACGACGTCTCCGTGACGGTCACGGCGAGCCAGCCCGATCAGCTGCTGTTCGCGCTGGAGAGCGACGCGCTCGCGTTCGCCGAGTCCCTGACCGTGACCTTCCCGAAGGACGCTTGGTCCGTCCCGATCGAAACGAAGGTGCGCGCCGTCGACGACGCGCTCGTGGAGGGACCGCACGCGTTGCGCGTCGAGTTTTCAGTAAACTCGCTCGACCCCCGCTACGACGGCTCCGCCGTCGAGCCGCTGCGCGCGTCCGTGCTGGACAACGACGTCGCCGCGGTGATTATTTCTGATCCGCGCGAGGCGCCGCAGACGCGCGAGATGGTGTGCGACGGCGAGGTTCCCGAGTCGGTGCTGAGCTACTCCACGACGGAGGACGTCCCGGTGGACGCGCTCGTGTGGCTCGCCGGCGCGCCCTCGGACGGCGACGACGTGATCGTGACGATGCGGTCGGGCGACCCCGCGTGGATGGCGGTGACCGGCGGTCCGACCGGCGGCGTCGGCGGGCCGGTGGTTCTGACGTTCAATCGGACCAACTACGCCACGCAGGTTCCCGTGAGACTCATACCCGTGTACAGCGACGTCGCGGACCCCGACCGAGTGGTGGACCTCGTCGTGGACGTCTCCTCCAGCAGCGCGCCCTACGCCGCGATTTCCGTCCCGGACATACCGGTGACCATCGCGGATCTACAAACCCCCGGCGTCGCGTTTTCGCGCGTGAAGATCCGCGAGCGCGCCGGCGCGCACGTCGTCACGATGCGCCTCGAGTCGGAGCCCCGCGCGAACGTCGTCGTGGACTTCGCGCTGATCCCCGACCCCGGCGGGTCGCACGCGTACGCGTCGCTGGCGATCCAGCCGGCGTCGGTGACGTTCCGGCCGGAGGATTACGGCACGGAGAAGGAGGTGACCTTCGTCACGGGCGACGACGGCACGTACTTCGGCGATGTCGAGTTCGACGTCGCCGTCGCCTTCTCCTCCGTCGGCGACGCGGCGTACGCCAACCTCCCTCCGCCCGTTCTGTCGGTGGTGGTGCTGGAGGGCGACCCGGAACCGGGCTGGATCGTCGCGGACGTCTCCGGGCGCGAGCGGCTCGTGGCGCCGGCGGGGTCGCCCCCGCTCGCGCCGGCGCTCGTGCGCGAGCGCTTCCAGACGTTGCGGTACACGCTCCGCCCCGCCGGCCGGCTGTGGAAGGAGGTGACCGTCGCGCCCACGTTCGCGCCGGGCACGAGGCAACGCGGCGTCGTCACCCCCGAGCGGTTCACGTTCACGCCGGGGGGACCCGCGGTGGCTTCGTTTTCGCTCCGCTTCCCGAGTAACAACGCCGTGTACGGCGACTTGGACGTCGTCGTGTGGCACGTCGTCGAGGGCGAGGAGGACGAGCCCGGCTACCGCGCGCTCAACCCCGACCTGGGCGGCGGCGCGCTGGCGGTGACCATGCTCGAGTCGGACGCGCCCGGGTTCTCGCTCGGGAACGGCGTGACCGGCGTGATTCTGGTGGAGGAGCCCGCGAGCGCGGCGGAGGAGGGCGTCCCCACCCCCCCCGGGTCGTTCGGGATCATCATGGCGTCCAAGCCCATAGGGACGGTCACGTTGCGTCTGTTCGAGGCGAGCAACGCCACCGGGCTCGTCAACCCCAACGCGACGGCGCGGAGACGCGCGCTGCTGCAGGAGGAGTCGTCCGCGACGACAAACGTCCCGGTGGCGGAGGCTGACCGGCAAGTCGTCGTCGTCTCGGGGTCGACCCTCGCGTTCACCGAGACGGACTGGTTCGTGCCGAAAGACGTCGTGCTGGCAGGCGTTTTCAGAGACGGCGACCAGGGGCGGCGCACCGTCGCGCTGTGCGCGGAGGTCACCGCGCCGGACGACCCCGCGTACGCCGAGCTCGCGCCGCCGTGCTTCAACACCGTGCTCACGGAGTACGGCGCCGAGACCGCGCCGGGTTGGAGTTCGCTCGCCATCGACGTCGACATCGACGTCACGGAGGTGGCGGGCTCGGAGGTGGCGGCGCTGCCGAGCCTGTACCAACGCTTCACCAAGTACTGGAAGGTGGAGGCGTTCCTCCTGGTGAACGGCGCGCGCACCGGCGCGACCCTCGACCCGACGTCGGAGACGGTTGAGATTACCTTCGAGGTGGACGAGTCGTACTTCGGGTCGCGCGACGCCGTGGACGCCATGTACAGCGCCGACCACGCGCAGTTCGGGTGGTCCGCTTCCAAGCGCGACGAGGACGGGTTCACCCTCACCTGGGGCGACGTTAACGAAACCACCGGGCTCACGAGCGTCGTCTGCGCCACGAAGCGCATGGGCACGTACTTCCTCGGGCAGGCGTACCCGGCGCTCGTCGTGAACAACCCCACGTCCGCGCCCACGTTCAAGGAGAAGGCGAGCGCGTCGGACGTGCTCAAGGGTTTGACCATCGCCCCGGCGGACGTCGCGGTGGACTTCCCGGTGTCTGTCGTGGGCGCCAAGCTCAAGCTGAAGAACTACTTCAACCCGGAGACGGACGAGCTCACCTTGCCGGGGTGCGCGAACATCACGGTCGGGTGCGTGGTCGGTGCGAACGAGAACATCTTCGCCATCTACCTCCCCGCCATCGGGGAGCTGGCATTGATGTCCATCAACGACGACGGCGTGCCCCCGGCGTTCCAGACCGCCAGGAAGCGCCGGCGCGTGCTTCTGGGGCGCGAGCTCCTGCAAGACGTGGAGGACCCGGTGACGGACGACTTCGCCGCCGCCCTCTCGGACGCGCAGTTCGCCGACTCCGACGTGGACCCCACCGGCGAGGCGCGCGACGCGGAGGTGGAGGTGGTGGACAGCGGCAACCAGGTCGCGGCTGGACCGGAGGTTGAGGTCCCCACCGACCCCACCAACGACTTGCCCAACGTGTTCCTGCAGGCGTGCTTCGTGGTCTCTGAAGGCGTCGCCGCGGTGCAGGAGGACCTGAACTTCGTCTTCCCCGTGACGTACTACGAGAAGGAAACCGTGTACCTCAACACGGAGACGATCGTGTTCGACCCCGACGGGACGACGCTCACGAAAGCCGAGGTTCTTTTCGAGCCCGCGTTCGAGCCCAACGACGTCATCACGTACGCCGACGCCGAGCGCCGGGCGCTGTACTTGGCGGCGGACGAGACCTGGACGCCGCCCGACGACCTGGACGACCTGACCGTGGAGATCACCACCTCAAGCACGTCCCCGACCACGCCGAACAAGGTCACCGTCACCGGCACGGCCTCCTTCGCGGCGTACGTCTGGGTGTTAAACGCGCTGCAGTTCACGAACATGGGGCCGAGGATCGATACCCTGGAGCGCAAGATCACGTACCTGGTGTACGACGCGGAGGGCGCCGCCTCGGCGCTCCCGAACACGGAGACCTCCACCCCCGACTGCGAGGGCTACCTGGTGATGGACCTCGTGAACGTCAACGACCCCCCGGTGGCGGACGCCGTGCAGACGACGCTGGTGTTGTCCGAGCCGGGGGCCTCGGGCGACGGCCTGATGCTCGCCAGCGACCCCGACTCCGACGTCATCTGGTACAACATCACGTGCCTCCCCTCGAAGGGCGAGGTTACGATTCTGGACGTCAACGCGGGCACGTACCGGTACACGCACGACCCCGACGTGCCCGGAACGGACACCTTCGTGTTCTTCGCCTGGGACGGCGAGCTGAGCAGCCGGTTCGCGACGGTGACCGTGCGCACGGGCACGGGCGACTTCGCGCCCGTCGCGACGTCGCTCACGATTGAGGTGTGGGAGAATTCGCCGACGACGGGCGTGATGCCCGCGACGGACGCCGACGGCGCGGATGACATCTACCGGTTTCAAATCGTGACGGAGCCGGAATCGCCGGCGAGCTTGGTTTTGGCGGAGGAGACGGCGGCGCTGTTCCGGCACGCGCCGACCGGCGCGTTCACGTACACCGCCACCTCCGCGTCGCCGACCGTCGCGCGCGTCGCCGAGGCGATGTCCAACCTGCCCCTCGACTTTGACTTCAACGCGGTCAGAGGCACGGCGGCGCACCCCGGCTACCGCGCGGACGCGTTCGAGTTTAAGGTTTTAGACGCCAACGGACTGACGTCGGAGACGGCGACGGTGTACGTGAACGTGCGCCTGACCCGCGAAAGCAACACGCCGCCCGTTTCGTCGCCGCTCGCGCTCGTCACGCAGGAGAACACGCCGCTGAGCGGCGCCTCCGTGAAGTTCAACTCGCTGGACGCGGAGTCCCCCGCGAACGTGCGGCACGAGATTTACGTCAGCCCGGCGGACGAGGAGGACCCGGAGGAGACGTTCGCGCCGCCGAGACTGGGCGCGCTCTCGCCTTTGAATCCGGCGGACGTGAACGACGCGCGCTTCGTGTACGCGCCGACGCCCTTCTTCCACGGCGTGGAGACGCTGCGGTACGTCTCGATCGACGCGCACGGCGCGCGCTCGGCGCCGGCGGAGCTGGTGATCACCATCGAGGAGGTGAACCAGGCGCCGGCGGGCGCGTGCGCGGCGGAGTCGCCCATGGACGCCGACGTCGCGACGGCGCTGGGCGCGGGGAGCGCGTTCGTCGTCTCGGCGGCGGCGGCGGCGGAGATCCGCGTCGATGTCTCACGAAAGCGGGACGCCGACGTCGGGACGCTCCGGGAACAGTTCGTGTCGTACGAAACCGCGATCCGAGAGCTCGGCGCGCTGGCAAACATGTCCGCGCGCGTCGAGGGGAGTTCCGAAACAGCGAGTTCCGAAACAGCGAACGCCGAGACGGAGGTTTCCAACGCGACTCGGCTCGTCGTCGGCGGCGCCGCCGCCAGCACGGCGCTGTCGTGCGGCGACGCCGAAACCGTGATCCGCACGCCGCACACCACTGAGGTGGGCGTCGCGCTCTTCGCGTTCGACGTGGACGGCCTCGACGGCTTGCCTTTGCGATACTCGCTGCGCTCGACGCCGGCGCGCGTCGACGGCGGCGGCGACGCCGGCGAGGTTTTCCTCTGGCGGCCGCCGCTCCGCGTCAACGACTCGGACGCCGCCTCGGAGGCGATGGCGTACGTCTTTCAAGAAGACGTCTTTTTTTCAAATCTCACCAACGCTTCTTTGGCGCTCGCGCCCGGGGACGTCTTCGACGTCTCCGAATCGGGCGTGCCCGCGTTCGTGTTCCGGCCGAAACCGCGCACGCACGGGCTCGTGGCGGTGACCTGGTCGGCGCGCGACGCGCTCGGCGCCGAGGGCGCGGCGGCGACCACCACGTTCAAGGTGCAGTGCCCCGGCGGCGAGGTGACGCGCGACGGCGGTGTCTGCCAGCCCTGCGCGTCGGGGACCTACAACGACCGAGTGCTTCTGGATCAGACCACGTGCACGGATTGCCCTCCCGGGACGCAGACCCCCGACCCGGGCTCGACGCGGTGCGAAGCGTGCCCGCCGGACACCTTCGCCGCCGAGGCGGGCACGGGCGTGTGCCCGTCGTGTCCCGACCGCATGCGCTCCGAATCGGGCGCCTCGGAGTTGATCGCCTGCCGCTGCGAAATCGGCACCGCGCAGCTCTCGGACACGGAGTGCTGGCCGTGCGACCTGTCCCGCACGAAGTGCGAGGCGCTCGGGCTCTCGCTGCCGATCCCCTTCCGCGGGCACTGGACGGACCCGCTCGAGCCGACGCGCACGTACGACTGCATCCCGTCCGCGGCGTGCGTGGAGAAGTTCACCGAGGACGAGGTGCGCGACCGGCGGTGCGCGGGCCAGCGTTTTTCAAAAAGAAACGGACGCAGCGAAGTCGCCGTGGCGTACGTCGGGGACGGATGCTTCGAATGCGCGGCGAACCACTACCGGCACGCCGGGCACTGCCACTCGTGCGGCTCCCAGACGCGCGCGCGGTGGAGGCTCGCGTCGCTCGTGCTGCTCTACGCGGCGTTGGTCGGAACGCTTCTGGAGGTTGCGGGGTCGCCCGCGGCGGGCGCGCTCGGCATCCTGCTCACGTTTCTGCAAATCTCCGCCTCCATGAAGTACCTGTCCGTGGCGTGGCCGCGCGAGCTCTTCGCCTGGCTCACGGTGACGTCGGTTTCCTACCTGGACCTCGAGCTGTGGGCCGCCGAGTGCGTCTTCCCGAAAGGCTGGACCTACCTCGCGAAGTACCGCGTCGCGATGCTGCAGCCGCTCGTGTGGCTGCTGGTCATCTCCGTCTCCGTCTTCGCGCGCGTCACGCGGCGCGTGCTGGCGGAGTACCACCGCCGCGCGCGCGCCGCCGCGCGCACGCGCGCCAACGTGAAGCGGCGGTGGACGCACGGCGAGGTGGACTCCGACGCGGCGCGGTGGCGGTCGGTGGCGGACGCGCGGAGCGGCCTGCCGCTGGACCGCCCCGAGCTGAGGGACGCCACGGACGAGTACACAGCGGCAGAGAAGCTGGATTACCAGAACGCGAAGGATTTCGATCGCGCGATGGATTACGCCAAACACAAGGGCGTCGACGTGGAGGAGGTGGAGACGAACCTCGCCGAGGGCGAGGTTCCCGTGGGGAAACGCCCGCTGCGCCTTCTGATCAAGACGTACGCCGCCGAGACGGTGGAGCGCGCGAAGCCGACGTGCATGCTCCTGTTCCAGTGGGGCTACTTCCTGCTCGCGCAGCAGGCGGTCGCGTTCTTCGACTGCGAGAGCAACAACGCGGGCAAGCGGCTTCTGCGCGCGGACCCCTCTGTGGTGTGCTACGAAGGCGCGCACCTGGCGCACCTGCCGCTGGGCGTCCTCGGCATCGCCGCGTACCCGGCGGGCATGCTCGCCTTCGGCGTGCTCTTCGTCCGGCGGTACCGCGCGGACGGCCCGCGGCCGCGCGTCAACGCGCGCATGTCGCTCATCCTCGCCGGCGCGAGTGAGAAGCAGCTGCGCCTCGCCGAGCGGTTCGAGCACAACTTCGGGCTCCTGTACACGGACGCGAGGCCGGAGTGGCTCTACTGGCACGTCGTGGACATGGGCAAGAAGCTTTTCGTCGTGCTGTTCCGCGCGCTGGTGCCTTTTCCGATTTCCCAGACGTTGCTGTGCACGGCGCTCCTGATGGGCGTCGCGCTGCTCGCGGCGAAAGCCGAGCCGTTCAAATCCCGGTCGCTGAACGTCGCGGAGATGCTGTCGTGCAACGTGAACGTCCTGACCCTGATCTTCGGGTACTTCTTCCAGCTCGGGATCTGGGACGACAAGACCACCTTCGCGATGGCGGTTTTCGTCAACGCGATCGTCGCCCTGACCATCGCGTTCCTCGCCTTCGCCGTCGCCATGGACCTGTTCCCGTGGATCCGGCGGTTCATCGCGATGGTGATGAACCACGCGAGCGCGGCGGACGCGGACGGCACCGTGGATAAGCTGGATACCGCGGTCTCCGGACCGCAGGGGTACGCGCTGTTCGTGATCCCGCCGTCCTCCGCGTTCCGCCGGCGGTGCTGGGACGTCATCAAGTCGTCGCTGTTCGACCGGTTCATCATGGTGGCCATCGCGATGTCCACGGTGATCACGTTCGTGGAGCTCGTGCCTCTGGCGCCCGGCCCGCTGGCGCGCGTGGACGTGATCAACGACTTCTTCACCGTCGCCTTCGTGCTGGAGGCGGCGCTGAAAATCATCGCGCTCGGGTTCGTGCTCGGGCGCCACGCCTACCTGCGCGACACGTTCAACTGCCTGGACTTCGCCGTGGTGCTCATGTCGGTGATATTGTGGATCGCCGAAAACGGCGGCGACGCGCTGGGCGGGATCCGCAGCGCGCGCTTCTTCAAGTACCTCAAGTTCTTCAAGCTGAAGTACGTGCGGTTCCTGCGCATCGGGCTGCAGCTGCGGAACATGTCCGGCGGGCACCTCGCCGCCATCTACCGCAAGGCTGTCGAGCCGGACAGCGCCAAGGTGCGCGCGGTGATG
>Ga0181561_10000569_pt1 | contig 31161 bp, 28 predicted proteins | sample 011ome_19_FD_133760 | JGI IMG/M metagenome (GOLD analysis project Ga0181561, IMG submission 133760) | Coastal salt marsh microbial communities from the Groves Creek Marsh, Skidaway Island, Georgia - 011510BT metaG (megahit assembly) | ecosystem: Environmental > Aquatic > Marine > Intertidal... | reverse complement strand
GACCCCCGATGAGGCCTATGTCAGCAAAACAGAACCAATGAGATTAGCAGCCTGAAATGAAACCCTGATCTACCTTAGCAAGGCTGCAAACTGGTCGAAAAAGCAGGACCACCTCTTTTTATGCGGGCGATCTAGGCGCGGTTTTGGTAATAAATACCTATGACTTCCCCTGCTGATCTTCCTGATGATATCGATGCGCTCAAGGCCAATATTTTGGCCTCGCAGGCGAAGATGGCCATGGTCCATGCAGAGGATGAGGCGATTGATCCGCCAAAGTCAACGGCGTCAAAATCCCGCGCTGGTCGTGGCGTCCTGCCAAGGCACTTGCCGCGTGTTGAAGAGATTATTGCAGCAGACCTCACCTGTGGTTGCGGCGCTGAGCGTCACATCATCGGAGAAGACGGCGAGACCTTGTTCGCCATTGGTTCGAGAACATTGGTCGAGCGAACGGTCAAACATCGTGCCCGCCCAATTCCGCATGCTTGTGACCCGCCGCCCCAAGTTTGCATGTCGCTCGTGCGAGGCTAGCGTTATCCAAGCGTCCGCAAAACCGCGCCCGACCTGCGGCGGCATGCCGACTGAGGCCACCGTCGCCAGTGTGATCGTGTCGAAGTATGTCCCCTCTCGGGACATTGTTCCAGTGATGACCTGCCCTCTGAGGCTCACTCGTTCATAACGAGAGTTTGCGGGGTTTTGCACTTACCGATTGCGTTCGACCTGTTTCCGTATTTGCTGCTTGTAAGGTCGCTGAATAGATACCCGTCAGTGCTGTTCTTGGACAAATCATCTACAAGCCCTGCAATCTTGGAGTGGATGGGTATCTCCCGCTGTCCCGCGTCTGTTTTTGCATCCTTGATGGTGAACCTGTCAGGGCCTACTTCTGTTAGCTTAAGGCTGCATAGTTCCTCAATCCTTGCGCCCGTATAACCTGCTAACATGACAAGATCGCCGACCACACTGTCGCTATCTGCGCAAGCCTGTCGAAGCTTGTTGAAATCGCCCTTTGAGAAGGCCTGTCGCTTTGTGGTCTTTGAGGACTTCTTGGGAACATTCCATCGAATGACTGTGGCAGTTCCAAATCCCGCTTTCTCTGCAGCCAAACCCAATAGCCTTTGTAGGATGATATGATGCGCCTGCACGTTGCTTCAGTGAGCTCTAGGTCTTCTCTTTGGTCGTTACGGCCTAGCGGCAAAGGCTTGCTGACAATTTGAACGGGATGACCATGTCAGGCTCAGCAAGAAACCAAATCCCAACGTCCACGCCCAGACCGCATTGACGATCAGGTCAATCGAGACGTGTCCAACGCGCGATGGGCCAAGCCAGCAAAGCGCTGACATAATTCAGAGAATGAATTAGATTTGCTATTATCGCTGAATAGCTTCTCTTCGGACTTTTCCTTTTTCATGAAACCCTTCAGGTATACCAAGGGTCGGAGCGCATCCTTGCGGTGCTCGACGCAAAATCTCTAAATTTTGATGTTCACATGTGTTGCGCGCCCTGTGAGAATGCAGTTCCCCTTGCCGCCCTCACTCGGATGTCGCAGTTTAGGCGGGCAATACGAGGCGGAGAGACCGAAATGACCAAGCGCCCAAATGTCCTCTGGATCATGGCCGACCAACTTCGTTTCGATTACCTGAGTTGTTACGGCCACCCCCATTTACATACGCCGCACATCGATGCGCTGGCCAAACGCGGCGTGCAATTTACCTCCGCCCGGGTGCAATCCCCCGTCTGCGGCCCCAGCCGTATGAGCGCCTACACAGGCCGCTATCCACGGAGCCATGGGTCCACTTGGAACGGGATTCCCCTGCGTGTGGGAGAGCCGACATTGGGCGATCATCTGCGTGAAGTAGGGGCCAAAGCCGTGCTTGTCGGCAAGACCCATATGGTCGCCGATCAGCACGGGCTGGCATGGCTCGGCATTGATCCCAAGAGCGAGATCGGCGTGCGGGTCGCGCAATGCGGTTTCGAGGCGTTCGAGCGCGACGACGGCTTGCACCCCGACAGTGCGCGGCAGCGTTGGTCGGCCTATGATGACTACCTCGTAAGCCACGGTTTCAAATCGGAAAACCCATGGGGCGACTTCGCTAACGCGGGGCTTGGCGAGGACGGTGACCGCCTGTCTGGTTGGCTGTTAAAGAATTCGCGGGCAGAGGCGAACGTGCCTGAAGAACATTCCGAGACCGCCTATATGACCGACCGCGCCATGGCCTTCATGGAGGGGGAAATGGACGGCGACACCCCATGGGTTTGCCACCTGAGCTATATTAAACCGCACTGGCCCTACATCGTGCCCGCGCCCTATCACGACATGTATGACGAAACCCATGTGGTGGACCCGATCCGCAATGCTGCAGAGCGCGAAACGACCCATCCGCTCATGGCCGCCTACCTTGACGCGCGGGTTTGCAAGAGCTTTGCTCGCGACGAGGTTCGCACCCATGTGATCCCCGCTTATATGGGGCTTATCAAGCAGTTAGACGACAATCTTGGCAGGCTTTTTGCTTGGATGGACGAGAAGGGTCTCTCCGAGAATACCATCATTGTGATGTCCTCCGACCACGGTGATTACATGGGCGACCATTGGATGGGCGACAAGGATTTCTATCATGAAATGGCGGTAAAAGTGCCGCTGATAATAGCCGACCCAAGGCCCGAGGCCGACGTCGGTCGTGGCAAAACCAGCGACGCTTTGGTCGAAATGATCGACCTCGTACCGACCTTTATGACCGCAATGGGCTGCGCTCCCAAACCCCATGTAATCGAAGGTCGCGATCTCACCCCGATCCTGCAGGGCACAGACGGGTTCTCGCGCCGCTATACCATCAGCGAACACGATTATTCTTGGTCTGAAATGGCCCGCTCCCTGAACGTTCCCCAACAAGACGCCCATACCATTATGATCTTTGACGGGCGCTTCAAATTCATCCGTTGCGAAGGGTTTGTTCCGATCATGTTTGACCTCGAAACAGACCCACAAGAGCTCAACGACATTGGTTGCTCCATGCAGCGCGATCACATTGCTACCCGCGCCCGATTAGAGGCGGCTCTGCTCACTTGGGCCACGCGCCATCACGCGCGGGTCACTGCCACGCCAGAGGTTTTGGCGGGCATGTCGAGTGCGTCGGAGGAGGGGATTTTGATTGGCTATTGGGATGAGGCCGAATACGCCGCCGATGCGGGCCAGCCGTTCAGCGCGCTTACCCCCGTGGGGCGGCGCGAGTAGGTCACGCGGTATGTGCCGCCGCCGCGTGACCTGTTTTATCAATCAGTACGCGCTGCGCGGGCATCTTCATTAGAGGTCAAATCGGCGAGTACTGTCTCGCCCGCAACCATTGTCTGACCAAGGTTAACCATCGGGTTCACGCCGTCTGGCAAATACACGTCCAAGCGCGAGCCAAAGCGGATCAGGCCAAAACGCTCGCCCGTTTTCAGCGCCGAACCCTCGGAGGTAAAGCACACGATCCGTCGCGCAACCAAGCCCGCGATTTGCACAACTGCGATCTGGCGACCGTCCGCCATTTCGATGCACAGACTGTTGCGCTCGTTATCGGAGCTTGCTTTGTTCAAAGACGCGTTAAAAAACTTACCTGGGCGGTATGCGATCGCCTTGACGGTGCCACCAATCGGGGCGCGGTTCACGTGGCAGTTGAATACGCTCATGAACACGCTGACACGGGTCAGGGGCGCGTCTGACATACCAAGCTCGGCAGGGGGGACGGCCTTTTCAATCAGGGACACGATGCCGTCAGCAGGGCTGATGACCAGACCGTCGCGGGTTGGCGTCGCCCGCTTTGGGTCTCGGAAAAAGTAGTAGCACCAGATAGTTAGTCCAAGGCCGATCCAGCCAAGCGGCTCCCAGATCAAGGCCAGAACAACGCTGATCGCGGCAAAAATGGCGACGAATTTCCGCCCTTCGGGGTGCATCGGCTTAATGAATGTGTCGCGCATTCTCATGAGGATGGTCCTTGTAAAATTGGGTTTTCGCTTCCTACTCCGAAGCGCCCTTTGGCACAATAACAATAGGGGCTAAGGTTTTCGCCTTGCCTCTTACTTGCGATTTGCATCAAACTTGGTGCAACGACTAATTGGAGAGATAAAATGACCAAAATCGCATTTCTTGGGCTCGGAGTCATGGGCTACCCAATGGCGGGCCATTTGCAGGCCGCGGGCCACGAGGTCACCGTCTATAATCGCACTGCATCTAAGGCAGAAGCTTGGGTTGCACAGCACGGCGGCACGATGGCTTTGACACCTGCAAAAGCGGCGGAAGGTGCCGAAATTGTCTTTGCTTGCGTTGGGAACGACAACGACCTGCGCGGCGTGTGTTTGGGGGCTGACGGAGCCTTCGCTGGTATGGCGCAAGGCACTGTTTTTGTTGATCATACGACGGTATCTGCAGCTGTAACCCGTGCGCTATATGAGGCGGCGGAAACGCGTGAAATCGCATTTGTTGATGCGCCGATTTCAGGCGGACAGGCTGGGGCCGAAAACGGCCAGCTTTCGGTCATGTGCGGCGGTGATATCGCGCCATATGAAAAGGTCGCGCCCGTGATCGCGGTCTATTCCAAGATGTGCCGCAGGATCGGCGAAAGCGGTGCGGGTCAGATGACCAAAATGTGCAACCAGATCGCGATTGCAGGTGTGGTGCAGGGCCTTTCCGAGGCCATTCACTTTGCACAAAAAGCAGGTCTCGATGGGACTGCTGTGGTTGAAGTGATTAGCCAAGGGGCTGCTGGAAGCTGGCAAATGTCCAATAGATACAAGACGATGCTCGACGATCACTTTGATCATGGCTTTGCTGTGGATTGGATGCGCAAGGATTTGGGAATCTGTTTGGCGGCGGCGAATGAGAATGGCGCGAGCTTGCCTTTAACCGCACTTGTGGACCAGTTTTACAAAGACGTGCAAAAGCTGGGCGGCGGGCGTTGGGACACCTCGTCGTTGCTTAAGCGCTTGCAAGCAATGGGTTAAACCAACGTGGCAATATGGCGGAGCGCGAGGGAATATCCTTGCGTTCCGCAGCCTGCGATCACACCATCAGCGCGGGCAGAAACATAGGAGTGATGGCGGAACGCTTCGCGCTTATGAATGTTCGAAATGTGCACTTCAACCACGGCACCGTCAAAGGTGTTGAGCGCATCCAGCACGGCCACGGATGTATGCGAATAGGCGGCAGGGTTGATGATGATACCGGCAGACGTTTCGCGCGCAGCGTGGATCATCTCGACCAAACCGCCCTCGAAATTTGATTGCTGGAACAGAACCTTAAGGTCCAATTCAGATGCGAGAGCAGAGACCTCGGCCTCCACATCTGCAAGGGTCTTCGCGCCGTATTTCTCAGGTTCACGCTGTCCCAAAAGATTCAGGTTTGGCCCGTTCAGGACTGTAATCAATTTTGTCATGAGGAAAGGCCCTTTGTCTGATTTGATCAAGTGATACGGCAGAAGACCCGTCACGATCAATGGCTCACAGAAATTCGCTTTGCCAGTTTGGCAAAAATGCAGCGCAGCGATTTGAAAGGGAAGTTACCTTGGCAGTCCGTACGGGAGTCGAACCCGTCTTTTCAGGTTGAAAACCTGACGTCCTAACCGATAGACGAACGGACCGCGATGGTAGGGGCCTTCTAAGAAAAGCCAGCGCGAAGGGCAAGAGGATAATTTCAAAAATCGCAAAATAAGTTTGTCACAATCTGTGCACCAGGCGTGCACCGCGTATGCACTGATTTTACAGGGGTATTAGGCCGCTGGTGCTGCGTCTTCGAGGCGCAGTTGCACTGATTGTCGTCCTTGCCACGTGTTAATTTCCAAGCGACCGGCCAAATGGAATCGCGCGCCGTTGTGATTTGTGAGCATCGGGCCAAGTGGGCCGTCCATCGCGCCGAAACTGATGGAATCAATTCGTTTGCCCAATCCGTCCCCAAAGGTGACCTTAAGGTGATTTGCACCGACTGTTTTCGCGAAAAGGATTTGCACGTCGGGGAATACGAATCGCGGAGCGGGGGCGCCTGCGCCGAATGGCCCGGCTTGCTCGATCTGATTGACGAGTTCTACGGTTGCTGCATTTGGCATCAGCACGCCGTCGAGTTTGAGGTCAGCCGGACCGATTTTATCCGCGCCTTGTTTGGCGAGCAGTTCACCAAGGCGTTCCATCGCGGCGTCGATCTTGTCGGCCTCAACTGAAAGGCCCGCCGCCATTTTGTGACCGCCGCCTTTGATGAGCAAACCTTCGGAGGCGAGGCGCTGGATCGCTGCCCCAAGGTCGATGCCCGAGACAGAACGGCCAGAGCCTTTGCCCATGCCGTCCTCGTCGATGCCGATCACGACGGAGGGACGGTTACTCGCGTCCTTGAGACGTGATGCGACGATGCCCACAACGCCCGGATGCCAGTTTTTGCCAGCGGCCCAAACCAGCGGCGCGTCGTAGCCGCGCGCCTCTGCCTGCGCGATGGCGAGGTCGCGCACGGCCGATTCCACGTCGCGTCGTTCGGTGTTGAGCTGGTCGAGCATTTCGGCCAAGGCGTTGGCTTCATTACGGTCGTCGGTGGCAAGCAGTCGCGCACCCAAGTCAGCCTTGCCGATGCGCCCGCCTGCGTTCACGCGGGGGCCGAGGAGGAAGCCGAGGTGGTAGCTATTGGGGGCCTCGTTCATGCCTGCAACATCGGAAAGTGCTGTGATGCCAATCCGTCCACGGCGTCCCATGACGGTGAGCCCTTGGCGCACGAGTGCGCGGTTTACGCCGATGAGCGGCGCGACGTCGGCGACGGTGCCAAGAGCCACAAGGTCGAGCATGGACATCAGGTCGGGGCCGCTTGTGCCCTCCGCCTTCATCTGGCGGTTCGCCTCGACGAGCATCAGAAAGACGACGCCAGCGGCACAAAGGTGGCCGAGATCGCCGGATTCGTCTTGGCGGTTCGGGTTCACGATGGCGACGGCGTCCGGCAAGGTTTCGCCGCCAAGGTGATGGTCGAGCACGATGACATCAGCACCTACGGCGGCGGCGATTGGTCCGTGGGACAGCGTGCCGCAGTCGACGCAAATGATCAGGTCGTGGTCTTTTGCCAGCGCCGACATGGCCTCGTCATTGGGCCCGTAGCCCTCGTCGATGCGGTCGGGGATGTAGAGCGTGGATTTCAGCCCCATATCGCGGAGCCAGCAGATCAGGAGTGCTGCGGATGTGCCTCCGTCCACGTCGTAATCGGCGAAAATGGCGATTTTCTCGCGGGATTTCACGGCTTGGAGGAAACGAACGGCTGCCTTTTCCATATCGCGCAGGTCGTGCGGATCGGGGAGCAAGTCACGCAGAGTCGGGGCGAGAAAGGCGGCTGCATCCTCTGCTGCGACGCCGCGTTTCACCAGCGTGCGGCAGAGCGGCGCGGGCAGTTTAGTGGTTTGCGCCATGGCCTCGGCCAAGCGGTCTTCCTCAATGGTCGGACCGACCCAGCGCCGCCCAGTGGCGGAGGTTGAAACATTGAGAAAGGCGGGTTTATCTGGTGTCTGTGTCATATCCCGACACTATATGAGGGGCGCGGCATTGCCACGCCCCTTTTTAGATCAAACAGGGTTACGGTAAATCATCCGCCGCACAGAGCCGGTTTTGGAGCGCATCAGGATGGTTTCTGCGGTAACAAAGCCGACTTCGCGCTGAATTCCCGACACGAGCGAGCCGTTGGTCACGCCTGTTGCCGCAAAAATCACGTCTTGAGTGACCATATCGTCGCGCAGGTAGACGCGATCGAGGTCAGTGATTCCTGCTTTGCGGGCGCGGGCCTTTTCGTCCTCGTTACGGAACAAGAGGCGGCCCATGATCTGCCCGCCCATGCATTTGAGAGCGGCTGCGGCAAGCACGCCTTCGGGTGCACCGCCGCTGCCCATATACATGTCGATACCCGTTTTCGCGGCCTCGGCGCAGTGCATGACGCCCGCGACGTCACCGTCGGTGATCAGCCGGATCGCAGCACCCGTGGAGCGAATTTCGTCGATGATTTCCTCGTGGCGCGGGCGTTCGAGCACGCAAACGGTGATGTTGGCGATGGTGCAGCCCTTGGCGCGTGCCAGCGCCTCTACACGCTCTTTCGGGGACATATCTAGGGTGACGACGCCCTGCTCATACCCCGGACCAATCGCGAGCTTGTCCATATAGGTGTCAGGCGCATGAAGCATGGAGCCGCGGGGTCCCATTGCAATGACAGCCAGCGCGTTGGGCATGTCTTTAGCGGTCAGCGTCGTGCCCTCAAGCGGGTCAAGGGCGATGTCGACGCCAGGGCCAGTGCCGTTGCCGACCTCTTCGCCGATATAAAGCATTGGGGCCTCGTCGCGCTCGCCTTCGCCGATAACGACAACGCCTGCGATGTCGAGCATGTTGAGCTGGGTACGCATGGCGTCAACGGCGGCTTGGTCGGCGGCCTTTTCGTCGCCGCGACCGATCAGGGGGGCGCAAGCGATGGCGGCTGCTTCGGACACACGGGCGAGGCCGAGTGAGAGCATCCGGTCGTTAAAATCAATTTTGTTCGTCATTGGGCCGTCCTTGCAAATATCCGTTTCCCTACCCGTAACGGGTCTGGATATAGGGGGGCAAGTTTGTTAGCGCTAAACAGCTTCGATACGGATTGCGACGGGGGTGCCTGTGACAACGGCGGTGTGTTCGAACGCGGCCAAGGCCTCATCGAGCGCCGATTTGGTTGTCTTGTGGGTGACGATCAGCACGGGGGCGGATGTGTCGTTGTGATCGTATTGGCGCATGCGGTCGATGGAGATACCCGCGTCGCCAAGAACAGCCGCGACCTTTGCCAGCGCACCCGGTTTGTCGAGCAGTTGAAGGCGCAAGTAGTAGGGGGCAGAGACGGCGGCGGTTGCGGCGCGCATCTTGCGCAGACCCTTGGCGGGTTGGCCAAAGGTCGGCATGCGGACGCCGCGTGCAATATCCATGACGTCCCCCATGACGGCAGAGGCTGTTGGCCCCATGCCAGCACCAGCGCCGCGCAGGACGATCTGGCCCACGCTATCGCCCTCAAGCACGACCATATTGGTGCCGCCTTGTAGCTGCCCAAGGGGCGATGTGTCAGGCACGAGGCAAGGCGTCATGCGTTGCTCCAGCCCACGTCCTGTCATCTGTGCCACGCCTAAGAGTTTGATTTTATAACCCATATCCGCGGCTTGATGGATGTCTTCTATCGTGACGGAGCCGATGCCCTCTAGCACAACGGCGTCGAAGTTGACCTGCGTGCCAAAAGCGATGGAGGCTAAAAGCGCGAGCTTATGGGCCGCGTCGATACCGCCGACGTCCAGCTCTGGATCGGCTTCAAGATAGCCAAGTTGGTTGGCTTCATCAAAGACGGCCTCGTAAGGTAGGCCTGCGTCTTCCATGCGGGTCAGGATGTAGTTGCACGAGCCGTTCATCACACCCATGACGCGGGTGATTTCATTGCCGGCGAGGCCTTCCGTCAAGGCTTTGATCACGGGGATACCACCTGCAACGGCCGCCTCGAAACGGATCACGCGGCCGGCTTCTTCGGCGGCTTCCGCGAGGGTTTGACCGTGGATCGCGAGGAGGGCTTTATTGGCTGTCACAACGTCGTGGCCCGCGGCGATTGCGGCCTCGGTTGCATTTTTGGCTGGGCCTTCTGAGCCGCCCATAACTTCGATAAACACGTCGATGTCGCTGCGTTTTGCCAGTTGCACAGGATCGTCTTCCCATGCGTAACCGGACAGATCAACGTCGCGGTTTTTCGTCTTGGAGCGCGCTGAGACCGCGGTAATGACAATAGGGCGACCTGCGCGGGCCTCTAGCAATTGGCCATGCTGTTGGACGATTTTTACAATGCCTACGCCGACAGTTCCGAGGCCAGCAATTCCGAGGCGAAGGGGCGTAGTCATGAGCAAAGATTCCATCAGCTTGAGTGTGTTGGCGCGGGTCTACCGAATTGCGGCGGGCACCGCAACGCCGCGTCGCATCCGTGCGAGGGTTGCGGCATCAATCACAGGGCCACGCAGACGTGCCGCGCGGGCGCGTAAGGTCGCTATGCGGCGGTCAAAGTCGGCCTCGGACGCAGGGGTGATTGTGTCTGTTTGGATTGCAGCCTGCGCCAAAAGCGGATCAAGTGGCTGCAAAATCGGATAATCGGCGGCCAAAGCTGCGGCATCGAGCCTGTTGTCAAGCTGCGGAAATTCGGCGCAAGCCCCCAGCCCAGCAATCGCTATCATCATTATCACGCGCATTTTGGGCTGCTTTGCTTGCTTCATTTCGCGCACAATAACCGTGCGGGGCAGGGAAGGGCAAGGCATGCAAATGGGGCTTTTCTTATGAACATTTGTTCAGTTAAATGAGGTCATGGCACGCAAGCAAGGTTCCCATTCTGATATCACTGGTCCCAAGCTGCGCGCGGCGGCGCGACACCTGATCGCACGGCACGGGTTTGCCGCCGTTTCGATGCGCCAGATTGCGGCAGAGGTCGGTGTGCAGGCGGGCGCTCTGTATAATTACACGCCTGATAAACAAAGCCTTTTGTTCGATCTGATGCGCGAGCATATGAAAGACGTGTTGGCCGCTTGGGATGCAGAAGAGAAGGGTGGTTCGGCGTTGCAGCGCCTAGAGCGTTTTACCCGTTTTCACATTCGATTTAATCTGCCGCGTGCCGATGAGGTTTTCATCGCCTACATGGAATTGCGCAATCTTTCGCCTGAGAATTTTGCCGAAGTTGAGAAATTGCGCCGCCAGTATGAAGCGGGATTAGAAGATATTTTGCGGGCGGGAGAGGCTGAAGGCGTTTTTGCTTTTTCCGATCTGCGGATTGCCACGATGGCATTGATTGCGATGCTGACGGGGTTGAACACGTGGTATCGCGAAAACGGGCGCCTGAGCGTCGTGGAAATCGAGACGATCTATTGGGATTTGGTGAGCAAAGCCGTTGCCGTCTGATTACGTCGTTTTTAGACCAGACGCGGTGCGTTTGTGGTTTCAGGTTTCACAAGAAATTTGCCTTAGGAGTGCAGCATGAAAATTGGTTTTGTCGGTCTTGGGAATGTCGGCGCAAAGCTGGCGGGGAGCCTTTTGCGTAACGGTCATGATCTGCATGTGCATGACCTGAACGCTGATTTTGTGTCCGATTTTGTTAATCGGGGTGCAAAAGATGGCAAAAGCCCTGCTGATTTGATGCGTGTTTGCGAGGTGGTGATTACCTGTCTGCCAAGCCCGCAGGCCTGCGAGGCGGTTGTCACGCAAATGTTGCCAGAGGTGACGGAAGGAAAAATCTGGCTGGAGATGTCGACGACGGACGCCAACGAAGTGGCGCGTTTGGCCGATGCGGTCATCAATCGCGGCGGAGCGGCGGTCGATTGCCCTGTTTCTGGCGGCTGTCACCGTGCGGCGACAGGGAATATCTCGATTTTCGCGGGCTGTGAGCGGGCGACGTTCGAGCGGGTTTTGCCGTTGCTGACCACACTTGGACGCCGCGTTTTGCACACAGGGCCAGTTGGCTCGGCATCCACGCTGAAGGTGATGACCAACTATTTGGCAACGGCCAACTTGCTGACTGTGTGTGAGGCGCTTGTCACGATGAAGGCGGCGGGGCTTGATCTGGCGACCACTTATGAGGCGATCAAGATCAGTTCCGGCACCAGCTTTGTGCATGAAACTGAAAGCCAGATGATCCTGAATGGCTGCCGCGATATTAATTTCACGATGGATTTGGTCAAAAAAGATATCGGCCTGTTCCAGCAGATCGCCGAGGACAACAATGTGCCGCTGGAAATCTCGCCGCTCATGGTCGCGATTTTTGAGGATGGGATCAAGCGTTACGGTCCGCGCGCGCAGTCGGATGATATTATTCGCAGGCTTGAAGAACCAACGGGTCTAGACATTACAGCGCCCGGTTTCCCATCGGAAATGATCGACGATGAGCCTGAAGAGCAGGGCTATGAGGTGATCCCGCCGCGTTAGGGCTGGTCAAAGGCGGCATTTGCGCCGTAAGCATGGGGAAAAGGGAGCTTTGAGCCATGTTTGATCCAGATAAAGACGGAATTTATGCCCGTGTAGGGGCGTCGGCGATCCGTCGCGGATTTGCCGGCGCGGTACTGTATGGGCTGGCGATTTTGCTGTTTTATATCGCCGTGGTAAAGCCGCCCGAGCTGATTTGGCTCGTGTTTTTGTTAATATTTGGCGGGGCGGTATTGTTTGTCGCGGAAAAGATGCGCAAGGCGACGCGGGGCGAAATTCTTCTGACGGCTCAGGATGTGCGCGATAGTGACGGGCGTATTCTGGCGCAAATGGCCGACATCGTGAGCGTGCAGCGTGGAGCTTTTGCGCTCAAGCCATCCAACGGATTTACCTTGGTCCTGAAAGACCGTGCGCCGCGTGCTTGGGTGCCCGGCATGTGGTGGCGCATGGGGCGCAGGCTAGGTGTTGGCGGTGTCACAGGGGCGGGGGCTGCCAAATTTATGGCAGAGCAAATCGCGCTTCGGATTACGAAGCGCGACAGCCACTAACATTTTACGTCTTCGGCGATCCCGGTTTCGGGGTCATAGCAGACCTTTGGCGTAAAGCGGGGGCTCATGACAACAAAGGTTTTCATCTGCACCGTCTTCAGGCTTGCGCCTTTCATGATGGCCAACATGCCGAAGGCAAATTTTGGCGTGTATGTCGTCCAGGTTTGCACGACGAAGGCGCGTTCCTGATCCGTGAGGATTGGAATTCTGCCCGCAACAGCCAACAGACCTTCATCGTCAAGATTACCGATGTTGCCACGATTTTCGGGCCAAACGACTTTGTATTTCTTCGTTGGTTCGTCCCAGTAAAATTCGGTCACGCGGAATGTTGGAGGAACTTCGGTGAGTGTCAGAAATTGGAAAAGCTTTTCCGTGTTATCAAGGTAATTGCTGTTGATCGTCGCTTCGCGGCTGATCATATCGGCCATCGTCAAAGCGGCTTTGGTCGAAATCAATTCGGTGCGGAAGGCATCAAAGTACTGCAATGTCGCCACGAAAGCCCATATCATTAGTGGCGTCATAATAGCCATTTCGACTATTTGACTGCCGTCTTCCTCGCGTACAAAGCGTGAAAACTGGTTTTTGATGCTGCGCAATATCATTGGTACGGCTCCATTACGAAAGCAGAGGTCGCGACCAGAGCATAGGGTTTGCGACCTTCATCAGAAAGCTTGCCCCCCAAAGTCAACTTGCCCCATCCAGACGAGCCAAACGCGGGATCAAATAGCGAGCAAACACGCAAGACCATGAGCTGGTTGTTGTTACCGTTCTGGAATTCAGTTGCTGCTTGCACCTCTTCTTCGCGGTCGATGCATTTGGTTGCGCCTGCCAATTTGCTGTCGTCCCAATTGCGCAAATCCATGACAACCATTTCAACCTGCAAGTTATCCATGCATTCAGGGATGAGTGCCGCAAATTCGCAGACACTTTCCTTGAGCTCGACAAGAGTCGGCTCTTTCATTTGGCCGATGCGCACTTTGCGCACGGTCAAGTCAACGCCGCGTTCCAGCATCACATGGCGGGTCGAGACCAAGCCGCCCTCAAAGGCCGACATGAACAGGATAAAGAAGGCGGGCAACATGAACAGAATTTCAATCGTGGCAACCCCGTCCTCGCGACGGAAAAACCCAGAGAAATCAAGTCATTTGAGAGGCTTAAAACGTGTCATAGGGACAACCTCAACTCGGTAACCTGACGCGCGATTGCGGCAAAGACGTTATTCATTTCATCGCCTTTCACGCTGAAGTAATGTGCAGGAGACGACGCACATTCTGCCATTTCAGCGGCGCCGTGACTGCCCGATTCGACCGCAACGGTGTAGATAATGATGTCTTTCGCTTTGGCCAAAGTGCAAAGCTCCTGCATCAAATAGTCGCCGCTAGAAACACCACCAACGGTGGCTGTATTCAAGTCTGCTTCGTCTCTCGTGTAACGTCGATAGAAGAAGTTGGAAATGTTGGCGTGATACAGGTCACGTCCTGCAGTGTATGCTCGGTTATTGGCCGCCCAGAACGCCCTCTCGGAAGGGGTATCGTAGGCCCAGTCATAGAGACGTTCGGAAAAGTCGTTTTTGCCATCCGTCATCAATACGATCACCTTTTGCGTCGTCATTGCCTGGCCTTCGACAGTGTAAGCGGCTGGACGCCCCTCGAAATCGCCAGAAACTTTGCCATTGCTGATTAAGCCTGTCACGACCGACTGCATGGACGGATCCAGCAAGGCGAGGCCCCACTTCAATCCGACGTGAATCGCAGTACCAGCACGCGGTTGCAGTTTCTTAATCGTGGTCGTCAACGACGTGAGGTCTTGGGTCAATGGCACGATCCGCTCGTAAGTGAAGCGTGGACAAATGGTGTTCGTCAATTGATTGTACCTGCTATCACCTTGGCCATAACTGTTTATATAAGGGTTCCATTGGAAGTGCTGTGTCTGGGTGTAGTTATGCCCAACCTGCATCGCCAACGTGTCAAAGTCGGTGTCATTAAAATCGATACAATGCGAGAAATTGTGCAGGGGATCGTATCCCTGCCGAACGGGGTTGAACAGATCTGGGCCAGCGTTGACCTGCTCGGAATAGGGCGCAAGGGACAGAGAAATGCGACCCGCGTAGTCCGCTTTCAGAATATTGGTTGCAAAGGTCTCTGCCGCGGTGCGCAACGCTGCGATCTTGGTTTGTGTTCCAGTGCTGCCGTCGGCGTTTGTCACCTTGTCGGCCATCGAGCCGGAATTATCTACAATCAGCGAGATTTCGATATCTGCGACACCTTCAACAGCCGTTGAAGCAGCAGGAGCCGTCAGCGTTTGGATGCCGAGCATGTTCAAGAACATGGTGTTCAATTCCAATTTGGCGACGACACCAACGGATTTGTAGTTTCCAGAGTCTACAATGTCGGGCTCACCAATAATGGAATCGCCATAGCCCGCTTTCTCGAAGTAATCGATAACAACGGCAGCGGAGTCCTTGTCTTGGGTCAGGTCGGCCGCCGCAAGAACCGCGCGGTCTGCGGTACTTTGCAGCATGGCGCGTTTGGATTCAAAGCGGATAAAGTCAACAGCCATGCCGCCGACAATCAGCATCAAAATAAGAAAGGTAATCGTCATGACGACGATTGATCCGCTTTCGTCACGGCCAAAGCGTTTCGCTTTTTTTGCCATCCGTTGCGCAATCCGCTGCCTGATTAAATTTGCCATTACCATATTCGTCACCACTTCTTAACCGTTTTTCCCGCCTGATGGCATCGCTGAACGGTTTTTCCCGTGTTTTATATCCCATGCAGGTGTGGCCGAATTGGGGCAAAACATAGACTTCTTGCAGTCGTTTTGCCCCGTTTTGGCGGATTAATCAGATGGGATCATTACGCATTGTTGCGCGGGAAGCGGTAATGGGGCGTCGAATCTCCTGCGGATTGTGGCTCGAGAAGTAAAATGACCTGAAAACGTTAAGAGTTTATAAACTGCCTCTTATTTGGGCAAATTGCCGCTAAGGTGGGGGTGAGCAAATGCTCCAAACGAACAGCCCGACGTATGTGTCGGCACATCTAAGGACACGACCCTATGACCACCGCCCATCAGACCGCCGCAGAGCCCAGTTTTCGAGAATCTGTTGATATGATGTTCAATCGCGCTGTTGCGTTGATGGACCTCAGCCCCGGCCTTGAGGAGAAAATTCGCGTATGCAATGCGACCTATACGGTGCGTTTTGGCGTGCGTTTACGCGGCTCTATTCATACGTTTACGGGGTATCGCTCTGTGCATTCGGAGCATATGGAACCTGTGAAGGGTGGCATCCGTTTTGCGCCGTCTGTGCATCAGGACGAGGTGGAGGCCCTAGCCGCGTTGATGACCTATAAATGCGCGTTGGTTGAGGCGCCGTTTGGCGGATCAAAGGGCGGCTTGCGGATTGATCCCTCGGAATGGGAGCCCCACGAGTTGGAGCAGATTACGCGCCGCTTTGCCTATGAGCTGATCAAGCGGGACCTGATCAACCCAGCCCAGAACGTACCCGCCCCTGATATGGGCACGGGAGAGCGCGAGATGGCGTGGATTGCGGACCAGTATAAGCGCATGAACACGACCGATATTAACTCTGCTGCCTGTGTGACGGGCAAGCCGATTAACGCGGGTGGTATCCAAGGGCGGACCGAGGCCACAGGGCGCGGCGTGCAATATGCACTGCGCGAGTTCTTTCGCTATGACGAGGACAAGGCAGCGGCTGGCCTGACGGGGGATCTGTCTGGCAAGCGCGTGATCGTGCAGGGCCTTGGCAACGTAGGCTATCACGCGGCGAAGTTTCTGTCGGAGGAGGATGGGTGCCTGATTACGGGCATCATTGAGCGGGACGGGGCGCTTCATGACGAGAAGGGACTCAACGTAGAGGCCGTGCATCAGTGGATTGCAAAGCACGGCGGCTTGGCGGGTTATCCGGACGCCACACACAACGCAGATGGGGCGGCACTCCTTGAGGGAGACTGCGATATCCTGATCCCAGCCGCGCTAGAGGCGGTGATTAACCTTTCCAACGCCGAGCGTATCAAAGCGCCGTTGATCATCGAGGCGGCGAATGGCCCTGTGACGGCGGGGGCGGATGAGATTTTGCGCGAGAAGGGCTGCGTCATCATTCCCGATATGTATGCCAACGCGGGTGGTGTGACGGTGTCGTATTTCGAGTGGGTTAAGAACCTTAGCCACATCCGCTTTGGCCGTATGCAGCGCCGTGCAGAGGAAGCGCGTCACCAGTTGCTCGTCGATGAGCTGCAACGCCTGGACCGATATTTGGGCGCAGATTGGTCGATGTCGAAGGACTTTAAAGAGAAGTATCTGCGCGGGGCGGATGAGTTGGAGCTGGTGCGTTCTGGTCTGGATGACACGATGCGGGCCGCTTATCAGTCGATGCGCAAGGTCTGGCATGGCCGCGATGATGTGACTGATTTGCGCACTGCGGCGTATATTGTGTCGATCAGCAAAGTGGCATTGAGCTATCAAGCCAAGGGGCTGTGATCCAAAGGCGCGCCTGTCGGCGCAAGACATTTTGAGATTGGCGCGCAGCGGTTGTTGCGCGCCTTTTTTTGTCGTTTACGTGCTTTTCTTTCCGTGCGAACCCGCCTAGCGTGAGCCATCAACCGGTGGAGTGCGCTGATGGGATATTCTGGATTTCGTGTGATCAAGGAAGGCTTGTTCGGCCAGAAGGGCTGGAAGCCTGTTTGGCGCAATCCGGAACCGAAAGCCGAATATGATATTGTCATTATTGGCGGTGGTGGCCACGGTCTCTCGACTGCGTTCTATTTGGCTAAAGAGCACGGGCTGAAGAATATCGCCGTGCTTGAGAAGGGCTATCTTGGCGGTGGTAACGTGGGCCGCAATACGACGATTGTCCGGGCGAACTACTTTTTGCAGGGTAACTCGGAGTTTTATTCCCACTCGCTCAAGCTTTGGGAAAACCTTGAGAATGAGTTGAACTACAACGTCATGCATTCCCAGCGTGGGTTGATTAATCTTTTCCATTCGGACGGGCAGCGCGATGCTTTTGCCCGTCGTGGCAATGCGATGATCAACCAAGGTGATGATGCGGAGTTGTTGGACACGGCGGGTGTGCGCAAGCATTTGCCTTATCTGGATTTCGAGAACACGCGGTTTCCGATTTATGGCGGTTTGTTGCATAAACGCGGTGGCACGGCGCGCCATGACGCGGTGGCGTGGGGTTATGCACGTGGGGCCGATCAGCGCGGCGTTGATCTGATCCAGAACTGTGAGGTGACGGGGATCGATATCGAGAGCGGCGTCGTGAAGGGCGTCCAAACGTCGCGCGGCGCCATTCGTGCAAAAAAGGTTGCGATTGTGACGGCTGGCCGCTCGGGTCAGGTGGCCGCGCTTGCGGGGATGCGCCTGCCGATCGAGAGCCATGTGTTGCAGGCGTTTGTGACCGAAGGCCTTAAACCGGTGATTGATCACGTCGTCAGCTTTGGCATGGGCCACTTCTATATCAGTCAGTCCGACAAGGGTGGCCTCGTGTTTGGCGGCGATCTGGATTTCTATTCAAGCTATGCCTCGCGCGGCAACCTGCCGATGAAAGAGCATGTGATGGATGCGGCGATGACGCTGATGCCGATGATCGGTAAGGCCAAGGTGCTGCGTTCTTGGGGCGGGATCATGGATATGACGCCCGACGGCAGCCCGATCATTGATAAGACCCATATTGAGGGGCTCTTTGTTGATTGCGGCTGGTGTTATGGCGGTTTCAAGGCCGTGCCAGGATCAGGGTTTAGCCTTGCGCATTTGATTGCGACGGGCAACCACCACGCGCCTGCCGCGAAGTTTCGCCTTGACCGGTTCCGCACGGGCGTTGGCCTCATGGATGAGGAGGGCACAGGTGCGCAACATAACCTTCACTAACACTAATCTGAGCAAATCGAGGCAGGGGTTCCATGCGTATTAATTGTCCTGTCTGCGGCGAGCGTGATCGTCGCGAGTTTTATTATGGCGGCGACGCCGTGGCGATGGCCCGCCCTGCGCCCGATGCGGGTGTCGATGAATGGGATAACTATGTGCATTTGCGCGAGAACCCCGCAGGGCAGACCCGTGATTTATGGCATCATGAGGCGGGCTGCGGTGCTTGGCTGGTTGTCACGCGCAACACGGTGACCCATGCGATCAAAGATGTGGCTTTGGCCAAGGAGGCCAAGCGATGAGATTGCGTAAAGCTGATGTGACGGTGCCGTTTACCTTTGACGGCGTTAAGTATTGCGGCGTTCCGGGGGAAACTTTGGCGGCGGCGTTGCTGGCCAATAGCGTGAAGCTGGTCGCCCGTTCGTTCAAGTATCACCGCCCAAGGGGGGTGATGGGGTCTGGGTCTGAAGAGCCCAATGCGCTGGTCACGATTGGCAAGGGGGCCGAGGCCGATCCGAACGTCCGTGCGACTGTGCAAGAGGTTTACGAGGGGCTAGAGGCGTATTCGCAGAATGCGTGGCCGAGCCTGAAGAATGACGTGATGGCGGTGAATGATTTCGCCTCGCCGTTTTTGGGGGCTGGATTTTATTACAAGACATTCATGTGGCCAAAAGCGTTTTGGGAGCGGGTGTACGAACCGATTATCAGACGTGCTGCGGGGCTAGGTGGCCTGAGCGGCAAGACTGATCCTGATACCTATGAAAAGGCGTTCGCGTTCTGCGATGTGCTTGTGATTGGCGCGGGGCCTGCGGGCTTGATGGCGGCTTTGGTGGCGGCGCGTTCGGGCGCGGATGTGATCTTAGCGGAAGAAGATACGGCGCTGGGCGGCAGGTTGTTGTCGGAGGTCGAGCAGATCGACGACGCACCTGCAGTGGAATGGGTGGCAAAGGTCGAGGCCGAGCTTGCCGCGATGTCGAATGTGCGGATCATGAAACGGACGACGGTGACTGGCGCATATGACCAAGGCACGTTCGGCGCGTTGGAGCGTGTGGGTGATTTCGCGCCGCGTCGTGCGGGTCTACCTCGGTCCTGTTTCTGGCGGATTGTTGCAAAGCGTACGGTGCTTTGTGCGGGATCGTTGGAGCGCTCGATTGCTTTTCCGAACAACGACCGCCCGGGTGTGATGATGGCGGGCGCTGTGCGGGCCTATGTCAATCGTTGGGGTGTGGCGACTGGTAGGAAGGTCGCGGTTTTTGGCAATAACGACGATGTGGCCAAGACCGCGCGCGACTTGCGATCTGCTGGCGTTGAGGTCGTCGCGGAGCTTGATAGTCGTCAGGGCGCACGCGTGATTGATACCGCCGGACGGCATGGTTTAGAGAGCATCACGGTGGAACAAAACGGTGCGACCCGCAAGATCGAGGCCGATTGTCTCGCCGTCACGGGCGGCTGGAACCCGACCGTCCATTTGACCTGCCACATGAATGGTCGCCCTGTTTGGGACGCGGCGATTGCGAGTTTTGTGCCAAGTGCTGGGGCGGTGCCAAATATGGTGACGGCGGGTGCCTGCCACGGTGTTTTCGACACAATGGGGTGCCTTGCGGATGCCGCGCAGATTACCGAAGCGGCGCTTAAAAACATGGAAATCAAGCCAGCGAAGGTTACATTGCCCGAGGCGGATCAGTCGCCCTACAACATCGCGCCGCTTTGGTATGTTGAGGGTAAAGGCCGCAAATGGATAGATTTCCAGAACGACGTGCATGTCAAAGATGTGCGCTTGGCGGCCCAAGAGAATTTCCGTTCTGTTGAGCATATGAAGCGTTACACGACCCAAGGGATGGCCCCCGATCAGGGGAAATCCTCGAATGTGGTGGCACTCGCGGTACTGGCCGACGCGACCGGACGCGGGATACCCGAGACGGGCACGACGACTTTCCGCCCGCCATTTGTGCCAGTGCCGATTGCGGCGATGGGGGCGGGGAGCTACGGCAAAGGCTTTGCGCCGCAGCGGTTCACGACGTCTCATAAGGCGAGCGTCGCCGCAGGTGCGCCAATGATCGAAGCAGGGCTATGGTATCGCCCGAGTTACTTCCCTGTGGAGGGCGAAAAGACTTGGCGGCAGTCGTGTGACCGCGAAGTGAATATGGTCCGCAATGCCGTGGGCGTTGTTGATGTCTCGACCCTTGGCAAGATCGATGTACAGGGGCCAGATGCGGCCAAGCTCTTGGATTTTGTCTATACCAATATGTTTTCGACGCTGAAGGTCGGCAAGGTCCGTTATGGTCTGATGCTCCGTGAGGATGGCCATGTGCTTGATGATGGCACCACGGCCTGCCTCGCCGAAAACCACTATGTCATGACAACGACCACGGCGGCGGCTGGCTTGGTCATGCGCCACCTCGAATACGTGCTGCAAGTGGTACACCCTGATCTTAATGCAAAGGTGATTTCGGTCACGGAGCAATGGGCGCAATTTGGCGTTGCGGGGCCAAAGTCGCGAGATGTGATTAACGGGATCATTGATGCGCCGATTGATGACGCGAGCTTCCCTTATATGGGGTGCGGTGATGTCACGATTGGCGGCATTCCTGCGCGGTTGTTCCGTATCTCTTTCTCGGGCGAGCAGGCTTATGAAATTGCGGTGCCTGCGCGGTTTGGCGCGAGCCTCTACCACCAACTCGTGGATCATGCTGCCAAACTTGGTGGCGGGCCTTACGGGATGGAAGCGCTCAATGTGCTGCGCATTGAGAAGGGCTTTATCACCCATGCGGAAATTCACGGGCGGGTCACAGCGTTTGATATCGGCATGGACCGGATGGTCAGCCGCAAGAAGGATTGCATCGGTCAAACCATGGCCGCGCGTGAGGGCTTGATGGATGAGAACCGTGCGCAACTTGTGGGCCTCAAGCCCGCAGGTGCTGTGCAGCAAATGGCGGCAGGGGCGCATCTGTTTGAAGCGGGCGCCGATGCGGTGCGCGTGAACGATCAGGGCTATGTGACCTCTGTCGGGTTCTCGCCGACGCTTGGCCATAATATCGCGCTTGGGTTTCTTGATCGGGGCCGCGCGCGGCATGGCGAGGTGATCCGCATGGTGGACCATTTGCGCGGGATTGATGCGGCGCTTGAGGTCTGCGATCCGGTATTCTTTGATGTCGAAGGAGGGCGCTTGCGTGGTTAAATTGCTGGAAACGACGCCCTGCGCGGGGTTCTTGCCGCGTCAAATCGGGCAGGTGAAACTGAGTGAAGTGGCGCTGGGCAAGGTCTGGTCAGTCTCGCCATTCGCGGGCAAAGTGGCGGCAACGGATGCGGGCTTACGCAAGCTTGGCATAGCGTTTCCCTTGGCAGGCCAGATCGTCGTGGCAGGGCCTGTGTGCGCGATTTGGTTCGGCCATGAGCAAGCCTTGGTGATGGGCGCACAGATCTTGCCGAAGTTGCCAGCCGCGGTCACGGATCAAAGTGACGGTTGGGCCTGCGTGCGCGTTGCAGGGCAGGCCGTGGACGTTCTCGCAAGGCTTGCACCCGTCGATTTACGCGGGGCGGCGGGCGTGCGGCGCACGTTGATCGGGCACATGTCGGCGGTGATTATTGCGCGCGATGGCGGCGCGTTTGACGTGATGGTGATGCGGTCGATGGCGGCAACTTTGGTGCATGAGCTTGAGGTGGCCGCGACGGGCGTTTCGGCACGCAGCTGACGCAACTGGTGTCTCGACTCTGGCGCTTCATAGGCCGATAATGCGCCCATGAGTTTGCCCCCAGGTTTCCTTGATGAATTACGCACGCGGCTGTCGCTAGGGCAGGTCGTGGGGCGTAAGGTCATGTGGGACACGCGCAAATCGAACCAAGGCAAGGGCGACCTTTGGGCACCGTGTCCGTTCCACCAAGAAAAATCCGCAAGCTTTCACGTCGATGACCGCAAAGGGTTTTATTACTGCTTTGGCTGCCATGCCAAAGGCGATGCGATCTCCTTTGTGCGGGAAACCGAGAACGTGGATTTCATGGAGGCGGTCAAGATTTTGGCCGCAGAGGCAGGCATGCCCGTGCCAGCCTCTGATCCTCGCGCCCAAGAAAAGGCCGACCAGCGCACCTCGCTTGGTGAGGTGATGGAGCAGGCGGTGCAGTGGCACAGGCTGCAATTGCAGACGGGTGCTGCGGCGGAGGCGCGGGATTATCTGGCGCGGCGTGGTCTGTCGCCAGAGGCACAAGACCGCTGGGACATCGGTTTTGCCCCAGCCAATGGCGGGGTGATGGCGCATTTGACGGGCAAGGGCGTTGATCCGAAACTGGTGATTGAGGCTGGCCTTGCTGCCGAAAGCGACCGAGGCGGCGCGCCCTATGACCGTTTCCGCGGGCGCATTATTTTCCCGATCCGCGACGGGCGAAACCGCGCGATTGGTCTGGGTGGCCGCTCTCTGGACCCCAATGCGCGGGCGAAATATCTTAACTCTCCCGAAACACCTTTGTTTGATAAGGGACGCAGCCTGTATAATCACGGCCCCGCACGCGAGGCCGCTGGGAAAGGTGCGCCCTTGATCGTGGCCGAGGGCTATATGGATGTAATAGCGCTATCCGAGGCAGGTTTTGGCGCGAGCGTGGCCCCTTTGGGGACAGCGGTGACGGAGGATCAATTGCGGCTATTGTGGCGGATTGCCCCTGAGCCGATTATCGCGCTGGACGGCGATACCGCTGGCCTGCGGGCTGCGATGCGGGTGATTGATATTGCATTGCCGCTGCTGGAGGCTGGCAGCTCATTGCGGTTCGCGCTGATGCCAGAAGGATTGGACCCTGACGACCTGATCAAGGCGCAGGGCAAGGGCGCGATGCAGGCACTTTTGGATAGTGCCATTCCGATGGTGCAACTGCTTTGGCGTCGCGAGACGGAGGGGAAGATATTCGATAGCCCTGAACGGCGCGCAGCACTCGATAAGACCTTGCGCGAAAAGATAAAATTGATCGTGGACCCGTCGGTGCGAAGCCACTACGGCGAGGCGATTAAAGAGCTACGCTGGGAGCTGTTCAACACCCGCAAGCAAGGTGGTGCAAGCGGTGCGAAACGCGGGCCAAAACGCGCTTGGACGGGCAAGAAGCTTGAGCAATGGCAACAAGATATTGCCCCCCTGACGACCTCGAAAATGTCCGAGCTAGGGGCAGGGATCAGCGATGTGGATCACCTGCGCGAGGCGGTGATTTTGGCGACACTGTTGCACACGCCCGCTGTCATTCTGACCTTTGAGGCACAGGTCGAGCGCATGGAATGTCGCGACCCGCTGCACGCGACGCTGCGCAACGCCGTGCTGCGCCATGCGACGGCAGAAAACGTAAAAGACGCGGTGATTGCAGAAGTCGGTGCTGAAGCCCTTGAAAAGCTGATGAGCAGCCCACATTTGGCAATTATACCGGGGGTGCGCAGGGCTGGCGACGTCGTCATAGCAAAACAGATTTTGGCCGAAGAACTTGGCAAGCTTATGGCGCGGCGTGGTCATATGCGCGAACTTAGCGACGGCATGGATGAAATGTACGGGATCGCGGACGAAAGCACGACATGGCGTTTGGCGCGGGCTGCGGCCTCCATCGATACTTCGGTGCGCAAGGATGTCGACAATAGCGCCGACTTCGAGCGCGCCAAAAACGGGGTCGAGTTAAATAAGGAGGAGCGCAGCGCCTTTGAAAGCCTGCTGAATGCCTTAAATATGGAAAAGAAAAAGAAAATCGAGTGACGCAGAAGGTCGCGTAAACATACGCCGCCCCGCAACACATCTGAGAAACACGCCCACCTCACCTTGCGAATCACCCCAAATACAGGTTGATTCGTTTGAAACCGAATCATCCGAATCACTTCGATTCGTTTGACCTCTTGAAGGAGCCCCGCATGGCCGCGAAAGATAACGACGACCGTAAGGACGACCAAGACGGCGATATCAGCCTCGATATGTCACAAGCAGCTGTCAAAAAGATGATCGCTGACGCCCGCGAGCGTGGCTACATCACTTACGATCAGTTGAACGCGGTTCTGCCACCAGAGCAGGTCTCGTCGGACCAGATCGAGGACGTCATGTCGATGCTCTCCGAGATGGGCATTCAGGTCACCGAGGAAGAAGAATCCGAAGAGACGGATGACAACGAGGGCGGTACTGCTGTTGCGACTGTTGCTGGCTCGCGTGACATTATTCTGGGCGGTGCTGACGCTGAAAAGCTGGACCGCACCGATGACCCTGTGCGCATGTATCTGCGCGAAATGGGCTCTGTTGAGCTTTTGTCGCGCGAAGGCGAGATCGCGATTGCAAAGCGCATCGAGGCGGGCCGCAACACGATGATTTTGGGGCTTTGCGAAAGCCCGCTGACATTCCAAGCGATCACGATCTGGCGCGACGAACTTTTGTCCGAAGACATTTTGCTGCGCGACGTTATCGACCTTGAAACCACTTTTGGTGACCAGCTTGATGAAGACGGCTTGGGCGCTGTTGTCGCCCCTTCTGCTGGCGGCGCGTCGTTAGACAAGGACGATTCCTCCGAACTGGACGCCGATGGAAATCCGATCAGCAAAGACGACGACGAGGACGAGGACGATCAGGCCAACATGTCGCTTGCGGCAATGGAAGCAGCGCTGAAGCCACGCGTTCTGGAAACGCTCGAAATCATTGCACGCGGCTTTGGCAAACTCTCCGATATGCAAGACGCGCGGATGTCGGCGACCCTGAACGAGGATTCTTCGTTTACGTCCAAAGAAGAGAAGAAATACCAAAAACTGCGTACCGAAATCGTTGGCTTGGTGAACTCCCTTCACCTGCACAACAACCGTATTGAAGCACTGATCGACCAGCTTTACGGCATCAATCGCCGCATCATGTCTATCGATTCCGCCATGGTGAAACTCGCCGACCAAGCCCGTATTAACCGTCGTGAGTTCATCGATGAATATAAGGGCCGCGAGCTTGATCCGAACTGGCTTGAGGAAATGGGCGCGAAGGCCGGACGTGGTTGGCAGGCGCTCATCGAACGCTCCACCGATAAAATCGAAGAGCTTCGCGGCGACATGGCCCAAGTTGGCCAATACGTTGGCGTTGATATAACCGAATTCCGCCGCATCGTGCAGCAGGTTCAAAAGGGTGAGAAAGAGGCGCGTCAGGCCAAGAAAGAAATGGTCGAGGCAAACCTGCGTTTGGTTATTTCGATTGCGAAAAAATACACCAACCGTGGCTTGCAATTCCTTGATCTTATTCAAGAAGGTAACATCGGCCTAATGAAGGCTGTTGATAAGTTTGAGTACCGTCGCGGCTATAAATTCTCGACTTACGCCACTTGGTGGATCCGTCAGGCGATCACACGCTCGATTGCAGATCAGGCGCGCACGATCCGTATTCCGGTGCATATGATCGAGACGATCAACAAACTGGTCCGCACGGGCCGCCAGATGTTGCACGAAATTGGCCGCGAGCCGACACCAGAGGAATTGGCAGCCAAGCTGCAAATGCCTTTGGAAAAGGTCCGCAAGGTTATGAAGATCGCGAAAGAGCCGATCTCCCTGGAAACGCCAATCGGCGACGAGGAAGATTCGCAGCTTGGCGATTTCATCGAGGACAAGAACGCGATCCTGCCGCTGGATTCCGCTATTCAGGAAAACCTGAAGGAAACCACGACCCGCGTGCTGGCCTCGCTCACACCACGCGAAGAGCGTGTTCTGCGCATGCGTTTCGGTATCGGCATGAACACCGACCACACGCTTGAAGAAGTGGGCCAGCAGTTCTCGGTCACACGCGAGCGTATTCGTCAGATCGAGGCGAAGGCGCTGCGTAAACTGAAACACCCAAGCCGCTCGCGCAAACTGCGCAGCTTCTTGGATCAGTAAAAAATCAGGCGCCTTCGGGCGCCTTTTTTGTGTGTTAGACGAAAGGAGACAAACATGAATTTTCTCAAGAACCTCTTTGGCGGCAAACCAGCGCCTGAGGCTTCAGAAACATACAAAGACTTCCGCATCATTGCCGCCCCCATGCCCGAAGGGTCAAAATACCGTCTGGCCGCGCGCATTGAGAAGGACGTAGACGGCGAGGTGAAGGTCCATCACGTTATCCGCGCTGATATCTTTGACAGCCTTGAACAAGCTAATGAAATCTCGCTGGCGAAGGCCCGCCAAGTGATTGACGAGCAGGGCAAGACGTTGTTCTCGGGAACATAAATGCCCGATTGACTCCAAGGGCGTCTCTGCGCCCAATGGCTTTATGAAGCAATCACATCAAACGGCCATCAAACATGTCACTGCCTCCGCTGGCTTTCTGTCCGATAGCTGCGCGCTGATTTTCGACTATGCCGAACCCGCATGGCGCGAATACAAATCGGCCGCATGGTATGTCGCGAAATTGCGTGCCGAGGGCTTTACCGTCGAGGAAGGGTCGGGCGGCATGCCCACGGCTTTTTGTGCCGAATGGTCAAATGGGGCGGGGCCAATCGTGGGCATGTATGCCGAATACGACGCTGTGCCCGCAAATTGTCAGGCGGCAACGACGCAAAAGATGCCGCGCGCAGGGCTCGGTCCTCAAGCCGCAGGCCACACCGATCCACATTCTGCGTTAGGGATGGCCGGGCTTGGTGGTTTGCTCGCGACCAAGGCCGCGATGGAAAAACACGGGATCAAAGGTGGGCTACGGTTCACGGGCGAGCCTGCGGAGAAGGTGCGCGGTTCCAAACCGATCCACGCCGCCAAAGGCTATTACGATGGGCTGGCGGGCATGTTGTCGTTCCATCCGTTTTACATGCTGCCGATGTGTAACACCGTGCGCTGGGACACGCATTGCGGCGCGGCTTACTCCATGATCTATCGGTTTACTTGCCCGAACCCTGAGACGTGGGGCGCCACCGACGGAGCCCCTATCCCGCAAAGCCATTCCGACGTCCGCGCCCCCGGAGCCAACGACGCCTTGGTGCAGATGTATCAAGCGGGCCGCTATTTGCGCGACAGTATGTTGTCCCATCAAGGCGGCTGGTCGATCTCTGAGGCGATTATTAGCACCGGGCAGGCGACGGCGGATAACATGGCGGCAGGTCTGGCCGAAATCCAATATATGATGCGGGTCCCCACGATTGAGATGGCCGAACGGGTGACCGCAGCGCTTGACCGAAACGCGGAGGCGATTGCCGCGATGACCGGCACCGAGGTCGCGCGGCACTGGGTCTGCAAATCGCGCCCCGGTCTTGCGAACCATGCGATGGCCAATCTGGTCTGGGACGGCATCCAAGACGTCGGCGCACCCGTTTGGGATGCCGCCGCAAAGGATGTGATGCGCGAAGTGCAGGCGGCCTGCGGGTTTGATCCGATGGAAGATCCGCTGCTAGAAGTCTGCTCCAAGTTGATCGAGCCGCAGGCCGCTGAAGCAATCCTGCGCCGCGATCTGCCGCCCTCGCAGCTCAATTCAACCTCGGATGACTATACCGACATGACATGGCACGCCCCGACGGCGCGGTTCTACATGGCGCGGCCTGCGTTGCGCGGGGGGCCCTATCCTGCGTGGGCGATGAATGCGCTTGGCGGCATGCCCGCAACAATTGACCCAATGGTGCAAGCGGCGGCAAAGGTTTTGGCCGTCTCCGCGCTGCGGTTGTTGGAGGATGATACCGCACGCGATGCCGCAAGGGCGGAGTTCATGCGCCGCAAATCCGAGCGCGATATTGCTCCACTTTGTGATTATGCCGCGCCAATTGATTTCGCTTGGCCTGAATATGTTCAAACAGCACGTGGCCGCGATTGGCATATTCCGAAAGGGCCTTCGCTCTAGAAGGCCTGTCTGCTGCGCCTGAAAACAGCCCCAAAAACCTGCTGGGTTACGAATGTAACGGCTTTGATCGGGAAAGAGTCGCGCCAACTGATTGATAATTAGGGGAAAGACGTTTGCGCGTCTCAATTGCGCAAGATCAATTGGGCGCCGCGCGTATCACTTATCCTTTCTGTAGCGGACCGCTTGCGATTGATGCAGGCGGCGCAAACGGGAAAGGAAACGGCATGAGACTCTCAATCTGGGTTGGTACCGTCATCGTCACAATCGGCCTCGCTGCTTGCGAAGACACACGTCGTTACCCTTTGTCGGGCGAAGAATGTAGGCAAACGGATCCAGTTGTAACCATGGAAGCTCATAATTGCTTGCCTGTACTTCCAGGTTTGTGACCGAAATTTGCCCATTAAATCCATGCCAAATTGGCGTTATAACCAAGGAGAAATAAGATGCACATTCACACAACCATTGCGTCGCTTGCTATGAGCGTTGCGCTTTTCACTGGGGCGAGCTCGGTTCAGGCCGAAGAAGCAGGTGAGGCCGAGTATCAAAATGCCTGCTCTACCTGTCATGGTGCTGCTGGCATGGGACATGGGCCCTTGTCGGAATACATGTCGATCCCTGTTCCAAATTTGCGCGGATTGACCAAGGCAAATGACGGCGTATTCCCTATGCTGAACGTCATTCAAATTATCGACGGACGTACAGGCGTGCGAGGTCACGGGACCGATATGCCGATCTGGGGCAATCAGTTCAAAGCCGAAGTCGAAGACCAAACGGGCCCTTACGGCAGTGAAACCTACGTTCGCGGCAAAATCCTGTCGTTGGCCTACTATCTGGAATCCATTCAAGATGAATGAGCAATATTCCCGCGTGCGACTGTCATGATTATAGTGCTGCGCGCGGGGGTTTTCCAAAGTTCGTGGATCGTTTGATTTCAGTTTCTACAAAGTTTTCCGCGTCCGAGTGAGTCCGATCAGACACACCATTTGGTGTCTCGATTTTCTGGCTACCCAAATTGTGCCAAGCCTCCTATAGTCCTGTGGATAAGTGGGAAAATACCCACGACTGGCAGTATAAAAATAAAACGAGGACAGGCCCATGCGTTGCCCCTTTTGCGGAAACGTCGACACACAAGTTAAAGACTCACGACCAGCGGAAGACCATGTCGCAATCCGCCGGCGCCGTTTTTGCCCCGCGTGTGGCGGCAGATTTACTACTTATGAGCGTGTGCAGCTCCGTGATTTGGTTGTGATTAAATCGAACGGTCGTCGCGAGGACTTCGACCGCGACAAGCTGGAGCGTTCCATTCGGATTAGCCTTCAGAAACGCCCTGTCGAGCCTGAGCGTATGGACCAGATGATTTCTGGGATAGTGCGCCGGTTGGAAAGCATGGGTGAAACGGACATAAGCTCCAAGGCGATTGGTGAGATTGTGATGGAGAGTTTGGCGCGGATCGATACCGTCGCCTATGTGCGTTTTGCGAGTGTTTACAAGAACTTCCAAGCTGCAGATGACTTCGATAAATTCGTCAGCGAACTGCGTCCGGATGCAAAACCAGAAGAATGACGCCCGCTTTATGGCGCTTGCCCTGAGCTTGGGCAAGCGTGGGATGGGCCGTGTCTGGCCCAACCCTGCGGTCGGCTGCGTGATCGTGCGTGACGGCGTGATCGTGGGCCGAGGCCGCACCGCAGATGGCGGCAGGCCGCATGCGGAGACTGAGGCGCTTGCGCAAGCAGGTGCTGCGGCGCAGGGGGCCACGGCCTATGTGACCCTTGAGCCTTGCTCCCATCACGGCAAAACCCCGCCCTGTGCAAATGCTTTGATCGCCGCAGGCGTGGCCGAGGTTGTGGTAGCCACAGGCGACCCGAACCCGAAGGTATCTGGCTCAGGCATCGCCATGTTGGAGGCCGCTGGAATAGTTGTGCGTGTGGGTATTCTTAAGGATCAGGCAGACGTCGATCACGCAGGATTTTTCCTGACGCAGACAACACAACGCCCTTATTTAACGCTGAAATTAGCGACCACACTTGATGGTCATATCGCGACCACGACAGGTGATAGCCAGTGGATCACTGGGCCACAGGCACGCCGTCTGGTCCATGCAATGCGTGCGCGACATGACGCGGTGATGGTCGGGGCTGGCACCGTGCGGGCCGACGATCCGATGCTGGATGTGCGCGACATGGGGGCTGTGCGCCAACCCGTGCGCGTGGTGGTCTCAACAGATTTGAACCTGCCGACTGACGGCAAATTGGCGCGAACCGCCAAGGAGCAACCTGTTTGGTTGTGTCATGGCACAAATGCGGATGCGTCAATATGGAAAACGTTGGGGGCAAAATCCTTTCCAGCCAACCTGTTAGGCAGCCAAGTTGATGTGAGCGACGTCATGCACCAACTCGCCAGAGCGGGCCTGACCCGCGTGTTTTGCGAAGGCGGCGGCCAGTTGGCAGCCTCCTTGATAAAATCGGGTTTCGTGGATGAATTGGTTTTGTTCCACGGCCCAAAGGTGATTGGCGGCGATGGTGTGTCGGCGCTGGGGACGTTGGGTGTCACGGTTTTGGCAGATGCGCCGCGATATGAATTGCTGGAACAGCGGTCAATCGGTGGCGATATGATGAGCCGCTGGCGCGTGGCCTAGCGCCACAAATGTGCGTAGCTGGCGAAGGCACCTTGTAGTTTGGCCGTGATCCTGTTGAGCTGACTTGGGCGCGGGATATCACCTGTAGCCAGCCGTTCAACCACCACCTCGACTGGGCAGGGCAGCCCCGATTTCGGATCAAAATACCGCGGATAATCAATCAGGACAGCGTGGGCGAGGGCTGTCACGTCGGGCAAGGCTGTGCGCCGCGTGATGGGCAAGGCACGATCATCGGTTAGCCCCCAGCCGGCATAGAATGGTGAGCCCAAGCAGGTCACTTTCTTGCCGCGCAAGAGCGCCTCTAACCCTAAAAGCGAGGTCATGGTCCAGATCTCGTCGATTTGGTCAATCAGGGCGAGCGGGTCGGCCTGTGAAGCGACCACTTCGGCCAGTTCGG
>Ga0181561_10000567_pt1 | contig 31231 bp, 25 predicted proteins | sample 011ome_19_FD_133760 | JGI IMG/M metagenome (GOLD analysis project Ga0181561, IMG submission 133760) | Coastal salt marsh microbial communities from the Groves Creek Marsh, Skidaway Island, Georgia - 011510BT metaG (megahit assembly) | ecosystem: Environmental > Aquatic > Marine > Intertidal... | reverse complement strand
GTAAACGTCACCTTTATGAAAATCGAACCATTAGATCACTTTGAGAAAATACTCTTATTGAAACGATATAGTAAACAAACTATAGATAATTATGTCTCACATTTAAGACTTGCTCAAGTATTTTTTGATAACAAAAATTTTACTTCCATTTCAGATAAAGAGTGGTTTAATTATCTCTTTCATTTAGTACACTATGGTCTTCCTGTGTGCGCAAGGACTTCTTACAAGGCAAAAGAAATCATCAATAACGTCAATTTTGATAATACTAATATGGTAGGCGAAGATGGAAGCATTGTCATTGATCTAGATTCCATGAACAACTATACAAAGAGTCGCTAACAGAATAAAAAAAGTTAAAAAAGGGTCGAATTTTAAAAAAATAAATGCCGTACATTTGACAAGCATTTTTGGAGGCAAAAATGTCACTAACATTTATTGAATCGCCTATGCTTTCTTTTGAAAACACTGAAGTAGCTTTCTCGGGTAAATCCAATTCTGAATTGAAATGGGCTCACCGTTTGTTTAAATTAATTGGAAATAACACCCTAATTGCAGTTGGAAAAGTAGCCACTAATATTGCCTTGGGTATACGTTTGCCTATCACTGGAATCATCAAAAAAACAATCTTTAAGCAATTTTGTGGTGGAGAAACTATAGAAGAATGTAAGCCAGTAATAAACAAACTCAATGAATTTGGTGTAGGAACCATCTTGGATTATTCGCTAGAGGCAAAAGCCGATGAAGCTGAACTTGAAAAATGCTGTCAAGAGCTCGAAAGCGGTATTGAACTCGCAAAAACGAACAAAGAAATTCCCTTCATTGTGTTCAAAACCTCGGGAGTTATCCAATTTGATTTACTAGAAAAGTTCAATACTCACACAGAGAATTACACCCCCGAATACCTGGCAGGAGTTAACCGTGTAGAGCGATTGTGTAAAGCTGCTTTTGAGGCAGACACTCCTATTTTGATAGATGCCGAGGAATCGTGGATTCAAGAGGCAATCGACCGAATTTGTGTTCAAATGATGAAAAAATATAACAAGGAAAAAGCCATTGTTTACAATACCATCCAATTGTATAGATGGGATCGTTTAGAGTTTTTGAAAGAGTCTTTTGCCAAAAGTCAGAAGGAAGGGTACCACATTGGGGTAAAGTTGGTGAGAGGTGCCTACATGGAAAAGGAGCGAAAAAGAGCCGAAAATCAAGGATATCCTTCTCCCATACAGCCTGACAAACCGGCTACTGACAGAGACTATGATTTGGCGATAGAGTTTTGCGTAGAAAACAACATTGCTGTATGCGTGGGAACTCATAATGAGGCAAGTTCCATGCTTATGGTGCAATTGCTCGAGAAAAGGGGATTGGACAAAAAGAATGAGGCGTTTTACTTCGCTCAGTTACTTGGGATGAGCGACCACATAAGTTTCAATTTGTCCAACGAAGGATTCAACGTGGCCAAGTATGTTCCTTACGGACCGGTGAAAGAAGTAATTCCTTACTTAATTCGGAGAGCGGAAGAGAATACTTCGGTAGCAGGTCAAACAAGCAGAGAATTGGCCTTAATATCGAGTGAGATGAAACGAAGAAAACTCACAAAATCCTAAAGTGTTTTACCAAAAGTAATTAACAATCTCCTTTTATTTACTTATTGACGAATCAAGGTGGTTCGCGGGTATATTCGTTATATTTGTACGTCTAATTCCACCTAACTTTGGGTGTAGAAAGTGAATTTATATAAAATTGAAGTATGAAAAGAGTAACTAGTTTATTGGTAGCTTCTACCTTAATTTTTGCTTGTGTTCCCGCAAAAAAATACGAAGACCTTAAAGCCAAAAGTGAGCAATGTCAAGAAGATTTGGCAAAGTTTCAGGCTGAAAATGAGAAATTTAAGAATGAAAACACCGAGCTGAACCAATTGCTTTCTGCCAAGAAAGAAGAGTTGAGCGAATTGCAAGAGGAATTGACCGATGCAAAAAGAAAGTTTTTGGAAAAAGAACAGCAGTACGACAAATTAAAGTCGCTGCATGATGATATTTTATTGAGATATGATAGATTATTAGCAAACTCCTCCAGAGAGAATACATCGCTTACCGCTAAGCTGGATAAAACTCAGCGTGAGCTGCAAGCAAAAGAAGATGAACTTAACAAGTTGGAGAAAACGCTCAATGAGTTGAAAATTACTCTAGAAAACAAACAAAGAGCGCTGGAGTTGAGAGAGCAACGAGTAAAAGAGTTAGAACAACTTATTGCCGAGAAAGATGCGGCCGTAAATGCCTTGAAGGAAAAAGTATCTAAAGCGCTGTTGGCATTCGAAAACAAGGGACTCACTGTAATCCAAAAAAACGGAAAAGTGTACGTAAGCTTGGAAGCAAAACTTTTGTTTGCCTCCGGAAGTACCAAAGTGGGAACTGAAGGAAAAGTAGCTGTCATTCAATTGGCAAAAGCGCTTGAAGGCGAGGAAGAGCTAGAAATTGTGGTGGAAGGTCACACAGATTCTGACGCATTGAAATCTAGTGCTCACCCGCGAAACAATTGGGAATTAAGTGTACTGAGAGCCACTTCTGTCGTAGAAATAATGATGGAGAATAGTGAGATAAATCCAAAGATATTGTCAGCTGCAGGAAGAAGTCAGTATAACCCTCTGGGAGAAGACAAGGCCGCTAACAGAAGAATTGAGGTGATTTTGACACCAAAATTGGACAAACTTTACGACATTATTTCAAACTAACTCTGAGGTTATTTTTTAAAACCGAGCCTCTGGTAAATCACTTGGCGCAATCCTTGTGATGTAATTTTATTAAAACTATCGCAGTATGAAAAAGAGCATTTCCATTTTGTTAGCTATCTTCCTCGGTATGGGAGTAGTTTTGGGACAAGATTCTACCAACAACACCAGTTGGAAATTGTACCCAACAAAGAATGACACCGCGCATCACGCCTTGAAAAAGGATACAATTTACACAGTGAAGAAATCGGAAAAACCTGGTAAGGTGACTGTTTCTAAGGATGGACGAATTGACAAAATATCCAGAGACTTGGCAGGAGGCGAGAGCCAAAAACCAAAGGCGAAAGGCTATAGAATTCAGGTAATTTCCTCTTCTACCAAATCGGTAGTAGATGCGGAAAGAGCAAAATTGATTGCCGCCCACAGACAACACAAAACTTACATTGATTATAAAGCTCCAAACTTTAGGTTGAGAGTAGGAAATTTTAGAACAAGATTGGAGGCTGAAAAAATGCAGCATGAAATCAAGGAAGACTATCCCAATACTTTAATCGTAACGGATTTGATTGATTTTCCGGTATTAGAACAATAATGGAATCAGAAATCAAAAAGAGAAATATCCGAGCTCTTTCCCAAGAAGAGTTAATTACTTTTTTTGAGACCAACGGGGAGAAAAAGTTTAGGGCCAACCAAGTCTTTGACTGGGTGTGGAAGAAATCCTTTACGGACTTTGATTCGATGAGCAATATCTCGAAAGAAACGAGAGAACTTCTCAAACAGTATTTTTATTTCAATAAATTATCCATTGACACCAAGCAAGTAAGCAAAGACGGCACAATTAAGTGTGGTTTTAAGCTATTTGACGGAAGTATCGTAGAAGGAGTACTCATTCCAACAAAAAAAAGAATGACTGCCTGTATTTCTTCTCAGGTGGGTTGTAGCTTGGCTTGCTCGTTTTGTGCTACCGGCCGACTCAAACGTATGAGAAATCTTACTTATGATGAGATTTATGATCAAGTGGTAGAGATAAATAAATTGGCGAATGACAATTACAACAAAGGTCTCACCAATATCGTATACATGGGAATGGGAGAACCGCTCCTAAATTACAAAAATACCTTGGAGTCAATTAAGAAAATTACTTCGGATGAGGGATTGGGAATGGCATCAAGAAGAATTACCGTATCTACAGCAGGAATCGCTAAGATGATTACAAAATTGGGAGATGACCAGGTGAAGTTCAGACTAGCTTTGTCGTTGCACGCAACCAATGACGAGGCCAGGGATAAAATAATGGAAATAAACCAACAAAACTCACTCGATTCGCTCGCCACGGCCCTTAAGTACTACTATGAAAAAACAGGAAACATGGTGACTTACGAGTATTGCTTGTTTAGTGGTGTCAATGATTCCTTGAGAGAAGCTCAGGAGCTTGTCAATTTTTGTAAACACGTTCCGTCCAAAGTAAACTTAATAGAATACAATCCTATTGATGGGGGAGAATTTGAAAAATCTGACCCAAAGTCCACAGAAAGATTCGCCAACTTTTTAGAAAAAAATGGAGTTCCTGCTAATGTAAGACGCAGCAGAGGAAAAGACATTGATGCGGCCTGTGGTCAATTGGCCAATAAGAATTAATGGGGGTTACTTCAAGTATTTTACATTGCGCGAATACATAATGACGAAAGCAATGGTAAAGAATAAAAAGAATCCATAGGTGATAAATACCGGAAGAGATAAGGTAAAGAGCAACAAAGGAATTTGGCTTATCACTTTGGAACCTAAATAAAGATGAAACCCAATTTTTTTCATTTGGTACATCAGAATTGCACCCAGTAAACTGAGTAGACTTCCTAGTATATTGATGGTAAGAATAACTGGAGCATTTTCAATGTTTTCGGCATTGAACACTTCCATGGCAGGGATAACCTGGCTCATAGTTCCTGTTTCGTCCTCCGCAGCCATCGTGTACATTTGTTCTATTCCTAGTTCGTTGGCCTCTATTTGAGCTTGCTCGTCATAGGTGAGACCACTGTACAAAGAAGACAGAAAGAATATTCCACTCACAACAAATGTAATGATGCATAAAACGGTAAGAAAGGTAGGTCTTTCTTTTTCTATTAACAGTGAATCTTGGTCTAAAAAATGTTGATTGTCCATGAAATTTATTTCTAAGAGTATGAAAAAACAAGGAGAAACTTGTAGATAGCTCCTTGTGTGTGGGCTCCATCACAAATATAGAAAATATACTGGATTTTTAACTCACAATTAGCTTCCCAAAATTCATGGTAAATTAGGAGTTGATAGCTACTAATAATTCAAAAAACTCTTCTTTTTTGGCTGCAGACAAAGGAATGGAGGCATTGTCTTTCATGATGATGTATCCTCCATCTTTTTTTTCGTATCGATCTACAAAATTGAGATTGATAAGGTGGGAACGATGCGAACGATAGAACGACAGACCGGTTAGCATTTCTTCGAAATCTTTTAATTTTCTGGAAATCATGATTTTTCTATCTTGAAAATAGACCAGCGTATAACTGCCATCAGATTCGCATCGAGTGATTTCATCACTATTGACCACATGTACGGTTTCTTGTGTATTGAGTACAAGTTTTTTTGAGGTTCTGTTCCCTGTTAAGTTTTCGATCAGGCTTTTTATTTTTAGCTGTTGCTCGTTTGCCGAGAACTGCGATTTTGCTTTTTCAATGGAGAAATAAAACACCTCTGGATCAATCGGTTTTACAACATAATCTAACGCGCTGTATTTAAAAGCCTTGATTGCAAACTCTTCGTGAGAGGTGACAAATATTACTTTGTAATCGTTGTACGAAAGTCCTTCCAAAATTTCAAAACCATTGCCATCGGGCAATTGTATATCCAATAAAATAAGGTCTGGCTTTTTTGAATTGATTAATGAAATACCTTTTTCCACGTTTTCGGCCTCACCTACCACTTCAATATTTTCTACATTGCTCAGCAATTGAATGATGAATTCTCTGATGCTATTTCGGTCGTCTACAATTACAGTTTTCATAATCTGGGGCGGTTTAGTATACATTATTTAACGGAAGATATAATTCGACTCTTGTTCCTTGTACCTGACCATTTTTAACGATATCGGTGGTGTGCGAGCGTATATTTCCTTTTAATTCTGTGTTCATTTTTTCAATCCTTTCGTTGGTAATATTGGTCGAAAAGGATAGATGACTCGATCTTCTTTTTTCGTAAATTTTTGATACTTTTTCTCTACCTAATCCATCATCCTCAATGGTTACTCGTAAAAATTCGTTTTTCTTTTCAAAACTCACACGAACAATTCCCGGTTCATTTTTGAGCTCCACTCCGTGAACAATGGCATTTTCTACAAAAGGCTGTATCAGCATAGGAGGTATTCGATACTCTTCGGGGCTGAGCTCGTCAGCCACAGCTATCTCGTAAGTTAATTTTTCTTCAAGCAGTAGTTTTTGTAAATCGAGGTAATTCGTCAAGCTCAAGATTTCCTTTTCCAGCAACACTTCTTTTTCTCTAGAGCTTTCCAATATAAATCGCATCAGTTTGGCAAACTTAGAAAGATAAGTGACAGACTTTTCTTTGTCTTGTTTGTAAATATTTCCTTGTATGGCAGCCAGGGAATTAGCGATAAAGTGCGGATTCATCTGGGTACGCAAGAGTTTTTGCTCTAAGTGCATACTGGCCTGTTCTAATTTTAGTTTTTCTCTTTCAGATTTTAATTTATTTTGTCGGTAAAATAAGAAAGAAATAAGCGCAACCAACAGTAGCAGAAGGGATATGCCAATCAAGAACCAAGTTAAGTAGCGGCTTTCTTTCAAAATTAAGTCATTTATTTCAGCTTCTTTTTCAAGAGTTTCCAACCTGTTTTTTGCTTCTATTTCAGACAATACACTTTCCATTAATTTATCCCGCTGAAGCCGACCCAAACTATCCTGAATACTTTTTGATTCCTCTAAGTAATCCAACGAGGCAGAAGTTTTGTTCATGGATTTGGTTATCAAGTAGAGCAATTCCAGTGCATATAGTCGTTGGTCTGCCATTACCTTTGGATCTTCCTCCACCTCTTTTACTATCGAAATCGCCTTGCTATATTCCTTTTTGCGGTAATAGATTTCTCCTTTTATGAGTTTCGAGTTGTTGAACTCTGCAGTATTGTTGGAGTTTTCAAAAATATACATGGCGCTATCCAAGTAGTGAATCGCAGTTTTAAACTCGTCTTTTTTGTTATTGACTCGGGCAAGAGTCATATAACTTTGTGCCATTCGGTTTCGTTGGTTTAATTCTCTAAAAAGAATCAAGGCATTGATGGAGTTTTGTTCTGCTTTATCTAAGTTTTCGAGGTCGTAGTGGGTAAAGGAAACCGCGTTGTACGATTTTGCCAACAACAGTTTTTCTTTGGCTTGTTGGGCAAATTTCACAGCAGAATTGAAATGACTGAGCGCCACTTCTTTTTTTCCTTCTTGCTTGTGATACAAGAATCCCAAATTATATTCGCAAGAGGCCAATCCAGAAATATCGTTGATAAATTGAGCAATTTTGCGCGCTTCGGTAAATTCTTGAAGGGCTTTTTGAGTATTATTGCGATTGTCGTAAAACTCACCGAGCAACACCTTGGTAGAAACCAAGTAACTTTTGGATTCTATTGACTGAGCAAGTGTAATAGCCTTTTCTATCTCCTCTTTGGCCTTTTCAGGATTTACAAATCTATTTTGCTGAAAAGAAATGATGTACAACTGAATTTGAGATTCGCGTTGGGCAGTAGTCGATTGCGACAAAACAACTAAGCTTTGAAGAAGCAATGATCCACACACGAAAAGTCTCAGCATTTTTTTCATATCAGTAAGGTAGTTTATTTTTATTTGTTGATAGTGGCTTGTTTGTGACTACGTCAATTTTTCATACCAACCAGAAGAGTTAGTTCATAAGTGCATAAGTTGCCTCAATTGATTGACGGTACTTTCCCAATTAAAATTGTGTGTCACAAATTCCTTCCCGGCTAGTCCTAGCCTGGTTCTCGTCTCCTCGCTTTCAATTAAGTGACACATCAACTCAGCATATTCTTCCTTGCTTTTGCCAATAAGTATCGTCTCGTTGTGAACGGCTTTCAGAGCGTTATTGGCGAGTTTTGAGGTCACACAAGGCAAATTCATCGCCATTGCCTCAAGCAATTTATTTTGTAATCCTGTGCCTATGTGCATGGGAGCTATAAAGATAAGCGCCTGATTGTAAGCGTCACGAATGTCGTCCATCCATCCTGTTACGGTAACTCTTTCGCTTGCCAGGCTCTTTACTTCTGGGGTAGGACTGGTTCCAGAAATAAGCAATGTCGCCTGTGGGTGTTTCTGCCATACCAAAGGCATTATTTTTTCCACGATGTATATCGCTGAGGTAACATTCGGTTGGTATTGCATATTGCCGTTAAACAAGAAGGTATAAGGCTTTGCTGTTGTTTCGTTAGGAGAAAAATATTCCGTGTCTATGCCATTCGGAATAATTCCAATCTGTTCTCTTTGCGTGTGGTAGATTAATTCTTGATCTTGGGCGGAGATGATGGTGTGAGTATCAAAGTACTCAAAGATGATGTTCTCATAAATTTTTAATCGTTCTGCCTCGATTTCTAGAAGTCGTTTTAGGTAAAAAGGTGAAGTAGCAATTCTTCTCTCTATGCCTTTGGATAATACATCCATAAAATCGATAGTTTTGTGGATATGAAACTCATCTTTGACATACTCCGCTACTCTAATTAGTTGACAATAAATATGATCGGGTTGTATCGTTTTTAATTGAGCAGATACCTTGTTTTTTATTCCTCTATGGAAAAAGAGCCCTACCTGAAAAGGTTTTCCCCTAAAAAGTGCCCAAACTAAACCCAAGAAAGAGTGAAAAGCAGAAATAGAGTAGATCGTTACAGAAGCACAATATTTTTCTAACTGATCTCTCTGACTTGGCAACACTTTTTCTTTCGAGAGCGAAATAAGATGAATCTCACAGTGTTTTGATAATTCGCGCAACTGATGGTAGGCTCTTAGTTTATCTCCCTTATCGAGTGGGAAGGGAAACCTGGAAGTAAGAAAAACAAGCTTTTTCATCATCCTAAGGTAAGAAGTGAATCGATAAATGGCAAAATCTGTTGGTTCAATTGATCATCGCTATATTTTTCTTGAACTAACTGTCGTGCGTTGGAGCCAATGAGTACAGCTTTCTCTGGGTGAGCTTGCAACTCGTTGAGTGCAGCAGTAAACTCTTCCTTAGTATTGGCTATAATCAAGTGGTGGTTGGGCTCAAACACAATACCTTCGGCTCCGATGGAGGTCGATACGATACATTTTCCGAGCGCCATCGCTTCAATAACCTTAATTCGCATGCCGCTGCCACTCAGCAGTGGAACAATCATTACATCGTGAGTATTCATAAACTTATGAGCATCTTCCACAAATCCATGCTCCTTGACTAGCGGAGATGAAAAGATAGAGGAGCTCATCCCCTTGCCCGCTAAATGGAGAGGAGTGTCATATTGAAGCTTTTTCCACACAGTGTTCACAAACCAACTTACCCCTTCCAAGTTTGGTTTCCAGTCCATTGCGCCAATATGAAAAAAGGAGAGAGTTTTGTTCTGATTGGGTGTAGGAATGTACTTGTTTAGTTGTACAACAAATGGAATAAGAGCGATGGGAGTACGAACATATTTCGCAATTGTTTGAGATACCTTAGGGGTGATAGAAAAGATGCCATCCATCTCTCCCCAAATAGCTATTTCTTCTTGTTTTAATTTCTTCGCCAAATAAGCAAAAAGCTGTTTTTTGGGCGATTTGGCTTGGTGTGAATATTGTTCCCACAATTGAAATTCAATATTCGGGGCATTTAATATGAGTTTGGCTGTTGAATGTTGTTTAACTTCTTGCCACAATTGCGCAGAAAAAACACTTTCGAATTGAATGAGATCAAATTGTTGAGAGCGAAGAAGCACTTTTAGTTTATTCCTAATTTCGTGTGTACAAAACCTACTTAAATTATAGGAATTCTGGTTGAGAATCGATTTCAAACCGCCAATTGCCTTGGGTTTCGTATTAGCGTGGACGTGTGTAACCTGTTCGGGTAGTAGGTTGGCTGCTGTGAATTCGGGTTGCGAAAACGGATGTTTTTCGGTGCTTATCGTAAATACTGAAAGCTCAAACTCCGAGTGGTTTTGATAAAACTGAGACATTTTTGCCATTTCCAAACAACCACCATCTATAGCTGGATAAGCTGGTTTGTGGGTTATTTGCAATATTTTTTTTGACATGTAGAAAGTCCTGTTTGTTCTAGTCAAATATACTTATTCTACTTCATTACAAAGCCCTGAAGATGCACTATTTATTTGTTCTTATTTAGGTCGTTCATCGTTCTGTTCAAACCGATGGTTGCGAAAGAGTGAATGTATTTGATAGAAGTGTCAATAAGTTCAGGTAGATTTTTTTCTTCTTCTTTGTCCCATTTCCCCAATACATAATCTACTTGTTTTCCTTTCGAAAAGTCGGCACCGATTCCAAAACGCAATCGAGCGTATTGGGTTGTTTTTAGTACCTGAATTAAGTGTTTTAGTCCATTATGACCTCCGTCACTTCCTTTTCCTTTTAGTCTGAGTTTGCCGAAAGGGAGGGCTAAATCATCCGTAATAATAAGCGTGTTGGACAATGAAATTTTTTCTTCTTGCATCCAATAATTTACCGCGTTTCCGCTTAAATTCATGTAGGTAGAAGGTTTTAAAAGAACCAAAGTCCTTCCTTTAAATTTAATTTTGGCCACATCGCCATAACGCTTCGTCTCAAAACAAGAACTGGACGACTCAATAAGAGCGTCCAGTACTTTAAATCCTATGTTGTGGCGGGTATTTGTGTATTCTTCACCAATATTACCTAGGCCTACAATCAGGTATTTCATGTTGTCTAAATTTATTCAGCTGCTGCTTCAGAAGCACCTTCTGCTGCTGCATCTTCAGCACCTTCAGCATCATCTTCTTCAATTGCATCAGCAACCGCGTTTCTAGAAGTTTTAATAGAGACAGCAACATCTCTCATGTCACCTTGAAGTGTCACGTTAGGGATTTCAATCTCTCCCAAACGGATAGCCATTCCAATTTTCAATTCGCTAATGTCAAGAGTAATGAACTCTGGCAAGTCTTTTGCCAATGCTTTTACTTTCAACTTTCTGTAGTTTTGTCTTAATTTACCACCATTCAATACACCTGGAGAGTTTCCAGTTAATTTTACTGGCAGGGCAATAGAAACTAATTTATCTTCAGTTACCGCCATCAAATCAAAGTGTGTGATTCTGTCTGTTACCGGGTGAAATTGAATTTCTTTGAAAATAGCCTTGTGTTGTTTTCCATCTAATTCAATCTGGATGAAGGTTACTTCTGGTGTAAAAACCAACTTGTTTAATTCAGTTTCTTTTACATGAAAGTGAATGTTTCCACCGTCTCCGTATAATACTCCTGGAACACGACCTTCTTTTCTCAAGACTTTCGCATCTTTACTCCCTACGTTCTCTCTAAGAGAACCGCTCAATGATACTGTTTTCATTTGTTTTGTTTTTGTTTGTTTTTTTATTGTACAAAGTGAGTACTAATTGACTCATGTTTTTCAACTCTATTTATTACGTCTGCAAATAATTTAGAAACGCTTAATACTGTTATTTTACTTGTGTCTTTGTCCGTTCTCAATGGAATAGAGTCAGTTACGATTAACTCGGTCATCACCGAATCAGCTATTCGTTCGTAGGCTGGCCCAGAGAGTACAGCGTGTGAACACATTGCTCGTACCGAAAGTGCTCCTTGGTCGTGAATCATTTTCGCTGCTTTTACCATAGTTCCAGCTGTGTCTATCATGTCATCCATGATAATCACATTTCTTCCTTTTACTTCACCTATCAGAGTCATATCCGATACTTCATTGGCTACTTTTCTTTGTTTGTAACAAATTGCCAAGTCGGCATCTAGGTATTTGGCATAGTTATTTGCCCTTTTGGTGGCACCAGTATCGGGCGCTACAATAGTTAGGTTCGGAATTTTTTGCTCTTTTAGGTACGGAAGAAAAATAGAGGAAGCAAACATGTGGTCTATCGGAAACGAAAAGAATCCTTGAATCTGATCAGCATGTAAATCCATTGTCATGATACGGTGTGCGCCAGCTGCAGCAAGCATTTTTGCTACAAGTTTTGCTCCAATCGCAACTCTTGGTCTGTCTTTTCTGTCCTGTCTTGCGTATCCATAGTAAGGAACTACGGCAATTATTTTTGCCGCAGAAGCTCGTTTGGCAGCATCAATCATAATCATTAGCTCCATCAAACTATCCGAGTTGATAGTGGGCTGAATAATGTAAACTTCTTTTCCTCTCACAGTCTCTTCGTACGAAGCCTGAATTTCTCCATCACTAAACTTTTGTAACTTTACGTTACCCAGTTTACTGCCTTTGTGATCTGCTACGTTTTGTGCAAATTCTCTGTGGGCGCTTCCCGAAAATAAAATAGTATTGGACATAATTCCTTGTAATGGGGTACAAAATTAAGGATTTAATTGGGAATGCCTTAATTTTTTAGAGGAAATTTGTTGGTAAAGTAAAAACTATACTTAAATTTGCATCCGCTTATTTTCCAACGGATGTACAATCTAGATGAAAATTACTACCAGAGCGAAACACAATAATCAAATGCCCGAGTGGCGGAACTGGTAGACGCGCACGACTCAAACTCGTGTTCCTTTGGAGTGCCGGTTCGATTCCGGCCTCGGGTACTGATAAAAACCTCAATTAACTATAAATTAGTAAGTTGAGGTTTTTTCTTTTATTTTTGTATGCACCAATGTACGCACATCTCTTTATATTGTCACTTTATTTAGTTTTATTCTGAATACTAATTTGTTGCCCCCCTTTTTTATAGTGTCCTTTTTTATGGTTTCGTAAACTAAACTTCAATTTTTTTTTTTAAATTTAGATTATGAAAAAATTAATCACTGTCTCTTTATTGCTTATTAGTGTAAGCATCTCCTTTTCTCAAAGCAAGAAACAACAAATAGAAACACTAACTATTAAATTAGATAGTCTTAATTCAGTATTACTAAGGTCTATTGATGATAATGAAAAATTAAGCAATACAAAATTAGTCCTTGAGTCTAAAATTAGCTTGTTGAAAAAAGAGAATGATTCATTAAAAAAAGAAAATTTTAATTCAAAAGAACTTCAAAATAAACTCAGAGAGGAAAATCAAAATCAGTTGGAGAAACTTTCAAAAAATGAAGAGTTAATCAATCAAAAAGAATCAGTAATTAGGCTTTTAAACGATTCCATTAATATACTTCATGAAATTATTGAAAATACAAAAAAAGAAAATAAGGCAGAATATTACACCATTGAAGATCCAGACGGTTATTCTAACTTAAGAGAAATACCAGGCGGAACTATTATAAGACAAGTATATAGTGGTGATAAGTTTGAAATAATAGGTGAGAAAAAAGACCATAAAAAAGTGAAATTCTCAGATTCTTCGACCGGATTTATTCATAAATCAAGAGTAGTCAAATTCAATGACAAAATATGCGAATGCCTACAGGCAGCAGATAAGATCATTAAAAAAGATTTAGATAAGGATTTCAGCCTCGGGTCAAAGACAGGTTTTCCGGATAACTGGAATCCAACATACGAAGAAAGGCTCGTAAAAATTTTTCAATATCAAAGCCCAACGGGTTGTGACTTTCTAGCAGACCCATCTTGGATTGGAATAGATATAAAAAGTGAAATTGAACGTTGCTCTGAATAGAGTATGAGAAAAACAAATTTTAAATCAAATACAATTAATCAATTAAAAGCAAACTTTCTGGTTCTGTCGCATTAAACTAAAACCGACTGATTTTTGTAGTTTTAGGTAAAAGTTGAAAAACCTAAAGCTTTGTTTGTTTGCGATTTAATTTTTTGAAGGAAGGTTGATTTTAGTGAAAAACGTTTAAAAAATAATTAATGCCACAGATCCGATTTTTTCGTTTTCTTACGAAACTTTGCGTTTTTTTTGGCCTAATTCTTTTGAAAAAAGATGACAACCTTCTTTTATCATTTACAATAAATAGTTACCTTAAGTGCTTTACAAAGTAATATGAAGTTTTTATTTAAGTTGATAATAGCTCTTTTTTTAGTTATTAATACTAATGCCCAAAGCTATCAATTATTTGGTGATGCTTTTGGAGTTTCCCCATTTAATGCGTCTTGCCCTTCAGACACATGTTTTACGTTAACGCCAGACTTAATGAATAAAAGAGGCGCAGTTTATGGAGATGAATTATTTGACTTAACTCGTCCATTTGACGGTACATTTTGTCTTTTTTTGGGAACGAAAGATGCAAATGGAGCCGATGGGTTTGCTTTTATATTAAAAGATACGAATGTATCGTTAATCGGTGGATTGGGAGGAGGATTAGGATATTCTACACTCTCGCCCTCCATAGCAATAGAATTTGATACATGGAACAATGGCGGTGTCGATATACCGGCTGACCATACAAGTCTTAACTTCAACGGCAACGTAACATCTCCTATTGTGCCATCCATTTCTTTGTCACCTACAAGTGCAAATGTTGAAGATGGGATGTCTCACACGGCAAGAATTGTGTGGACACCTGCTGATACAACTTTATACATGTTTTTTGATAATGTACTTAGATTTTCTCACAAGGTAGATTTAATTAACAGGGTATTTGGAGGAAAAACAAAAGTCAATTGGGGTTTTACTTCATCAACTGGGGGTTCTTCCAATCTTCAGCAAATTTGTTTTCCTGTAAAGCCTGTTTCGTTTTATTTTGATACTTTATGTCAGGATAGCTGTCTTGATTTTAATCAAATTTTGTATGACCCTAATTATAGTTACAGTTGGAATAATGGGGTATTGGATACGTTTCCTTTGGTCACATTATGTCCCAACGTAGCGACCACTTACAATTTATACAAGCAAAGTAAATTGACTGGGTTAATTGATACAATCGAATTGTCGATTGATGTTAAAACTAAACCATCTCTTTTTTTAGGGCGGGACACTATATTGTGTCAGGATTCTTCCTTGTTTTTGTCTATCAACAAACCAATGATTAGTTACTTATGGAGTACAGGCGACACCTCACAAACTCTTTTAGTTGATAAAAGAAACGAATATTGGCTCCAAGTAACAGACTCATTCGGTTGTAAGAACACCGACACAATTCTTGTGGATATTCAAAAAGGGAAAGTGGAGTTAACCGCAGATAGACAATTTGGTTGTGAACCTCTTTTGGTAAACTTTATGGAAAGAGCAATTGTTTACAACGGATCGGTGACAGGGTATTACTGGGATTTTGGCAATTCAACTAATTCCTTTTTTCCTCAAGATTCAACTAGGTATGTAACAGCAGGGACTTATTCGGTTCGACTATCAGTAGTTTCCGATTTAGGCTGTACATTCGACTCAATATATAGTGATTTGATACAGGTATATCCCTATGCAATCGCCAATTTTGATATCGGACCTAGTGTTGGAAAAGAAAATTCTCAAACTTACTTCAATAATTTATCTATTAACTCAACGTCTTGGCTTTGGGAGTTTGGAGACGGCTCAACTTCAAGTTTGGAGAATCCAATCAAAGTATTTGCCTCTAGTGGTAAATATTCTATAAAATTAAAAGCTTCAAATGCAGGTGGATGTAACGATAGCATTGTTAAGGAATTTAATGTCGTTAAGTCTCCTAGTTTTTATGCGCCTAACACATTTACACCGAATTACGATGGGATAAACGATGAATGGAGAGTTCATGGAGTAGAGTTCGCTTCAGAATACGAGATTCACATATTTAATCGTTGGGGTGAAATGTTATTTTCTTCAATGGATAAAACCGAATCATGGAATGGAATTTACAATGGTAAAGTTGTGCCCGAAGGAATTTACAGTTATCGGACTATTATAAAGTTCGATTCGGATGCTTATGAGTACTTCGGACATATTTTGGTGGGTAGGTGATTTTTTTGTTATAGGTTAACTATTCATATTGAAAGGAAACACAAACATTTTTATTATTCAATCTCTCCGTCCAAAATTTTTTTCTACTTTATGATTTCAGGGTTCTGTCGCATTAAACTTTAAACCACTTATTTTTATCGTTTTTGATAAAAATAGAAAATATTGTTTATAAACGATTTAACTTTTGTAGGATGGGTGATATTAATGTAAAACTTTTGAAAAATAATTAATGCGACAGAACCAAAGAAAGGAAATAGATGGGAATCCTCATATAGAATTCGAACAGAAGATAGTGTGCGAAAACATTGAACAAGTAGCACAAGAATATTATGAAATGATGGATTCGAGAAGAAGCATCAGAGATTTTTCGGAGAAGAAACTACCACGGTCGGTTATCGAAACTATTATAAAAACTGCTGCCACAGCGCCTAGCGGAGCACATAAGCAACCCTGGACATTTTGTGTGGTAGAGTCGCCAGAGCTCAAATCCCAAATAAAAATAGCAGCCGAAGAGGAAGAAAAGAAAAGTTACGAGGGCAGGATGAGTGACAAATGGCTGAATGATCTAAAACCTCTGGGGACCAATTACTTGAAGCCTTTTTTGGAGAGTGCACCGTATTTGATAATTGTGTTCAAAAAGCCGTATGATCTGGATGAAAACGGAAATAAATTGCAAAATTATTACGTGAATGAGTCGGTAGGAATTGCCTGCGGAATACTCATTTCTGCGATTCATCAAGCTGGTTTGGTTACGCTCACTCACACTCCAAGTCCTATGAATTTCCTGACCAAACTATTGAAACGACCCAGTAACGAACGCGCCTTCTTACTTTTGCCTGTTGGGTATCCAGCAGAAGAAACTTTTGTGCCTGACATTCATCGAAAGAAACTTTCAGAGGTCATGGAGTTCTATTAATGCTTTATTAATTTTCGATAAGAATTACTTCCTTTTTCCGCAAGAAAATAAATCCCTTGAGAGAGGTGAGAGACGTCTACTTGTTGTCGTATTCCATAATATTGCCACTCTTTGGCTATTTTTCTATCTGCGGTGATGAGTTGAAATACTGAATTACCTCCAGATTGTTTTTGAATGGTAAGGGTTGAGTGAAAGGGATTTGGGTAGCATACAAATTCATCGCAGTTTTCCGGAATATACAAGGAATTAACCAAAACTGAATCAGACAACTGAGAACATCCATTGGAATCAGTAACTAGAACCTGGTAATATCCATTTTGATTGATTGGCAATGTCCGTAGACTATCGCCCGGCAAAGTCACTCCGTTTAGTTTCCACTGATAGTAATCGCCTTGTGAGGAAGTGAGAAACCATGTAACCGTTATGTTCGGTTTTGGAAAATGAGACACTCTGGTTTTTAGGTATGTTTTACATCCTGAAGAGGAAGTAGAAGAATCCAAATAAATTCCTTCATTTAAAAGTAGTTTTCCGCTAACTCTGACGGAATCTGAAGGACAAATCACCAATGCGTAATTCACCGTGTCCGTATCGCAAGGCGCTAATATTCCTTTGTGGTAATTAGAAAATGCCGTTATGTGAAATTGGTTGTAAGGAGCTGGATTTCCTGCAAAAGGAAAAGTAGCTAAAGGATCCCAAAATAAGGGTTTGCTGGTGGGTAAATAAAGAGAATTAATGGGATTTGCGTTTGTGGATGGAGGAGAGATAGTACCTCGAAGTTTATTTCCATAATCATAATGTCCATTTCCAGCGAGATTTTTCATTCCAACAAGTGTATTCGTTATCTCGTTTCCCACAAAATTCTGGGAGTCAGAGGCAGGACTGGTATTCATAAAAACTCCATAAAGTTGAGCTCTGTTTCTCAAAAAAGTATTGAACTTTCCATTGATTCCGTGAGAATTGTCAATGACAATGTTCTGACAAATATTGCCCTCAAACAAATTCATGTACGGGTAGTTTCCGTGTAGAACCATATCTCCGGCAGAGTTAGAGGGAAGAAACACTCCTGTCCAATATGGGTCGAGGGAGTAATTGTAGCTAATTACATTCCCGTTGGAGCTGGATTGTAATAGAACCGAATGACGCAAATGTTCGAATTGATTATTTTCTATTAAGCAATTTCCTGAAGTAGATTGGAGTACAACTCCGTATCCTTTTCCACCACCTCCATAGTCATGAGCGTTCTTGAAATAACAATGAGTGACCGAAATATTGGTAGAATTAGAAATAGAGATGTGTGAAAAATTGCAGGAATCGCTTCTTATTCCTCTAAACTCACAATTTGCTGCGTAGTTCAAATCGAAATTTTTTGATTGAGAGGTAGTGGCATCCATTCTCTTCAAAGCAAAACACTCGAAACTAACCTCACTTATGGGTGAAATTTTACTGATTCGAGGGAATAAACTACCCGTGTACTTTTGCCTTAGCGGCTTATCGAGATACAACCAATTCCCCGAAATTTTCACAATTTTCACAATTTGTCCTATGCTGTTGTTTGCCCAGCTTGAATAGATTCTTCCTCCGTCATTTTCTACCAATTTCAACAGATTGCCAGGTAGGTACAAAGAACTATTAGTTACCAGTACAGAATCTGACCCAAAACTGTAACCACCAATGAGAGTATCCTTTGTGCTAGAAATTGTTCCGTTTATCCGAAACAAATGTCCCGATCCTGATAAGTTGTGAATGAATTGGGTGTTGTTAACCCCTTTGCCTTTTACCCTGATGCCACTAGCCAAAGTGACAGAGGAGGAAAAGAAATAATCTCCTTCGCCAAACTGAATGGTTCCTCCCTGCGAACCCAAAGCAGCCTGTGCAAGAGAAAAAGCAAGAGAATTATCGGTGCTGCCCGTACTGTCTCCGCCAAAATCTCTGAGGTAAACCGTTGTGTCACGAATTGTTAAGCATGATCCAGGGTTACTCCAATCTGTTTTTCGGTTGGTTGGAATTTGCTGCCCAATCAGAGGGAGAACCAAAAACAGTTGAAAAAAGGTAAGAATATATTTCATGCTGTTAATTTAATTAATTCCTCGAACAAGCTCGAGTGTAGTTTCATAGGTTTCTTTGCCTAACATTTTGGCTTTTAAGTAAGCCAAAAAGCTCAGAACATAAATATCCTCTTGGAGTCTAGGTTTTTTTTCTACTGAATTAAAAAAAGTAGATTTAAACTCTTCCGTCTGAACTTTACTTGGATGCTGGTAACTAATTTTCAAAAATTGCAAATAGGTTCTCGCTCTTTGGTCATGGTTGAGGTACTTCTCATGTTTGTTCAAAAAACTCTCTAATCGACTGTCAACATAATCGAGGTTCTCTAGTTCTATGTGGGTTAATATTTCTATAAGATTTTTATTCATTAGCCAATTTACCCCCATTTTTTTGATGTACCAAGTGTCGGTTGCTCGAAGTTTGCTGTATATAGCCTTTACTTTTTTATAGTTTTTTTGGTGAAAGTATATCATGGAGCCTACAACCATCGCGTCCAAATAATCTTTTGAAGTTTCACCTTTTGAGTGAAGGGCTTGTTCAATGATTTTTTCTGCCTCGGAATTATTACCTTGATAATTGGTGTTGAGGGCTTTCAGCACGAGAATTTTGGTTTCGAAGACTTTTTGATAACTCGTGTGAGCGGATAATAACTTCTCCATGTTGGATAAGAATTGATTGCTTTCTTCAAATCTTTTCTCTCGAAACAACACGTTAGCGATGAAGTACAATAATTTTACATGGAAGAAAACATACCTATTTTGCTCCTCTTCTTTTTGGCTTATTTTAGAATATCTTTCTAGCACAAAGGGAGCCACCATGTGATACTCTTTGGTTACATTGGCATTGGCTGCCACTATTTGTACCAATTGGTATAAGGTTTTAAAATTGTTTCCCGATTCTTCAGAAATTTGAAAACGGACAAACACGTCCGACAGAATTTCATCAAAATTTACTTCTATCCCTTTTTGGTGATAGGTATGAAAAATTTCTTTTACCGAAGCATAAGCCATGTTTAGATTGGATTCCTCAATCATTAACACTCTATTCCGTTCCAGCTTTTTTATTGTATTTTCTAGGTCTATCTCTGGGTTGTAGTGCGAGAATTGGATGAGGAGATTGTAAATTTCATTCAACGATTCGCTGTCGCTTTCTGCAATAGATTTTTCCTCAGCTTTGTAGAGCAACTTGAAACCAGAAGCATAATTTTTGTTTATGATAAGGTGCTTTCCTGCCAAAATAAGTTGAGTGATTTCTAGCAGTTGCTCTTCTTCAGAGATGAACCGTTCGAGCGCAATAAACTTTATTAAGTCGTCAAAAAGCCGTTTTCTCAATTGGTGGTAAGCCATTCTATTTTCTTTTCCGTAAATTCTTTTTGGAAATTCTCGAGCTGGGAATTTCTCATCCAAAATCAGTTTGAAAAGTTCATATTTCCTGGATTGTTTTGATTTAGCACTTTTCTTTATAAAACTTGAGAACTTGGCTTGTTCCTCTTTGCTTAGCTTGTGTATGATATCTGTAAGAGGAATCATAGATCACATAATTTTCCAACCAAACCCTGCCGAAACTAGCACAGGGCTGTATTTGAATTCTGTTAAGTCAAGAAGATCCAATCCTTTTTTTAGTTTCCATCTTGGATTGGATACGTCCCATTGCTTTTCGATTCGGGCAGTGAGAGAAAACTTAGGCCCAATACGTAAGCGCAATTCGCTGGTTACTCGAGGGGCGAAAACGAAGTTTTTGTATTTCACATTTCGGTCGATACGAACTTTTTTACTTCCCATGTTTAGTCCGCCAGTTACCAGTAAATCAACGAATTTTACTTTGGGTAATAAGTTGAGCCCAACAAGGTCAAACCCAAACAAATTTCCCGAGTAACGAGAATTGGATGTATCGCTTGCAAAAGTGGGATAAAAGTATTTGAAAGTCATAGCGCCTCCTGTTTTGAAATAAGAAGAGTCCAACGATTCATAATCTACGGAACTTAGTCCAATTTCAATGAACGTAAAGTTGTTTTCATAAAGACTTTTAGGCGAAAAATTATGGGTAGCAGCAAATCCTCGTTCGGCAGCATCAAAGGCTACTCCAGTGGTGAGACTAAAATCAATGTCTGCTTGAGAGATTGATTGAGTCCTGGCAGATGCTGCCAAAAGCGTAAAGCAAATTGCAATAAATGTGGTCTTTTTCATAGCTCGTGTATAAGTTAATCCTCGGGGTTATCTGAAAGTACAAAAAATATTAAGATGCTCTCTCTTTGTAAAGCGAACAATGTTTATTTTTAGCTACTGGATAAAAATACTTGGAGAGTTCTTCTTTTTTTTCTTTCCCACAGGAATCCGTTGAACTGTCTATCTTTCCCAAGATTAAAAGGTATACTTTTCCAAATTGTTCTTGATTGAGGTAGGAGGATTTTCCGAGGCATCTGAAATCATTAATAGACATATGAGAGTACAAGTCTTCATCCAAAGACTCCCATTTCCAGCGGGTAGCAAAGTAATCGTTTATGGCTTCGTAATTATCCAAGATGACTAGAGGTTTTTCAATTCCCAGATAGTTAGAAAAATGGCCCGTTACCCAATTATCTGAGTAGTTTAGCGGTATTACCACACTGTTTTCCTCCACAAACTCTTCCATTTCATGGCAATTTACTGCAATTTCATCCATGTTTTTTATACAGTGCGAATAGTAATCCACCAATTGATAATGTGAAAATAATACCACAATAATCGCAGGAATTACTAACTTGTTTGGAAGGTGTTGAGCGCCAATCCACAAGATGATGAATAAATAAAAAACCAAAGCTACTCTTGTGTTTATAAATCCACCCAAACTATTTGAATCAGGTAAAATAAAGTAGGCCACAGACAGTAGGATAGATAATATAAGCCAACTGTCTTTTATTAAGTTTGATTTACTCCTGCCTCTAGCCTGGGATACAAGGGTAACAACAATTAAATAAATGATAACGCAACCAACTAAAGCCAAAAATACGCCTTCTCTACCTCGGCTGTATGAAACAAGAGGGTTGAGGGTAACGATATCTTCGGCTAGTTGTGAAAAAGAATTGTGAACCGAATTGTGAACGGCTGGTCGGGAGGCAAAATAAAAGACAAACAACCCTAAAGAGACACTACTTGAAAGGAAAAACTCCGTGAGTTTTCGGCTGGCAGAAATTGGTGATGCTGACTGGAAGAAGGAAAAAAAGAGACGCCCAGAAACAATTAGAATAAAAACAGCAAACACAAAGACATGTGAAAAGAAAGTCAAAGTGAAAAGCAGAAATAGAGCGAACAACTCACTAACTTTGAGAGTATTGTTTTCTTTCTTAATCCAATAGTACAAACCCCACAAAAGAAAGACTAGTCCCAAAGAAAAGTTGTAAAATCCCAGTGCAAAAACGAAGGAAAAAATAAACGGAAAGCCAAGGTAGGAGAGCCAAATACCTTTGGGGTTTTGCACCAGAACAAGTCTTCTAAAGAAGAAGGAAAAGCCGATTACATAAAAGATTAAAATAATTTTTTCGGCCACAAAGGCGGGAAAAATCAGAAGAAGTACACTCAGAATAACATGTCCAGTGAGGTTGGGGTTTGGCGAACTCGTAAGGGTATAAAACTTGGAAATGAAGTCATGGTCAGAAAGCAATTCGAGAATGAGGTTGGCGTTGTACAAGTGAGCTGGACCATCCAAAGAAGGAACGAATGTAACGCCCAAAAAAGGGGAGATTGAAAGAAGAACAACAAGTCCAAACAAGTATTTTTCTTTCAGAAATCCGAGTATATTCATTCGTTCGAGTACTTTCATACAAGCTTAATGTCTTTCAAATTAAGTTGGAGTTTGGTGTTTCCATTCCAGGTATTTTCTTCAATTACAAAAGCAATATCAAATAATTGGCCTTGATTTATCTGGTTAAAATAATCTGCCAATCCAAAACCAATACAATCGTAAAGATCGTCTGGATGTTCTTCTTGATACACGGAAAATTTCAGGTGAGTATCACCAACTACTTTTGGGTACTTAGCTTTTACGCCTGTTGCGACAAATATTGGATGCATATTTTTGGGGCCGAATGGGGCAAATTGTTTGATTATTCGATAAAACTTTGGAAATTGAGCTCCAGGTTCCGGAGCTAATTTAGATAATTCTATTTCCGATTCGATTCTGATTTCTGGAACCAGTTGTTCTTCGGTAATTGTCTTAGAAACGACTTCATCAAACTTTTTTCTAAATGCCTCAATATTTTCAATCGGCATGGTCATTCCAGCCGCGTACATATGCCCTCCAAATTGCTCCACCAAATCGGAACAGGCATCAATCGCATTGTACACATCAAACCCTTGAACAGAACGAGCCGAACCAGCCGCTTTCCCGTTACTTTCGGTGAGTATGATGGTAGGTTTATAATGTGTTTCAATTACTCTTGAGGCTACAATTCCAATCACACCTTTGTGCCATCCTTCGCTGTACAATACGGTGGATTTGGCCTCTTGAAACTCTTTGTTTTCGTCAATCATGTTGAGAGCTTCCTGTGTAATTGATTTGTCGAAATTTTTTCTTTGCTTATTTTCTCCTTCAATGAATGTTCCTAATTCTTTAGCCGTTTCATCGTCTCCTGACACCAATAATTTAACCGCATTCATCCCCGATTTCATTCGTCCAGCAGCATTGATTCTGGGCCCTACGATAAATACCACATCCGTGATGTTTAGTTCTCTTTTGAGTGCCGATAGTTTCAGAATTTCTGCAATCCCTTTTCTTGGGCTGTGGTTTATTTTTTTAAGTCCAAAATAAGCCAATACTCTGTTTTCCCCAGTCACAGGCACAATGTCTGCCCCAATACTTACTACCAACAAATCAAAATATTCTTCCAGCTCGTCAAATTCATACCCTAATTCTTGGTTTAGCGCTTGAACGAGTTTAAACCCAACTCCACATCCACACAATTCGTCATACGGATAGGTGCAATCTTTTCTTTTTGGGTCCAATACTGCCACAGCTTTGGGTATGTTATCTCCAGGTAGGTGGTGGTCGCAGATAATAAAATCTACTCCTTTTTCTTTGGCATACGCTACTTTATCGATGGCTTTTATTCCACAATCTAGCGCGATGATGAGTTTAAAATCGTTATCAGCTGCATAGTCAATTCCTTGGTACGAAACTCCGTAACCTTCGGTGTACCTGTCTGGAATATAAAACTCTACGTTTTTGTAATGTTTAATCAAAAAAGTGTACATCAAAGAAACAGCTGTAGTTCCATCCACATCATAATCTCCGTACACCAGTATTTTTTCTTCGTTTTCAAAAACTTTTAAGACTCGAGCCACCGCTTTGTCCATGTCCTTCATCAAAAAGGGATCGTGTATGTCCTTCAACTGCGGGCGAAAAAACGTTTGCGCCTCCTCAAAAGTAGTCACACCACGCTGATGAAGTAGCTCTACTAATTCTTTGCTCAATCCCAATTTTTCTTCCAATTCCTTGGTAGATTTTTCAGATTTAGGAGTGTATGTCCAGCGTTTTTGTTGCATGTTTTACGTTAACTATTTTTTGACTCTACTTTTCATCAGTCATCCTGAATTTATTTCAGGATCTCACAAAGAATTTTTTACGTTTATTCTTTGGTAATATTTCAATGAATAAGATTCCCTTTTTCAAGGGAATGACACTTGTTAGGTTTAAGTTTCATCTGTTAAGTTGGGCTTTCCCGAATTCTCGGGACAAGCGATTAATTTTTTTTTCGTTCCGAAAATCCTCAGTACACAAGCTCCTTCAAGCCTTAACCCCGAGGGTTTTGTTCTTTTTTCAGGAACAAAATGTCTCGAAGGATGACTTACTTAACTATTCTGATCAATCTTCTTCACCATGGTCAGAATAGTAGCAATTGCCACTGTCTCACCAGTTTGGTCATACACATCTACTAAGAATTTCACTATTCCTTTTGCAATGTCTTCTTCGTCTCGTTTTTCGCCCTCTACTTTTTCTTTTACTGTGAATTTTACTCCAATGGTAGTTCCTACATACACAGGTTTTACAAAACGTGCTTCTTCCAATCCGTAATTCAAAAGCACTGGGCCTTTTGCTGGATCCACGAACAAACCAGCAGCTTTGGATAGGATAAAATACCCATGAGCTACACGCTCTTCAAAAATAGTCCCTTCCAGCGAAGTGACATCCATGTGAGCATAAAAATTATCGCCACTTACATTCGCAAAATTTACGATATCTGTTTCGGTAACGGTATGTTTGGCGGTCATCCAAGTTTCCCCAATTTCAAGTTCTTCAAAGTGCTTTCGGAAAGGATGAACCTTATCAAATTTGAATTCACCACCGGTTTGGTATTGGTTGGTAATGGCCGTGAGCATGGTTGGCGAACCTTGAATAGCAGTTCGTTGCAAGTAATGTTTCACTCCTCGCATTCCGCCCATTTCTTCTCCACCTCCAGCTCTTCCTGGGCCTCCGTGAGTAAGCATTGGCATGGGCGAACCATGTCCCGTACTTTCTTTGGCACACTCTGCATTCAGCACCAATATTCTTCCGTGCATGCAAGCCGCTCCTAGCACAAATTCTTTGGCAATCTTATCGTCTGCAGTCACAATGGAACAAACCAACGAACCTTTCCCCATTTTGGCAAGTTCTATGGCGTCGTCAATGGTTTTGTAGGGCAAAATAGTAGATACAGGGCCAAAAGCCTCAATGTTGTGGCAATCCGTTTTGTTGAAAGGATCGTTGTTCAAAAACAAGATAGGAGACAAGAAAGCACCTTTGTTTTTATCGGCTCCCATTACCTCAAAATCTGTCAAACTACCGTACACAATCTCCTGAGTTTGGGCCAATTTATTTACTTGAGTTGTCACTTCTTCTAATTGTTCTTTTCCTGCAAGAGCACCCATTCTTACACCTTCTTGACTTGGATCACCTATTACGGTCTTTGCCAATCGTTGTCCAAGAGCAATTTGCACATCTTCTACCAATTTTTCTGGAACCAAAACTCTACGAATTGCGGTACATTTTTGCCCAGCTTTCACGGTCATTTCTCGTTGTACTTCTTTGATAAATAAATCAAATTCGGGAGTGCCAGGAACTGCGTCTTCCCCCAAAACCGAACAGTTCAGCGAATCTGCCTCCATATTAAACGGAACAGATTCTTCCACCAATCTTGGATGAGCTTTTAGCATTTGACCGGTACTAGCCGAACCAGTAAATGTCACAATGTCTTGGCTTTCTACATGATCCAAAATTCCACGAGCCGACCCACAAATTAATTGCAACGAACCTTCTGGCAAAATTCCAGAGTCTACAATTTCTCTTACAACAGCTTCTGTTAAATAGGAAGTTACGGTAGCAGGTTTTACGATGGCAGGAACACCAGCCAGTAAATTTACGGCTATCTTTTCGAGCATTCCCCACACCGGAAAGTTGAACGCATTGATGTGAATGGCAACTCCTTGTTTGGGAGTTAGGATGTGATGTCCGATAAAAGTTCCGCCCTTAGAAAGTGGAGCAACTTCGCCATCGAGAGCAAAAGTCTCGTTTGGGAATTGTTTTCTGAGGGAGGCATTGGAAAATAAATTCCCGATTCCACCTTCAATATCAATCCAGGAATCTACACGTGTTGCCCCAGTGTAGGCACTGATTTTATAAAATTCTTCTTTTTTTTCTAGCAAATGAAAAGCCAGAGCTTTCAGCATTCTTCCTCTTTCGTGAAACGTTAATTTACGCAAAGCGGGCGAACCAACTTTACGAGCGTATGTCATCATGTCGCCAAAATCTAGTCCATTGGAGGTTGCTTCCGCTACTTTTTCTCCTGTAATCGCATTCACCAATTCTTGTCCGTTTCCTTCTCCGTTCACCCATTTTCCTTGGGCATAGTTTTTTAATTTCATAGTTATGTTGAGCTAATTTTTTGTAAAATTTTAAGAAAGTAAATATAAGGAATGTGGGGATAAATTGCTAATTGTACTTACTGGCGTTATTCCACTCGAGAGATAAAGTCTAATGGTGGAAACTATTTAGATCTTTAAATTTCAATGGAAGGAATAAGGAGTAAGACTTCAGAACGAATTCAACATAGATAATATGAGACCCCAAATCAAGTTTGGAATGCCAAAGGAATAATACAGGCTTGAGTTACTTATTTTTCGAATAAGAAAAAATCGAAGCAAAAAACTTCTTTAAAATATCTATAAAACCTCCTTTAATTTCCTCCTTTAACATTGCCATCTTTATGTTGTTTTCGGTTGATAGAACTACATGAAACAAAAAATCCCGAGATTAAATTCAATCTCGGGATTTGTCTTTCCAGGTCGGTATGTTATTGAGCGTAAAATAGTTTGATGAACTCTTCTTGGTTCACTTCTTTTTCTTGAACTTTTACATTGTTCTTGAAATACTCAGAAACTTTGTTTTTGTATAAATAATCAAAGATTTTCTTTGTCTCGTCTTGATTTTGCAATACTTGCATTGCATTTGCTTCTAAAGCCTCGTCTTCCGGAGTAGGCATGCCGTACTGCGCGTATTGCTGTACCAACATTCCTTTCACGTAATCCTTTACTTCTTCTACCTCTACTTTGATTTCGTTTTCTTGAATAACTTTGTTTTCAATTAACTGCCATTTTAATTGGTCAGAATATTGCGGGTATTCTTTTTCAATTTCTTCCATCGATACTTCTTTTTCGTTGGAAGCTTGGATCCACTCTTTTAGAAATTCGTCAGGTAAGGACAATTTCATTTTTTTCACGAAGTGGTCAGCCAAGGTTTTTTGAAACAATCTCTCGCTGTCGTTTACGAAAGCAACACTCAATTCTTCTTCTATTTTGGCTCGAAATTCTTTTTCGTCCTTCACAGTGTCCTTTCCATGAATTTTGTCGAACAATTCTTGGTCCAATGGAGCTGGCTCAAGTCTTTTAACTTCTTCTACCGTAAATGAGAAATTACCAGTTGCTTGACTTAATTCATCTTTTTTGATGTGAAGCATGGCTGCCATGTCAGCATCACCTTTGGATACAGTTTTAGGGTCTATAACTAAAGAATCCCCTTTTTTCAGTCCGACAAATTTCTTTTGAATTTTTTCGTCTTCAATCATTGGGATAGAAACTGTAGACTTCGCTGTAATTCCTTCAGTCAAAGGTTTGCCTTTGTCATCTAGTTGCACGAATTCACCAAATACCATGTCTCCTTTTTCAGATTTGTCAGCCTCTTTCATCTGACCATATCTTTTTTGGAAATCCTCAATTTGTTTGTCAATAGTTTCTTTATCTACTTTTATTTTGTGAAAAGTTATTTTGTCTTTCGAAGAAGGCTTTACTTCAAAATCTGGTGCTAGTCCAATCTTGTATCCAAATTCAAAATCGCTTCCTGCTTCCCATTTATCAAAAGTGGTGTGAGCATCAGAAGGAAGTGGGTTCCCCAAGACATTTAATTTATTTTCTTGAATATGAGTGTACAGATTGTCGTTTATGATTTTGTTCAATTCGTCTGCCAAGATAGATTGACCGTACTTTTTCTTCACCATTCCCATTGGCACTTTCCCAGGTCTAAAGCCCGGTTCAGTCATTTGTTTTCTTGCTTCAGCAATTTTTTTCTCATATTGCTCTGTGTAATCTTCTGGAGTCAATTTGATTTTGATGATTGCGTTTAAGTCATCTACTTTTTCTTCTGTAATGTTCATCGTTTTCAGAATTTATGTATTAAAAAATATCAACATATTTGATACAAAAAAGGCATCCCGACAAGTCGGGACGCCTTAGTTATTTGTGCGGGCGGAGAGACTCGAACTCTCACACCTTGCGGCACTAGATCCTAAGTCTAGCGCGTCTACCAATTCCGCCACGCCCGCTAATATTTCTTGAAATATCGGATGCAAAGATAAGTTTTTTATTTAAAAAGTCCTAACTATCTGAGAAAAGTAGATGATTTTTTTTTGATAAAAAAATCCTACCTACATTTGAAAGAAAATAAAACCTAGAATAATTGCCAAAAATTAACAAAAAAACGTTGATATTCATTGGTTTGCTATTGTTGCTGTTGTTAGTAGATGTTGGGTATTCCTTTTGGCAGCATCAGGCGAAAGCACTTGATGGCGATATGGCTTGGAATTCAATTCCGGACGATGATTTGTTCCAGTGTTAGAGTATCCCTTTGGCACAAGGGCTATTCTCGGAGGCGATACTTATGTTAATCCCAACAAGTTTTTTTGTCATTTGTTTAATCAGTTTTAAATCTTGCGTGCTCCTTTGTGGCTACAGTAATGGTTTTCACCTATTGAGAGTGTGTAGATTGCAATGGGAATAGCACGAACCCTCATTCAAATAGCGCTTGTTATCCTGCTCGCCATGTTTATTTTCTTTTACACCAAAATGGATAACGAAAATTTTGATAAAAATGAATGTGAAAAAAGGGCGTTGTATAAGATGGCACAGTCAACAGAGTTTGCCGTTAATTTGAATGATAATTGTGCACCACTCGGTTGGTTTCTTTCTAGAGATTTAGAACAATCAAAGCTCAATGCGAAGCTTCTCAAGCATTGGAATATCACCACCAAGGAAGTCTTATATTGTAACAGTTGTTTGCCGAAATAAATCAATGATTTTCAACCCTTTATTTGGCGGAAGACCCTTGTCCCAATATCTGTATTGCGTTTACGTTATAAACATCAATCAGTTTATTACTCCCGCTCAATAGATTTACTTCGGGCTTTATTTTAATTATTTTCGAAGACTGAGAATCTATGCGAAAAAATCTCGATAACTTATACATATCAATCTAATACTTAAAATAACCAATTTATGTTCGACTCAAAAGAATTTGAAAAATATGCAACCAAGCACGCAGGAATAAATAGTAATGTACTAAACGGTTACGTGAATAACGTCACTCCTTATATCATTGAAGAAAGACAATTAAACGTAGCTCAAATGGACGTTTTTTCTAGATTAATGATGGATAGAATTATCTTCTTAGGAACAGGGATTAATGATCAGGTAGCAAATATTATACAGGCTCAATTATTGTTTTTACAATCTGTAGATGCTAAAAAAGATATTCAGATATACATCAACTCGCCAGGAGGTTCTGTGTATGCAGGATTGGGAATTTACGATACCATGCAATACATTCAGCCAGATGTGGCAACAATTTGTACTGGAATGGCCGCCTCAATGGGAGCTGTCTTATTGTGTGCTGGAGCCGATGGAAAAAGATCAGCGTTAAGACACTCAAGAGTAATGATTCACCAACCATTGGGTGGAGCTCAAGGACAAGCAAGCGACATGGAAATTACCTTGAAAGAGATCATGAAATTGAAAAAAGAACTTTACACTATTATTGCCGATCACTCCAAGCAAGATTACGACAAAGTGTGGGCAGACAGTGATAGAGACTACTGGATGACTTCTGGAGAGGCGAAGGACTATGGAATGATTGACGAAGTGTTGACAGGAACACCAAAAAAATAAAACTATGATAAAGGTAATTCGTTCCCTGGTTGTGTTGACTGGGATTTTTCTTGTTGCAAATTCATCTTGGTCTCAGCTAACTGAGACCTATACAGATAAATACAAAGCCTACCGTGATGGCCTCGAGCTATACGACAAAGGAGCTTTTGGAGCGGCACAAGAAAAGTTCAGCGTGATTGTTGAGCAAATTGATGATGAGCAAGATGAGATTCAAATTAGCGCAGAATACCTGCACGCTGTTTGTGCTCTCGAGTTGTTTCATAAAGATGCTCAATACTTGCTGTCTCAATTTGCATTAAAACATCCAGACTCACCCAAAACAAAAAAAATATTCTTTTTGTTGGGGAATGATTTTTACCGGAAAAAGAAGTTCAAAGATGCCATAGAATGGTATGAAAAAGTGGATAAATATGATTTGTCCCAAGATGAAAAGACAGAGTACTTTTTTAAACTAGGCTACAGCTATTTCAACAAAGATAAGTTTGCTGAGGCAAAGCAAGCTTTTTATGAAATAAAGGATGTAAAGGAATCTGACTATTACGGACCTTCTCAATATTATTATGCTCATCTATCTTATAAGGATGAAAAGTATCAAACCGCTCTAGAGGGGTTTATAAACATAGAGAAAGACCCAGGGTTTAGTCCAATTGTGCCATATTATATTTCTCAAATTTTATTTAAACAAAAGAAATACGACAATGCCATAGAATATATTCCTTCGGCATTAACGGGAGAAGGGATTAAGAGAGAGGCTGAGATTAAGGGTATTTTGGGGTCCTCTTATTTTAAACTGAAGCAATACGAAAAAGCGATTCCTTACCTGACTGATTACTTTTCAAAAACGGCAAAAAAATCCGTTGACGATTACTATCAATTAGGATACTCATATTACAAAACAAAGGCATATGAAAAGGCGATAAAGTATTTAGGGAGAGTTGCCTCAAGAGAAACGGAAAGAGCACAAGTTTGTAATTTTTTGCTGGCAGAATGTTACATAAAAACAGACCGAAAACAATTCGCAAAGACGGCATTTAAGCGTGCCTACGATCTTGGACAAGACGAGCAACTTACCGAGGACGC
>Ga0181561_10000561_pt1 | contig 31423 bp, 23 predicted proteins | sample 011ome_19_FD_133760 | JGI IMG/M metagenome (GOLD analysis project Ga0181561, IMG submission 133760) | Coastal salt marsh microbial communities from the Groves Creek Marsh, Skidaway Island, Georgia - 011510BT metaG (megahit assembly) | ecosystem: Environmental > Aquatic > Marine > Intertidal... | reverse complement strand
TGGCGTGGAAGAACGCGTCGACGGTACCAATGTCCTCCCAGTAACCTTCAAACAAGTACGCTTGTACCTTCAACCCCTTGGCGGCCGCTTGCGGGATGACTTCACCGCCAAAGTCATTGGCTTCCGGGAAGTCATTCATCAAGAGCATTTGCATCGCCTTGGCGGTGAAGACGTAGATTCCCATGGATGCAATGTACGGCATTTCCTTAGCCTTTTGCGCATCGAGGCCTAACACAGTGGTGTCCACTTGCATCGCCTTGAGCGCCTCGCCTTGCGGCTTTTCTGAAAATTCAATGATGCGACCGCTCGAGTCAATCTTCATCAAACCAAAGGAGGACGCGCGTTCTTCATCGGTCGGCAACGCCGCAACGGTGATGTCGGCCAACGATTCGCGGTGCTTCGTGACGAAGGGCTTGTAATCCATGCGGTACAAGTGATCGCCGGAAAGAATCAAGTAATCTTCGCAACCACTTTCGGCAAACAACCACAAGTATTGACGCACGGCGTCGGCGGTACCTTGGAACCACGCCTTGTTAATCGGGCTTTGTTGCGCCGCCAACACCTCGACGAAGCCTTGACGGGTGTAGGTACCAATGTTGGAGTTGTACGCTTGGGACAAGTGACGGTTCAAAGACGCGCTGTTGAATTGCGTCAAGCAGTACACCTTGTTGATGTCCGAGTTGATGCAGTTGGACACGGGAATGTCAATCAAGCGGTAGTTTGCACCGAGTGGCACCGCGGGCTTGGCACGCGTCTTGGTCAACGGATACAAACGTGTACCCGCACCACCACCGAGAATGATGCTTAGTACATTATCCATGCGCTGGTCCTCTGCGCTCGAGGAGGACACGGCGGTGTCGTTGGACACGGCGACGGCGGAGCGCGCCGAGACGGCGCGCACCGACGCCTTGCGCATCGTTTGCGCCTTCAACTTTTGGCCACCAAACGTGGATTTGGCTGTAAAACAAACGAAAACAACGATACACATTCATTACGGTCAGTCTCCAAGCACACACGCACACATCGCGCCCGTCGTTCCGCCCCGAATCGCCCTCGCGCGAATCAAGAGAGTATCCAACCGCGCCAACGCCATCACGAAACATCGCCCCGCCTGCGCGCACCACCACCCAACTCGCGCCCGCATCCGCGCTCGAACGATACACCGCATATCACACGAATCAAATCCACCCAACTCGCACCCATCGCGACGTCGCATTCGCGCATACACCCGCATCAAACGCACGCGCTCGGCACCAAACTCTATCCACATGCGATCGATCCACATCCGCTTTCATCCCCGCGCGACGCACGCCGCGACCGCATCGCGCGCCGCCTGTCGCCACGAACGTGTGCGCGGCACACCCGCGCATTCGATTCTCGCACGTACCGGTGAAATTCGCGGACATCGAGAGCGCCATATCGGGTCGAACGTCGCCGTGGCGCGCGTGCAATGCCGTCACGCGAGACGCGACGCGCTGTGAGCCACAAATTCGCACTGTCGATGGCGCGTCACGCGGTCGCATGTTCGGACATACGGTACGTACTGTATGAAGTATATGCCCATGGACTATGTTTTTTTATACTCATGCGCGGGCCGGTGCTGAAAACACCCGGGTGTGTGGGACATCTAAATTTATCCCCGACGCCCCATCGAACGCGTCGGTTCGTATCGCCAGTGCGGGGCGCACCGTCTCGACGCCGCGATGTCGAGCGGCGCGATGTCGAGCGGCGCGAGCGGTGCGTGCGCGCGCGGCCGCGTCGAGGTGTACGCGCGCGTTCGTCCCGCAGATGTCGCGCGCGGCGACGCGGACGACGGTGGTGGAGGCGCGGGCGCGAGGGCGGTGCGCGTGGCGCGAAGGGATGGTGGTCAACACCGCGCGGGCGAGGCGCGCGTGGTCGTGGATGCGTCGTGCGGCGGCGGTGGAGGCGGCGGTGCGAACCATGCGAACGCGCGCGCGTTCGATGTCGATGGTGCGTTCGACGTGGAGGCGACGCAGTGCGAGGTGTACGCGGCGTGCGCGGCGCCCGTGCTCGAGGCGGCGACTAAGGGCTACCGCGGTTGCGTGTTGGCGTACGGACAGACTGGGTCGGGGAAGACGTATTCGATGCTCAACGCCGGTGATGGCGAAGGTGGCGATGCAGGTGGTCCGGGTTTAGTGCCGCGTCTCGCGGTGGATTGCTTTGCGCGCGCAGCGAGTGATTCGTTTCACGCGTACGAGGTATCATGCGCCATGGCGCAAATATACAACGAGCAGGTGGATGATTTGGTGGCCAAGCGCGCTGGATTGAAGGTCGTGCCCGCGTCAGATGGATCAGGGTACGATGTTGAAGGGTTGTTGTGGACGCCGTGTCGCAGTGCGGAAGACGTGCTGGAGTGCTTCAAGCGCGGGCGGTCGAGGCTGGTGTACGCCGAAACGCACATGAACAAGCAAAGTTCGCGGTCGCATTGCGTATTTCAGATGAAAATAGACCGCATAGAACGCCCAGTGGATGTGATTTCGTCGAGTGGTAGCGTGGTGCGTGATGATGAATGTGCGGAGGTGCACGGCGATGACGGACGTCGCGTGGCGGTTGAGATGCGTTCTGGATTGCTCACCATCGTCGATTTGGCTGGTTTGGAGCGACAAAAGAAAACGCAAAGCATCGGCGCGCGATTCAAAGAGGCGACAAACATCAACACAAGCTTGCTCGCCCTCGGAAATGTCGTGAGTGCGTTAGCCGCGGGGCATCGATACATTCCGTATCGCGATTCGACGTTGACAAAGATTCTTGAGTCAAGTCTCAACGGCAAAAGCCGAACGACGCTATTGGTGTGCGTCAGCGCTGAAGTTCAGCACGCTAACGAGAGCGCTAATTCACTCGACTTTGCAACGCGTGCGATGCGAATTGAGACGTCGCCTGAAGTTCGATCGTCTCTAGTGGATATGGATCCCAGACGATTGACGCAGCAGTTGCGCGGCCAAGCCAACGACGAAGCGCTCACGAGAGTCATGAGAGAAGTCGACGCCTTACGTCGAGCGCTCGCGAACGCGAATAAAAGCTCGGAGGAAGACATCATGGCGCTTAAACATTCTCGTGACGCGCTTACGAACGAACTCTGCACGACGAGATTAAACTTGGAGGCATGTAAATCAGCGCTCGAACGCGTTCGGTCTGAAAGCGCGACGACGACTCGAGATTTACTCGTCATGCAAACAGCAAACGCAACGCTCGAACATCGCACAAAAACACTCACTATTAAATTGAGCGCAACAAGTGGCGAGATGCACAATCAACGCGCGGCGTATGAGCTCGCATTGTTACAAATGGAAAAGTCAACGCGGAAACTAGAATCTCAGCTCAACGCCGAGCGGGCGTCTACGTCAAGAGCCCTCAAGCGTGTAGAGGCGCTCACAAAATCATCCACTGAGCTGCGTTCGGCGAATGTGAACTTAGAACGCGCGTCATCGCTGATGAACATCGAGCTGGAGCGAGCGCGGTCGATGGTTGGCACGCATCGCGTCGACAACGCGCGTTTAATGCGCAGACACGTCGCGCTTGAAGCGAAACAAAACAACAGCGTCCGCGAGTGTACCGAATTGCGTCAGCAAGGGCTCATTTATTTCGTCAAATATACATACAGCACGTACCGACACGACGTGTTCGCGGATATGATCGCAGCGCACGATTGGAGCATGAAGCTTAAATGCCGAGAAGCCGAAACGCGGCGCGAGAGAGATTCCATAGCGCGCCGCGCTGCCGCGCGACGATCTGTCGAGAAATCCGCCCTGTTGCTCGCGCTTGAAAAAGATAAATTAGACGCTTCAAAGCAACTTCGGCGAGCCGAGCGCCGTGGAAGCGAAATCGATGAGCGTTACGTACAGGACGTCGCGCTCCTTCGAGCGGAAATGGACGCGCAACGACATCGACTCGACGTCGTTACACGTCTTCACAACACAACCGCCGATCGTCAGCTAGAACGTGGCGTCATTATTACAAAAGTGGCGCGTAACGGCAAACGTTACGACCGTATACTCCGTGTCAATTCGTTCACCGGCGCGCTCGAATCCGCGCAAGTCCCCCGTCGCTTCAAGCTGCTTGCGCCTCGTCGGGACGTCCCACTCGCATCACCAACGTCAGCCATCACGCCTAGCGCGGACGATGATACCACCGTAGACATTGTACTGTCGTCTCGCAACCTCCAGCTCGACTGCGCGCACGGCGCGGACGCGGTGTGGGCGTTGTCCCTCGCAAAGCGCTTTGGCCGACCGACCGGCGGCTTCCACCTGGACACCTCTCCTGCGGTGCGTCGCCACACGACGACGCAAATATGAGTTCCGGTACGCGCAATCGAGGGCAAAAACACCAAAATCGCGTTCCGTTCGTCGCCAAGCGCGACATCAAGCGCACCGACACCGACCGCGAGCGCGAACTCGCGATAAAGCACGTGGCATTGCAAAACATTTGCCGACGATGCGCGCAAAAAGTGCAGTGGCGGTTTCAGATGGGCAAGTATAAAAAGAAGAAGGCGGGCACAGCGGGCCGATGCAATCAGTGTACCTTACAGCGCGTGCGCTTAGCCTACCGCAGTGTGTGTGACGTGTGCGCGAAGGAGAAGAATTTATGCCCAGGGTGCAACCGAAACCCGGAGGACGCCGAGTTGCTTGAGCAGGCACGGGAAAGAGAGGGCGGTGTGGATGACGGTGAGGATCGCGAGAGCGAGAACGACGACGAGGATGAGAGCGAGTAGGATGCATACAGGCACGTAGAATTTTTAGTGTACATTTCATTTGTGACAACAACGCGTCGACTGAATCGACAAAATTTATTTGTTCGCACTCTCGACGCTCAAGGTGCAGCGCCGCCGAAATCCGCGGCGAATGGTTTGCGATCCATCAAACCACCTCCCCATGAATCTGGTGACCAATTTGCGAGATCGTCAGGAGGCACGAGCGTGCCTGCGCCTCCGCCAATCAAACATCGAAGCGCTTCGCTGCACGTGACGGCGTTGTGGAAGCGCGCGGCAAACCAGTCTGAAAAGTGCGCTTGGATCGTATGCTTCGTCTCGTCGCACGGAGCCGCGGCGTCCAACAAACGCTCCGTGGCTGCTTCCCATGTCAAACGGTGAATTTCTGCCTCGGTCATTGGTTTCGGTACGGAAGCCATGACTTCTCTGATAACCTTTGCGAACTCATCCATATTTGAGTACGTGCGGCAATTCGGAAACGTTGCAAAGAACGCATTACTCGGGTGCTCAGCACACACTACAAACTTACCCATCGCCAACGCTTCTGCTGAAGTTGTCGCTACGACATCCGACAGCGAAGGGTTGATGAAAATCTTGTAGTCGAGAATTTTTGCGTCGGCGTGGTCCAAACGACCGAGCAAATTCAGTGGCAAATTCTTTCTCGCAAACTCCGTCTGAACCTCCTTGAAATCGTCGCCGTCACCGTATACGTCCATTTCTAATCGTTCGCCTTTCTTCGCGTACTGATTGTTGAAATCTCCGACGACGTGCATTAATTCAGAGTATCCCTTCGCCCACACGCATTTGCCGATGAAGTACGCCCCGCGTGTAAACGCCCCACTTCCACTACGTTTAATCTCCTTCGATTTTGCCTTACCAGCGTCAATAAAACCATTCGATACTCCGTGTACGTTTGACGTGATCGACCGCGCGAAATCCTGCACGGCATCGCTCAACTTGATCACCTTGTGTGTATGGCAGCGCGTCGTCAAATGATTAATCCAACGCAATATCGACTCCTTGCGCTCACCATCCTCTTCTCGCCTCGCGTATTCCAAATAATTCGTATGTATGATCCCAACCACGTGCTTGAATCTCGACGTCCAGCGCGCGCCGGGATGATACCAACACAAATGCTCCGGTTCCTCTAAAATTGCCACGTCTCTGTCCTGCTTTGGCACGCGCGTCGTGATATCCCCAACCGGCACGATCGATCCTTTATCCGTGGCATACCTCCCAGGGTACCACGTAATCTTTATTCTTGGCTCAAATCCCACGCGCGCGCGCGCCCAATCCATGACGTACTTGGTTTGCGCCTCGGGCGTCGCGAACGTCGCGCGTTTCGGAAACACGATCGCCTGGTCGTGCAACGCCAACCACGGCACCAGCAGCGTCACCTCCCGCGTCTCGTCGCCGTGTGCGAGATATATCGCGCGCAACAAAGGGTTCACGCTCGTGCCCGTCATCCACGGCAGTGCCGCGGTGGTGACGATGGTGAATTTTCGTCCAGGCGCGCGCACATCCGTTCGAGCGCGTTTCGGTAGCCGCAGCCCGCGCCGGCGTTTACGCGGTCGTTCGTCGCTCGCGTCCGCGCGCACGGCGTTTTTGGAGAATATGCGCTTGAGAACCATGCGTTCGGGGCGTGCGCGGCGTGCGCGCGGATAGCGACGTGCGCACAGTGAGGCTGAGGTTTGGGAGCTCTGGAGCTCGCGTCGCTCGGGACGTCGACGGCCGACGTCGAGCGCGTGATGACTATGATGCGTGTATGGCGTTACACTGGCTAAGAATCGTGTGATGAACATGTTCTACATATAATGCGCGCGAATGCGTCATGGAGGGAGGTTTTGCCAGGCATGGGTGATCCATTTCGTGACTTCGCTCGCGAGCGCTTGCTCGCGTGTGGTTTTTTGTCGCGCGCGGTCCGGATGGTACTTTAACATGGCTTTCCGATAGGAGCTTTGCAGCAGGCGTTTTGTGGATTTGCCATATTGTCCACCTTGTACGGCGATGCCACAGCGGTGTAAGAAGAGACGTAAGTCCGCGTGCATGGCCCACACGGCGACTTGATGGACCGCTTCGCGCTTGGCGGATTCCTCCTCATCTGCGGCGCGGCGCGCGGCGCGGTGTTCGTCGCGTTTTTTCTTGCGAGTTGCTTCCTCTTCGTCGTGTTTCTTCTTTTTGGCTTTGAACGCATCAGCTTCATTTTCGCGCTTGGCTCGGAGCGCGGCGACGAAGTCGTCGCGCTCAACCATGGCGGTAACGTCGACGCCGACGGCTGTGGCGCACCGTCGCAAATCCCGCAACGACATATCACTCGGATCTTTATCTAGAAGCGTCGCCCACGCCTCGCACTCGGCATCCCAGCCATGCGTACCCTTTGCGGACGACGCGTTTGCACCGCGCTCCGTCTCGGGCTCACTGACGCCATCGTCATGAAACGTTTCTTTGCGTTTCTTTGTCGGCGGCGCTCGAGCGCCTCGCGTCGCCTCAAACGTCTGCATCTCGGCGTGAAAGTACGCCAACGCCTGCTGATATGCGCTTCGACAAGCCGAAGCATGAAACTGACTCTGTTGATACTTCCCCGCGACGACGTCTAAATGATCTCTATGCCACGCTCGAAGCGAATGGTCGGGCATTCGCATTGTGCGCTGAAAATCGTGTTGACTCTGCTGCAACGCCTGCCGCATGGCAACCTCGGTGTCCAACGCCTCGACTAATTCGCGGTGCTTTTGTTTCAACGCCAACCTTGCGCTTCTCAGCTGCGGTGAGTCGTCAGATAATCCCTCAGGCGGGGGCGGGGGCACGCGTGCGCGTTCGGCTTGACGGCGAAGCTCTTCGTGCGCGTTGCCTCCCCACATGGATGGAGGCGTGCGGTTCGCGCGCGGCGGCTGTTGAAATTCCGTGTATTGCTGCGCGTGCTGGCGCCACGCGTGCGCGTTGGCGGTAGACGTCGAAGGTTCATCACGCGCACTCGCGCGCGCATTCCTGCGCGCACTCGCGCCGGCACTTTGTCTTTTCGTCGTCTTTGGCTCGTCGTCAGAATTTGACTCGAGCTCGAGCTCGATGACGTGTTCATCCGAATTCGACGCGCCAGCGCTTTTGTCGCCATCTTTTGCGCGCGCGCGCGCCGTAGACGGCCCCGTGGACGCACCGTGTACAAAGGTGTTCATGTCATCTCGCTCCTGTCCGCGTGGTGCGTCACGTCCCGCGTCCTTTGATTCAGCCTTGCCTCTGTCATCGTCGTCGTCGTCGCTGGCGATATCAATCACTTCCGTCTCCACCGCTCCACGCGCACCACCACCGCCTCCGCGCGTGTGAGTACGTCCATTCTCACTCTCACTCACGTCCAACACGTACCCATACCTCGTCCCGCGCGCCTTGGACCACGCAAAGTACAGTACCTCGCCGCGCTTCAAGTACCCTTTCGACCGCGCCTTCAACATTCGACACGCCCCAAACTTATCCTGCACGAACACCTCCCAAGCCTGCGTCTCGAGCTCAACCGCGACGTCCGGAGCCGTCACCAACCGCACGTTCACCACGTGATGCGGCAGCGCGGCGTCGGAGAACCCGAGCACCTCCACGGCGTTGTGAATCGGTGCGCTGTGTGACGAGCTCAGGGCGATGGCGCGCGCGCCGCGCGGCGCCTGCACCGGCCGCAGCCGCGCATGCGCGATTTCCTCGCCGTTCATCGTCGCACGCGTGCGTGATCTCGCGTCAGCGCATGATACGCGAGCGTGATGCGCGAGCGCGACGCGCGCAAATGAATGGCGTCACTTTACGGCGCGCGACAATCATGCTTTCGATGACGACGACAACAACGTGTTCTCGCCGCACGGCGCCGACGATGACGTCCGGAGCGCGCCGAGCGATGGTGAAGACGCCCGCGCTCCGGGCGATCGCGCGTCACGCGCGCGCGGGCGTCGCATCCGTGCCGTCAACGTCATCGGCATCGAGAGCCGCCACGACGGCACGTGCGGCGACGACGCGCGTGGTGCAGGCTGCGGGCGCGACTGACTCGCGGATACCGGTGACAATCTTGACGGGTTTCTTAGGCAGTGGCAAGACCACGCTGTTGAACCACGTGTTGAGAGGGGATCACGGGAAGAGAATCGTGGTGATTGAGAATGAATTCGGTGAGGTTGACATCGACGGCGAGCTCGTGGCGTTTAAAGAGTCTGGTGAGGAGGATATTATGCTTTTAAACAATGGATGTCTGTGCTGCACGGTGAGAAGTGATTTAGTGGAGATGTTGTCGCGATTGGTGCGGGAAAAGAAAGGGTCGTTTGATCATATATTGATTGAGACGACGGGACTCGCGAACCCGGCGCCGATTATTCAGACGTTTTATTTAGAACCGGCGTTGTTGGATTCGTTGAGATTGGATGGCGTCGTGACGCTCGTGGACGCCAAGCACGCAGAGTTACATTTGAATGAAGTCAAGCCCGCGGGTGTGGTGAATGAATCGTTGGAGCAAGTGGCGTTTGCGGATCGTATCGTTCTCAATAAAATTGATTTGGTGAGCGACGCCGAGGCCAACGCGTTGGAGTACAGATTGAAGACGATTAACGACTTGGCGCGCATTCGTCGCGCGTCCAAAGCGAATGTTGATTTGGATTTCGTGCTTGGCGTTGGTGGGTTTGATTTAGAGCGCGTGCAGGATCAAGTGCTGCCGGATGAGAAGAAGAAGGTGGAGGACCACGCGCATTCGCACGACCACGGACATTCCCACGCCGATGGACAAGAATCGTGTGAAAAGTGCGACGAGCATGGTCATTCGCACGGTGACGCTTCTGCGCACGGGCACTCGCACGAAGAGCACTCGCATTCGCACTCGCACGGTGACGGTGAGGCTGATTGCGAAGTGTGCGGAGAGCACGGACACTCGCATTCGCATCACGTGCACGACGACGCCGTCGGTAGCGTTTCACTCGCCCTCGATGGCGATCTCGATCTCGATCTCGTCAACGACTGGCTCGGCTTATTATTGAACGATCGTTGGGAAGATTTATATCGCATGAAGGGCGTTCTCGCTATTCAAGGATGCGATGAACGGTACGTGTTCCAAGGCGTACACGCGCTCTTTGAAGGCATGCCAGACCGCGCGTGGAAAGCGGACGAGAAGCGTTCGAGCAAACTCGTCTTCATCGGTAAAGATCTCGATCGCGATGAACTCATGCGCGACTTTGAAGCGTGCTTGAGTCGATAATGACGATGAATGAGCGCGTCTTCGCGCAAACGCTCGGTTTTCAATACTCGACACACTTTAATATTCACAGCACCTCATTACGCACACGCACACGTCTACGCAATCGACAGCGCGCGCGCACACCATGCGTGTAAAACGATTCGTGCTCACCGTCGCCATCGCATTGGCGTGCGTCGCGCCCGCGCCCGCGCGCGCGTGGCCTTGGAGCTCCAAGCTGGAGCAACACCAAACGCCTCCGGAACCCCGAAAGATTGATCTCCCAACGCCTTCCGACGTCGCCGTGGACGTGGACGCCGGCGTTGAAACGTCCAACGCCACGGAATTATCGCAGCTCATCCCGGCGTTCCGCGCGAGATCGCTCTCGTGCGTGACGTGCCACCGAATGCTCGCATTCTTTGATGAGTACTTGCTTTCGGCGTTGTTGGATATCAACGCCGCAGAGTCGCGTAAAACGACCACGAGTGCGTTCCGTACGAATTACGGCGCGCTAGAGACGACAATTGAAGAGGCTGTGTCATCTGTGTGCGGGGCGCAGTCGATTGCGACGAATCACACGATGCGAAAGTCGTGTGCGAAGATGATTGAGCGCGCCGAAGACGACGTCGTGGCATTGTATTTCGAGCACGGCGCCGCCATGCGACGCGGAGACGATGAGCGCGAGCTCGGTGAGCCGTTGTGTGGCATGCGCGGGGTGCTTAAGGCGGGTTGTGAGGATAGCATGGCGAGGTTGACTGTTTCTGAGCTCATGACGCTAGAGGAAGAAGCGCAGTTTGTGAGTAAGGATGACACGCATCCGATGCTTCGCGCGCCAGAGACGGAGACAAAGTACAAGAGCGAACCCGAGAGTGCGGAGACAAAGTCTGGCGAGGTGCAGAAAATTGTAGCGTCGGACTTTTACAAGCGTGTGATTATCGACCGTGGACGTGACGCGTTGGTGTACTTTGCGTACCCAAGCTTGGCGCCAGAATTCCATCACGCGTACGCGCAAACGCATGCGCTCGTAGCTGAATTTATGGAGGATTCCAACTTACTCGTGGGAATGTTGAACGTTGAGTTGAACGATGTGCCGCCACCGTATAATAACTGGGCGCAAACACCGAACGTGATGCTGTACCTGGCGAATAGGAAGGAGAATCCGAGATTTATTCCATTGCGTACGGCTCCTGGCGAGACGATGACGGGCGAGTCGGCGCCGACACTCGCTGATGTGCTCACGATGATTAGCAAGCGCACGGAAGATAAGAAGACGAAGAAAGCTGCGGATTGGGGTATGATTGATGCTACCGCTGAACAATTGTATGCGAATCGCGCGAAAGAATCGAAGGATGAGCTTTAGATGGCACGTCCCGTTGTAAAAACAAATGCAAGCATTGCACGCAGCTGTAAAACTAATTGCACCAATACGCGGGTGGCTCATACCCGCGCTCGAGAAGGAAAGGAAGTACAAATTCACAAAATGTGTTCCAGCTCACCGCGGTCGATACGCCCGCGCCTCGCGATGCGCCCGTGGCATCGACGTAGAAGGTTGCATCCGTCTCAACCAACAATCTCCGCGCGTGAACCATGCGAGTCAACGTTGCGCAGCAACACGACGCGAGGAGGACTGCAATCGCCAGCCTGTGTGGCGAAATATGTATCATTTATTTAACACGTGACGAATGAAACGAGGTGCAGAATGAAGTCGGTCGGTTTATGCCAGGATGTTTGTTTCTCGCACTCGCCGTCGAGTTCACATGTTTGTATTCGCGAGATGCTGGTTTGAAATAACAATTGTTGCGCTAAGATTTTCTCTACACGAGCGCGGACGCGCGGCATGTTGCGTGCGCACTCAAAGCAGCTTGCGCTTGCTCGATTTCAGCGCGCGCTCTGGCATTTTTCGCCCACGCTCCGACGGTGGTTGACGCCTTTGTGCCCGCAGCCGCGTCCTCCAACGCCTTGGCCGCGCTCACCAATTCGCCGTTGGCCAAGTCCGTTTCCGCGCGCGCGATGGCACCTTCGATCCCTTGCGCGCCCTCTTCCGATGTATCCTTCATTCGAAGCAATGATGCGGTGTACGCCAATCCATGTGCAAAAATACCCGCACCATCTTGCGGAACCAGCGCCAGTTGTCGCGCGATGGTGCGTACGTGCTCGAGTTGTTCGGCGAGCTGCAACCGCGTAGGCACACCATCTTTGGCGTATGGCTTGTCAATCGAATTCACGATAGTGGCGACAAATGCATCATCCTTGGCGCAAGTCTTCAACAAAGCTATTGTGTCGACGAAACTCTCACCATCGTCTAATCGTGTGCTCAAATCCATCACAGCGAGCTCAAATCGTTGCGTCGCGTGCGAGCGCTCCAACGCCTCCCGACGCGTTTTAAGCACAGTCTTAAGTGCACCCATGCGAAGTCGCTCGTCATCGAGCGCTTTAATGCGCTCAATTCGCTCAGCGACGAGAAAGTCTGCGTGTTTAGCCTTGAGCTCGGACTCTTGCGTCTTTAGTGACTGTGCCTTTTCTGCCGCCGCGTTTGCCTTGGCGAGCTCAAGCTCGCTCGAAAACCGCGCGCGGTCTGCTTCCAATCTACTCGTCGCCTCGTTCGCGCGAGATTCAAGCACTCCAATCGCCGCGATGAGCTCATCCGTCGCCGAGCGTTCGACGTCAACGACGCGCTCAAAGTTTTGCACCATGGATGCCGCCAAATCTTGAAACACTTTGACGTCGGCGTCGGCTTGGAGCTTCATACCGCGGTACGCCGATGCGGCTTCATCCTCGCTCACTGTCGACCCGAGCGTATCCATAGCCGCAGCGAACAAGCTTGCAGCGGTCAAATCTTTCGCCGAGTTTACAATGCTCGCGTTGTCACGCTTTGGTGCGTCGGGTACGACAACTTTCGCGTGCTCTGGCTCCGGGACGTTGGCGAGGAAATCAGCCGCGGCGCTAAATGCATCCGCGAGTTCAGCCTTCACATCTTCCTCTTTCGCTTTCGCTTCAGTAACGCGTGTGCCTTCGATTTTGTTATCCGGCGTCTCGGTCTTCGGCGCTGATGCTTCTTCTGCCGCCTTGGCAGGCTTTGGCACGTTGACGACATCTGCGGCTTTCGCGACAGGCGTCGGCGTCGGCGGCGGCGGCGGTGTCTTCTTCACTGGCTTCTTCTTCCCCGACGGCTTTGACGTTGGATACTCGTCATCATCGTCATCGCTCATCGTATATGCCATAAAAGCCACGAGTGCCGCGCCTGCGGCGGCTAACATTCGCGACCGATTCGGCGCCGCAGCTGTCGTCGATTCCGCCAGAGGCGCCGCTCCGCTAGGGACACCCGGCTTTTTTGAAAGCGACATCGGCACTCGCGGCGCCGGCGCGCTCACCTTCGACGCCGCTTTCACCGCGGCATCTCCAGACACAATCGAACCATGCAATGGGAACTTTGGCGCGCTCACGTGCGCCAAGACTCTGTTTCCGCTCGACGTCGGCGGCGGAGGCGCCGACGGTTTCGGTTTCGCCGTCATCTTTCGCGCCATGTCCCCAATCGACGCATGCAGCGGAAACTTTTGTGCACTCACGTGTGGCAACACTCTATTCACACCTTGTGGCGCGTCTGGCGCGGCGACTTTCGCCGTCTTCGCCCCCTTAGTCGTCGTTTTTGTCGTCGTTTTGGCTGACGCCGCCTTACTCGCGCGCGCCTTTGCCACCTTCGCCCCCGTCGTCGCCGCCGCCTTACTCTTCGCCTTTACCGTCAACGACCCCGCAGACGTCTTCGCCGCCGATGTCTTCGCCGCCGACGACGTCGTCGCCTTGCCCGTCGTCGCCTTGCTCGCCTTCGTCGCGAACGTCTCGATCGACCCCGCCACCATCCGCGCCACCATCATCGCCCCGCGCCGCGCGCGCCCGCGCGCACCCGCCCCGACCATCATCGCGCCGCGCACCGGTGACACGCGTTCCACCGCCCGCTCGCTCTCACACGCCCGCGCACGCCCGCGCGCGCGTCACCGCGTCGTCGATTGCCGCGACGCGACGAGTCGTTGGTTGCGATGTTTGATTTGAAAGCAACATGCGCGCATTTTCATCGATATTGTGTCGCTTTTAATTTCAATCGAAAGACATTCACTATCGATCGAGTGCGCGCACACATATCGATCGACATGAACGCGCCCTCGCGCCGCCGACACGTCGACGTCACTCCGCGCCGCCCCCGCGCGCGCGCCACCCGTCGCCGCCCTCCCGCGCGCGCACGCACCGCTCGCAGACATGTTTCCCCGCGTCGCCGTCGCGCCCGCGCGCGCGTTCGCCCCGGCGTCGCCGCGCGAGGCGCCCAATCGCGCATCGATGCGCCGCGCCGTCACGTGCATGGCGCACCCGCGTCGCGTGCAAAAAGTACAGCAACAGATGCGTCGGGAGATTTCGCAGATGATGCAGCAGGATAAAAACCTGCGCGGGATGATTTCCCCCGAGGAGCGCATGGGGGTGGATAATATTCTGAGCGTCATGGCGACCGTGGCGGAGGTTGAGGTGTCGAATGACTTGCAAGTGGTGAAGGTTTACGTGAGCATATTGGGTGACGACAGAGGGAAGAAGAATGCGATAAAAGGGTTGAAACGCATGGAGACGTACGTGAGATCGAAGATTGGACGACGCATGTCTTTGCGGTTGACTCCGGAGATACGGTTTATATATGATGATTCGTTTGAGAGGGGACAACGCGTGGGGGCGTTGCTCGATGAAATTCGCGCGGAGAATCGAAGCAAAACGGCGAAAAAGTATGGGAAGGATGTGCTGCAGTCGATTGAGGATGTGATCGCCGAGCGTGGAGACGTTGAGGACGATGGTGATGAGGATTGGGATGGCGACGTCGAGGGGGTTTGGGATGAAATGATTGCTGATCTCGGAGATGAAGACGACGACGATGACGACTTTGACGACGACGAGGAACTCGACGGCGACGACGACGACGCAGGAATCAAGATTATTAACGTGTAAGAGCCACTAGAGCGCTATTGATAGTTTAAGTGTAACGAACGAAAAGTACGTGTAGACTAAAAACAACAAAGACGGCTAAAACATTGTGTGTTTGGCTATGTAGACTCACCCGAGGACGCCTAGAGTGCTCTGGCACTTTGACGCGAGAATTTTCACAGCCTCCTTGAAAATTGTCCCAGGTTTCATTTGCCCGACGCTTTCGATGGTAAAAATAAAGTGATCCTTTCGCTTACGCACGACAATCTTTTCCTCCCATCCGGGCTCGCCTGTGAGCTCTCGCACGCGTTCGATGCAAAAGTCGCACCCGCGTTCGTTCACCACGCGCACCGTCTTCTTATCGCCTTTCCCATCGCACGCGTAGCACGTATGCGTATCACTAAAGTTGGCACACTTTTCCATGAAAAGATCAGCGTCAGCGCCCGTAATTGGCTCGAGAATCTTTACATCAGGAACCATTTTATACCAACACGTGCCGACGGGAGACCACTTGGCGTGCTCCTTTCCTTGTCCTTTCACGCAGTGACATTCGAGCTCCACCTCTTGTCCAGGCGCAAGTTTCACTAACAAAATATCGTCGTGCACGCAACCAATTTCACCTTCATCAAAAATTTCGCGCTGTGAACGCTTAAACGCCGAATGCTTCGCTGCGTCTTCCTCTGGTAACGCGCTTCCATCCGGGCACCACGTCAACGCGCTCGAATACACCGACCGGTTGACGACATCACCAAAACTCCCATCGTCATTCCGTTGCTTATAACACTTCACGTGCATGTTCATAATGATTGTATTCGTCTCGTTCGAGCTGTCGTTGTCGCCAACGTACTCAAACCGCGAAGGATCCGCCTTAATAGGCACTAAACCGAGTCGGTGCGCGAAAATTTCATCCGCCACGACGCTCGTATTATTCACCACAAAAACCTTCTCAATCGCCATCGTAGGCACTTCCGCCAATATAATCCGCCGAAACGCATTTGCAAACGCCGGTGAGCACCCTTCGAGTTCGAACACGCACGTCTCGTCGTCGCTCGAAATCATATTCAACGCAAACGTGTCCCGGAAACCCTCCACGCTAAACGCGCAGTCCTTCCCTAAAGACGCATACGCACCACCATACGCAATCTCCTTTGCGTTTGCGTTCGTATTCGCGCCCGCCGTGACAAACTTACGTTGTTCTTCCAATCGCGCCAGCATGGCTTCCATTTGCGCCGTCACGCCGCGCACGTCGGCGGGATCCGCTTTGGCGGCTCGAGGCATGATGAATTCCAAATTCCACGAGCTCACACGCCGCGCACGTCACGCGCGCCGTCGATCGCGCGCGCTCGACGACGCGAGCGCACGCAAAGGGTATCGCTCGCGACGTTCGCGGCGTCGAATGTGTTCGCTCGTCGCGACGCGCGCGCGAAAGTGAGGTTCAATCGCGCCGCCGCCGCGTCCTCTTGTGGTGGTTAACACATGATACCGCACAACGGCGTACAGTATGGTGGTACCGTTTGTGTATTGTGGGTCGTTTAATGGTAGTATTTTCGTGTTCGTGTTGTCGTGTTTGAATCCCGCCGCTGACAGCTCGCGCGAGCTCCGCGCTAGTTTGCGGCGCGCCGACGCGACATTCGCGCGCGACGCGCGGCACGGGACGCATCCCTACGTGGTTTACCCCGCGCGCGCGCCGCGGTGGCGGAGGCGCGGCGCGTGTGGCGCGCATTTCGCGCGTGAGCTCTGGTAAGGATGGATTTCTGGGAGGATGACGACGACGACGGGTTGGCGGATTTCGACGTCGACGCCGTGGTCGATCACGCGCGCGCGCGAAAAGATGGCGGGTGTAGTATGCCACCACCGCCTGCGCCGCGCGAGGTGGTGGTGATCGACGACGGAGGGGAGGAGGAGGAGTCGTTGGCGCGTCGGCGGGCGCGGTTGTTGGCGTCGACGTCGACGTCGGGAGCGATGACGATTACGGCGCCGAGCGGTAAATTTGCGAGTGCGAACGCGAAACAGATATCGATTAGTAGTATGTTTGCCGTCGCTGCGGGCACGCGCGCGGCGCCGACGACGGTGGCGGAGGAAGTAAGAGAGACGTTGGCGCGGGCGACGGCGACGACGCCGGCGAGCGACGCGCCGGCGAGCGGAGACGGTTGGATGAAGACGAAGCGTAAAGGACAATCAGATGACGCGCCACGGAAGCACCAAACGACGTTACCGAAGGAATTGATGATACGCTCGGCGAATGACAAACGCGATTTGGTGGCAATGGCGACGAATTTAGCGCCAGAGGCTTTGGGCGAACAGGACGCTCTCGGACGCACGGCGTGCGCGGGCGCCGGCGGGCGTGATGGTCTACCCATGGATCCTCAGGCGGTGCAGACGTACGTGTATCCGGCGCAAATTTCTCGGCGGCAATATCAGTACGATATTGCACGGAACGCGTTGTTGACGAATTCTTTGGTGTGCTTACCGACGGGGCTCGGGAAGACGCTCATCGCCGCGGTGGTCATGTACAACTACTATCGGTGGTTCCCGACGGGAAAGATTATATTCATGGCGCCCACGCGCCCGTTAGTTGATCAGCAAATGTCGGCATGTCACACCATTGTCGGTATTCCCGCATCAGACACCGTCGTGCTCATGGGAAGTACGAAGAAGGATGAAAGCGGGTCGCGACGCGAATTCTGGCGCGACAAGCGCTTGTTCTTTTGCACGCCGCACACGGTTGCGAATGATCTGAACAGTGGTGATTTAGACGCCAACCAAGTTGTTTGTGTAGTCGTTGATGAGGCTCATCACGCGCGTGGTGAGTATGCGAGTGCACAAGTCATTCGCGTGCTGAACGAGCGCAACATCAACTTCCGCCTCCTCGCGCTCACGGCGACGCCGGGCCAAGGTATCGAAGAAGTACAGTCCGTGGTGGAGACCTTGCGCATCGGTCGCATTGACTTTAGAAGCGATCAAGACCCGGATGTATCACGATACACGCACAAGCGCGAAATGCAAGTCGAATGCGTCAAGCCGGGTCAAGCAATCTCGCATGTTCAAGACATGCTGTGCGACTTGCTTCGACCGGTGTGCCGTTCGTTGCTCGGCATGGGTGCCATCAAAGACGGATGGCTTATGAAAACTTTTGTGGATAACAAAGCGACAAATGGTGCGGTGCGCACGGAGCCACCGGCGTCGTTTCCGTTTCAGCAGGCGCAAAACAATATTCAACGCGGTGAAGTTCACGTGAGGAGCAAGGGTGCGGCGTTTAGCTTGCTTCAACAAGCCATGGAACTCACAAAGACGTACGAATTACTGCTCAAGTACAGCCCTGGTGCGGCGTACGACTACATGGAGAAGCGCGCAAAAGTCAATAGTAACTCGCTGCTGCACTCGAGAAATCAAGTTGCGATTGAAATCGGCGACATGTTGCGCTCGATGTCCACCAACGGCGCGCACCATTCGCCAAAGCTCGACAGGTTGACGACGATTATCAAGAACCATTTCAAGCACGCCACGGCGGATACGCGTGTGATTATTTTTACGTCATACCGTCAGAGCGTCCAGGATATCGTTCGCGCGTTGCGTGAAGTTCCCGCGGGTGCGGATACCGCGTGTAAAATCAAAGTGGCCGAGTTCATTGGTCAAAGCGACGCCGCGGCTGGGAAAAAGCGCCGCGCCGGAGGCGGCGACGGTCGAACGACAAAGGGTCAGTCGCAAAAAGAGCAAAAGCGAACGTTGAACGACTTCAGAGCCGGTTCGTTGAACACGCTCGTCGCGACGTCTATTGGTGAAGAAGGATTGGATATTCCGAGTGTTGATTTGATTTTCTTTTTCGACGTCGTGGACATCATTCGCGCCATTCAACGCATGGGTCGAACCGGTCGCGCGCGCGATGGCAAGGTTGTTATTCTTGCCACCGAAGGTAAAGAATTCACCAAGTTTACCAGCGAGCAAAAAAAGTATGAAAATTTGATGCGATGCTTGCGCACGCCGGCGAATCACTTCAAGTTGGAGAAGAACTGCCCGCGTATCATTCCGGCGGGCGTCACGCCAGTGTGTGAGCTGCGCATGATTGAAGCATCACCCGCGCTTAAAACAACCAAGTCAAAAATCACAGGTAAGGCTAAGACGAAAAAGCCACCTGGTGCGAAAGCCATCCTCAATGCGGCGATGAAAATTAAGGACACGCCGCTTGATAACGCGACGCAGGCGATATTATTCGCGTACGATTATCCGCAAGGGAGCGCGTTGGCAGAGTTGGACGTCGCTGCCGCCGCGCCGTTTTTGTCTCGACCAGACCCAGTGTATGCGTTTGAGCACGGCGCGTGGTCGGAAATGCTCGTGAATGTCATGGCAGATTTACATGGCATTCCTCGCGTAGATCCCGCGGGCGAGGCCATACCCGATGGACCGTGCGCAAAGGCGCGCGCAAAAATGCCCGCGCAAATCGTTCCGATGCTCGACGACGAGGACTTTGTCGTTCCAGACTCACAAGAGCCACCCGAGAATGAAGAGCACGTCAAACTCGATTTCAACGAGCAAGACATCGACATCCCGCAAATGGACGATTATCAGTGGGCGAACGATTCCCAGGACCGTCCCGCGTACGAGGCTGAAATCAAAACCAGTCAGGAAGTCATGGAGGAGTTTACGCAAATGAGCGACCCGAAGCCGAGGAGAATCTCCATGCACTCCGTGTCGCCATCGGTGAAAGCGGCATCGCAGGCACGCCTCGAGGCAATTTCGGCGGTAACGCCGACGTTCTCGCCGAAATTCGTTGAGGCATCCGTAGAGGCGGAGTTGGAAGAAGCGCCGCCGACGACGACGATGCCGACGCACTCGCCGGACGTCATCGAAGCCTCCGTGGCGCGACAGGCGTCTCAGCCGAGTGATCTTGATGACGATAGCGATAGCGAAGATCAATACTTGTTCCTGAGCAAGCGTAAGCGCACCGCTGCGCGCGCATTGAAGAAGATTACAAATGCGCCGAGAGTGAGCAATCGGTCCCCAGTGATTGAGGCCTCGCAGAAAAGGTCACAAGAGCGCGCATCAATGCCGCCGCCGCCGCCTCGACAGACGCCTCAAAGCGGGGACAAGTCTACATCGACGCCATCAACGGGGGGCAGCGACGATTTATGCATCAAGCGTAATAAACATCGCGTCAACGCGCGAGTGTTGATGTCGCAGTTCTCGCCCGCCGAACGGCCCACTGAGAGACAGAGCCCGGCGGAGCCCGACGTCGATCTCGTCGATATAATTGACGATAAAGAAGCGCAACGACCGCGTCGGTGTGTTCGCGCTCCTCCGGCATTTAAACCGCGACGAAACTGCTTTATCGACGACGAAGCCGAGGCGAGCGATGAAGAAGGCGGCGACGACGACGAGCGCATGACGTCTGGCGACGAGCGCTTCATCGCGGATTCACAAGAAGAAGAGGACGATGACGACGACGACGACGGTATGCGAGCGCATCCCGGTATGGGATTTCAACCGCACACGCAATTCACCCCTGGAAGTTCTGGTGGCGCGCGCGCGCATCTAGCGACAACCTTTGCCGCGCTCGGTCCACGCGAGCGACGCGTCGTACAAGACACACCGAGCCCTTCGCAGCGCCCCAGCGGATCGGCGAGCAAGTACGACTCGAGTTTTATCGATGATGGATCAACCATGGATGACGATGCCGATGACCAAGATGCATCCGTGCAGAAGCCCAGACGAACGGACGATGCCAACACCGCCACGCCTCAAAAGGCGGATGGCGACGACTGGGACGACTGGGACGACGACGACTGGGGCGGCGATAGCCAAATGCCCGCAGCCGATGACGACGACGACAATGACGACGACGACGGCTGGGGTGGTGACAGTCAACGCCCAGGCGAAGACTCCGACGGCTGGTAAACACCAATAAACAACAAATAGCAATTACACGCGAGTAGCGCGCTTATTTCAGCACGAATTGAATACATCATACAAAGTTAGAACGAATGCGCGCCACGCAAGATCCCTCAGAGCATATTTCAGCTCATTCGAACCACGGTAAGCACGGCGTGGGAGCTGCCGAAAGCGCGCGCATGAGCGCTTCCAAGCGCTTTCGCAGACGCGCCTTGGCGATGAGTCCCGCGTGCTTGGCGATGGCGTCCCATTGCTTCACGCGCGCCTCATCCCCCGCGTCAAACAGTAATTTACGCGCCACCGTATCGCTCTCGGCGGTATCGGCGTCAGCGGCGCCAGTGTGAACATTCTTCACGTCGCTCGCGTGTTGCGCGCGCGAATACGCGACGAGGCACGTCGGACACACGCACACGCGCTGGAGCATCGCCCGCGCGAAAAGCTTTACGCAGACGTCACACGCGCACGTCTCCGTCATGAAATCGTACGGTAATAGCGTCGCGTCGCGTGCTTCTGGGCAAAACGTCGCCGTCGCATCTTCGACGTCATCAGGGCTCTGTGGCGTCGGCGTCTTCGCCGCTGACGTTGGTAAAGAAGAAGAAGAAGAAGAAGAAGAAGAAGCGCTCGCGACTCGACGCATTCCATCGAGCGCAAACGCGCACGACGTCAATCCACCCGTCTCACACATCACAGGCGTAAACACCGACGGCGAACGCAAAGATACCAGTTCCAAAAGACCCGGTGGCAACTCTCTACGCTCTAAGCGCGCGATACCGAGATCGTGTTCGCACCGACGCCACTGCGCGCGACGGAGCGCTTCGCGCGCGTCTTCGCGGGACGCCCGCGCGCCGACGACGAGCTCTCCATCAACCAAATACGCGCGCAATGCATCGAGCTCGACATCGAGACGCTCAAGACGCCGTTTCATATTTCGGCGAATGCGTGAATCAGAATGCTTCGGTGGCTTGGGCGGCGACGGCGCGTCGTGGTGCGTGGCCGATCGACTCGTCCCGGGACTCGACCGCCGCGACGCGCCCGATCGAGACGCGGACGACGCGACTGACTTCACCGATGCCGTCGATCCCGAAATCACCGTCACCGTGGACACTGGCGTAGATGTCATCCGTGGTGCCGACGGCGTCATCGGCATCGTCACCGGCGGCGACCGCTCCTCAGACGCGTCCTCGATGTTGCCGAATCGTCGCGGCAACGTCATCGACGTCGCCGGCGTCTCCACGTCCACGTCCACCTCCGTCGTCCCACGCACGCGCTCCATCTCCCCACGCATCAACGCCTCGGTCATCCGCGCTCGCGCTGCAATCATACTCTCGCGTTCGTCATCGCGTAACACGCTCGCAACGAATACAGATCCAAACGCCGTCGCATCCGCCTCGGTGATCGATTCCTCCGCCACGCGCACGAACCCCAACCCATATACCGCGTAATACCGCACCGCACCGCGCGGCGCGCGCACGTGCGCCACAGGAACACCGCGCGTGACTAACCCGCCGTGCGCTGGCCCGCGATATCCCGCGAACGACGCCCCGGACGCGTGATCCCCGCGACGCATCATCGATCGATCGGATCCACGGAGGTGCCCACAATACGCAAATCCACCCCCCGTCACGCCAACGCGTCGCACGTGCCCACTCAAACGGTTATATATGCATGCGATATATATATGTATATACAAATCCAGCGCCCGCGCCCGTCGCGCGTGGTCGCCGCGACGGTCGCCGCGACGATCGATGGCGCGACGATCGATGGCGCGACGCACGTGGGTGCCTCGTTTTCGGGCCGGGGTGACGCCACCAATGTAAGCATTTCCACGTCCTCTGGATCCCACGCACGCGTGCTGACGTCGACAGTGCGCGACGCGAGAGCGAACGACGACGCGAGGAAGGATGTTACGCGCGATCGCGCGACGTGAGGTACGCGCGCGTGATTTGCGCGTGTGTGTGCGTGCGATTCGCGCGTCGTAAAGGCGGTCGATGGGGGGGATCGATCGACCGATCGATCGTTTAGGGTTGGTCGATCAGATATCGTGGCGGTGTCGCGCGCGTGGATGATGGGTGCTTTTTTGCGCGCGTTCGCGTCGCTGACGGTGGTTTTCGTGTGTCTCGTGTGCGTGCGGTGTAGGTTTCGGCGGTGCGCCGAGTGTTGACGCGAGGGCTCGCGGGGGACGCGGCGGCGCCGGCGTCGAGCGGCGCCTCGTGGGACGCCGTGAAGGTGGAGTCTTTGTCGGAAACGTCGCGACGTGAGCTCGCGGGGTTGCAGAAGGCGGTGGCGGATATGCGGGATGCGATGGCGCGCATGGCGTACAAGGGTCCGGAGCCGGATTTTGCGGCGATGAAGAAGCAGACGAAGAACCCAGAGTTTGTGGAGGAGTTTGAAAAGGCGTACAAGAGCGTCACGGCGCCGGATATGGCGATGACACAAGTGGATACGTTGAAGAAGAATTTTGCCGAACTCGAAGCACAAGCGAAGAAGCATGCGACGCATGCGACGACGCGTATGGCTGAGCTCGAAGCTGAGTTGAAGTCGATTGAAGCGCAGCGCGAGAAAATCGGTACCATGACGATGGATGAGTACTTTGAAACCAACCCGGAACTCAAGAAGAAGATTGACGAAAAAATTAAGAACGATCAATGGTTCGATGTTTAAGTTATTATCAACTTGCGTCGTCGTCTCTCGCGCATTTCGGATGGCGGCGAGATGTTCTCGCGCGTCGCTCGCGCGCACACGTGTAAGAATCCTAGCACACATCTTGTGATATTATAGACATTTTGCTCTCACTTGTCGACGCAGGGGGCACCCACCGTCGTCGACGCTGCGGTGTGATGACGTCCAGAACAAATAGCAGCTCGAACTCGAGCGCATGCGGTGATCTTAACACACGCACGCGCGCACTCGTAGGTGCGGAGCAGGACGACGGAGCGTTGACCGAAGGCGTGCGTCGCTTGAAGAAATCAGCATCAGAAACAACCGTGCGATTCGCAACGACGATGCCGAACACGCTGACACACAAAATTATGCTCGCCCGAAGTTGGTGCGAAGTCGCTCCAGAAGATAGTACGTGGGACGTGCTATATGCCGACGTCGCGTGGATTCACGAACACTTGCAGTACAAGAACGGCGCGCGCATGTCGGACCATCAACGCGTCAATCACTTTGCAAATCACTACGAACTCACGCGGAAGGATTTGATGGCCAAAAACTTAAATCGTGCAAGGCGACAAGCAGCGAAGAAGCACGGCAAAGAGGCGGCGGACGCGTTTGACATCGTACCAGAGACCTACGTTTTGCCAAACGAAGCGCTCATGATGAAGCGCGCGTTTCGTGAACGCGGCGGGCTGTGGATCATGAAACCAATCGGTCGTGCGCAAGGGCGCGGTATTTTTGTCGTGAATAAAATATCGCAAATCACGCGTTGGCTCGCCGAGCGTGCCAAATGCGATGGAGAAAACGTATGCGTTGATAATTACGTAGCGCAGAGATACATTGCCAATCCGTATTGCGTTGGCGGACGGAAATTTGACATGCGCCTGTACGTGCTCGTAACGTCGTTCCGCCCATTAACGGCGTATTTATACCGTGAAGGCTTTGCGCGGTTCACTGCGTCGCGTTATACGTGCGACAAGGAGTCTATACACGACCAAATGGTACATTTGACCAACCACGCGGTGCAAAAGAAAGACGCGAACTACGACGCCGAAAAGTGTGATTTGCGCTGGAGCGTGCGGAGTTTGCGACAATACATCGCCGCCAAGCACGGCGTACACGCATCCGATGAAGTAATAGTGAAAATTACAACCATGATTGTGAACTCGTTGCTTTCTGTGGTGCCAATTATAATACATGACAAGCATCGATTTGAAATGTATGGGTACGACGTCATGTTGGACGAAGGCTTGCGACCTTGGCTCATAGAAGTGAACGCATCTCCATCGATGAGCGTAGACAGCAAGACCGACTATGAGCTCAAAAGCGCGCTATTCCATGACGTGTTAAATGTGATTGACATGGAAAAGCAATTCGTGGACGGAACAGAGACGCCTCGCGCTCGCGTCGGCGGATTTGACTTGATTCATCACGACGGCGTCGTTATTGAACAAAATTTAAGTCTACTCGGTGGTTTAAACGACGATCGCGAACATGTTCTGGCGCAAGATCGACTATGCGTTGGGAATACACGTTTTGATCACAGGAACGAAACGAGTTGCGTCTAGAGAAGCGGCTCGTCATCCTCCGGGACGTCCTTCAAAATTGGTTTTCCTTCAGCGTCGAGTGGCCACGGGTTTCCGTCGACATCCACGGGAAACTCGAGCTTCTGCAACGTCGGCACGCTCCACGGGAATTGCTTTACCATACCGTATTCAATCGGTCGCCCAAAGTTTTTCTACAAAACGTACGAGAATTGAACGTGGTGAGTCCTTTGCGGCAAGTCCTTTGCGCGCGCGCGTGCGTGCCTCGACTTCGCCGTTCGCGTACCTTGTAATTTTCCTGAAACACGCGCTGCGCCTCCTTAAACTCCGGCGTCGCAAAAGACAACCTCGGATCTTCATGCTCACGCATCTTCTTCAACTTTTCCGTGTGCTGCTTCATCTCTTCGAGTAAATCCATATGCTCTCGGTTATTCGGATCCGCGCGCTTTGCAAACTCCTCATACTTGGAATCGTCCGCCTACGCCGCCGCACACGCCGCCGTCAGTCCCGCGCGAACGCGCGCATTACAAGTATTATACACGCACCTCTGCGGCGTCGATCCCGCCGGTCCACTGCCCAGACATCGCAAAGTGCCGCGAATTCGGCGCCGTGTGACGCATCGAAACGCATGCGTTTTTTGTGCTTGACGCCACTAATGTAAACATCATCCACCAAAAAAGTACCAAAAAGTGCCAAAAAGCGCACCCGGCGGCGCCGGAAATCGACGCCTGTCGAGCGTTCGCGCGCGCGATGCCGTCCGTGGGGGCGCAGATATTCTTCGCGAGCGCGCGCGCCGTGCTTCCGCTGTTCATCATCGGTGGCATGGGCGTCATGGCGCGCAAGAAAGGGTGGTTGAACGCATCGACCGCGAGCGCGCTGGCCAAGTTGAATGGCAAGTTTTTCTTGCCGTGTTTGCTGTGGACGTCGCTCTCGCGCACGGTGACCGCGGGGACGTTGCGCGAGTTGTGGATTATGCCCGTGTTGGCGATGATGCACGTCGTGATTGGGTCGGCGATTGGGTATTACGTGGTGCTGCGGGCGTGCGGAACGCGTCGAGGATTTCGGACGGTGACGGTATTGAGTTGCGGTTTTGGTAACTCGTTGGCGCTGCCGGTGGTGATTTCGCGCGCGATTACGAAGAACCCGACGATTGGTGATTTGGTGTTTGTTGATCCGGATGATGGCGATAAGTGTGCGTTGTACTTGTCGGTGTACGTTATTATGCTGTCGGTGTCGATGTGGTCGCTGGGACCGTACCTGTTTCATCGCCGAGCCGCGCTCGAAGATTCCGCCGGTGAAGGCGTCAATAGAGTTAACGGTGACGCGGAGAACGCTGGGATGCGCGACGCGGCGCACTCTTCAGATGTGGAACGCGAATCATCAACCGCGGGAGATGCGACGTTGGCGAATAACGACGACACAAAACGTGCCTTACTCAGCGGCGCGCGTAACGTTTTCAACACAAACGTCAACGCATGCTTACTAGGAATTCTAACCGGAATTTGCACACCAGTCCGTGATATCATCTTTCAGCCCGGGCGCGCATTTAGCTACGTTGGTTATAGTGCAGATAGCTTGGCGGACGCCGCGATTCCATCGATTTTGCTAATCATCGGATGCTCACTCGCGAACGGGCCCGATTACAAAATGGCTGATCGTAAGACCGCCATCGCCGTGCTCATCACTAGATTCATCATCATACCATTCATCACAATAGGACTGTACTACGGTCTCAAGGACGCCGGCGTGGCGCCAACGAATCACGTGTTTTGGTTGAGTTTTCTGTTACTCGGCGCAACACCGACTGCAAACAACGTCATGTTGCAGGCGCAAATGTTCCACAGCGATGAAAACGCCATCGCGGGCGTTGGGACGTTGTTGCTTTATCAATACGCAGTGGTTCCAGTGGTGCTCGTGGGATGGATTTCATGGTTCCTGGCCATCGTATAAGAGAACCGAGAGGTTCTCTTATACGGCTGTTATTACAGTTGGTAGTATTTTAGTCGCGCTAGTTTAGAAGCCTTAGCGACACTAGTTAGTCTTCAGACCGCTCACAGGCATTGTCCGTGCTGTATCATCACATTCGCGACGTTATCACGCATTTGCCAGCCGCAGTCCGGACTGAATCGCCTTGGAATATTCGCTCACGGCTTGTACGATGAGTTCATCTTCTTCTTCTCGCACCTTGCGCTCCTTCGCGAGCGCCAGCTTGAGATTCGATAGCTCTTCTAACACGACCGTTTGAAAATTACCCTCACCCGTCACCGCTGAGTGACGCATTTCCTCTACGACGCTCGCCAGTTTCGAAACTGCGCTCTCGCGTGTCGCGCGCTCGGCGTCAATCAAATTCCTCGCCTCATTCATTTCACTTCCAAAACGCGCCAACGTTTCGCCCTCACGCTCCAGCCGCCCTAATCGCTCTTCGTCTAACGCTTCGGATATGTCTTCGACTTTCCTTAACACCGTCGTGCCTAGAGTTTCCATATCCGCGACGCGTTCGTCGCGTTCCGCGGACAATGCGCCGTTCAACGCGTCGAGCGTCGTCGCGACAGCCCCCGTACTCGATTCCATCGCGCGCTCAATCCCTTCCAGTCTCGCCGATAATTTGACATCTAAATCCTTAATCGCGCGTTCAAACTTCGCGTGCGCGGTGGCGCGATCGTTCGCCGCGCGCGCTTCGCTCGCTTTAAACGCGCGCTCGAGCGCATCGAGCCGCTCGTCAAAAGCGTGTAATCGATCCGTCTCTATCGCGCGACGCGACGCTTTTTCTTGCTCGAGATCGCTGTAAAACGTGGCAAATCGCTCGTTCAATCGCGCGAGCTTGGTCGCGGCGTGTGAGGCGGCGGAAGACGTCATGGTGCCGCGCGCGCACGTTTGAGGACGTCACTCGGTGACGTGCCTCGACATGAGCTCACGCGCGAGAGCGCTCGCCAAAGGCGCGTCTCGCGCGTTCGCGAGCGCAAGCGCGCGGGGGAACGTGCGAGCGACGCTCTGCGCGCGAGCGGGCGACGCGGCGTGCGGTGTCTCGGCGATGTCGGCGATGTCAGCGGTGCGCGCTCCACCCACCGTTTCATTTGGACGGCACCACGCACGTGGGTTCGCGTCGTCATCCGACCCATCGTCGTCCACGGCGACGAAGAACGCAGACTTTGCGAAATATTTATTCGCCCTGGTCGTGGGCGTCGTCGGGGCGACGTACGCGTCGGTACCGCTGTATAGAATGTTTTGTCGCGCGACTGGGTTTGGTGGAACGACGCAACGGGCGACGATTGAAGATAAGCTCGCGAGTGAGGCGTGGAGTAAAGAGAAGCGTGACGCCGCTCGAACGCGTGAAATAACCATCACATTCAACGCGGACGTCGCAGAGGGCATGCCGTGGAAGTTTACGCCAACGCAGAGGAGTATTAAAGTCGTCCCGGGCGAGTCGGCGTTGGCGTTTTACACGGCGAGAAATTTAAGCAAACAGCCCATCACTGGTGTGGCGACGTATAACGTGCAGCCAAACAAGTGCGGGGTGTACTTTAACAAAGTCCAGTGCTTTTGCTTCGAGGAGCAACGCTTGCGTGGGAAAGAAGAGGTGGACATGCCCGTATTATTCTACATCGATCCCGAATTCGCGACCGACCCAGCCATGGCTGACGTCAAGAGTTTAATCCTCTCCTACACCTTTTTCAAGAGCGATGACTTTGACGACGACGAATACGACGAACAGAAAGACCAGTCTTCGGGCGTGCGCGTGCACGGCCACGCGAAATAGCCCATCAGCACACACACACATGCATTGTTTTAGGTAGTCCATAGAACACACTCTTGTAGCACCGACAGCCAGCGCGCGTTTTGAAATTCAAGCTCCCCAGTGTTCGGCGCGCCAATGTCGCCGGCGTCGCCCGCCATCGCGCCCGAAGCGCGCGAAGATGACCCCATAGACGCCCTCCGGCGTTCGCTCGCGTGCACGCTGTGTAATGACGTGCTTAAAGACCCGACGACGTTGCCGTGTCAGCACACCTATTGTTTTGAGTGCGTGAGCGCGACGCTTCAAGGCTCCGGCGTGTACGATTCCAAGTGTCCCGAGTGCGCCGTGCCCGTCGTGGCGAAGGAGCTGATTATAAATCAGACGATTAAGAGCTTTGTGGACGGGTTTGTGGCGAGTGAACGGGCGTTGGAGGAGCTGTTTGAGTCGATGGCGCGCGTCGGGCGCGAAGACGTCGTCGACGACAAAGACGACAAAGACGACGACGTCGGACGGTCTGAAGCCGAGGACGAGTGCGTGGAGTTGACGAAAAAGATTCGTCACATTGATGCGGTATTGAAGGATATCGATGCACGATTGGCAAAGGCGACAGAGGACGAGGAGCGTAAGAAGAGCGCCGAGGCGAGGACGCGCGAACTCGCGACGTCGTTGGATTTTGAACGCATGACGTTGACACAGTTGCGCGCCAAGTATCGTGAATTATACGACACGGCGGCGGCAAAGAATTACAAAAAGGCTTGGTTTGTTCGCCACTTTTCATCGCTCGATCCAGATGTGTTGACGTCGGCGTTTTGCGCGACGCAGCCTACGTCGCCGCTCGAAACGCAGACGGGCACGCAAGGACGACGTACCGTCGACGCAGAGACGACGGCGAACACACCGAAAAGGCGGATTGTTATCGCGTACAGTGCAAGCACGAAACGAGGCATTAACAGCCAAGAGGCGAAATTCGCCCAAGTTGAGGCGACGATTAAATTTATTGACCCAACGGCGACATTTCTCGGGCTCAAAGATTTGACACCCGACGTGACACATTTGATTATGGAAACCGGTTCAAGCGATCGTGTGGTGAAGAATCGCACGGCAAAGTACATCGAGGCTATTGTTCGCGGGGTGTATATCGTGCACAAGGATTGGCTCGACGCGTGCGCCGAGCGCGGTGCGTTCGGGGATGAAGAAAACTTTGAGCTCGAAGACGCGTCGAGCGCCGACGCCGTCTCGCGCGGCTCAGTCGACGGTCCTCGCAGGGCGCGATTGCGTCGACTATCCGATGGAAGTGGCGTATTTGACGGTTTACGCATCTCCGTGCGCGGGTGCGGCGCCACGCTGTCGGTAAAGGCACTAGAGAACATCTTACGCCTGGCGGGCGCGACGGTGACGGATGCAAACGCGACGTCTCCGCGACCGGCGCGCGTCGTCGTTGAAGAAGATAGCGAGCAAGTCCCAGATAGCGAAGACGATGACAACGATGACACGAACGTTGGTACCATCACGCCCGCGCGCGAACAGTCCACGGAACCAACGATTACGCTCGTCGATGACGCCACCAAAGATGCGTTTGACGCGAGAGACAACGAGCGGCTCGTGTCGTGGCGCTGGGCGTTGGAGTGCGTCACGCAATATGAACGTCTCGACACTCACAATTGGTGCGTCGGCAACGATGCAAAACACGATGACACATTATGAGCACGCATGCCTATTAGACAAGGACAGTGAGAATGTAGGAATAGCACAGTAGTAGCGGTAGCGTAGGCGCTCGAGCGCCTCATAGAAGAAAAACGTAATGTTGATTAAAACTGAAAACAAATCGCACGGTACAACAAAAGTAGTAGTAGCATCAGTAAAGTGTACACATGACACGAGCGTCATCACGCCACGGGATACGTACAAATCCCGACGCGCGCCACCGGCTGGCATCTCGCCGACTTTGGACAACCGCCGTTGCCATTCGCCGGGTCATTCGGATTACACACCAACGCGCAACGATCCGGCTTTGCCGACCCAGGCGTTTGCAAAACACACATCCCACGCGCACTCGCCCCAGCGTACGTATCCTCCGGACACGGACTCGCCACCGAACACGACGGCGAACAGAAATCTCCCGGCACGCCTTGAATCTGCACGCGCTCCTCGCGCGCCTCGCATCGCGCCGTCGCCGGATCCCCGTACGGCTTCTTATGCACCTTCCCCGGCGGCACCGGCGGCGCGTCATCCACGAACACCCCGCGCACGCCCTGCGCCACGCGTCGCGCGATCGTCGACACCAGCGCATCCGCCGGCGCGCGCATCATGAATCGTCGAGGCGCATCCGTCGGCACCTTCGCACCTTCGGCGAACGCCTCCGCCGCGCCGTCGGCGTCGGCGAGCGTCACCGTCACCGTCGCCGCCGCGGCGGCGCACGGCGCGGCGAATAGCGCGAGCGCGATCGCGAGCGCGGTGCACGCGAGACGCGCGCGAGACGTCGTCATCATCCGCTCGAGGCTGTCAGTGTCGCACGAGGCGTCGTGGACGGCACACCATCATAGTTAATTATACCCATAACTTTTGCTACCATACCCCACGTGATCCGCGGCTGTAGACATCCCCCATTCCGAAGACTATCATACGATCATACCTTGAGCAAAGCACTCGTACCCATCGGCACACGAAAGTTAAGCCTCAATGGGCCGAATTAGTATTGAGTGGGGAACCACTTGAGAATCCTTGGTGTCGTATGG
>Ga0181561_10000552_pt1 | contig 31873 bp, 26 predicted proteins | sample 011ome_19_FD_133760 | JGI IMG/M metagenome (GOLD analysis project Ga0181561, IMG submission 133760) | Coastal salt marsh microbial communities from the Groves Creek Marsh, Skidaway Island, Georgia - 011510BT metaG (megahit assembly) | ecosystem: Environmental > Aquatic > Marine > Intertidal... | reverse complement strand
CCTTATCCGGGTCGCACTGCGCGTAAAACCGCTCGACGTCTGTGAAAATCGCATTCAAAAGGCATCGTTAATCATCACGAAATCTGTGGTCGCGCATCCGCGCATCATCATCTTCGCGACGCCGACGACGTCGCGCGCGTCTACGTCTACGCACGCACCGCTGGTTAACGCTTTAATTAACCCCGCGCGTCGCGCGTTGAAATTGCCGTACACCTCATCCACCGTTCGCGGTGCCTCCATCGTCGGTCGACGACGTGTGACGACGACGTCGGGCGCGAGCGACGTTCGAACGCGCCGGATCTGCAGTCGGCGTGCGTGGGTGCGGATGCGGACACCACCGCGTGTGTTTTTGGGTCGTGTCTCGTCGATATGGGTTTTATATATGTGTTTTGGACCATGTGATATAGTAATTTATATATGTATGATTTAGGGTTTACGTATATGGGTGGACGGGGGTGGATCGTAGGGTGGTATGCATGTGGGCACCTGTTGGTTGCGCGCGGCGCGATCGCGATCGGGGAGGCATGCCTCTGGTGGATGGGTCTGTTGGGTGCCCGGTTTTGTGAAGAGGGCGCGTCGTGACGTCGTTCGGTACGGGTGCGTCGTCACTCGCTTCTCGTCGCCACCGGCGGTGTCGTCGTCGACGCGCGCGCTTTCGCGGCTGATGTGAAGCGCGGACAAGACTTTTGTCCACCATTGGGTTCCCGACGAACGACGTCGTTGTCGTCGACGGTGATACCGCGCCCGCCGATGTCGACGTCGTCGTTCGCCCCGTGGCGCGCGCGATGCGTCGTGAAAAAGGCGCAAGACGGGTACTTGGTGTTGCCGAATCTCGTCCGCGCGTGGTCGGCGACGACGACGACGACGGGTACGGGGGGTGGTGACGGCGGCGGCGGGGATGCTGATGTCGACGTCGACGTCGACGTCGCGCCCGGGAGCGTGTGCGCGGTGTATTGCGTGTTCGATGGACACGGGGATGACACGGCGATGGCGTATTTGGAAAGACACTTGGGACGGCATGTGGAGCACGAGATTCGATTGCTGGCGGCGAGGACGACGCGCGCGGGTGATGCGTGGCGCGATGGCGATGGATTGGTGCGTGATGAGGAAGATACGATCGAGAACGCGATGCGACGGGCGATTTTGAAGACGGAGAGCGAGTACGGGATGAGCAACGCGCAGGGATGTTTTTTGTGTCGCGGGCGAACGCCCGAGGGAGGATCGACGGTGAACGTGGTGGCGATACAGCGCGTGTCGAATGGGCGAGGGGATAAGTCATTGGCGTTCGATGTGGTGACGGCGAATATTGGAGACTCGGCGGCGTTGATGTTGCCCCATCCTTCGGAGTTTGGATCGATTTCGGTGGAGGATCGAGATAAGCACGTGCGACTGTCGCGAGACCACAACCCGTTGGATCCGTTTGAAGCTAGGCGTTTGATTCAAGCCGAGTGCAGGCTGGCGCGTTTACGGGGCAATGCCGGCGAAGAATTGGGTCCACTGCGCGTGTTTCCCGGTGGATATGCCATTTCACGGGCGTTCGGGGACTTTGACTGCGCCGCGCTCATCTGCGAACCAGAGTTTACGCGAGTGCGCGTTCCAGCCGCTGGCTGCCGACTTTTGATCGCCTCGGACGGGGTGTTTTCCGCGTTAAAGGATGGTGAGATTGCGAGTGAGTGTATGAAGTACATGGGATCTGATACGTGTGCCGATGGCATCGTTGAAAAGGTTCTAAAAGTTCGCGGGATTCACGACGACATCACCGCCATCTGCGTAGACATTCCTTCGCTCGGAGAATTGGCGGACCGACTCAGGGCGATCGAGCCTGCAATCGGCGAAGTTTGCTCGTACACACGTACAGAGAAAAAGCGAGAGTCGCTCACGAGGGAGCAGTTGTTAGAGATCGAGGAAGCCAACGCGGATTATCCAGACGTAACCGTACATCAAGGAAGAAATTTCGGAAACTTTGCGGCAAAGAAGGTGTACGACGACTTTGACGTGGGGGCCCTCATCGGCCGTGGCGTTTACGGCTCGGTGAGACAGGCAGTCGATCGTAAGACGGGTGATATCTTGGCGGTCAAGTCGATTCTGCGCACAAAAGTCGACGAGAATGCCATCAAAGACGAGTGCGATGCGTTGCAAGTATTATGTGGGCATCATCCAAACTTTCCGTCAAAGTTTATGGTGTACGAAGATAATCCATTATTAAAGAGCGAAGTGACACACATCGTGACCGACATTTATACCGGTGGAACATTGATACAGGCTATTGCGCGACGAGGTCATTTTGACGAAGGTGATTGGTGCGTTGTCGCCAGCCAACTACTCGGAGCGGTGTCGTTCATGCACTCATTGGGCATAGCGCACAGAGACTTGAAGCCCGACAACATCATGCTCAAAGAACCGTGGTCACCCAAACCAGGCGCTATTCCCACTTTAAAAATTATCGATTTCGGCAGCGCGACGTTCTGCCTGGCTAACGAAACCATGAAGGGACATGTCGGGACAAAATTCTTCAGCGCGCCGGAAGTGATTCGGCGCAAGCCGTACACGAAGAAGTGCGACGTATGGTCCGTCGGTGTGCTCCTTATGGTGTTGCTCAAGGGTTATCCTTCGGGCACCGCCATTGAGGGGCAATGGCGTGCGCTTCAACAAGGATTATCTCCATCTTTCGCTGACAACGTGCCAAAGCATTTCATCAAGCTCATCAAAGCGGCGCTCGTCATGGATCCGACGCGTCGACCGAGCTGCGGTAGTATTCTCAAGGCGGCGGACGATTGGCTCGGTGCCTCATTTACGAACAACAACGTATTTATCAGCCCTAATAAGGTGCGCCCGGCGAGGCGACTGGCGATTCCAACGATTCCAGCGAGCTTCAGTGACGCGTTAAACCTTCACATCGAGTCGGCTCGCGAGAGTGCGGCTTTGCAGGAAGTTGAGCAGCGCAATCACGAAGAGGAAGATGTATCTGTGTACAAGGGCAATAGTTGCGAACTGGACCTCACGATGGAGCAGGGTGTCGTCACGAAAGGCGAACCCTTGGACGTTATCAGTAGCCTGGACGAGCAAAATAGAAGAATGGCGTATCAAAAGCACGTCACGGACATGCTCAGCGTCGTCGCCACGCCGATGGAGGTGCACCGTATTCTTCAGTACGTCAATCGTCAAGTACGGGCACGAAACGCTGGTGTTAAGCGAACGTCGCTGGACGGCAATCCAGATAAAAGCGATGTTGAACTCACGTGGTGTTCTGCGGGTTTGCTCGAGGAAGCTGCTCGAGAAAGCGACGCGCTTGAGCCGTTGACGCAACTCGAGCTCGCGAGACGACTCACAGGCTTGGATGGTGAGTCGCTGTCGATAGATTTGAACGTTCTCAACGTCTTGGATGCGTTACATGATCGACATAAGCATGTCTTCAACGCGCTCGCGAGACATAGTTCGACAAAGCTCTCCAAGTCATACTCACCGGTCAAATTGAACACCGACGAACTCAGCTCGGTGGACGACGCTCGCGTCTTGGTGCAATCCACCGTGCATGCCGAGATGGTTCGCGCCATGCTCTCGCGCGGTTTAAGTTCACACGACCTCTCGTCGCTGTCAAAAATCCCTGTCGAGCCCTCCGAGCTCACCGTTCGCGGCGGCAGTGCGTGGTTTTTGGAAGATTGGAGCAACAGCGGCTCGTCGCTTTCGAAAACAAAGCACAAATAGGACAGCTCTAGTACGCATTGTAACGTGTTTCTCATCTTCTCGCGCTGTTTTGTCTTTGCATTACAAGTCGTACGCGAGGAGGTCGTCGACGTCGTATTCGCCAAGAACGACGAGGACGTAATCGCACAGCGCGCTAATCGTGCGTGCGCGGTTCAGAGGTGTTGGTTTGGTGAGAATGCGCGCCATCGCTGCTGCTGCTGCGGCGGCGGTTTCGGCGTTTTGGGCGTTGCCCCGGGCGAGGGCGTCAAGAATCCATGGCGTGACAACCTCTCGCGCTCGTTCGAGCAGAGTGGCGAGGAATGTACACGCGGAACGTATGGCTACGCGGGGGGTGATGCCCGAGGATGCGGCGACGAGGATGGTTTGGACCAGACGCGCGCCTCGCGAGGCGAGGAATTCGTCGACTCGCGCGGCGTTGGCCACCCAGGGCGGGCTTGTCTTGGACTTTTCGCCCGGTGCGATCAAAGCGTTGAGTAAAGCGAGAGACGAACGCACCGGGCCGTACTCCTTGAGCTCCAGCGCTTGCACTGCGAGGTCTAGGGCGGTGAACAACGCTTCGTTGGCCAAGCCGTGCGCCGGGGCAAAGATGATAAACGCCCGCGTCGTAGTAAACAACGCATCGGCGCGCTCCCAAGTCTCAGCACTCGAGGGCTGCGCCAAGGCACAAGCCGCGATTTCATTGACGATCTGTACAAACGCGGCACCGAGTGCGGCGCCCACGTGCGGGGCATTCGGGAATATTTCACTCGTGCCAGTCTCTGACGAGCTCGTCGAAGCGATTTCAATCGCCGTGGACACTGGCTCGAGAAAGCACGGCTCTTTCGTTGCCGAAAATGAGCGCGCAATGGATTCGAGCATAGGAACAATCATGTCAACCGACTTTGCCTTGGCGCTTAACAGCGCGGCGATGTAAATGGAGCTCAGTGATGAGGCTACGCACGTCGCTCTCCACGCCGGCGAGCGAGCGATTTCCTCAAGCGTCGGCCACGCCGCGCCGAGAACTGAGATTGCGGGATGCTCCACGTTGGCATTCGGTGAAAACTCCAAAAATCGCACCACAGAGGCGATGAGACTCAATTCAGCAGCCATGGCGCGTGACGCTTCTGGGCTCGCCGGCGCCAAAGTCGATGCCACCTCTGCCACGAATAATTTACACTTTGCAATCACCGGTGTAATTATTCGAGCACTCGCTCGCGACGCTTGCGCGATTGGCATTCTTGCGATGACGCGCGCCAATCCTTCCATCACGTTCGTGCGCTCGTCCCTTTCATCTGGGTTGTCAAAATTTGGTCGAACGCTGGCAATGCATCGCTCGGTGTGTTCGAGTAACGCGGTAAACGTCGAAGGGTCCTTCAACTGTCGCGCACAGCGCGCGCATATATTCTTGAATGCATTTGTTGCCTGACGCCATGCTAACTCGTAGGGGAACGCCGCGGTGACATACATGAGTATTCCTCTGGTGAGCGCCGCGTGCTCCTCGAGGGTGGCGGTTTTCCGTCCGAGCCAAAACGAATAAGCGGCAATCATTTCACAAGTTTCAGCGCGAACGAGCGCGTGGCAAGAAAACAACCCGGCGTTGTCTGTGGTGTGCTCTATAATAGTGGAAAACATTTGCGCGAGAAACGTCTCCGCTTCCTTCGCAGCTGACGTGGACTCTTCCAATTCCTGACTGATAGGCTCTGCGGCGACGCGCAGCGCAAACGTCCCCGATTCTGCCGCCTGCCAATTTTTCGCCGAACTCAAAGCGCTAGCGATGATGCTCAAGTACTGTCCTCGTAGCACGCAGTAAGCATTGTCAAACAAGTCGGCCACGACAAACTCGCGAAATCGGTCAAATGTATCGGCGTCCTCTTCGGCGTCGTCCCAAGTCGTGAAATCATCTGGCAGCGTTGATTGTTTCAGCATGACCTCAAGCAAGCGCGCGTACATGGGCGCGCCCATGCTCGCATGTCTTGAACTCACACCGACAGTGGCTAACATGATGAAAAAGTCGAGCGCCACTTCCGAAACTTCTCTGCCGTGGAGTTCCATGAGGGACAACACGAGCGCGACGAGCTGTAACGAATTCTCGTCGCCCCGCACAAGTACGTTCACGCAGCGTTCGCTCAACGACACGGCGACGAGTGTGATGTTACGCGCGAGATCCAATGCGTTTGGCGCGCTCGCTTCGGCGCCGTGTGCGAGTAATCCTCTCGTCACCGCGTTCATGGCTTCAAATTCCTCTTGCTCAGAGCCGCTTCGTCCTTGGTGTAATTCCACAAGCATATCCACCGCCGCCGCACCGCATCCTGCGGCCTCAATCGCTAAACACGCCACGACATGACTAAACAGTGCACTGTGCGCCACGAGAAGCTGCGTTGGTGACACGCACAAGCCTCCGCTCACGTCGCCGCTCGGATCGAGCTTTAACCACATATGCGCCGCGCGAACGCACGATGTCTTCAACGCATCTCGCTCATTCGATCGTTCCGTGCCGAGCGCGGCGAACACATCCCGCACAAAATTCAACACGCGTTCAGTTTGTCCCGCGCATGCCATCGATAACGCACGCCGACGCGACGATTCCGCGTCGTCCACGTCTTCCGCCACGCACGCGAGCGTCTCGACTCCCACGCGCATCGCCGCGTCATCCATCCCCGCGCTCGACGCCACACCAATCGCACATTCGACGACACTAATCACCACGCTCGCATCACACCGCACCGCGGCGCTCGCCAGTGCGATTCCGAGACGCTTGGCGCCTAATTCACACGTCGAGTCGCTCGCGAGCGCGGCAAACGTCGCTCGCAACCGCGCGATGACCTCCATCTTCCCCGTCGCATCGAGCGCCCGTTCAAACGCCCCGTCGCGAATCTTGCCCACGAGCATATTGCTCGCGAAAAACACCACGCGAGAATCCGCACGGCTTTGCTCGAGGAGCGCCAGGGCGACGGACCACGCGCGCGAAGACGCTCCGAGCGACACCAACGCGTCGTTCGCCCGCTCTCTCGCGTGCGCATCCGCGCCGTACAGCGCCGCGATCGCCGCGTGTGCGTCATCCGCCGTCAACACCGATGGCGCTTGCGACGTCATCGCGACGTGCGACACCCAAACCGCGCACGACGATGATGACGATGATGATTTTGTTTCTGATTAATCAAATTCGATTAATCAATCGCCCGTCGATGGCGTTCGCGTGCACCGTCGCGTCACGCCGCAGCGTCGCGCGCGCCTAGCACGTGCACCGTCACCACACGACGCGAATCGCCGCGCCGCACCGACACCGCGCGAGCCCACCGCCGCGAGTCGACCACTGACGAAGTCGTTACTCCATGCCTCGCGCGCCATCCCTCTCCATCGCCGCGCTCGACGCGCGCTGGCTCGACCCTGACGCGTGCACGACCGCAGACGCCCTCGCCTGCGTCGTGCGCGACGCCGACGTCGCGTGCGACGGTGCGTGCGCGGCGTCGAAGCGACCGAAGTGTGCGTGCACCGTCATCAATGCATCGCAGCGCCGTCGTCGTCGGCGGCCGCGTTCGCCGCCCGCGTCGCCGCCGCGCCGCCGCGCTCGCGCGCAGCGCACGCAAGGCATCGTCAACTTGGGCGCGACGTGTTATGTGAGCGCGGTGATGCAATGCGCGGCGCGCATGGATGGTTTTAAGCGCGCGGTGTACGCGACGGTTGGCTCGGGAAACGCGACGACGCACTTAGACGCCCTCGCGCGCGCGTTTGCCCGGCTCGAATCGTGCGCGCAGGCGGTCGGGAGCGTGGAGGATTTCGTGCGCGCGTGCGGGGTGAATCCGTCGACGCAGCAGGATGCGAGCGAGTTTTTTAAGCTGCTCGTGGGCGCGGTGGATGACCGCTCGGGCGACGCGGACGTCGGCTGCCGCGGAACGATGCGGTACGTGACGACGTGTGCGGCGTGTGGGCACGAATCTGAAGCGTCGTCGCGAGAACATGCGTGGACGGATATTGATGTGGGCGTGAATGCCAAATCGGCGACGACGTTGGCGCGTGCGGTGGATGTTTTGCTCGCGGAGGAGACGCTCGACGCGGAGTACGCGTGCGTGACGTGCGCGCCGATAAAGACGATTGGTGCGACGCGGTGCGTGCGGTTTCAAGCGCCGTTACCAGAGACGTTGATGTTTACGTTGAGTCGGTTCGTGTTTGATTACGAGACGATGGCGAGGAAGAAGGTGTGCGATGCATTTAGTTTTCCAACCGTCATCGAAGACGCGTACGCGCTTTTACGCGTCGATGAGGACGATAATTCGATTGAACACCGAAGATATGAGTTGACGAGCGTGATTTTGCACAAAGGCGCGGTGGCAGAAAGTGGACATTACGTCGCGCTGTGTCGTGATGGCGCTGACGCGTGGTTTAGATTTGATGATCACGTCGTGGAGGAACTTGAAGCCGGGCCGTTTAGCGCGGCGAAGCGCGACGACACCGAAACGGCGTCAAAGAAGCCGAAGAAAAACCCCACCGCCGGGCGCGATGGCGCTGAAGACGCCGAGACCGGCACGTGTGTGTCCAAGGATGCGTACGTTCTCGTGTACCGCCGCGCTGGCGCGCCAAACGTCGCGGTCGACCCGCCAGCCGCCGCTCGCGAGCACGTCGAAGAAACCAATCGAGAATACGAAATCGTGGTGCGCGACCACGAACGCGCGTTGGCTGACGCGTTAGCGCGCGAAGAAAAACGGAAGAAGGATGTCGCTGAGTTTATAGCGCTCGTGTGCGACGGTTCGTATGACGTTCCCGAGCGCCGCCGCGTGAAGACGTCGGATGACATGTTCTGGATCCCGTGCGTGTGGCTCGAGTCGTATTTGACCGACGTCGACGTCGATGTCCCGAACGCGGACGCGTTCAACGACGTGCGATGCGCGCACGGGAATTTAGACCCCATCGCGGCGCGCGAGAAGTGCACGCGCGTGCCGGCTGAGGCGTGGAATTTCATTCGCGGAGGCGTCGGCGGCGACGTCGGCGGATTTCGCGACTCAAACATTTGCGCCGAGTGCATCTCAGCCTTCGCCGCGGCACGCATGGCGCAATTACAAGTCGACTCTACACGAGATATCATGCGTTCGACGTACGCGGCGTGGACGCGCGCTGAGATTGGGGACAAGACGCACGCTGAGTTTCTCGCGAGCGGCGCCGTTCGCCACGTCGCCACGTCGTTTCTTCAACGATGGCTCAAATGGGATTCGAGCAAGGCGCCGTTCAATTGGGGACTCGGGCCGACGAAACCGATCGCGTGTCAGCACGACATGTTACGACCGAATGCGCCGACGACGCTCATCCCGCACGTGATGTTTTGCCATTTTCGCGACTCAGCGCCGGCGGATACGGTGCTCGTGCACGATTTCGCGCTTGAAACGTCAGCCGTGTGCGAAGCGTGCTGCGAGGAGCGATCGGTGCACGCGTCCGTCGTGAAAGCGCAGGATACCGAGCTATTACGTCTCGTGCAAGCTGCGCCAAGCATTGTCACGCGCGAGCCCGTCGTCGTGGTTGTCGGCAACACGTACGTGGCGCTGTCATCGCGCTTCATTGAAGAATGGCGCGCGTACGTGACCAATGTGCGACGTCAGTCGAACATTTTGCACGACAAGCCAACGACACGGTTGAGCGACGCTGGCACTGCGCTTACGTGTCAACACGGTTCGCTCATGGCACCGCTGCCAGAGATGAAATGGACGCGAGGCGCGTGGCGATTCGTTCCGCTTGAAGGCGAAGACGGCTCTTTTGCGTACGAACTGCACGATTATAACGACGTGTACATGTTCGCCCAACACGCGATTGAAGACGAAAGTACGATTGATGACGAATTAGCGCAACTCGTCGTGCGTTTTGAGGCTATTGAGGGTGATGAAGAGGTTAAAAAACATTGGAGCGCGACGTCGGCGATGCCGCAATTGCGAGCAATAAACGGGCACCAGACGTGCACTGAGTGCATGATGGCTGCGAAATACAGCTACGTCGACGCTACAATTTTCGTTGAAAAAGTTGGTAAAGCCCCAACAGCGCCGTCGTCTAAGTCTTCGCAAAGAAGTCGACGCGGAATGAAATTCACCGTCAACAGTTTTGACACTGTCGGCGTGTTGAAGATGAAAATTTTGGAAAAGTTTGACACGGCGCCGCTCGATCAGCATCTCTTCTTATCCGACGGCACAAAGCTCGAGGACGACAACGGCGACTTGGCGTCGTACTTTGTCCAGCCCGGCGATATCATTACAATGTTTACCACGAACATGCACGATCCAGAAGACGCATCGTATTTTGAGTCGATGATGCGCGGCGTCGACGCGAGCGCTTCGCGCGAGCCCGCGGCGACGCGACCGGTGGAAACCGACGCTGGCTTTGCCGGCACCGCGTTGCAAACGTTGCATGCTCATAATCCATAGAACGAAGCACATAGGTACGATAGATATATGATAGCTGTACACCATTGAATTGAAATATTAGAAGAGTTGTTTTAAAAGCGGTACCGGTAGCTGTCGCGCGCGCGAGTTCACAACTTTACTTGAGCACACGCAGGTTTTCGCGCGCGTCGTCGTCATGACCGCGATACGCATCGAAGAAGAAGATGCCATCCCAATCCCCGATGTGCCACATAAGCTATTTACGCTCGTGCTCGTGCGCGACTACGCGAATGATCGCGTGTTACTCGGAGAAAAGCTGCGAGGTACGTTTTTGACTGCATCTTCGCGCGTACGTCGATCGCGGGGCGCGCGAACGCTTAACTGACGACGAATCATGCGCCATTAGGATTTGGTACGGGCTATTTCAACGGATTTGGCGGCAAAGTTGAGGCTGGTGAGACAGTTGAAGCCGCGGCGCTTCGCGAGCTCAAAGAAGAGGCGAACATCGAGGCGTTGGATTTGTCCGCTCGCGGTGTGTTGAGATTTATTTTCGACGACAATCCACAACCATGGCTCGTACACGTGTTTCACGCGTCCAAGTTCGAGGGAGATATTCAGGCGAGCGATGAGATGCGTCCGGCGTGGTTTGGCGTGAAAGACGTTCCGTTTGAGCAAATGTGGGCCGACGACGAACACTGGTATCCACTCTTCATGGCTGAGGAGACGTTTGTGGGCACGTTCACGTTCACACAAACGACGAAATTGGTCAAATTCCATCTTCGAACGACGGACGATCTGTCGACGGTGTGAGGTGCCGCGATGTACCCCATTGCAGCGCTGGGCTTGAGGCTCACTACACGACTCGTGAGGTCGTCACGATGCCACAGGGACACCGGAGAAGTAGGAGCCGTCGCTCAAGCGAGAGCTTCGTCAGAGCACGCGTCTCCTAGCGGCTCGGAAACGAGCGCGCATCTTATGACTTCTGTGCATCTGTACGCAATCCTCGTCATGAGTTCCAGTTTGGGTGAGTAGCGTTCGACATGTACTCTTAGACGAGATGTATAAAATTTTGTGATAAAACATGTTTTACTTTGTACGTTCGAGATCTGATAATAAGCGCTCAACATCCTCGCGAGGTATGATCAAACACACGCCACTTTGGCGTCGCAATTGTTCGCGCAAGTACGCAATCGAGCCCTTCCATTCCGTCGCGTCGGCGTCGGCGGCGTCATCCATCAGCGTTTCATCCATCAAATCGTTCGTGTTCTGACCGACCTGGGACGATAAATCGGCGATAATCTCAGCCGCCATGCGCTCAAGCGCCTCATCAATATTCATCATGACTTTCTCGGCCGCTTTTTCTGCATCATTATCGGAAGGTTGGCTGTCGTCCTGACTCGAAAACATCGATCGGCTCTCGCTCCCTCCGCGTCGCGAATCATCCAAATCACCCGACGCCGGCGCCAGCGCCCGGTGCGCCGCAAATAAAGAACAATCACCAGCGCTCAGCGATATCGTATTCACCACATCGTTATCGACGTGCTCACCGCGCATACGTTCGGGACTCTCTCCGCCGAGCATCGCGATTTCCGCCGCGTTTAATCGCACGCGATAGCGCTCCGTCAACATCGGCGGCACATTCGCCGCATCTCTCACCTCGCCGTCCACAGAACCCGTACCATCGGGCATGAAAGTCAATCGCTCCATGATTGCCGATCCGTCAATGCATTGCATGCTGTACTCGTGCGCGATGCGAAGCGCGCACGCGTCGTCTCCATCGCGCTCGGCGACGACATCGAGCGGTTTCACAGTCACCCCCGTGCGCGCATCGACGGCGACGACGAGGCCCGCCCAGTCGTTCGCGCTCGAACATACGCCACCGCTGATGAGCACGACGGCGTAGGACGCGGCGTCGGTGCGCATGGGGAATGAATTGTTTAGATCCTGCGCGATGTCGTCCAATCGTCAGTCATTCCGCGCGCGCGTCGACGCGCATGTCAACGCACCTCGACGAGCTGCGCGCGGCTCGCGCGTAACGATTCACTCGCGGACGAATCCGACACCCACCGGTGTGATTTCGCGGGCGTACGTTTGGGGCGTTTACGAGGCATGGCGTGCGATGATGTGGCGCGCGATGACGTCTCGCGCGAGTCGATCGCGCGTCGCGTCAAGCACATAGAGCGCTGGTATTGTACACTACAACGATACACCTCACCGCATCGCGCCTAGCGCGCGTTGTGGTGAGTTTCTCAACGGTTTCAAACGTCGATGTGATGCGTCTCAATCGCACCGTCAGTCGCGCGGCGAGCGCGCGGCGTCTTCTTCACATGCGTTACCGCGTCGCCGCGGTCACCACCGCTTGCGCGACGACATCCGCGCGTGACCATCCGTAAAACTTAATCAAGTGGTCAATGCCTAAAACCACGACGCTCATCGGGAACACCAGACCGATGGTGCTTCCAATGATAAAATTTCGAAAGGAGAGGTTGCTCAACGCGAGCGCGTAATTTAACGACGGCGACAAGAACAAAAATGTTCGAAGAATCACCACCGTCACGACGGGCTTGCGCTCCAAGCGCGCCATCATGCGTTGCACGAAACGCCATTGGACGTTAGCCAGGGCTTGACCGCCAATTCGACGGACGACTATGAATGATAACGCGCAGGACAGCGGCGCGATGACCAACGCCAACGCGAAACCGATAAAGTGTCCCCACCGTAAAACACCCGTGATGATGAACACCGTCGCCGGCAAGTGGCACAGCTCGGCGAGACAAAACCCAACGCACCACAGGAGCACGCCCAAGACGCCAGCCTTATCCATGGCGTCGTGCACTTGCGCGGGATTAATCGCGAGGATGTCTGGCGCGCCGTGTATCCACACGTATCTCCCCGTCCCCGCCAGCGCGATCGCCAACCCGATCGCCAACCCAATTTCCATCCTGCGCTTGCGCGCATTCTTGTGCTTCGAACTCGATGCGTTTGACGCGGCGGCGATCTTCGACGCCGAGCGGTGGTGTTGCGCTCCGACGCTCGACGTCGACGTCGCTCCGACGTCAAACGAAGACGAAGACGACCCCGACCCCGACCCGCGCCGGGTTTTCGTGAGCAGCCGCTCCGACTCCGCCGCGTCCACGACCGTGGCGGCCATGGTGACGCCGACGCGACGGCGGCGATGGCGCTTCCGCGCGCGCGAGTGCGGCGGACGCGCGCGCGCGGGACGTCGACTACGGACGCGAGGGTATCGTCGAGCCGTGGTATATTCCTCAGTCATCGACTCGCGCCACGCGACGACGTCATGGCGAAGGGCATGACGAAAGCCGGGGCGATCCTGGTGAAGCTCGTGAGCACCGCCGCGACGGGCTCGTTCATCATCCGTCGACGTAACCCGAAGAAGATGCCGAAAAAGTTGGAGATGATGAAGTACGACCCGAGGTACGTCCGTCGTGTGTGCGCGTCGTGTGTGCGCGCTTTTCGCGGGTGCGTCGCGACGGATCGCGCGCGTGGCGTCGACTGACGTCAACTGAATCGTTCGCGCACCAGAGTACGCAAGCACGTGTTGTTTCAAGAGACGAAAAAGGCGTGAGCGCCGATCCCGTAGTCCATCCGTAGCCCGCCGACCGCGCCCTAGCTCACCGCGCACGGCGCCGTAGCCTTCCACGCGCACACGCCGTGGGTTGATGTCATGCACCGATTAGATTTGATTGATTCGATGTCACGCGAATTTCACGCCCGTGGCGCCGTCGAGCTCAAACGTCGCGCACGCGCCCTCGAGCTCCAACGCGCGCGCCGCGAACGCGCACCGCTGCTCATCTTCTCCCGCCAATGCCGTGCCTTTGGCGATGCCTCGCCCATCCGTGAGCTCGGATAGCGTGAGAACTTTACCGGATAAACCATAGGTTTCGACGATGTCGCGCATGGCGACGCATAGCGCGCGCACGGTGGCGGCGTCTACGACGCACGCCGTCGTCGCCGCGGTCCACGTCGCTTCTCCTCGGCGCTCGAGCGCATCGATAATCTCTCGCCGCATCGCCACATCCACCGTGCGGTTAATGCTCGCGTTTGTGAATATATCTTCGCTCGCCACGTCGACGATGGGGCACTTGCGCGCGCGCACGGCGCTGTTTTATGCGTCACAACGAACGTTTGTCAGTCAACGAGTCAGCACGCATCACCGCGCCGAGCGATCGCGATCGATACGTACGTCAGCAGCGCGCGGCACCATAAGTCGCACTGTTTTCGCCACGTGTCCTCGCGCGTTTGTCGGGTGTAATACGGCGGATACGACAGGAAGGTGGCGTCATCCATCGAATCGACACGTCACTCTTTGCCGCTCGACATGTTTGCGCAGGCGCGTTGCCCGTCGTCTGTCGTCCGCGCTCGCGCGTCGCTCGCGCGCCCGGGCGAGTCCTCTCGCGTGCGCGCGGCGTCGCGCGCGGCGCGCGCGGCGTTGTCGTCGTCGTCGTCGCGTCGCGCGCGCGCCGGTCGCGCGAACGCAGCGCACGAAATGGTCGAGCTCGCGTCGGCGTTCGACGCGGTAAACATGGACATCACCCTGAGCGGCGCCGAAGAAGCGCTCGGGAAGTGTGCGTTTGCGAGTTTGGCGCTCGCGTCGGGCGTGTTCGCCTCCAAGGTACGTCGCGCGCGCGCGTCACGCGTCGTTTTGAGATGAGCTCGCGGCGTTGAGGTTCTCGGTTCTTTATCCTTTGTAGTCGCGAACGCTTGCTGCTTTGTGCGCGCACTGACGACGTCTCGCGCGCGCCACGGCGCGGCATCACTCTTTCAACAGGCTATTTTTACCGACGACAAGCGTTCGGGGAAGCTCGAGCAGTACGCGATGTATGGAGGCAACGCGGCGTTGTTTGCCTCGCTCGCCGCGCGTTGGGTCGAAAGCGGCCACTTTCCTCTTTCAAACATGTACGAATCGTTGTTGTTCCTCGCGTGGGGCATCACCACGGTGCATTTGGTGGTGACTGAGCGTGATGGGTTTTCGAAGAGTGCTATTCCTGGGGCGTTATCGGCACCGACGGCGGCATTGACCGTGGCGGCGGCGACGTTGGCGTTGCCCGCCGAGTTGCAACGGGCGACGGCGCTCGTTCCGGCGTTGAAGAGTAATTGGTTGATGATGCACGTGAGCGTGATGATGATGAGTTATGCGACGTTACTCGTGGGGTCGCTGTCGTGCGTGTCGTACTTGCTCGTCGATGCGTCGCAGGATTGGGCCATGGCAAAGGGGGCGTTGGAGAAGCTCGACGGGCTCGTCGATAAGGAGGCCAAGGAGGGCGAAAAGACGAGAAATCGCCCGAAGATTTCTTCGGATGGCACTGTCACCGCCATGGATGACTCGGCAAACGTAGATTTCACCGGCGGCGAGTTCGCCATGGATGCTCGCGGTGGTGAACGCATCATGACGGAGATGGACAACTTGGCGTACCGCTGCTTGGGCGCGGGATTCGCGTTGCTCACCGCCGGTTTAGTCTCTGGCGCAGTGTGGGCCAACGAAGCGTGGGGTTCGTATTGGTCGTGGGACCCCAAAGAAACATGGGCTCTCATTACCTGGCTCGTGTACGCCACGTATTTACACTCGAGATTGGTTGCGAACTGGGATAAGAAAGATTCGTGCGCCGTCGGAGCCGCAGGTTTTGTTGTCGTCTGGGTGTGCTACGTCGGTATTAATTTATGGGGCGTTGGCTTGCACTCCTACGGCTGGTTCGCGAACAGATAAACCCCACACATGTTTGCTTAATTAGTTTTCCGGATTAATTTTCTTCCTTTTATTACACTCGGCCGCATTGTTCAATATTATTCTTTTACTTCAGTACTCTTCGTTACTCTTCGTTACGGCGAGAGCGCTGTCTTCACTTCGTGGCGCTCCCACGAGTCGCCCGCGCGTCGCCTCGCGCACGCAGTTCGATCTTCAACTCGCGCGCACGATGCCCGTCGTCGCCATCACGCTCACCGTCGCCAGCGCGTGCGCCATCAACGTTGGTAAGGCGTTTCAAAAGAAGGCTGCGAAGACGCTCCCAAAGTTAACGCTCACCACGATTCGCGCATATCTCACGCACGACGTATGGATTCGCGGGCTCATGCTCGACATACTCGGTGGCGGTGGCATTCTCCTCGCCCTATGGCTCGCGCCGATGAGCGTGGTGCAGCCTGCGAGCGCGAGCGGCGTGGCCATCCTCGCAGCGATATCGCACGTCTACTTGGGCGAGCGCCTTGCCCCGCGCGAATGGGTCGCCGTCGCGAGCTGTGGGTGCGGCGTCGGCGCACTCGGATGGTATTCTAGATCTGGTTCGCCTGACGCACCGCCGATTGGGAGTTTTCGGTTACTCGTGGCGTTCGCGCTCGGCGTGGTGTGTTTGCTCGCGCCGAGCGTCGCCAGTCGTCGGTTCGCGTCCATCATGTCTCGCGACGCCGCGCGTCTTGCGTTGATCAAGATTGGCGCCCAGTGCGGTACATGTTTTGCGCTGAGTTCGTTTTGTGTGAAAATGACCATCGCGTACGCGAGGGCGTGGATGTTATTCACCGCGCCGCTCGCGATGGCGGCGTCGTTGAGCCTCACGTCGGTCGGCTTGTACTATCAAACGAAAGGATTCCGCGATGGCAACTCCATCGTCGTCGTCTGTGTCGCGGGTAACGTCGCACAAATGATTGTCGCAGCGATGTATGGTTTAGTTATATTGGGTGAACCCTTGCCGGAGACGTGGCGGGCGTTATTTGGATGGATGTGTAGTTGGTCGCTGATTCTCTTCGGCGTCGTCGCGCTGTCTGGCGCCGACAGCGGCGGCGCCCTCGCGGGCACACGCGAAAGCCGCGGGCCGAGCATTCTGCCCACTACGACGCAATCAAACATAGTTTCCATCACCCCAGCGCAAGCCGTTCGGGGAAAGATGCAGTAAATACAGTAGCGAGCGTGTAGCCAGACGCCTCATAATTTGACTCGCTCTCGCGCCCGCGCTCCACATGTCTCAACCGCCATCGTCCCAACCAGACCTCTCGCAACCACAAGCGTCGCAACCACACGCGTTACAAAAGCCCGAATGGATCGGCGACGCCGCACCGTGCGGTTTTCTCGTCACACGCGTCGGGCACGGTGACCTCGCGCTCTCGGGCGACGATTGCTGCGCCTTGGTCAACGCCGCCAAGGATGCGTGGCAAAAACATGCGAAAGACGCCGTGGCGATCACAAATGCGGTGACAAAGACAATTCCCGACTCCACCGCTGCGATATTCGTCGCGCTCGAGCCCGCGGATGTGAGCACGGACGTCACAGCGTTTGGGAATTGGATCATCGAACGCATGTCGGAGGGCGTCGATTGGCCGAAACCGACGCACGTGAATCGTATGATTCCGGTCGAATGCGTCTCCGACGCCAGCATGGAGGCCATCGATGCGATTTCATCGATTGTCATTCCGAAGCATTTCGCCAAGCTCACGCGCGAAGGCATGCGCTCGTCGACGTATGAGACGCATTTCGAAGACTTGAGCGCGGCGGTGCCGTTATCAAACGCCGCGATTAATCGCGTCGTGGGATCAAAGCTGCCGGGCGGGTACCAGATTGATTTGGTCAATCCAGCGCATACAATCATGGTGTGTTGCGCTGGTTCTGCGAGTTTTATGAGCGTTTGCGAAAAGTACGACGCGCATTTGCATTACAACGTGCATCAGGCGATGAATAAAGCCGCCGCCGCGTAATCGAACGCGCGCGCGCTCGTATACGTTTACGGTTCGCGTTTACACTTCACGCACTGATGATGCGTCATTCGCACCGTCAATCCAAGATCTCCGTCGACTCCCACATGATACACGTTTAAGCGATGCGCGCGTGGCGCATACGCGATGCTTTTCTTTTCCTTTACGACGACGTAGCCAATGTTGTGATACCAACGAGCGCCGCATACGTTGACTCGCGACGATGAAAGCCTTCGGGCTCGAGCCGTCAAGGCTCAAAGAGCAATTCGCTGATGCGACTAAGAAACTTCGCGCGCAGGCCGAGGACACGCTAGGGGGTTTGATTGAGACAAACGCCGTCGAACGGGGAGCGGTTGGAGCGTCTTCGCGAAGCGCGTTTGCGCGAGAAGTCGCGAACGATGAGCCTCTCGCGATTGGTGTCGATTGGATGGGTCCAAGCGAAAGCGCGCGCGTAACTGAGCTTAAAGAGATTCTTGAACGTCGAGATGAGGAAGTCGCGGCGTTGAAGGATGCGTTGCGGCGATCTACAGAGCCCGCGAGCGAGGCCGAGCGCGCGTCCACAAAGGCAACCGCAAACGCCGCTCAAGCTAGCGATGCCGACGGAGACGTCACTGCGGACGCCAATGCCGCGCTCATCGCATCTCTGCGCAAAGAGTTAGCCGCTGCGAAAGATGCGGTGGCGTGGAAAGAGGAAGAAGCGAAGGAGTTTGAGCTCGAAGGTGACGACGCGCGGCGCGAGCGGGACGAAGCCAAACGCGCGTTGGAGGACGAACGCACCGATAAGCGCGCTCTGGAGCTCGAGCTTGAGACATTAATGAAAGCGAGAGAGCAATCTAATTATGCGGATGCGGGCGTCACGGGAACCTCGAAGGGGAGTGGTGAAGAATCTACGTCTGACGGCGTGACGCGGGAGCTCGAGGAAGCGCTTGAAAAATTGAGCGTCGAGAAGAGCGCTTTGGTAACGATGACGAACGAGCGCGATCGCGCGTTGAAGCAAGTTCAAAGTATGAAAAGCGTGAATGAAACGTTACAAAAACAGCTCGCGGAGTATGTAAAACGCATACCGGAGCTTGAAGAGGCGAAGAAGGAGTGTCAACGCGAGGCAGATGCTGTGGCGGAGAGTCTCGCAGGCGCTCGCGCCGACGTAGAACGCGCGGAAAAAGCGCTCAAGGACGCCGAGGCGCGAACAGAACGTTTGGAGACCGAAAGTCAAGCGTCGACGCGTGAACGCGATGCACTGCACGCCGAGTTGGCTGAGATGAAGCGCGCCAATGAGAACACAAAGCAATTGCAATCCGACGTCGAGGTAGCAAAGCAGCGCATGAGCGAAGGTGCGCTGAAAAAGTCCCTCGCGAACGCAGAATCCAAAGCAAACATTGCGAACGGTTTAGTGAAGACGCTCAAGAACCAACTCGAGGCAAAAGAGTCGGAACTCGGAACGCTAGTGGAGGCTCGAGACGTGCTCCGCGAAGAATCACGTCGGCTCAAAGAAGAAGTAGCATCGTTAACTGGCGCCGTCGCCGAGCGTAACAGTGCCATGAGTGAATTGGCAGACCTTCGTTCGGAACTCGCAGATGCGAAACGCTCGTTAGAGACGTCTTCGTTCGCGCACTCGTCGTTATCAGATGTCGAGCAAGCGCGCGACAAAGCGGAGAGCGAATTGCTCACCATGGCCCAGCGCGTGGCGACATTAGAACAGCAAGCTTTAGAGATGCAGCGTGCTGAAGACGGCGCGCTCGAAGAACTCGAACACAAGGTTGTGGCTTCTTCACAGATCGACCGCGAGGAAATCGAGCGCCTGAAGGTTCGCGTTGCCGAACTTGAAGTCATCAACGCCGAAGCCGAACGTTCAATGAGCAAGCTCAATTCTGACATCGTCGCCGCGCGCGCGGCGTTAGACGACGCGGAAGCGTCCGCTAAAATGCGTGAAAATGTCGAGGCAGAAATGAAGTCCAAGATGGAATCCGCAGAGATTCGCATCATGAATGCCAACGCGCTCGCGTCTGCGTCAAAGAATGCGCTCGAAGAGTACAAGCGTCACGCTGAAGACTCATCACGCGCCGAGAGATCCGCGCTTGTCGCCGAACGCGACGCCGCAAAACACGCCGCTGAAGCCGCCGAGAAAGACCGCGACGCATGGAGCGCCAAGTGCACCGAGGCTCGCGAGACGCTTGAATCATGGAGAGAAAAAGCGCGCAAACTGTTGGAAGCCAAGGATCGAGAGCTCGATGAAATTCGTGGCGGTGCGTCGCCCGTACGCAGCAAGCGTCAATTATTCAGCGACGACGAAGATGATGAGAGTAAAGCTAAAGATGCGGACGCGCACACCAGTGAAAAACACGACGCGTCGTCATCGCTCCCAGGAGGCGCGCTCGACGCCGCGCTCGTCGTCTACCTCCGCAACGTCGTCAAGCAATTCCTGCTCATCCCATACGACGCCTACGACCGCGCCGATGCGCTCGTCCCAGTCATCACCACAATCCTCCGCTTTGCCCTGGAGGATGAATTTAGGATCAAGGCGCATCGCGCGTCTCAGAGACTTAAATCTCAACGCGCGTGGCCATTGTAACGCTGAAAAAGTGCACGCGAAAACGCAAACCTCACTCTCCCGCACGCGTCATCCGCGCCCGCCGAGCGATCGCGCGCCGAGAAACCACGAGAACACCCACGTATGCGCGTTTCGTCGCCATCCACGAACGCGTTCGCGCGCGTCGACGCGCGTGAGCCGACGAAAACGCCGCGCGCGTGCGCCCAGCCGGCGGCTGCGCCCGTTCGACGTTCGACGCCTTGTGCGCGGCGCTCGACGCGTGCGCGCGCTGTGCGCGATCGCGAAAACGCCGCATACGATGCGTTGTTCAAGTCTTTCGAATCCGCGGCCGATGCCGCCGCGCGCACGCGCAAGAGCGATCGCGAAAGGGACATTGTCGATGCGTTGGGGTTACGCGAGGCGTTTGAGGCGTCGACGTCTCGATCGAAAGCGATCGACTATAGCTCCACGCGCGCGACGTTCGGGGCGGAGATTGAACTAAGTGCTGATGCGAGCGTGGTGTATGGGTACTGGACCACGCCGGTGGCGCTGGTGGAGATGTTTGATGCGTTGGAGGCGTGCGAGCCGAGCGTCGACGGCTCGCGAGCGACGTGCGTGTGGTCGTACGCGTACGGGGACATCGCGCGGAGATACGGACGCGATGCCATCGACGCTGTTGGTCGGTATATGAATGTTTTGAAGGTGACTGAGGTGGAGCAAGGGTCGATGGTGACGTTTGAGGCGGTTGCGGGATTGCCGTTGGGCGCGACGGCGCGCGTGACGGCGGCTGGGAACGGGCGGTGCTCGCTCGCCGTAGACGTCTACGTGCACATGCCCGTGGATGTGGTGCGCAGAGAAGGTACTGTAGCTGTTGGTTTGGACGTGCAAGATAAATTTCACATCGCTATGGAGGCGTTTAGGGCGAGAGTAGAGGCTGGGGACGCCGCGAGCGCGCTCGAAACGGCGCGCCTAAACGCCACCAAAGGCCTCGGGCTCGGCCAGCGCGCCGATTTTAACTTTACATCCAAGTGATCGTCGTACAAATACAATAGCTTTTAAATTTTAAATCTGACAATGTTAATATCGTATCAAACTCTCATGACCGTGCGTATCGTGAGCGATTTGAAATATTTTCAGTCGAGCCGTCGCGCCACACAAGCAACAACCACAATCAATCAATCGCCACAACGTCGCACCTTGACCGCGCGTGCGGCGCGTAAAATCGTCAAAACACTCGAGAGGCACTTCAAAATTTTCGCGCACGAGCGTATTTCGTCCGCATCATCCATCGCGCGATCGTAAACATGGCTTCTTTCCAGAGTTACAGTGGCGCTGTGGTGCGCACGAATCGCACAGCTCCTCGCGCGCTTCCGCGCGCACGTGACGTTCGACGCGCGCGGTGCGCAGCGCAGTCGCCTGAAAACGATGCCATGCGCAAGTCTCAGGCGATGGATGCGATTAACTCGTGCGTGACGAAGAGCGATTTGGGTCTCGGGGAGAAGTACGAGGGCAAAGTTCGCGACACTTACGTCGAAGGCGAGTACATGATCGCGGTGACGACCGATCGACAGAGCGCGTTTGATAGACATTTGGCGTACATTCCATTCAAAGGTGCGGTGTTGAACCAAACATCGCAATGGTGGTTTAAGCAGACGGAGCACATTGTGCCAAACGCGGTGGTGGCGACGCCGGATCCAAACGTGACGGTTATGAAAAGATGCGAGGTTTTCCCCATCGAGTTCGTCGTTCGTGGTTATCTCACCGGAAGTACGTCCACCTCGTTGTGGACTCACTACAACAAGGGCGGACGCAACTATTGCGGCAACGCGCTGGCGGATGGTATGGTGAAGAACCAAAAGTTGCCCAAGAACATCGTCACGCCGACGACCAAGGAAAAGGAACACGACAGGCCGATTTCTTTAGAAGATATCGTCAGCGAAGGATGGATGAAACAGGCAGATTTGGACTATTGCGTGAAGAAGACGTTGGAGGTTTTTGAATACGCCCAAGGCGTCGCCGCACAGCGAGGGTTAATTTTGGTGGATACCAAGTATGAATTTGGCCGTGACACCGACGGCACGATTCGCCTCATCGACGAAATCAACACTCCAGACAGCTCTAGATATTGGCTATCTAATAGCTACGCCGAACGTCATGCCGCAGGTAAAGAGCCGGACATGATTGATAAGGAATTTTTGCGTTTGTGGTTTGCCGAGCGATGCGACCCGTACAAGGACAAGGTGCTTCCCGAGGCGCCGGCGGACCTCGTCGCCGAATTGAGCTCGCGATACGTCAAGTTGTACGAAATGATCACCGGAGAAACGTTTGAAGTGCCGCCGTCTGGGGTAGATGTGAACGAGCGCATGCGTAAGGCCGTGAAAGGTGTCTTGTAATGTTACACAGTTACAGCTATGAGCTACGACAGCCACAATCGAGTCTCTATAGACAACGTCCGCAGCTCCTTCAGCGCTTTATCTACCGCCACAGCGTCGCGTTTATAGTATGACTGGTCGGTCGGATCTGCATCCGTGAGCACCGACATAACCTCGATCCAGTGCTCTTCGCGCGTGTCAGACACGCCGACATCGATGTTCGCTTCCCGCGCTCGAGCCCACATAAACCGCAACCACGCGCGGCGAAAGTGAAATTCGTGAATTTCCTCTGCGCTCATCGCGGTGGCGCTCGGGTTTTCTAACGTCGGCGACAGCGCCGTCATCGCGCGCGTGCGACGAATATCTGCTAAAGATATTATGATGCGCTCCTCGGTGCGATCGGCGATGATATGGCGCATGGCTATTTCCACGCGCAACGCGTCGCGGAAATTCTTTGGCCACGACGGGTTTCGACTTGGTGGAAGCGAGGTCGTTGTCGGTGTCGTAATCTTCGTCGCTTCAGGATCATCCACGAAATCTTCTTCACCGGGCGCATTTTGTAACCCGCTGAGCGACGTGTCCACAGCGAACGACAGCCGTGGTTTTTTGGCGGCGGCGATTATCGCGTCGTCAATTTTTCTCGCGATGGATGCGTGCGTATCTTCATCCGTCACGTCGACACCAAACGCCTCTGTCCAAAACCGCGCTTGTTCCTCGACGTGGACGCTACTCTTGATCATCTTTAAATCCAAACTACGGTGCAAATACCTCGCACACCACCCTGCTTTAAGTGAAAACTCGCGCCTTTGCGCGTCGTTGAGCTCGTATTCGCTCGCCGCCATCTTCGCCGCGTGAATTTCCTCTCGCGCCTCTTGATCACGAGATAACGCCTCATTATCGCGTTCATTCGCAGAATATATCGCCGCTTCAAGCTGCGATGCTAATAGCTCTCGCTGCACCTCAAACTCGTGCTCTCGACGACGTAAATGCGCCTCCATGCGGGACAACACGCGCGCTTCGCTCACGTTTTCATCCTTGAGCGCCCGAACGCGCTCCTGAAGCTCAATCACACTTTCTGCCGACGTCTTCGCCCGACGCTCGGCTTCTCTCAGAGACTCACGCAGCCGCGCCGTTTCCTCTGCGTGCGCTCGCTCGATCTCACGTACGCGCGCATCAAAATCAATCGATTGCTGCTGCGGCGGTTTCATCGGTTGTTTAACCGACGCGTCGACGTCTTGGTCGCTCTTCCCTGAGCTCGCCCTCACCACCGACATCTGTGCGACACCTGCCTTACTACGCGACGGCACGCCCTCGCTCGCCATGGTTACTCCTTTGCTCACCTTTGATGACGTGCTAGGAGGCGCTACGGGGGTCGGTTTACGTGCGCTCGCGCCAAAGTCCAACCGCTTTGCGCTCGCCTCGCGCGGCGAATGCGCGCCATCACTCGCGTCTTCCTCGGGCTTGTCGCGCACATTCAAACTAAGCGACTTCAACGATACATCTTGCGACGTTCGAGCGTGCGAGTGCGCGACGGACCGCGCCGCTGGCGCCGGAGGCTCGTCATCAACTTTGAGCGCCAATCTGTTTGCGCGCAATCAACCACACGCACACATCACGCGTCAGTCGCGATGACACGCGCGGCGCGCCACAGCCAACGACACGAAACGAACACACAAGCACTCTCACGCGTTAATCGACCCTTACCTCGCCGCGATGGCTTTCACGCGACTCGACATCGCGCCACAGCGCGTTCTGACGTCACTTTTGCACACGGCTCGAGCGCACATGAGCGCCCAAGCCATTCGCGCCTCGTCGTCGATTCGTTCATTCGCCGCGCGCGTTCGTCGCGAACACCCCACTCGCGTGTCTCGCGCGCACGCTCGCGCGCATTCCGTCGTCGTTCGCGCGTCTCGCGAAGAGGAGCTGCTCGAGAAGCTCATGGCTATGATTGGCGGAGGCGCGGGCGGCGCCGCCGAGCCTGGCATCATCGATGCGTCCAAAGCGCTGCCGGGGCGATCAGAGTCCATGCGTGTGCCCGAAAAGCACAACGTGTTGGGCACGCCCATGAAGGGGCCGTGGCCGGAGGGCATGGAGACGATCGTGTTCGCGACGGGGTGCTTTTGGGGCACGGAGAAGATGTTTTGGCGCATCCCGGGCGTGTACAGCACCGCCGTGGGTTACATCGCCGGGCACACGCCGAATCCGACGTATGAAGAAGTGTGCTCGCAGCGCACGGGGCACACCGAGTGCGTGCAAGTGGTGTACGATCCCAAAGTTGTGTCGTTGGCGGATTTGTTGTCGATGCACTGGACGTGCCACGACCCGACGCAAGGCATGCGCCAAGGTAACGATCGTGGGACGCAGTATCGCAGTGGAATTTACTGCAACACGGATGAACAACTCGCCATTGTGAACTCGAGCAAGGAGGTGTACCAAAAGGCGCTCACGGCGCAAGGACGCGGCGAGATTACGTCTGAAATTTGCGGCCCGGGCAAGACGTTCTACTACGCCGAGGCGTACCACCAAAACTATTTGTCGCTTCAAGGCAGCCGACCGTATTGCTCGGCGCAGCCGACTGGCGTGCCCGTGCCAGCGGATTGGCTCGCGGCCAATGGCGCGAAGTTTGGCCCTGGATTTTGGGTTCAATACGGACCACGTCCGGGGTGCACTATTAACGTTCCGAACACGCCAATTTCCATTGAAGAGGCTACTTTGGCGCGTTAAATCCCGCACGGACTTTGACGACGACATTCATTTCGATTCTCATTACAACCTGCTCGCTTTTCTTTTGTTATATACACACAACATTGCTGAACTGCTGAACTGCTGAACTGCTGAACTGAACTGAACTGCTGAACTGAACGCGCACTGACGCCGCGCCTCGAGCTTCACTTTTCGGCGGACATGAACGCGCTCAAGAACTTCTTCCGCGGCGCCACCGCCGAACGCGCGCCGCTCAAGCACTCCGCCACGCACTACGTGCTTAAGAATCCCGTCGACGAACCGTTTCCGGCGCACATATCCACAGTGGTGGTCGCCACCGGGTGCTTTTGGGGCACCGAGAAGATGTTTTGGCGCCTCCCGGGCGTGTACGCCACGTCCACGGGTTACATCGCCGGACACACGCCGAATCCGACGTACGAAGAAGTGTGCACGGGTCGCACGGGGCACACCGAGTGCGTGCGCGTCGCGTACGACCCGTCCCGCGTGGCGTTTGCCGATTTGTTACAAATGCACTGGACGTGCCACGACCCGACGCAAGGCAATCGCCAAGGCAACGACGTCGGCACGCAGTATCGCAGTGGAATTTACTGCACCACCGATGCGCAGTATGAAGAAGCGACGTCGAGCAAAGATGCGTATCAACAGGCGTTAACCGACGCGGGGTGGAAACGCTCGATTACGACTGAAATCAAAAAACCAGGCGAGGCGACGTTTTATTTCGCCGAGAACAGTCATCAGCAATACATTGCGAAAACGGGAAATTCTTATTGTAGCGCTCAACCGACAGGCGTGCGATTACCGCGCGCGTGGCTCGCGTCTCGAGGGGCGAAATTTGACGACGCGTTTTGGCTCGCGCACGGCCCCAAACCAGGCTGTACAATCAACGTTCCCGACGCGCCGATTGCGATGTAGACCGCCATCGCGATTTCATGTTTCCTCGTCGTACGCCACGCATCGGTCGGCGTCATTCTTTCTCCTAGATTTGTGTACTATTGATTACATTGCGTCTCGCGTCTCAACCAAACACCAGCTTGACGAAAATCACAATCGAGTTCAACACCACGAGCGGCATCCGCAGGTACGACACCGCGTTAATCACCCCGATAACTTGCCCTCGCAGCGACGACGCGCTCACCGCGCCCTCGCGGATGGCGTACACGCTCAATCCGCGCGGATGCAAGAAGCGCGCTTCGTTGAGCACCGCCACGCCGTTCGCCGCGAGCAGCGCGCTTTGCGTGAGCGTCCACAGCGACATCGCGATGCCACCTCGCGAAACGATGCGCAAAGGCGTTCCACGACGGCGAACGCTCGACGAAGCCACGGACCGCGCGCGGCGTCGACGTCTGACGCGCGGGCGTGACGAATTCCGCCTCGAGGAATGCCAAAAAAGTGCGCCAGACGTCACTTTTCCGCACGCCGTTCGCGTTCGCAACCCCGCTTTTCGCCCGCGTTCGCGCGTACAGGATCACTAAACGCATTCACCATGTCCATCGCCGTGCCCACGGGAGCGGAAACCACCACGGCGCCAAAGGAATACAAGTCTGGGGCGATGAACGAGACGGATGGCGATGGCAACCGCGATCGCAAGGTGGCGTTCATCACCGGCGTTACGGGGCAGGATGGGAGTTATTTGGTGGAGTTGTTGCTTTCTAAGGGTGCGTGTGTGTTGTGTTCGTCGTTGCGTGCGCGTGCGCGTGCGGAGGGCGTGTGGGCGAGGCGCGCGTCGGAAGTCCGGCGATTGTGCGGAACTTTGCGAGGAGGCGCGGGGCTGCTTTCCGGATTATAATGTTCGACTCATCGGTATCGCCGACGCGCGAGCAACGCACGCATGACGAGCGTGTTGCGTTAGAGTCGCGAATTAATGTATTCTCTCGCGATTGAGCCCGAGTTTGTGCGTTTTTACGCGATATCGGGCGAGTATTGTATCGGAACGTAATCTCGCCCGCGTTCCCAGCCGGCGGATAACGTCGAGACTGACGCTCGACGCGATTGTTTCAATTTCGCCATTTATACAGGGTACATGGTGCACGGCATCAAGCGACGATCATCGTCGTACAATCACCCACGTTTGGAGCACATCATGGAGCCTGGGTACCCGAACGGCGAGAACTTTTTCTTGCACTATGGCGACTTGACTGACTTGCACGCGCTTGTGGCGATTATTCGCGACGTTCGCCCGAACGAAGTCTACAACTTAGCGGCGCAATCGCACGTGCAAGTGTCGTTCCAAATGCCCATGTACACCGCTGAGGTCGATGGTGTGGGTACGTTGAACTTGCTCGAAGCCATTCGCTTGTCTGGTCAACAAAACACTGCGCGATTTTACCAAGCGTCGACGTCTGAGTTGTACGGCAAGGTGCAAGAAATTCCGCAAAGCGAGACCACGCCCTTCTACCCGCGTTCCCCGTACGCCGTGGCGAAGATGATGGCGTACTGGGCCGTGGTGAACTACCGCGAATCGTACGACATGTATGCGTGCAACGGCATCTTGTTCAACCACGAATCTCCGCGCAGAGGGGAAACCTTTGTGACGCGAAAAATCACCCTCGCCGTGGCCAACATCAAGGCGGGTAAGCAAGAGTGCTTGTACCTCGGTAACATGGACGCCAAGCGCGATTGGGGTCACGCCCGCGACTACGTGGAGTGCATGTGGAAGATGCTCCAGCAAGATAAGCCTGAAGATTTCGTCGTCGCCACTGGTGAGACGTGGACGGTGCGACACTTTGTCGAGCGCGCGTTTGCCATCGCGGGCATGGACCTCAAGTTTGAAGGCGAAGGCGTTGATGAAGTTGGTATTGAAATCTCCACCGGTCGCACCGTGGTTCGCGTGCACGAACGTTACTTCCGCCCCGCTGAGGTTGATTTGCTCATCGGTAACCCGGCAAAGGCGTTGGAGAAGCTCAAGTGGAACCCGCGCACGACGTCGCTCGAGGAACTCATCAAGGAAATGGTCGAGGCTGACATCGCCCGCGTGGAAAACCCGTCGTTGCGTATCTAAAGCTAATAAGTAGTTAAACGTATTTGGATGAGAAATTATATTCATGGAGTTCGGATTGATTCACCAGAGAGATTCTTGTATATACAATTGGTACTATGCATGACTTTTTTTTTGTTATTTTTCGTTCGCTTCTTCTTACGTTGGCGACACGACTGCGCCTGTAAACGCCGTGAGCCAAAAGGTCACGGGTATAATCGCGACGACGTATTGCCGTAACATCATCGCCGCTAAACGCGGTGCTAAAGGCCGCGTGGCGTCACGAAGTTGCGTGAGCAATACTAAATTTTGTGCGGCGGGCATGCACGACATTGTGAGCAACACCAACGCCGCGTTCGCGTCGCTCGGGAACCACGGCGAATTCAACGCGCTTAAAAACAGCAATCCAAACAAGCACGCCGCGGGCAGGACGCCGAAGCGAACGATGCACGCCGCGGTCAAAGCGCGCATGTCTGGTAAAGGAATGTTGAACAAATACGCAATCGCGGCGCGAGACTTGGCCCAGGCGCTGCCGACGGAGCTCAAAACGCTCAACGTGGTGCACCTGAGCCTCGAGAGCGCGACTCGAGCGAGAGATTTCGCATCCTCATCGTCCGGAACACAATCCGAACCACGTGCAGCGGCTTTTGCGGCGCGTGCGATGCGCTTCTCGACGTCTTCAGGGGTGATCTTTACCAAACTCGACGCCAAGACGAGCATTTGCCCGGGTAACGCGGCGGCGCCGATGCTCGCCGCGAGCTCGAACAACGCGCGAAACACGACGGCGATGAACGACAAATACGCCGGGAAATCCACCGTGGCGTCGGCAAAGTTCCCCACGAATACCTCTTTTAATGGCGTGGCTCCAATTAATACCCCGGCGATAATCCCTAACAACGGGGGGTTTAATAACTCTTTCCCGATGCGTCCCATCGTCGCCTTGGTTGTCAAGTAGACATCCTTGACGACATCCTTCTTGCCGCCCTCTTTACTCAAGCCAGCCACCGCGACGGGGCCGGCGATGAGCAAGAACCCAACCGTCCACAACACTGGTGTCCAACCAATCAAGTATAACGCAATGTAACCCGCTGTTTCGTCCGCTCGAGCGCGACCGAGAACTTCGGTTAAAAACACCAAGGGCAACGTGAACGTGTTACCAAACGAACACGCGGCGATACCCAACCTTGACATGTCTCGTTTCTCGCGCTCAAGCTGCTGCTCTTCCTCTTCATCCATTTCATCCTTGCCCTCAAAGTGTTCGGCGGTGTATGCGAACAATTTATTGACGACAATCGTCACCAAGACGCCGATGCAAGAGCCGACGATGACTTGCGCCATGGCGCTAATGGGTAAAATCGCCAACGCTTTCGTGAGCGGTGACAAATATAATGTCGCAGCGACGCGCGTACACAAGTACGCGGGAAGCATGACGTTGAAAGCGAGCTTGGAAACCACCACTGGAGTTTCTAAAGGTAACTTTCCTTCACGCATAAGCCCTGTGATGACGACGCACAACGCGACAACCTTGAACGTCGCCGTCGCCGTGGCGCGTAAAATACGCAAATCCAACCCCACGTTCGTCGTGAGCGCCATGTATGCATTCACTGCGGTATCGAGCGGTTCGAAATATGAACACAAAATCGAAATCACCTTGGGGAAACACCACCCAGCGACGAACAACAACGCCGCGCCCGCGAACAAGCTCCGCGTCCACGCCTTGGCTCTCGAGTCGTCGTCAACGCCAAACACCCGTCTCGACACCACCTCGGCGTCTCGCTCTTCCGCACGTTCCCGAGCCTCAATCTCCTCAGTCGTCTCTTCGTCCTCACTCGCTTCGCGCTCGACTTCTGCGACGATCTCGACGTCATTCGCGACATCCTCGTCTTCAACCGCGACGTCCTCGACGCCCCCCGTCGTCGCGTCCTCCACCACGCCACCATCGCTCTCGTCCGCGCTACTCACCCCAGACGACTTGGCGCGTTCAGAAGGTACACCATCATCATCCATACCACCCACGGCGCGTCGGCGCACCGCTCGACGCGACGTCCCGAGAACCGAAACGCGCGCGTTTAAACCGACGCCGCCGACGCTCGAGCCCCACGCATCCGTCCTCACCCTCACCCCGCGCGCGCGCGATGACGCTCGACGCACACACACCACGCCCGACGACGTACTCGCCCGCGCCCGCGCACCATCCACGCGCGCGCTCGACGCACACCTCAACGACAGCACCGTCGACATCATCATACCGTCCAACCGAAATCACCGCACGCCGCGCGCTCGCACGACGCGCCCCAGCGCCCCGCGCGCGCGATCACGCCCCGAACGCGCGCGCACACACCCCAGCGATCGCACGAACCGCTCACGCACGCACCACCGCCCGCGCGCGCGGCGTCGACGAGTGTCGCGCGATGCGCGTGGCGCGCGCGGCAGCGATCGATCGCGTGGATGTTTTCGATCGATGCGCGTGTCGATGGCGCGAGAAAATCTATCGATGGAGATATCGATCAAGGGTATCTGTGCGATCGATCGATCGGTGGTGCGATCTTATCCAGATATTCTCGCACCCGTCGCGCGCGATTCGTGCGGCACTGTGACGCGCGACGACGGCGGTGGGCGCGCGAGAGGCACGCGAAACGAACGATGATGATGCTGACGATGCGTGCGTGCGCGACGGCGCGGTGCGCGATGAATGCGCCGGCGGTGATGGGGAAGGGGCGCCAGGGGGTGATGGTGAAGGCGCGCATTGGTGCGACGACGACGTCGACGGAATCGGTAGAATCGACGACGACGCGAGGGGCGATGACGATGACGATGATGGATAAGGTGTCTGTGAGTGCGATGACGGCGTTGATGACGATTTCGGCGGCGGGGACGGCACAAGCGGCGGATGTGAAGGAGGTTGAGGATTTCTTAATCGCGTTTTGGAAGTTTAGAACGGCGGACGTGAGCTCGTTCTTGCTCTTGACGGTTGCGCCTATTTTGGTACCGTATTTGGTGTTTGCGTACTTTATTAAGGAGAAAACGGCGGTGCAGCTTGAAAAGTTGGAGCAAGGTGGGTGGATTGCGTTTATGGCGGAACGCGAGTTGGACGCGACGACGTTGAAGTTGCCGCAGTTGAACGCGTTTGTCAAGGCGGCGGATCTTGGTGTTTTGGATGACGCCATGGTTAAGGAGTTTGTGCGACAACTCAAATTAAGTGAGCAATGGAAGAAGAGTACGATTGCGATTGACGATACGCGTGCTGAAGAAGCGAAGAAGCGCGCTCGCGCCGAAGCCATTCTCGAAGCTAAGTTGGCACGTGAAAAGGAGATGAGCAACCAATAAGAGTCAAAACATCTATCCATGTGCGCTCTAGCGCACGAACATTATTTTCAATGATTCACCACCAGCTGCTTTTTTAACATGACAATACTACACGTACTACTATAATTAATACAGGCGCCCCTCTTCCCGCGCCCCTCTTCCCGCGCTCGCTATAAATCTCCGTTGCGCTTGGCCGCTTCAATTTCCTTCCGGAGCTTCTCCACGGTCCATT
>Ga0181561_10000543_pt1 | contig 32055 bp, 18 predicted proteins | sample 011ome_19_FD_133760 | JGI IMG/M metagenome (GOLD analysis project Ga0181561, IMG submission 133760) | Coastal salt marsh microbial communities from the Groves Creek Marsh, Skidaway Island, Georgia - 011510BT metaG (megahit assembly) | ecosystem: Environmental > Aquatic > Marine > Intertidal... | reverse complement strand
TCGAAAGCGATGGTGCGAGATACGTCGGTGAGGTTGGAGAAAGCGTTCGTGGATTTAGAGGAGTTGGTGGAGAGCGCGAGCAAAGAAGAAGGGGAGAACATCGCGGAGAAGGAGGAGTTCGTGAACGCGAAGGCGATGGTGGAGGAAGTCAAACCGAGTTTGACTTGACTTTTGGGACTCTTCTCTCTTCTGTTTAGCTCGATATCGTGTGTACTATATGCTACTATTGCAAAATCAAATACATTTACGTCTAGGAATTCTACGTATATCTCGTTCTCTTCTCTCTCTCTCTCTCTCTACACTACGTTGCTACACATGATATCTATATCTATCTATATACACATACATATCATCTCACGAAGGTTTGGTGGAATATGTCGTCCTCGTACTCGTCGTCTTCTTTGTAGTTGGACTTGGAAACGACCACAGGGAGAGGTAAACCGTCGTCGAGGTCGCCGGTTTTCCCCGTGAGCGCTTCTTTTTTCATCTTTTGCAACTTGTAGTTGTTGTAACCGATGATGCCCATGAGACATAAGAACAAACCGCAGACGTTGTACGCGTCCAAGACGTCGCCGTAAATCACGACCGAGGCGCCGATGGTGATTAAATCTTTCGCCGTGCCTATGATCATGACCGTAATCGCCGAAGTGGTTTTTAACAGCTCAAACTCGGACAACGTCATGCCAAACGCCATGCACGCGCCGAATAAAACCGTCGCGAACGCCATTATCCACTCATTACTCGTTTTAAAACTCCATTGTTTCGAATCCCATTTCTCGGCTTCCCACCACTGCTCGTGCACGCAACTAAACGAAAACGTCACCACCGTCATCACCGGCATCGCGTGGTACAACAAAATAACCGGATGGTGTAAACCGTACTTATTCGAGCTCGAGGAATGCATGACTTTCTGTGCTATGACCCATCTAACCGCACTCACCGCTGCCGCGCTCAAACAAATAAAGAACCCAATCGCGTTAAACTGCGTCTCGCCGATCACCGCCGCCGCTTCCCCCAACATCACCGTCACGACGATACCGGTCAGCGTCCACGAAAACTTTTCCATCCCGGTTACGAAACTGACAAACAACGTGAATATCAAACTCGTCGTCTTCGTCAACGTATAAAACGACACCGTAATGTACACTAAACTAATATTACTTAACCCAATATCTAACCCCATAAAAAACCCAACCGGCAAAATCGTTCTCGACCACGAATCCGTCGGTATTATCGGCCTTCCTCGCGTGACGAACCGTTTATCTTCATCGTTGAACAACTGCGGCCACTGCAAAGCCGCGGTCGCCAGCAACCATTGCATGAAGAATTGACACGACGTGTACAAAAGAGGCGCCGGAAAACCTTTCTTGCTAAAAACTGCTTTATTATACAACGCCAACGACGCGCTCAACGCGAACCACAGAGTCGCTAAAACGAAGCATTTCATGTACAGCCACTTGGTATCTCGCTCGATGATCTTTTGCGCGTACGCGGTGGAAACGTTCTTCTCGCCGTTCTCGTCGTCGTTGTCACCATCATCATCAACACGACCACCTTTACCCGTCAAAATCGATCTCGCGCCGCCGTTCCCATCGTCCATCATATCGTCGTCGTCTTCTTTACCCACATCCACGCGTCCGCTGTTTATCTTGTTTTTAAACGCCCGGAATTTTCTCTGTATCGCCAACGCCGCTGAATCGAGCCTCTTTCCACCACCAACACTCATCAGATCTCCTCCTCCTCCTCCGCGAGAAGAAGACGACGACGACGACGGTGGTTTCATCTGCGAGTTTTCCTCCTCTTCCATCTCGTTCTTGCTGTTGCTCTCGTCGAGCAGTGTGGGAGACGATGATTGGAAAAAGAAGGACGAAGTGATTTTCTGGGACTTTTCCCCTGAAACCCTAAACTCTTCGCATCTCCCAATTTCTCCTCCCGCGCTCGCTCTGTTCGCGTCGTCGATGCTCCCGTTGTTGTTACCGCTGCTGCTGCCGCTACTCCTCCTCGCGGAAAGCAACAGCGAGGTCGTCTCGTCGGCCGGAGGATAGTTTTGATGAGGATTATTATTCGAAGTGGTGTCGTTGCTGCTGCTGCTGCTCAGCGGCGCGGTGTGCGCGCACATCGTCGGTTCTCTCATGTTCATTCACACACCTCTCTCTGCGCGTGTTGTTTAGTTTTCTCTCAAAGTCGCTTTGACCTTTTCGTTTTTTGCGACGAGAAGAGCGGACGACGACGACGACGACATCTTCTTCTTCTTCTTCTTCTTGAAGAGCGACAGACGGGGCGGATGCGATGGATGCGATGGAATCTCTCTCTCTCTCTCTCTCTCTTTCTGATGTAATGAGGGGCCGCGCAAGCAGACATTCTTTACGAGAAAAAATCTGAACAGTAGCAAAAAATACGCACCAAAATAAGAAAGAGAAGAAGAAAAAGAAGAGACAGAGAGAGAGAAAAGCGCGATTTTAAAAAACCGCTCTCTCTCTCTCTCCTTCTGAAACGTTCTTCGGTGGGCGCGCCGGCCGCCTCCGCGATGGGAGGAGGGTTTACGCCGCGCCGGGCCTTCTTCGTGAGGTGTTGTTTTGTGTTCCTTTTTAATCATGTGTGCACCTTTTTTTTTTCTTTTTTCTTTTTCCCTAACTTTTCTCTCTTTTTTTGCTCGTTTTTTTATTTCGCTTCAAAAAGAAATGAGCGAACGACCCTCGCAGCAGCAGAGAGGCAAACCAGCCGGCCTCTCTCTCTCCGTTCCGAAAGAAGACTCCGGGGAGTACCGATGGTAAGCGCGGGTTAGCGTTTTGGGTTCTCTCGGCTTTCTTTTTTTCTTTCTCTTAATTCTTCTTTTTCTCTTTTTCTCTCTATCTCTCTTCGCTCTGGTTCTCGCTGTCTGGCGCATTTGTTGAGAGATATTTCTTTCTTTTCTAAACGCTCTCGATGCGCGGTGCTGACATTCACGTTCTCTCTCTCTCCCTCTCTGTGTGTGTGTGTGTCTCCAACGACGACGACGACGATTAATAACAGGACGGGATCGGGGACGTTCACCGAGGGCGATTTTTCCATCGGGAAACTCGGCATGCAAATATCCACCTCGGATTTGTCCAAGCTCGACGAAGAGACGCAGTCGCAACTCTCGAGGAAGACGCAGGAGAGCAACGAGAAAGGCGCTCACAACAACGGCGGATCGGAATCGAGGTCGATCTCTGTGTCCGTATCCGCGACACAAAGCGCGAGTCAGAGTCGGACGCAGTCTGTGGTGGATATGGTCGGGTTAGTGACGAGGAAGATGGAAGAGACGGCGATGGTTCGCGCGACGACGAGAGGACAACAACAACAACAACAACAACAGAATAACGCGAGCGCTGACACGAACGAGTACAAGGATAACAGTAGCTACACTAGTAAAATAGACATGTCGTTCTCGTCGAGCACGACAGACGGAGGAAAAAATACGAGCCGAAGCAATACCGCGATGACAAATAATAATTCGATCGAAACAGACACGGTTGGAGGAAGCAGTCGAGGAGGAACGGATGCGAAAAATTCACCGCTCGATCAAAGTTTGAACACGTCGTGTTCGAACAGTTCACTGGTAAACGAAGATAACGGAACGCCTAGGTTTGGGTCGTTCTTATCTACTTTAGACGATTTTGATTTCACGAACGCGAAAATGTTAGGTTCTGGAGCCTCCGGCGTCGTGCAAACGGCGTTGCACAAACCTACGCAGAAGAAGGTGGCGGTAAAATCGTTTCGAGTGAATTTAGACGACGATAGACGAAAAGCGATGATCACCGAGTTACGAACGTTACACGAATCGAAATGCCCGTACGTTGTGAATTGTTACGGCGCTTTTTTCGCGGACGGTGCGACTATTCGCGTAGTTTTAGAACTCATGGATGGAGGATCGCTAGACGCGGTGTGTAAGAAGAATAAAAATTTACCGTGGAATGAGGAAAATATAGCCGCGGTAGCTAGTCAAGCGAGCATAGGTTTACATTATCTGCACGAAGTTTTACGAGTCGTGCATCGCGACGTGAAACCTTCGAACATTTTGTGCTGCTTACAAACAGGCATGGTGAAATTATCAGATTTTGGTGTGAGCGGACGCTTGGGCGAATCCGGCGCCGAGTGCACGAGTTGGGTAGGCACGGCAACGTACATGTCGCCCGAAAGAATTCGAGGAGACGGGTACGATTACAAAACCGATTGTTGGAGTTTGGCGTTGACGCTGCTTGAATTTGCATTTGGTAAGTTTCCGTACGCCGTGGTCGCGTCGAACGAAAAGAAGCAACAACAACAACAACAAAACAACGAAGGCGGTTTGCAAAAGCAAACGTCCGGAGGGAGTTACGGTGGTTTCTGGGACATAATGGATTTAATCGTCCACGGGCCTTCTCCTGAGAGTGAATTGTGCGAAGAAACGCACGGCAAGTTCACGGAAACGTTTCGTGAGTTCGTGAGGAAAGGACTACAAAAAGATGCGGACGAGCGATACACGGCGAGCGAAATGGTGGAACACGATTTCGTGAAAACGAGAAATCCAGAGACCGACGCGAAAGCGTTTCAGGCGTTTCTGAAATCTGTATTTGAAAACAATTGATGCGGAAAGAACTGATACGATACGATACGATACGATACGATACTACTGCTATACAATAGATTAATATATGTCATATTTAATATTAAATGATATGGTGCACGCTAAAATAAATATTGCCCCTTCTAACCACCTTTTTTGAGAAACTTTGACTTGACGAGATTTTGAATGCACTCGCGCTCCACGGAGAGCTTGTGGGTCGTTGGCAACTTATTTCTCGGATTAATTGCCAGCAACGATCGCTGCGATATCGTTGCATTGTTAGTCTCGCTATTCTCGTCGTAGTCTCCCTCGCGTTTGCTATTACTAAATATGGCGAGAAGACGCCGTTTCTTACCATCAATATCTCTAACTGACTCCGGTCTCGGCGCATCTAACCAACGGTTTTTTGCCGTACCTTGCCCGTGCTTTCTCTTATCCGCGGGTCCACGGTTCTTCACCTTATCAAAATACCATCCAGCCCCACCGCTAAAACCAAACGCGCTCACCTCTTTGCAACTTGCCAACAGAATGAGGAGCGCTCGGAATCCTTGCGTAGGGAGATGATCCCTCTTCGTGAACCAATCTGTCCTTGATTTCCTCGCAAAGTTTGGATTAATCGCGTGCACCTTCGTTCTCGACATCTTCTCTAATTCCGAGTGACTACTACGATCTCTTCCCGCAGCCCACTTACCTAAGCAGACTTCCTCCGGCTTTTCGCGCCAACCAAAGTAACCGCCGTGCTGCACTCGAAACGTCGTCTTGGAACCGACGTCCTTCTCGTATCCTTTCGTCGGCGCGCCGTTCATACGCATAACCACCTCGTTCGAATCTATCTTCATTCCTAATTTCTTCCCTTTCAACGCTTTACTCGACGATACAATCGCACAACTTTTGTACGGCTTCTCGTTTCTTTCGTCGAAAGGTCCCTCCTTCGGCAGGCGTTTCTTCACACCGCTCGCTTTACTAATCGAGTTCAAGTTTCGATCGGATTTATATTTCTCCACGGCTTTCTGAGAAACCGTCCAATAATAGTTGCCAAAACTAAAGCTGTCCCCGACGCATTCCGGCATCGATGGCTTCACCGTCTTACACGGCAATTTATCTAAATACGCCCTCGCACAAAGTTGATTTCTACCACCATTCGCCTTTGGAATTTTAATTCGATATTCCGTCGGGCTCACGATGGCTTCGTCCACGTCAAACCCATTCGCTATTGAAAATTTGTTTCCTAACGAGTAATCGCGCTCCTCGGCGACATCTGGTGATTCCTCTTCCTCTTCCTCTTCCTCGTCGTCGAAAACGTTGAAGCTGAAAAAGTCCATCGCGTCCGACACCGTCTCGCTCAAGTTTTGATTGGAAATTTTAGAGAGCGACTTCCTCAGGTCTTCCTTGGATGAGGACATGGCGGAGAGGAGTAGAGTCATCACAAGGAAGGAGAACGACGTGACGAAGAACAGCGCGCATTTTCTCCTGGCACCGCCTCCAGCCATTGTTTTTTCTCGCTCTCCAACTCTCTTTCGGGAGAGGAATTAATCAGAGAAAAAGTGAAGATATGTTCGCGTGAGAGAAAAAGAAACGACGAAAGAGAGAGATGAAAAACGTTTCGGGCGCGGCACGCGTTTACTCTCTTTGTGAGCGGATATTCTACGCGCGCGCGCATTCTTTTTTTGAGTGATGCTAAGCGTCGCTGCATTACAATGATTTACTAAGCGTGTACTATAATCTCGACGTGTACGAATTGACGCCTTCGATGACTTCCTCGACGAAGGCGCTTGGGTTCGCGCTGATAGCCGATAACCATTTACTGCCAATTTTCAATCGCTGCCCGTTAGTTGGCATGCGGTAAAGGTACGCTAATCGTCGCAAAGCGAACGCGGCAGAACCGTCTAAGGTGGTTTCCTCGCCGACTGGGAATTGTACGGCGGCTTCTTTGTCGCCCAAAGTCATCATGTCCCCTAGGTGTTGGTAGCGAAACGGAAGGAGGGATTTTTTGTTAATGGCAGACCAAACATTCCAGGCGCAATAATCCGCCGCTTGGAAAGCGACTTGCGCCGTAGCGGGCTTTTCTGTTTCGTTGTTTCTATCATCCTTCTTCTCATATTCGCGTTGTATGCTGTTATCGCCTAAAGCGAAAACGCGGTCGTATCCGGCAACTTTTAAGGTGGAATCCGTGACTATTTTACCCGTTCGCGCGTCTTGCTCAAACGGCCAATCGTCCTCGCTGGTTGGAAGTTTCGCAGATAAGCCAACCGTCCAACAACATATGTCGATATTTTCGAGCGTTTCGGAAGACGAATCGCTTTTTGTCAAAGAAATGTTCACTTTACCACTATCACCGCTACTGTTACTACTACTACTACTACTACCACTACTGCTTTCAATCGCGTCCACCATGCCGTCGATAATTTCTACGTTCGAGGCTTTTCCCAACGCCTTCCTCGCTGCGTTCTTTCCGCCCGTAGTCGCGCTTCTGAGCAATTCGCCATCTTTCGCGACCAACTTTATTTTCACGTCTTTCAATCCGTCTTCCTTTTCAAACCATCGCGCTAAACACAACGCCAACTCTACCCCCGCGTAGCCGGCGCCGACCACGGCTACCGTTCTTTCGCCTCCATTTGCCTTTGCATCTTCTCGCATTCGATCAATCTTCTCGCGCATGTTTTTCACGTCTTCAAGCCCGTTGAATGGCATGGCGAATTCCTTCGCGCCTTTGACGAAATTCTTCTCGGACTCGAAATCCACCTTCGCGCCCAGCGATACGACCAGGTAATCGTACTTCACGCGTTCCTCTTCCTTCGTCATCGGATCCCTCACGACGACTTCACCACCGGTCCCGCTCACTTTGCTCCCACTCTTCGTTTTTAAAACTACGTCCGGTTCTACCTTCATCGCTTCTTTCCTCGAAAATCGCACCGTCGTATTCTCCAACAGTTCCTCGTACGAAGGCGCCACGTCCGTCTCCTCCATGTCAGAACTCAACAACTCGTACATCAACGGTTTAAAGAGAAACGCATCGTTCGCGTCGATGAGAGTAATCGTCGGTTTCGGCTCGTTCTTATTCGTCCACGACAGCGAATCGAGCTTTAACGCGCAGTACAAGCCGCCAAAACCGCCGCCGAGGACGACGACTTTCTTCGGGGAAATCCTTCTGCCCACGGGTGACGTTTCGTCATCATCTTCTCCTCCCGAAGCGGCCGAGACGACGACGTCGCTTCCTCTCTTCGACCTCGTCGCTCGACGAGGACGAAACGACGAAATGTTAGAGGCTGTCGAAACGCGTCGTCGCGCGAGTGCAGACGACATCATCGCGCGCGTATCGTGTGTTTGTGCGTGTATTTCGCGTGTTTTCATTTGTATCTTAAAAGTGACGTTCGTCCATAAATATATTCCCCAAAACAAGAGTCTCTTCTCGCGCGCCGCGCAAAAAGAGAAACGTCGATGACGAGGGCCGACGCGATGGGGCGAGCCGCCTCCTCCGCCGCCTCTTCTTCCTCCTCCGCGTACGCCTTAATCGACGACCCGCACTTTCGAGGATCGTACTCTTCTTCTTCTTCTTCTTCTTCTTCTTCGGAAGGATTTTCCGATAACACCAAAGGTTTACTTCTCGCCATCGGTTCGTCGCTGTGCATCGGCGCGTCGTTCATCATCAAGAAAAAGGGGTTAAAACTGTCCGGGTCTCGAGCGAACGCGCGAAGAGCCGGCGACGGCGGGTTCGGGTATCTGAACGAGCCTCTGTGGTGGGTTGGCATGCTCTCGATGATTCTCGGAGAAGTTGCGAATTTCGCGGCGTACGCGTTCGCGCCAGCCATCGTGGTCACGCCGTTAGGCGCGCTGTCGATCATTATCAGCGCGGTGTTGAGTCATTACGTTTTGAACGAGAAGTTGAACTCGTTTGGGTGGTTGGGGTGCGCGCTGTGCATCGTCGGGTCTGCGAATATCGTGTTGCACGCGCCGGAGGAGAAGGAAATCGAATCGATCAAAGAGGTTGTGAGTTTAATGCTCCAGCCTACGTTTTTGTCGTACTCGGCGTTTGTTTTAATGTTTACGTTCGTTCTCATCACGCAAATATATCCGATTCACGGAACGACGCAGTTATTAGTACCGATAGGAATATGTTCGTTGGTCGGGAGTTTATCGGTGATGAGCGTGAAGACGTTGGGGTTGGCGTTGAAGATGACGTTCGAGGGGAATAACCAGATGCGGGAAATCGAGACATGGGTGATGATTGGGTTTGTGATTTTTTGCGTGTTGACGCAGATGAACTACTTAAACAAAGCTCTGGATACGTTTAACACGGCAATTGTGACGCCTATATATTACGTGTGTTTCACGACGTTGACGTTAACCGCGAGTTCAATCATGTTTAAAGATTATTTAGGTCAAGGATACGCGGAAGTTTTGAGTCAGATGATCGGGTTCGTCGTCATCGTTAGCGGCGTGTTCATACTCAACGTGACTAAAGATATACCGCAGGAGACGTTGAATAGAAAACGGTGGATCGTCACCAGACAAGATAGTCGAGAGTTTGAAAACGTGCAAGAGGAGTATCGCGATAGCATGAAAAAATCTAGCCATAATAATCTTTGAAAAGTTTCTCACGAGTATAATACTAGTAGTTTACAACATTACATAAATCTTCCCTCCCTCTTCTTCTTCTCTCTTTCTTTTTGTTTTAAAGCAAACCTAAAGATGCAGCTAAGGACATGTCCGCGCCACCTGGCGACGTGCTGGCGTTTGGATTGGCACCTCCGCCCGGAGGACCGGGCGACATTTCTTTGAGAGGTTTCGGATCCGTCGCCGGCTCGGGAAGCGCGTTTTCTTCTTTCGCATTCGCGTCTTTTGCCGGAGTAGTTTCCTTCGTGCCAGCGTCAGAGGATGGCGGCGTGGGTTTTTTAAATTTTTCGTTTACTCTCCATTCCAATTCGCCGCTTTTCGCGTTCACCTCGTAAAATCTTTGCTTGGCGTCCAAACTCACGTGTTCGAAACAAAACCTCGCAAACGGCAAAGCGTTCTTCTCGCACGTTTCCGACGAACACGTCGTCCTCGTTCCGTTTTGTTGTTGTTGTTGCTGCTGCTGCTCGTCGCCTTCGTGCTCTCCACCGTTCGCATTATCTTTGTTGTTCCCTGCTTTCGGTACTCCTCTCGCGTTTGCCAGCGCCGTCGCCGCCGACTTCAACCCGGCGTGGCCGTGTTTCAGCTGAAACTTCCTGTGTCTCTTCCGCATCGTCTCGATCAAATCGTAGTACGTCTGCTCGTATAAACCCATCAACTCTTCCACGTTTGCTTTCCTCTTCACGATCAACTCTCGCGTAGAAATCGTGTTCGTCTTTGTCGATTGTATTTCGTCCGTTTCTTCCTTATTCTCGTCGTCGTTCTTGTTCTTCCTGTCGGCGGTCTTCATCTCCTCCTCCTTGTTCAACTCTTCGTCCAACTCAGAATCCGTGGCGATGTTATCCTCGTTCTCCTCCTCTTCGTCGACCTCACCGACGTTCTTTTTCAACTGCACCATGCCGTAATCGTCTTCGTGCATGCGCAAAGCGTCCGCGTCGTCGACTTTGTGCGCGCGAACAGCCGCAGCGGCATTCGTCGGCATCATTGTCGCCGTCCGATCTTCCATTTCTTTCTCTCTTTCTTTTTCGCGCGGCGTAAAAGCAAAACGTTCGCACAAAAAAAACAGCGAGAAAACGGTTGAAATTCGTTCTTCCTTCCTTTATTCTGTTTTCTCTCTTCTCTCTCTCTCTCTCTCTCACTGTGTGTGTGTTCTTTACGGAAGAAGAGACGAGCGTTCGCTTTGTTTCGCGTCCGGTTGTTCGTTCCGTCTGAAATGGTTTTTTCCGGGAAAAAAAACGTTTAGGGTGTTCACATTGGTGCCCTTTGGAAGTTCGTTACAACACGTGTGTTCAGAAAATCGCTCTAATCTTTTTTCCCATTAATTGGAAAAGGTGCACCACTAACTGTACATAAAACGCACACGCACGCATCGCCTCATCGTTACGAGAAGAGACACGGCAACCTCGCATCGCGGGCGACGTGCTTCGTTGTCCGTTATCGCTCTTTAGTTGCTTCTCGAAAACGGCAGCGTAGATTTTTTTTTCCCTCTCGTGTCTTCGGTGCCACCCCCTCAAATTTGACGCGACCGAGAGAAGAGAGAGGCAAAAAAAAAAGAACATTTCGAAAGGACGCGCGCGAAAACGGCACCGAGAACGCGTCGACGTCCGCGCGGAAAGTCGGTAAAACGAGTCTTCTGATTCGTTTCGTTTCGTTCGGAGGAGGACGAGAGGTACTTTTTTCGAAGTCTCTGAGATCGTTGATTCCGCGAGAGTAAAACGCGTTCCGTCGGTCGGTTTTTCTGCTTTTTTTTCTTCCCCAAGAGACGAGACCGGACACCGGGGACCTCGTAAAGGTCGCCGGTCGACAGAGAGGAGAGAGGGTGCTTAGAATATCAGAGAATTAAAAAAAAATATATGAGCAACTACGACGCGGACTCTCCAACGACGACGACTAAAACAAATCTATCGCGAAAGTCGAGCCGAGAAGACATGCACATCGAGGAGCAACTGAACAGCGTCCGCTTAGACGGGGAGAAGTCGCCGCTGACGAGTCCGAACCATCGCGGGAAAGTGAGCGCGTTTAAAGAGGAGGAAGGGAAGGGAGTCGCGGGGGAGGAGAAAACGAGTTCTACGTCGAGAGCGCGGAATATTCCGAGTCCGAATGTGATTCCATCTTCGTCACCGCAGAACATTGATGACGGCGAAGGTGCGTACACGCAGCATCAACAGCAATACTATAATCATCATCAACAACAACAACACTACGCTCCGGCGATGACGAGCAATTACGAGTATACGCAACACGGAGGGGTCGGAGGAGACAACGGCGGAGCTAACGAAAACTTCATGTACGCGAGGCAAATGTATCAGTACGAGATGGCATTACGACAACAGATGTCATACGCGACTGGTTCTCCGGAGCAACTGATGCCAATTTTAGTCGGTTCGCCACCAGGTGGACCACCGCCGGCTATGATGGGAGGATTTGATCCGAGCGATTTCGCGAGAATGCAACAAGCGCAACAGATGAACGCTGCGTATTACGCGATAGTGCCAACGCAAGAGATGTTAGATATGTATGCTGCGCAAGGAATGCCTTTCCCCGGGAACATGATGGGCATGAATGTCGGAAGTGGTGGCAACGGTTTCCAAATGAGCAACAACAACAATAACTATCACCGGCAACAGCGGGGCTATAACAATAGCAACCGACGACAAGGGAACAGAAATAGCAACAACAACAACAACAACAACAATTCAAATGGTGGGAGTTTTCCTGACAGATCAGGTATGGATTCGAGAGGTAGTTCGAGAAGCGGGAGGAATCGGAAGAACAACAACTTTGGTCACATGAACAATCGAAGGAGCGAAACCGATCTCGGAAACTTTCCAATGTACAATAACAACGGTAACAACAGAAATATGGATGACTATGAAACGAATGCGAATAGTAGTGGCCCACCGGCATCGGAGGCACTCTTGAGATACAAAATGTTACGCATCCCCGCTTCGGGAGGAAACGTTGGTCGAGGAGGAGGAGGCAACATCTTCAACTCGAACAGCACGGGCGAAAACTTGAACCTTGATGGGGGCGAGTTTACGTTTCAAGAAGTTATTGGTCATTGCGTGGAGTTTTCGAGCGATCAGCACGGCTCGCGGTTTATTCAGTCTCACATTGATGCTGCTGTTGACGCGGACGGAAGCAAGTTCAACCAAGTCTTGGAAGAAATCTTGCCGAATTTCAAGACTTTAGCTATCGATGTGTTCGGTAACTACGTCATCCAAAAGTGCTTGGAGCGTGCCAACGAAGAACAGTTGGAGTTATTGCTCGAAAAAGCGTCGGGTGAATCGTGTTTGGAGTTGTGCTTGAACGCTTTCGGATGTCGCGTCATCCAAAAGGCATTGGATGTGAGCTCCCGGGAGCAGCGAGACAAGTTATTTTTTGAGCCACTCAAACGTGAACTCGAAAATTTGTGTTGCGACCAAAACGGAAATCACGTGGCGCAAAAGCTTGTACTCGAACTCTCCGCCACTGGTGACTTGGTGAACTTTGTAAAAATTATTGTAAAAGACGCGGAGACTGTCCGCAAACTCTCCTCGCATCCTTTCGCGTGCCGAGTCGTCCAACGCATGCTCGAACACTGCACGGAAGAGCAAAAGAGCGAATCGTTGTTGCCAGCAATAGTAGAAAAGACCACCGAACTCGCTATCAATCAATTTGGGAACTACGTTGTTCAGCACTCGTTGCAATACGGTTCAGAGAAGTACAAAAAGCAAATTTTGCGAGAGTTGGCGATGGAAATAACTTCTTTGGCCACGCACAAGTTTGCATCGAATGTGATTGAAAAATGCATGGCGTATTGCGGAAGAGAGGAAAAGAAAATTATGATCGACAAAATGCTCGGTAAACGAAGCGTATCGTCCGACTCCGTGCTCGAACAAGAAGAAGACGGGACGGAAGAGATGAAAGCCAACGAAGATTACCTCCCGAAGCTAATGTCCGATCAATACGCCAACTACGTCGTTCAAAAACTCCTCGAAATATGCGACGACGACCAGTTCGACGAATTTTTATCGCGCATCCGCGAACACTTGCCGGAAATGAAAAAGTATACCTATGGTAAACACATTGTTGCGCACGTCGAGAGAATCGTCGAGAAACGAGGCGAACCGAAATCGACCACGGCCGAGGAACGAGGAGAAGTTGAAGAAAGGACAGAGGCGTAAAAACCACGATCGCGCACACGTTTCTCCTTCACATCGATACTGTAGTCATTACTGTTATCATCACTGTTGTATTATTATTATCTATTCAGTTTTGTGTATTAACTCAATAACGCGTCCGTCGCGCCGCGTATTTTTTTTGTTTCCCCGAGTAGTAATCCGACTCCGGTTCCTTTCAAACTCTCCATAAAAAAGAACGAGAGAGAGTGAGAGAAACAAACGCTTGAGAGAGAGAGCGAGTGAGAAAGAGACGCGCAGACGCGAGAAAACGAGCCGTCGTTTCATTCATCGCAGCAACGAAACGGGGAAGACGTGGCGATGACGACGACGACGCTCTCTCTCGCTTCCTCGTCCTCGTCGTTTGTTAACAACGGACGACGACGACGACAACGACTTCGAAAACGAACACCAACGAATACCAACCGCATCTCCGCGACACCTCGCGCGTTCTTGCAAAACTTTTTGAAATCGTCGAAGAATAAGAAAGAGGAGAGCGTCAAAATAGAGGCGTTCGAAGGCGACGTGCGTGAGATTCTCGAACGAGCGAGAGCGGCGGTATTTCCAGCGACGAAGACGAGTGTTGGGAGCGATGCGAAAGTTGGAAAGGACGAAGCGTCGAAGACGTCAAAGTCGTCGTCGTCGTCCTCCTCTTCCTCTACCGATGGGTCGCATGAAGGCGAATTATGGGGAGACGGCGAACATCTAGGCATGGACGTGAGATGGAAGTTGGCGTATTCGGACGAAAATTTCATCGACGAGTGCGTGAATCCGCACTTGGCGTACGTCTCCGGCTTCGACGCCGGGAAGAACGAAGTTTGGGAAACGGATTTTAGCGGGTACACTCAGACGTTGGATTTGGATGATCGGGAGGCAGCGCTGCTGGCGACGTGGATCAGAACCGGGTTCTGGGTGACGCGAGATTGTTTGGAGACGAAAAGGTTGGTTGAGGTGACGTACGTAAAAGATACGAACGAGAACGAACGAGTGGTGGCGGTGAAATTGAAAGACGACGGGTTGATCATCGCGAACGTGTTTCTTTGTAAAGAAACGTATTTACCGAAGAAAGTGGAGATAAAGTGTTGCGGGAGCGTAGAGACGTGGAAGTATAGTCGATGGAAGGCGTACGGGAATGGTAGTTTTATGTTTGCGGAGACGTGCGAGATCATTGGGTCGAGCGGAAGTACGCAAAGGTTTGAGGCGCGTGGGTACAGGGCGAAGAATTCGTCCAAGACGTTCAGCAGTCCCGAGAAGAGATTTGATAGCGAGCTAATTTCGATTGACATTAATGACGATGATGATAGCAAAAATAATGATGATAATAGTAGAGTGAATGGGAGTGGTGGAGATAGTGCCATGAGCAGCAGTAGTAATAATTATGAGGTCGAGGTTGTCAAATGTTCCTCGGATCACGTGTTAGTTCGACCGTACATCAACGGTCGAGATGTCGGTCCGTTCATTTTAGATACCGGGGCGAGTGGTCTCGTGTTAGACCAGCGCGTCGCGGACGATTTAAATTTAGACACATTTGGCGAAGTTCACGTTTCTGGCGTCTCAACAAAAGTCAAATGCGCATTTCGCCGCGCAAAAGTGTTGACGATTGGTAAATTGAAGATTGAAAAGCCAGTGTTTATGCAAATGGACGCGAGTGGAATCGTTTCCGGGTGTAACGAGCGCGTTGCGGGTATAATCGGTTTTGACGCGTTTAAATCATCCATAGTCGACGTCTCATCTGGAAAAGATAAAACCGTTCATATTTACCCGAGAGGCTATTTCGACGCGGACGAGTGGCCATGGCAAAACGTTTCCATCGTCTCCAACGTCCCACATTTAAAAGCTCGTTTTTCCGGGAAAGGTAACCATCAAACCAAATTGAGAGTTTTTATGGTTGACTCTGGCGCCGGCGGTGCAGATGTGATCTTTCACGGCCGCGCGGTTGAATCCTTGGATTTAGAAAACGCATTATTATCCAAGAATGAAGTTCGCCGCACGTCGACAGTTCGTGGTGTGAGTGGAAGCGGCGGCGGCGGTGGCGGTGCGGAGAAGTGCGTAAAAGCAACCTTGGATTGGATCGAGTTCGAGAATAAGGGTATGCGCGTCGAAGAGTTGAAGACATTATTAGCGAACGGCAGCGGCTTTGATTTGAGCGAGTTTGGCGTCGGTATGGTGTGTGCGAACGTTTTAAATTCAAGACGTGTAGTGTACGACATGCCAAATCGACGCATGTGTTTGTTCGAGGAAGAGAAGACAAACGAGCAGTAGAGTGTTTTAGTTCATTAGTAGTAGCAAAGTAGTATTTTTATTATTAGTATTAGCATCACCACGATACAATCGAAACGCCATTAAATATCACGATTCTCTCTTTCTAAAGCGTTATCAGTATTATTATTATTATTATTATACTTCCGGAACTTGTGGTAAATTCATGATTTGATCCACCGCGTCTTTCGGATCCACGTCTCCTTCCAAGATTCTCGCCACCGCAGTCAACACGGGCAACGACACGCGATGTTTTCGGGCCAACTGCACGACCGCCCCAGCCGTAGCCACACCTTCCGCAACTTGATTCATCGATCCTAAAATGTCTTCTAACGTTTCTCCACTCCCTAACCTTGACCCAACCGTTCTATTTCTGGACAAGTTCACGAAACACGTCAACATGATGTCGCCGGTACCACTCAAACCGGCCAAAGTCTCGCTCTTCGCCCCCAACTTACCGGAGAGCCACCGAATCTCGGCGCACCCTTGCGCTACCAAAGCTGCCATCGCGTTGTTTCCCAACTCCAAACCTTCTACAATACCCGCCGCAATTGCCAAGACGTTCTTCAACGCGCCCGACATTTCCACACCAACGACGTCCGTGCTAGTGTTCACTCGCAAACACGAACTGCCGTAGAGCGATTGCACTCGCCTCGCCAAAGCCTCGTCCTCCGACGCTGCCACGATTCCGGTCGGTAACCCTTGCATCAACTCCACCGCAAACGTCGGTCCACTCAAAACACACAAAGGTTGATCCCTTTCCAATGCCTCTGGAATAACCTCCGACATCATCAAAGAGGATCCGACTTCTAACCCTTTCGACAGACACAACAGCGGCGTTTTTGGATCGATGATATCCTTTACCGAACTCAAAAACTTTCGCGAATGTTGCGTCGGCACCGCGTGAATGATAAAATCGGAATTCTCTAGCGCTTCCTTCGCATTCGTCGTCGCCCGAATATTCTTCGGCAACTCGTACTTGGGCAAATATTTCATGTTGCGATTCGTTGCGTTTATCGTCTCCGCCTCTTGTTCGTTCCTCAATAATAACACCACGTCTAAATCGTTCTTGTTCCTCGCCAACAACGTCCCCATGGCAGTCCCGAACGACCCACCACCCATGATGGTCACTTTCTTCGTGTTTGCCAGAACGTCCTCGTCGTTCAGCTTCGCGCTCTCCACGAACGATTTCCAACGCATGATTTTCTCCCACGAATCGCGCACATCTTTCCGGTCTTTCTCGGTGATTCCCGAGAGAAACTGCTCGTACGCCCCGGCTCGCGTCGTCGCGACATCGCCTCTCCTCCTCGTCGCGCGGTGGTCAAACGCATTTCGTTTCCTTCTTCCGTCCTCTTCTGATGTCATCGTTTTCATTGTCACCATCATCATCGCGTCGTTATCCACTGTCGTCGCTCTCGTTTCCCGGAGCGCGCACCTCTCTCTCCTCCTCCTCGAACCTTGTTGTTGTCGTCGTCGCGCAAAAGTTTGCCCTCTCCCAGCGGTCGTTCCGCATCTTTCTCTTCCGAATTCCGACAGAGAAGAGGTGCTCGCGAGCGCCGCCGACGACGCGCTTCCCGTCGTCGCTCTCATTTTGCTTCTTTTATTTACTTTTATACTTCTTTTGTGTGTGAAGACGTTTGAGTGACACTTTTTTTCTATTTTTGACGCGAAGAACCGCCCAAAGCATCTCTCTCAGAACGAAGAGACGACTTTGAGAGCGAAGGAGAGTCACACGTTTTTTCATCAAAAAAAACAAATGTTTTTAGAACAAAAGGCGACGCAAAAAAGGCACATGTGTGCTCAAAGTATATAGCTTTTATAGCATATAGCTTTTACCTACCCCGCACGACACGCAACAAAAAAAAGGGCCGATGCCGGTAATCGAAACCGGGGCCTCACCCACCCTAAGGGTGAATCATACCACTAGACCACATCAGCTTCTCTCTCATCCGGTGAAAAGAGAGAAGGAAGAGAAAGATTTCTCTTTCTTCTTTTGAAAAACATAATAATGAACGTTAGGGTTTAGTAGAAAGTATAGATAAATAAATATTTTAGGGTTTTACATTTAAAAGGAAACGAAACCGTTGTATCTCTCTCCTCTTCTCGGCCACTCATCCATCACAACTCGAGCGCGCACGTTTGAGAGAGCTTTTTTAACTAAACTCCCAAGGATCGCACGCGATACACACATGCGGCTGCTCTCGGGGCAAGCGGCGATCGCGACGACGAGATTGAGGAGGAGCGGTTTTAGCGAGAGAACTTCTTCGAGAGTCATCGTCGCCACCCCGGTCCGGTGCGGAGGCAAAGGCGCGAGGGAACGGAGAAACGAGAGCAGAAAATCAAAGCGAGAGAAATTCGAAACGTCGTCTTTGAAAGAGAGAGAAGGCGAGACGCTGACGAAGGCGATGGATGAAGTTTTGAAGGAAGAAGAAGAAGAAGGACGCGAAATGAAGGAGTACTCTCGCGATGGATTAGATCTCGTCGCCATCGATGGGATGTTGGAACCGCACAGAGGGCACTTGCAGTACCGGTGGGAGAAGTTTCAGCAAGTGAAAAACGCCATCGAAAGCGCGAGCGGGTCGTTATCGCAGTTCGCGGACGGGTACAAGGAGTATGGGTTTTCGAAGAGAGAAGACGGGACGATCGTGTATAAAGAGTGGATGCCGGCGTGCAATCACGCGGCTTTAGTTGGCGATTTTAACGGTTGGAACGGCGAAGCGACGCCGATGCAACGAGACTCGTTCGGGAACTGGACGTGCGAGTTACCGGCGGGGACGATTCCGCACGATTCTCGAGTGAAAGTTCGATTGTTCAAGGACGGCGGACACGTGGATAGAATTCCAGCGTACATCAGGTACGCGAGAGTCCCACCGAACGAGATGGGTGCGAAGTACGACGGGATTTATTGGGATCCGCCAAAGGAGGAGCAACACGAGTGGAAGTTTAAGAAAGGTCCGAAGAAACCATCCGCGCCAAGGATTTACGAGGCACACGTTGGCATGTCTTCTAACGACCCGAAAGTATCCACGTACAGAGAGTTCGCGGATACTGTTTTACCGCGAATCAAAGGCGGTGGCTACAATAGCGTCCAATTAATGGCGGTCATGGAACACGCCTACTACGGTTCGTTCGGGTACCACGTGACGAACTTTTTCGGCGTCTCGTCGAGGTCGGGTACTCCGGAAGATTTCAAATACTTAGTCGACAAAGCGCACGAGTTAGGTTTACGGGTCATCATCGACATCATTCACTCTCACGCGAGTAAAAATACCGATGATGGTTTAGCCGGTTTCGACGTCGGGCAAAAAGCGGAAGACTCGTATTTTGATATCGGCGAGAAAGGGTACCATTATTTATGGGATTCTCGCTTGTTTAAATACGACAACTGGGAAACGCAGCGTTTGTTGTTATCCAATGCGAAATATTGGATCGAAGAGTATGGCGTGGATGGATACAGATTCGATGGCGTGACGAGCATGTTATATCACCACCACGGCTTGAACATGGAGTTCACCGGAAACTACGAGGAATATTTAGGCATGAATACGAACGTCGATGCGGTCGTGTATCTCATGTTAGTCAACGATTTGTTACATTCCAGCTACCCGGAAGTTGAAGTCTTTGCCGAGGACGTTTCTGGTATGCCCACTTTGTGCAGAGACGTTCGCGAAAATGGCGTCGGTTTCGACGCTCGATTGGCGATGTCCATCCCGGACTTTTGGGTGAAATATTTCAAAACGCGAAAAGACGAAGATTGGGGCATGCACGAAATCATTTCCACTCTTTGCAACCGAAGATACTCGGAAAAGGCGATCGCGTACGTCGAATCGCACGATCAGTCCATCGTTGGCGATAAAACTACCGCGTTCTGGCTCATGGACGCCGAAATGTACGGCCACATGTCCGCGACGCAACCCATCACCCCAATCATCGAAAGAGGCATCGCGTTGCATAAAATGCTCCGTCTCATCACTATCGGTTTAGGTGGCGAAGGATACCTCGCGTTCATGGGCAACGAGTTTGGCCATCCGGAATGGGTGGATTTCCCTCGCGAAGGCAATAACTGGTCCCACGACCACTGCCGACGCAGATGGGACCTCGCCGACGCCGAGCATTTACGATACAAAGACATGAAGAACTTTGATCGCGAAATGCTCAACATCGAAGATGGATTCAAGTTCCTCTCCAATCCTCACCAGCATGTCTCCACTGCGGACGATAACCGCAAAATTATCGTCTTTGAACGAGGCGACTTGCTCTTCGTCTTCAACTTCAACCCGACGCAAGATTTCGAAGGTTTAGAAATCGGCGTCCCGAGACCGGGCAAATACGTCTGCGTCTTGGATACGGACGAAGGCCGATTCGGAGGTCACAACAGAGTCGATAAAGGCACGGAACACTTCACCTCACCGACGAAGATTGAAAGTTGGGTCGGACCGTACCCGCAAGAGCCGAGAGAGTGCTCGATGAAAGTGTTGAGTTGCTCGAGAACCGCGCAGGTGTACAGGCGAGTCGACGAGAGCGAAGAGTTCACCAGCGACAACAGCGCAGCCGCTGCCGCTGCGAGATAAATGCATTCTTTTCTAAAAAACACCACTGCAGCGTATACCACACGTGAAGCGAACGCTACTTTTATGTCATCGAGATGGTCCGCGCGCGCGGGGACGTATTTTTTGGTTCGATTTCACACCTGAAAACTCTCGCTTTTGTCGTTCTGATAAGATAACAATTTCCTCATTCCACACGCTAACATACACATACAAAATAAATACGCACATAAAAACATATATTTATTAACAACACCGAGGAAGAGCGCGCAAATGACTCCCTCTTCTCTTGCGCGCGTCCTCCTTCTTCTTCTCTCGTGCGCCGTGGTGCTTCTCGATGGCGTCGTCCTTCTCAAAGCAACGGCGGAACAACCATCGTCCTCGTCGTTCCATCCTCTGCCAACGATTCCGAGCGTCCAGTCGTTGCGCTCGGGAGCGCACGACGACGTCGTCAAGAGCGCGTTTTTCGGTAAATCCGCTCCCGGCGTGCTCTTCGTGAAAGGCTTGAATGGTTTTGAAAAGACGAGGGAGGAAAGTTTGCGACGATTGAGCGAGTGCGCGACGACGAAGAAGAAAGAAAGAGTGGAAGAGGCGAAAGAGGACGTTTTTTTGCGCAATTCGAAAGCGTATTCGAAAGAACATCCGGGGGTTTCGCGAAGCACGCTGGCGGAGTTTGCAAATAAGCGGTTATCGATGGATGTAAACGCAGAGTGCGCGGAGGGCGACGACGACGCGTTCGATTTGCGAAGAGAGTTGGAGAAGTTGCGGGACTTCGCGGACCTCGTGAGTCAAGCGACGTTACCGAGACTGGATGCGATACTCAACGCGAATGAAGGAGAAGATGCCAACAGAAGACCAACGAGGATGGAGAAGAACTTCTTTAGCGACGCGTTGCGCTCGGAGGCTTCGTTGGATCATTTTCACGTGTACGCGAGTAGCGATTCATCGTCGTCGTCGTCGTCGTCGTCGTCGTCTGATCCTTCCGAAAAGAGAGCGAAAGAAAATGAGCCCGAGAAGAAGCGCGGGAAACACGAACACACGGACGTTGGCGTTGCCATTGTTATGACTCCGGCGTGGGTGGACGGGAAGGATGACCAGGCCGGATCGAGAGGTTTGCTCGTCGACGGCGTTTCCTACGACATTCCAAACGATGGCATGCTCGTTTTGTTAGGCGAAGCCGCGCGCGCTTGGCACCCGAAACGACACGGTAGCACTAGGAATAGCTTGTTAGACGAAATTAAAATTCCAACCCACGCGGTTGCGTTGGAAAAGGGCGAAACGAGAGCGTGGTTTGGTCGAATGGTTCTTCCGAACTTGAGCGACGAACATCCGGACACGAACGTGAATCTGAACTTTGGCGAATGGCTGAACGGTGCGAGAGCGCTCGTTAATCGATTGAACGAAAATGAAACGAGCGGCTCCTCCTCTGCTGCGATAGATTACGTATCCGCGGCGTGTGATGGATTACCCGCGACCACCGAGAACGACGAGTCGAGCGTGCGTTTCCCTCAAAGACGGATATTGGCCGACGACGGGTCGTGCGCCGAAGGTACCATTTACTGCTGGCTCAGTTGCCAGCCAATTCCAACCGGGTGCGATGCTTCTACGGCGGTATGTCAAGAGTCTGGCACGGATAAAATATGGCCGGACGATTTCGGCGCCAATGGCTCGGAGGCGCACTGCGACAGTTGTGCTCCAGCTTGCCCGGCCGTTCCGAACGAGAATTCCAACGGGCAGTGCAACTCGAATATCCCTCCGACGACTATGTTCATGGATGGGTTTTCTTCCGGCACGGACTCCAATCAACCGTGCGTCGCGTTCTTCTTTGAAACGTGGTCGTTGAAATCTCCCGGGTTGGTTTTTGCCGCGTGCCTCTTCACTGTCTTTCTAGGCATGTCCATAGAACTTTGCGCCAAGTTACGTCGCAAAGTCCGGGGCGAAGGAAGACGACGTCGCGGCGACTGGACGACGACTTTACTCACCCTCACGCTCTACGCGTTCCAAGTAACCGCTGGTTACCTCCTCATGCTCGTCTCCATGACCTACCACGTCCCTTTATTCATATCCGTCATCCTCGGCCTCACGCTAGGCCACGCCGTCTTCTCCGTCTACAGCGCCGACGGCGGAGGTAAAATCACCGCCGGCACGACGGCGTGTTGCGCGGAAGCCCGCGACGACGACGATTTCGACCGATCCGATCGAAGTAACTCCTTAGACCGCGAGATTTTGAGAGAAGACGACAGCAGCGCGTCGCCCGAAAGCGAAAGAAGCGACAATAACGGACAGAGAAGAGCATCATCCAGAGCTTCTTTAGCCGACGCCTTGTAATATTTTTATTATTGGATTTTAGTCACACGACACCAACAGATTAAACTGCTTATAACGGTACCGTCCACTTTTCGCCTCTAAAAACCCAAAAAAACTCGCCACACCGCGCGCGCTTTATATAACGCGGCGCGCTTCCTCTCTCTCTCTCTGAACAAGCTTTCTTCGCCGGCGCGCACGGATACATCTCTCATTCAAAGTCGCGAGGAGGGTAGTTATGAACGATGAAGACGAGCAGCAAAAGTTGGGAACGTCGGTGATTCGCAAATCGCTTCTCACGCACGCGTTGCTCAAGGGTGCCGTCGACGATGACGGCGAGGCGTCGGACGACGAACGAGGCGAGGAGAAACCGATGAAAATCGAAGACATGGACGAGGAGGACAAGCCGGAGTATTCCATGACGGAAATCAAGACGGTTTTGGAGGAAGCGGTGGAGGATATCGAAGAGTCCGGGATATTTGATGATTTGGCGGAGAACATCGAAGAAATCGTGAGAGTTGGGAGCTTCAAGGAGAGAGCGTCGATGGACGAGCGGAGGGAGATGTTTTCGTCGTCGATGCCGAAGACGCCGAGGGGAGGCGTGAACATAGCCGCGAATGGTGGAAACTTTCGAAACGAGGAGTCAGAAAAAGAGAACATCGACAGCAGCGGCGGCGGCGGCGGGAGGAGTTCGAGCTCGTACCGAAGGAAGAAGGCTGAGTTTCTATCGAAGGAAGTGATGGAATCGCTTCGCGATAAAAGAGAACAGAATGAAGAGCCGCCGCCGGTTTTAATTACCGAGGAACAATTGGAGACGGCGTTTGAGGTTATTAACTCGTTGGAGACGTACGTTGAGGCTGGGGAAGCCGATCCGGATTTTGTCGAGCAGTTTGTTCCGGAAGAGTTGGCGGTCATCGTGAAAGGTTTGGCGGAAACGGCTGGTTTTGAAGAGACGTTGTTGGACGATACGCAGCAAGAACCGGTCGATTTCGAAGAGGCTGTTCCGGAGGAGTTGAACTTTGAAGAGATTCGAAAAACGTTCGATGTGCAACCGATCGCGTCGAGGTCGATGGACGACGTGAGGGAAAGGTGTTTGGAACTCGTGAACGACATGCGTTTGGAAGATACGTTCGCCGTTATCGATTTACACGCCGTGGTTAAGTTGTACGAGCACTTAAAGAAGAGGATGCCGAGAGTGACTCCGCACTACGCCGTCAAGTGTTGCCCTGATCGAGGGATCATTTCTACGTTGGCAGCTTTGGGTGCTGGATTCGACTGCGCGAGTCAAGGCGAGGTGGAGTTAATTAAAGAGTTGGGGATCGATGTGGATAAGATCATTTTGGCGCACGCGGTGAAGAGACCGGTGGATTTGCGCTGCATCGCCGAGCACGGTGTAAAGTTTACCACGTTTGATTCCGAATCTGAGTTGCACAAAATGTTTGCCGCGCGATTGCACGAGTGCAAGTTGGTCTTGAGAATCAAAGCGGACGACCCGATGGCAAAGATTTCGTTCGGCGCGAAATTTGGCGCACACATGGACGACGTTCCGAAACTTTTATCGACGGCACAATTGCTCGGCATGGATATCGTCGGCGTTTCGTTCCACGTCGGCAGTTCCAGTCGAAACCCGAACGCGTACAGAAACGCGATTCAACACGCCAAGGATGTCTTTCAACAAGGCTACCATTACGGTTTCAAGATGAACATGTTGGATTTAGGCGGCGGCTATACGGGTTTGTTCGATCAAACCGGCAACATCGACGAGTCGCCCTGCGATTTTTCCATCATCTCGAAAGCATTGGATGATATTTTCCCCAAAGAACAATGGCCAAAGCTTCATATTATCGCCGAACCGGGGAGATATTTCGCGCAATCGCCAATTACGATCGCGTCGATGGTGTACGGTAAACGCGAAACCGTGAAAGCATCTGGAGATTCACGCTATGATTATTACATCACCGACGGTTTGTACGGATGTTTCAACGGCGTTATTTACGACGGGTTGGAAACGCCAGCGTACATTTTGAAATCCACCGGGGACGGTTCCATGCCTGAACTCGAATTGCGATTAGGTTTACAATACGAAAGTACCATATGGGGGCCCACCTGCGATTCCGCCGATTGCGTCATGAGAGACACGATGATGACGGAACTCAATAACGGCGATTACATATTATTCCCAGACTCGGGGGCATACACGCTCGCTGGGAGCTGCGATTTTAACGGCATCGAAGCGACGAAAGCGAGGAAATTCTACGTCTGGGGCGAACGTATGTGCCCGACGTGTACGGTTGAACAGTTGGATTCGGAACTCTTTTTGCCTCTGAAACCTCCGTGCGAGTTGGTCCAACACATCAAACCAGAAACGCGAGCGCCAGTCGACGACGGCAACGCTGCAGTTGAGTGACATCTATTATCTGCGAGAACAGAAAAAGGTAAGCATCGAGCAAATAATAGATAGAACTTAGATGGAGGGAGAGACAGAGAGCGCGCGCAAAGAGCTGATGAGTTGTAACGAGTTGAAATACATTTTTTTACGATACACGTGAGAGAGAGAGAGACATATACGACGACGAGTATGATGTACGTATCGAGATGAAGAGCGGAAACGTTTTTGGATACGTGACGGTATATTAACCACAAAGTATACTCATATACTAATAATACACTACAAACGCAACTCTTTCTTCCCTTTGAAAAGCTTCCTCCACTCGCTCTTCAACTTTGTCTCTAAATCATCTAAGCAATCCTCCTCGCCTCGCCTCGCGTCTACCCATCGCTCGCCTTCCTCCTCGAACCGGTGCGGTCCGGATATCGGACTGGACCACCAAATCTGTCTATTCGGAGCTTGCTTATTCAACACGTACGTCCCTCGGCCTCGTCCTAAAGATATCGTCAAAACGCCGTCTGAATAATCGCACTCCACGTCTTCCTCGATTTCTTCGTCCGCCCACGACTCGAGCTTTTCCCCTAGCGTTTCCAAATACTCGTTCGCTTTTTGACTGAAATTCGATTCCAGAGTCGCCTTGTTGTCTTCTTCGCTCGCGCGCGCAGCAGCAGCAGCAGACGCGTGGATATTGCGATTTGTCGACGACACTGATGATAACAACAACACTCCTCCTTCGCGATGTCGTTGTTTTTCTTTTAGTGGTAGCGCCGACGCGGACGTCGTCGTCGCCGCCGTCGCGTTTCTTCTTCTTCGTTCCCTTCGCGGACAAAAATCGATTTCACCTAAACACGCAAAAGTCGACAACAGCGCGTTGTTATAACAACCGCCGCTGCTGTTTTTAACGAAATCTTTTTTCGCGAGGAGGTGTCGAAGAAATGCGCTGGTGGCTATTTTTGTCGTTCTTCCGAGCGCTCGCGGCAGCAGCGACATGTTGTTGCGCGTATCGTTCGTGTTCTTTTGACGCGAATTGGAATTTTTTGTGTCTTCACTTCTAAAGAAAACATTTTCTTTTAAACAAAAAGCAACCACACATGAGCGGCGATAACAGGTGCATGCAGCGAGTGCTCACCGGAGGCGCGTTAGGTGGAGCCGTCGGAGGCGCCGTCGGGGCGTGTTACGGGACCTACGAGGCGTTCGCGTACAAGGTATGAGCGAAAGCTCTTCTCTCTCTCTCTCTCTTTTCCAATTTGCACCTTCGCGCGCGTTGAAATTATGCATCAACTCTCGAAAACTGAACTTTTTTTACGACGCAGATACCGGGAATGCTGAAAGTCAGGCACATAGGTCGGACGACCGTGGGGAGCGCGGGTTTGTTTTCGCTGTTTTTAGGCGCCGGGAGTTTGTTGCACTGCGGGAGGCGATCTTAGAAGGAAAGAAAGAGAGTTTTAGTGTAAAAATATCAATCGGGGTAAAGAGTAGTCTAACATGGTAGTCTAACACGACAACAACGACACAACGAACAATCGATGATGGTACACGCTATGACAACAACTACGATGGCTATGCGACGACGGATGGGTATTATTTTTTAGTTCTTCTTTCGTTCTTTTTCTAGTCTCTCTCGTTCAATCCTATCGAAGAAAGCTCGATTCATCTCAGTCGCCTCGCGTTCTTTGCAACCGCAAACGACTTCGACGCCTCGATCTAACAACGTTTTCATCCCGCCTCCAGCGACTCTGGGATCCGTATCGTACGCACCAATCAACACCCTCTTCACGCCCGCATCTACTAACGCTCTAGAACACGCCGCGGTTCTCCCAAAGTGATTGCACGGTTCTAAAGTCACGTACGCGGTCGCGCCTTTCGCTTTCTTACCAGCCGCTCTCAACGCGTGCACCTCCGCGTGCGGCTCGCCCGCTTTCGGATGGTACCCTTCGCCGACGATTTCGTTCGTCGTCGGATCGACCAGAACGCACCCGACGATTGGATTTGGGTTCGTGTGTTCTTCGTACGTCACCGTGTTTGCAAGTTCTATCGCGCGGAGCATGTATCGTTCGTCTTCGCTCGTGTAGTCTTTATATATCGAGAAAGAGAAAGAGAGAGAGGTCAGGTAAAGAAAAAGAGAGAGAGAGAGAGAAACACAAAGAAAAACAAAGCACCACCGGTAGCATCACGATATGGATCGGAAATCTCTTGTGGAATGGTAGAAGCGAACATCGTACGAATACTCTCGACTTCTGGCAGAATGTGGTGTTTCGTCACTTCCAAATGCTCGCACATACACGCGCGCGAGACACAAATCGTGCGCTAGGGGAAATTTTCCCGGGGAAAAGAAAGAGAAAAAGAAAGAATGTAACTCGCGAAAGCGATTATATTAATATACCGTAACGAACGCCATCGGGAATCGCTCCTACTACCCGTTTTCGTAAAGAACGTCGTCCAAAGTCTCTCGCGGTTGTTCTGTTAAAGGTGAGCGCAAACGACGGCGCGACGACGCGTGATGTCGTCGCGCACTGACAGTTCATATTTTCGTCGTTGTTAACCTTTTTTTTGTACTGAAAATGAAGATTTTAGGGAAAGAAATGCTCTTGAAAGTATCGACGCGCGCGCGATATATATAGCATCATCACGCGGTATAAACAACGCAATGCAGGACCAGCACGACCTCCTCTTGCTCAAAAACTGCGACGCGCACGTGAGGCGTTTGCAAAATCAACTCGAAGATCTCTCCAATCCTTCTCTCGTCGCGCGAATGCAATCCCCAGATTCTCTCGTCGAATCCATGCGTCGCGACACGCTTCAATCGTTAAAAAAGTTCGCGTCCATTCGAGAGAAACTCGCGCGAGGAAACTTAAACGTCTCCTCGTGGTCGTCGACAGAAATCAAGAAAAAGGTCACCTTCGAGAGAATTAAAGACGCGTTCGAGACGGAGGCGATTTACGCGCTGTTCTTTGAACGAGATCGAGAAGGGTTGAGAGACCGATTGGCGGTCGTCGAGAGGGAGTTACGATTAGGGAAAGAGGACGAAAAATTGGAGAATGAAAAGATTGAGATTTTAGTCGCGCTGAAAAATTTAGGCGAGCGGATGACGGAAGAGGAAAAGTTGACGATGCGAGAAGGATTGGAGAGAGGGGTGATGGAAGATTTGGAGATGATGATGGAGGACGTTTGAGTAGTGCGTTCGTTAAACTTGTTTTTGTGTATTTTTAGATGTGTAGCAATAGTAGTCGCGAGTAAGAATATGTGTATTACAATAATAGCGCGTTTGTATAGTTTTTAGTAGTTGATCTCTAAACGTGTCACGGTTGCGGACGCGCTTGGACGACACACAAAGTGCCGTCCGAGAGCAAGCAGCCTTCGACGTCTTGCGGGACGTTGCCTAAAGCCGATTCTAAGTACATGCCAAGACCGCCGAGTTTACCGCCGACGACGTCGTTTCTTCGTTTTTCATCGGTGGTGAGCCAGTGGTTACCGTCGTCACAAAAGACGCGTTTCATTTGCAACGCGCTGGAATCCGAGTTGGAATCGTCGGCGATGTACATTTCACCGAAAGATGAGAACGTTTTTACGGTGACTTGTTTCGTAGCTTTCGCGATGTCGAATCTCCAGGGCGTACCTCGCACGTTCCCGGACGCTAACGTTTCGCCTAATCCTAACGCCATCTCCGCGTACATGTCTTGATCGCTCTCCGTTAATGGGTGTTTCGTGTGCAAAACAAACGAGCATTCTGGTTTCAAGGCGACTTGTACTAACGCGCACATTTTCGCGTCCTTTTGCGTGACGTTCGCGGCTTTTCGCGAGGCGACGGCTCGCGCGGTATATAAACTCGCCCAAACTTTCGAAACCGCCAACGCGAACTGTTCGTACGATTGTAAATCGACGTTCGGGATTGAGTCGTATAATCCAGCCGCGGACATGCCGGCTAAATCTTCCACGTTGGCAGAGGAGCGGACGAACGCTTTCGCGTTTGCACTCGAACCCATACCAGCTAAGACTTTTTGGTACACTTCTTGGGAAGGACGAAGTTCGTTCTCAACCAACGCAAACACCTCTAAACGCGCCGCTTCCAATTCGGCTTCGGAAACATTTGAATCGAGAATTTCTAATCGTTCTTGTAAATATTGCGTTTTACCTGCTTCCGCGGCCGCGACTTCCATCGCACCGAACGGAATCGCCACACCAGTGGGTGCGCTGAACGCAAACGGCGAAGATTGCGAGTCGCTGGAGAGTTTTTCGAGTTTCGCGCAAAACGCGGATTTCGAACCGGCGACCGAAACGGCAAAGTCAAGCGTGCTCTCCGAAAGATTCGCGAAGGATAACGGTTCGTTCGCGTACGACGTATCCGCGGTAATAGAAGTAGCAGATGCTGCAGGAGCAGCTGATGCGCTAGGGCCAGATGATGAAACGCCACCAGAAACAGGCGCGTCGGTCAACTCTATCTTCACGTCGCCCGGTTTCGAACGAAGCAACACGTTCTTACCTTCAAACGAACGAATCGTTTCCGTCAACGCTCCATCTTCAACAGCGACTAGAGGGACTGCCGATTGTCGAGCTCGCAGTGCCAAGTGCGATAAGTGAGGTAAAGCATGAGATAAAACGATGCCCATGACGTTCGGACCCATGGTCGAGACCTCCTCGTCGCCGTCGGCCGAATCGCAAAGTAAAATACACGGCTCCGTGATGTTTTCGCGACAGTAGTTCGGGTCTAATCGTGCAACTCGTCGCAATGGGAACACGATATCGCCTTTCGACGATTGAACGACGCAATCCCAGCCTTGTGCGCCGGTGATATTTCTCGACGCTCTGCTTAATGCCCCCGCTAACTTGGCGGATTGAAATACCACGGACGCTCTGATTTGCCCTTCCGTGAAGATGTCAACCGCGTAGTTATCGATACCTAACGCCGGGCCAAGTTGATGCGCTCTGTTCGTGAACAAGTTTTCGAGCACCTCGCAAAAGTTTTCAGCCGCACGCTTGGCGCGTTCCGCGATGGCATTTACTCTTAAGCCACCATCGTTGGATCCGAGAAACGAAGCCGATTCGCTGGCTAATTTTCGCGCGTCTTCTGCGACGCGTTGCATTTCCTCACTTTTGGAGCTTAAATACAAAGTATCGAATGAAACGGCGAGTGCATTGAGGCATTCGCTGACTTCTTCGCTCGTGTAGTTTTGCTTCGGCGGGTCGCTTTCCGCGCCGAGAAGGTTGGAGCATCGAGAGAGTAAGACGAACGCGTAGTCTTCCAAGGAAATTTCCGCCAGTCGCCACTGTTGCCGAGCGGACATGTCTTGAATGTTTCCACTTTCAAGCGATCGAACAATGGCCGTCCGAGACTCGTGCAATAGACGCAACGTTTCGAGAAGTGTTTTTAACGACGCGTTTTGATCGTCCGCGTTCGCTTTAGCTCTTAAAAATGCGTTCGCCGCGTTTGCGCTCTCCGATCCACCGTCTTGGTTAGCGAGTTTTTCCAATCGTTCGGCGACACCAGAGGCGTTAAAGAACTCTTTCAATTCTTTGTAGAAGATTTCAAACTCGTCCACGAACGCTTTCGGGTAATCCGTCCCTGGTGCGGTGAGTTTTTGTAACATCTTCTCTGAGGCGACCAGATCTTCCGGGCCGGCGCATCTGTGTAATTTATTTTGAATCGTGTGTTTAATTTCTTGTCTGACTTCTCGACACTTGCCGTGTTCATCTCCTTTACCGTGAGCAATATCACGAATGCGCGTCAACGGTACGGATTGCGTAAACTCTGCGGTAAATGCGGGTAAACGTGGGTGTAATCGTCGAATAGCCGCGAGCGTGGACATGTTATCGGTACCCTCAATTGATTCAATTTTGCCAAACATGCGTTCAGCCGAGCCGGCATGATGATTCGGTCTATAGTGCGTGCCATCTTCAACGCACGAAATAGCCCCGACTGAAATCCAAAACAAGTAAATCGTACTAAATGCCAACGCGTCCTCCATATCGTTCCCGTCATTTTCACACAGGAGCTTTTCGACGCTTTGCAATTTTTGCCTCCAAGACGACGCGGATTGATCATTGGACACGAGCGCCGCCGCAAAGGACGGCAAATTCGACGTATCCCATCTATTTCGGTCTCTGTTAGATCGGTCTTTGCGATTGTTTGAAAGTTCGACCTCGTCGCCGACCCAGTTAGACACCGCCGCGAAAACGCGTTCTCCGTTGTTGTTATCCGTAGGCTGTTGTTCTTGTTGTTGTTGCTGCTGCTCGTGTTTCTGCTCTTGCTGCGGTGGTGGCGGTGGTGGCGGTGGTGGCGGTGGCGGCGGCATTGGCGTCACCGGAGCTGGTGCTGGAGCAGCCGCGGCAACTGGTTGCTGAGATCCTCTTGCGTCTACTGCCATCCTCCCGAAGTCCAAAACCGCGTGCGACCGTCTTCCCTCGTCCCTCAACCACGTCGCGCAATCCTCGCTCCTAATCAACATCGCCACTCTCTCTCCGTGATACCCGTTCGTAAACTCAAACACGTGCTCAAACGAATCTCTGCCGTTCAAAAACTTCGACTCCTCCGACTGCGCGTCCGGCTCTCTTCCGTTTGGCGGGACGTTCCGCACGAAATGTTTCGGCGACTTCCAATCCTCGTCGTGCGGACCAATCATCCCCCAATGGATGAGCGCGTCTTGTTCGTTCAAAATTTGCGGACAATCTAACTTTACTTTCATTCTGAACGCGACATCGCTCAACTGGACGACGGATACGTCCATCGCTCCTCTCGTCCTCCCGTCCTCCGTGGACAGGTGGATCTTCTCCCAACGCTCCTCCACGACCGGAGCACCGACGCGATTCACCGTTCCATTCATCATCTTCTTCTCGTTTGCTTTCTCGAGTATCTTTCTGGCGTACTTCTCCGTCTCCGCGTCGTAAAATGGATTCGACGTGACCGCGTACCGTTCGTTCGGAGTGGACTTTGTTCCCGACGCGATGATGGTTTTACGGAGACATCTTCCCCGCCGACGGGACGAAGAAGAAAACGAAGAAGAAACACCAGATCTGCGCGAGTTTTCGGATCGGATCGACGGGAAACGCGCGCAGTGCGTGCACGACAAAGAAATCATGATGTAAGGGGTAGCGCGACGACGGCGAAAGAATGAGACGACGACGACGACGACTGAAAGAGAGAGAGTGTGTGCGCTCTGCTCTAGATTTCTTTCTGAAGATATTTTCAAATTTCGAGTAGAAAAAATTGTCTCACAACTCTGA
>Ga0181561_10000542_pt1 | contig 32075 bp, 19 predicted proteins | sample 011ome_19_FD_133760 | JGI IMG/M metagenome (GOLD analysis project Ga0181561, IMG submission 133760) | Coastal salt marsh microbial communities from the Groves Creek Marsh, Skidaway Island, Georgia - 011510BT metaG (megahit assembly) | ecosystem: Environmental > Aquatic > Marine > Intertidal... | reverse complement strand
GTTTTTCGTTTCGCGTAACCACGCGAACGTGTTGACGCATGCAGCAATGGATTCGATTTCGCGTTTCGGTGGCACTTCGCGCCGTCTCGGGCGGCTTCGCGTTCGCGAAGCGGGCGCGCGGTCGACGCTCGCGCCCGTTCCCCGAGCACGCCGAGCGCGCGCGAACGAGAGAACGCATCGCTATGGAATCGTCCTTCGGGCCTTCGGTCACAAAAGCGTCTCGTCTCGTCCCTCCGCGCCGTTCTCCGCGCCGTTCTCCGCGCCCGGGTCACCCTTCGCCGCCGCGAAACGCTTCGCGTCTTTTTCGGCTTTTTTCCGGAAATCCGCAAAGGCTTTCGTTAGCCTCGCGCAGAACGCGTCGACGTCCTCGCGCGTCGTCCCCAGCGCCGCCGCCGCCGTGAAGTACGGCACGGGATACGCGTCGTGGCTCGCGCCGAACCCGTGGAACGTGATTCCGCCAACCTCCTGCGTCTTCCCGGGCACCACGACGCGTGTGCCCGAGACGGCGCGCGAAAACAACATCGACCCGAAAAACGAGACGCTCGTCTTTCCGCCGCCGCGTCGCGACGTCTTTCCTCCGTCGACGTCGCCCGCTTCGTGTTCGCTCGCGCGCCGATCGATCCGCGCCAGGTCGCGCTCGAGCGCCGATAACGTGACGCCCATGCTTATGGGGTTCCCGGGTGTCTCCAAAAGCCGCTCGCCGTGCGCCTCCGCGGTCGCCCGCAGGCGCGCGCGCATGTACTCGAACGTGTCTTCGCGCGCATCCAGCTTGGCGCGCCACCCCGCGGCGCCCAGGCTGAGGAGCGTGATGAGCGCGTCCAGAGACGGCGCGATGGATGCGCGGCCGGGGTATGTTTTGCGCACGGCGTCCGTCAGCGCGGGGTCCCGCGCCGGGCTCACCAGCACGGCGCCGCCCACCGGCACCAGGAAGTTCTTGTCCGTGCTCTGTACGACGCCGTCCACGCGGCCGCGGCGCCACGCCTTGGTGACCAGCGCGCACAGGGACCGGGACTGCACGCCGTACGCGTTGTTCACGACGTGGCCGACGTCGAGCTCGGCGCACATCTTGGCCACCTCCACGAGGCTGTCGCTCGCGCGCGGCGCGAAGCAGCTCGTGGAGCTCACCACGCAGCACACGGCGTTTGGACCCCCGCGGGACTCGTCCAGGATCGCCGCGCGCACCGCTTCCAGGTCGGTCACGAGCTGGTCCCCGACGAGCCGCGTCGGCGCGACGACGAGCTCCAAGCCGGCGCCCACCACGGCTTTGACGCACGTTTTTTGGTCGAGGCGACACCAGATCACGCGCGTCGCGCGTCGCGCGTCGTTCGCGGAGTCCTTCGAAGAAGACTCCGCGTCGAGTTTCGCCACGCGGAGCGATCGCATGGCCAGCAACGTCAGCGTCAGCGTCATCCCCGTCGCGAGCGGCAACACCAGCGCGGGGCCGGCGTCCTCCAGCCCGGCGACGCGAAACGCGTCGCCGACGAGCAGATTGGTGAGTTTCGAGAGAAGAGACGACCCCGCCGCCTTGGGTTGTTCCGCGGCGACGTCCCCGGACCTGCCTATGCCGTGCGCCAGGCCGTAGTGTCTCCGCCGCACCAAGGGCGAGTGCACGCGCGCCTCCCTCTCGCCCACGCCGACGTTGTCGAGGAACGTGTTGCTGTCCATCATCGCCGCCTCGTGCAGGAACGATTCGATGGAGACGTCGTCCCACCCGACGCGGGGGAGTCGGCGCTCCGACAGGAGCGACGTCAGCAGCTTAGAGCGCCGCGCCGTCGCCTGGCTGCCCTGTGCGATGTACGCGGGGGAAACCAGGCCCTCCGCCAGGGAAAGCGCCTCGGGGGTGAACATCTCACGGACGCACAGCGCGGCGCGCTCTGCGTGCGCGACGCGGCGGTCAAAAGCAAAAGTCGACCGTCGCGAAAAGACGAAATCGTCATTCATGAGAGCGACGAGAAAAACCCACCGCAGGCCACCGCGGAGTCTCAGAGTGCGCGGCGCGCGCCGGTTCCCAGGCGGTCGAGGATGTCGGGTGTCGTGTCGTGCTTGACGAGCCCAGCGTGCAGCTACTGCTGCGGCGGTCTCTCCGCGTTCGCCGTGGTGTTCCTGCTCGGGCTGAGCAGTCTGTTCCGCGCGAATTACCCGTACCTGCCCTCGGAGTGGAAGGCGGAGGGCGGGGGCGAGAACCAGCACGAGATCGCGGCGAGGAACTGTTTCCTGACCGCGCTGATATACGGCGGGTTCCTGGGGTTGTCGCTGATGTGCTGCGTGAACAACAAAGCCAGGGGAAGGACGTTGTGAGGGTCGAGGGGCGGGGCGACCCTCTCCGCGGGGTCGGCGAGAGCGAACGCGGACACACGAGTAGACGTAGATCGTGTGCGAAGCGAAAACGAAGAAGACGTGATACCTGCCTAACGACGACGTGCGTCGACATGTCTAAGTAGTCCACTGCGAGTTCGTCGAGACGTCCCCAGAGACGCGACCTCTACGCCTCTACGCGTCATATCTAAAGATAGTTACACATCCTACGGTCCTCTACCGCGTGTCGTTCTCCCGCGCGACGCGCTCGATGACCACCCCAAGCCCGGCCATCATCTCCTCCAGCCTCGGCAGGTCGGTCATGTACAGGTACCCCACCACGCACTCCAGCGCGCTCGCGTTGCGGTACGTCGCAAAGCCACCGCCGTTTTTGTTTTTGCTTTTGTTCTTCCCGCGCAGGCGCGTCGGCACGTTCCCGTACGACGCGTTGCGTCCCCACTTGACGATCTTCGTCTCCTCGGGCGTGAAGAACTCGTTCGCGAGGAGCGTCCGCAGCACGGCGTCCTGCGCCTCCGCGCGCACGGCGCGCTTGCACTTCAGGTCGTAATCCAGCGGCCGCGCGGGCGGCGCGAAAAACAGCCGGCGCACGTACAGCTCCCAGACGGCGTCCCCGAGGAAGGCGTAGGCGATGGGCGACCACTTGCCCGGGGCCTGCAGGTGGATGTCGGAGGGGGGCATGCGGGGCATGCCGTCCTCTCGGTCCGGCGCGAACGGGCCGGGCGGGGGGTCAAGGGGCTCGTCGCTGGCGTCCGGGCTGTCCAGGTCCACGGGCGGGGCGGAGGTTTCGGGACCGTCGCCGCCGAGCGCATCCGTCTCGTCGGGCGTCTCGGGGGACGACCACGTGCCTCGCTTCACGCGGGGTCGCGTCCCGAGGCGGAGCGCGCAGCGCCTGAGAGGGATTCGGCATGGCACGCGGGAGCCTGTCGAGCCGCTTCTCTCGCGTCCCCACGCCTCGGGCCCCACCGCCGCGGTGGCAACCGCCGCCGTCGCCATTTGTGAGAGCGCAATGCAGTTCTCCTCTTTTTCTCGACCCGAACGCCGAACGCCTTCGCGAAAAAGTTTCAAATCTATTTTCAAACGGGCACACAAGTTCCCGCGCGAGATCCACCCGCGCGCCTCACCCGCCCGGGGGATTCAGGGCAATCGGCGTCCTCGCGACTCCCAGGGACCGCCTCGCTGGCTTGGACGCTCGAAAGAGCGCGGCGCTCGCGTTTCCCCGGTCGATTTCGAGGTCCCGGAAGACGCGCGCTCGTGACAGATCATGGTGCACATCTACAAGCCCGAGTTCGTGAAGCACGATGGCGGGTCCCCGATCTTCTCGGTGGATTGCCACCCCGACGGCACGCGCATGGCCACCGCGGGCGGCGACCAGAAGGTGAAGGTGTGGAACCTGGCGTCCATCAAGGACCGATCGGTGGAGGGCGACCCCAACGTCCCCCAAATCCTCGCCACCCTGAGTGAGCACTTCAACACCGTCAACTGCGTGCGGTTTTCGAAAAACGGCCAGTTCCTCGCCTCGGGCTCGACGGACACGAACGTGTTCCTGTACGAGAAACGCGCGGGCCCCGGCCGCGCCGCGTTCGGCAGCTCGGACGCGCCCAACGTGGAGAACTGGGTGTCCTGCCAGACCCTGCGCGGCCACCTCAGCGACGTCATCGACATCGCTTGGGCCCCGGATGACTCGATGTTAGCCTCGTGCTCGCTGGACAACATGGTGATCGTGTGGGACCCGCGCACCGGCCAGAAGGTGCAGACTCTGAAGGGGCACACCTCGTTCGTCAAGGGCGTGGCGTGGGACCCCATCGGCAAGTACCTGTGCACGCAGGCGGACGACAAGAGCGTCATCGTCTGGCGCGTGGACGACTGGTCCGTGGTGTCCAAGATCACCGAACCGTACCAGAGCTCGATGGGCGCGACGTTCTCGTTGCGCCTGTGCTGGTCGCCGGACGGCAAGGCGGTCACGACGTGCAACTCGTACAAGAAGCCGAGCCACACGGCGTCTGTGCTGGAGCGCGGGGACTGGGGGAGCAAGTTCGACTTCGTGGGGCACAAAGGGCCGGTGGTCACCGTGCGCTTCTCGCCGGCGCTGTTCCGCCCGAACGACGCAGGCGCCGACGGGAAAAAAGACAAGGCGCTGGCCGCCGCGTCGGCGAGCGCGACGCCGCACACGGTGATCGCGTGCGGGTCGCAGGATTGCAAGATGACGGTCTGGGCCACGAACCGGCCGAAGCCCGTGTGCATCGTCAAGACGTGCTTCACGCAGTCCGTCGTGGACACGTGCTGGTCCCCGGACGGGTACTCGCTCATCGCGTGCTCCACAGACGGCACGGTGGCGGTGTTCACGTTCGAGCCCAGCGAGCTGGGGGTGGCCATGTCCGAGGAGGAGACGCGCGCGTTCCTCTCCCAGGAGTACGGCGACCTGCGGAGACGCGTCGGGCCCATCCTGGAGGACCCGTCGCTGCTCAAGTTCGCGCCGCCGCCGGCGACGACGCCGGTCAAGTCGCCGCTGCAGCCCAGCCGCGCGGCGGCCATCGCCAACGGCGCGCCGGACGCGAACCCGGTGGAGAAACAGCCCAAGCGCATCGCGCCGCAGGCTGTTGGCACCGCCGCGGCCGCGCCCGAGTCGGACACCGCCGGCGCCGTGCCCGCGCCCGCGAAGGGCGCGCCGGGCGCGCCTGCGGAGGCGCCCACCGCGGAGATGCAGCAGGAGACGCGCGGCAACGACGGGCGGAGACGCATCATGCCCGTGCCGCAGGGTGGCGGGCCGGCGCCGGCGCCGGCGGCGCGCCCGTTCGCGCCCGGCGCGAGCCCCCTGGGCAAGCGCCGCCTCGAGCCCACCCCCATGGGCGACACGAGCAAGCGCGTCCACGCCGCGCCGGGCGGCGGTTTCGGCGGCGAGCTTTCCCGCGGCGGCGATTCCCGGGGCGCGGCGCCCTCGCACGGCGCGGCGCCGGGCCACCCGCACGGCGCGCCCGCGTTCGCGCCCCCGACTTTGATGATGCTGGCGCCCATCCCCGCGGGCGCCGCGCCGCTGCCTGCGATGGCGCCGCTGCCCACGCTGCACTGCCAGCTGGACGGCGGCGAGTCGGACCCCTTCGCCGCCGTCGCCGCCGCGGACGACGCGGAGGCTGGCGGGTTTTCCCGGCGCGGGCCGACGATGCTGGAGGCGCGCAACGCGGAGAGGCACTGCGACGTGGTCTGCTCCTCGGGCGGCTCGTCGCGGTGGACGGACCGGTGCCCCGACGCGCGCGCGACGCACATCGCCGGCTCGACGCAGTTCGCCGCCGTGTTCTTCGAGAACGGCACCGTGCAGCTGTACACGCCCGCCGGGAGACGCGCGATGCCCCCGCTGGTGCTCCCCGGTCGCGCCGCCTTCGTCAGCGCCGACGGCGGCCGGCTCGTGGCCGTCACCGGCGACTGCTCGCTGGTCGTCTGGGAGCTCGGCGTTCCGGGCGAGGAGACGCAGACGATGCGCGAGAGCGTGGCGCCGCTGCTCACGGGGCCGCGCGCGCCGCCCGCGCCGCCCATGGTGGGCGTGCGCCTGGCGCGGTGCGGCTCGCCCGTCGCGCAGTTCGCCGACGGTCACGCGTACGCGTTCCACGCGCGTCTCAAGGCGTGGGCGCGCGTCGCGGACCACGCCTTCCCGCGCTCGGAGTTCACCACCAGGCTGCGCCTGCCCCCCGGCGCGGGCGCCGGCGGGCACGGCGGCGAGCTGCACGCGCTGCAGGTGGCGGCGGCGCGCGCCGCCGTGGGCATGGGCCCCTCGGCGCTGCTCAGCGGCGGCGGCGGCGCGCCGGCGCCGCGGCGCGAAACCGGGCGGCACCTGGAGTGCCTCCTGGCCTCCGCCGAGATCCTGGGCTCCAAGCACGAGTACCGCACGTGGCTGCGCGCGTACGTCAGGCACCTCGCCGCGGAGGGGCCGGAGGAGCAGGCGCAGGTCCCGCTCCGCGAGCTGTGCGTGTCTCTGCTGGGGCCGCTCTCGGGCCCGGTGGAGAAGGGGGACGCGGCGGGCGAGGGCGGGCCCGGGAACGCCGGGCGGTGGGTGAGCCGGGTGGCGGGTGCGGAGAAACGGACGCTTCTGCGCGAGGTTGTGCTCCCCGCGCTCGCCGCGAACCGGGCCTCGCAAAGGCTGGTGTCCGAAATAGATGAGCTGCTGGTCGTCGCCGAGAAGCGAGCGGCGAGCGCGGAGTGATTTTTTGAAACACGACGCGTCGCGACGACGCGCGCGAGACCGAGTACGCTGTACCGAAACGAAGGCGCTCACCTCGCGCGACGCGAATCACGCCGCGGAATCACGCCGCGGTCGCTTCGCCTCCTTCCTCGTCCTCGGCGTCCATCTCGTACAGCGCCTGAACCGCGCGCTCGCCCTCGCGCTTCTCCAGCCTCCACGCGCGCTCGCCCTCCGCGTGCGCGCGCGCGAGCTCGTCCTCGCGCATCAGCACGCGACGCGCGCGAAGTCGCGGCGGAGGCTCCGCGTCCGCGAACGAATATAGATTGGCGTTTCCTTCCGCGTCGTCGTCGGGACGACGAAGCACTGCGCGCGCCAGGTGTAATTTCTTCGCGCGGCTCGAACGCGCGCGCCACGCCTGTAACGCCTTCCTGTATTCCTCCCTGTCCCGCCTCGCCGTCTCGCGCCGCCGCCGCAGGACGCGCTCGACGATCGGTCGCTTCAGCCGTTCGGGCACGCGGTCCCGCGGGCGCGCGACCGCGTACGGACTCCGCCGCGCGCCCCAGACGGAGAAGCGCGCGTCGCCGCCGCCGCGCGAAAGGCGCGTGGTTTTTTTTTCGCGCGCCCGTTCTCGCCGCGTCGCGCGCGCGTATCGCTCGTACACGTCCCAGTGCTCGATGAACGCGGCCACCTGGTCGTGGTGCGCGCGCTTCGCGAACGCGGCGCGCGCGAACTTCTGGATCGTCTGCACGGACCGCGTCAGCCGGCGCACGCGGCGCACGATCTCGCTCGAATCGCGCGCGTGCTCCAGGAACGCGCGAACGCGGAACGCGGCGAGCCGCTGCGCGCGCCTCAAAAGCCACGCCCGCGTCGCGCGCTGCACGCGAACCACGGCGTTGGAGAACTGCGCCGCGCGTTGTTTTCTCTCGGCTTCGCGTTCCTCGCGCGCGACGTAACGCGTCCGCCTGCGCCGCGAAAACTCGGCGTCGCGCGCCTCGAGCGCGGCGATCGCCGACGCCGTCGCCGCGCGCCACCGGCGGCGAACGGACTCCGACGGATTCCTTTCCGGCGCCGTTCTTCTCGCGCTTCGTTCTTTTTCGTCGCGTGACGCACCGGTCGATGATCGTCGGGAGTAACTCGAGAGGTCCGCGTCCGCGGCGTCGCGCGGGACATACGAGGGCACGGAAGACGTCGAGGAAGACGCGTGCGGTTCGAGCGGCTCGGCGCGCGGCGCCGCGTCATCCGCGGGTTGGTTTTTTTTTTCGGCGGGTTGGTTTTTCTTCGCTCTGCGCGACGGTTCGTCTTTTTTTCTTCGGTCGATCCGAGTTCGGACCCCGCACGAGTCGCGCACGCGCTCGCGAAGCGCGGCTCGCGCGACTGGGTCGACGGCAATGCGCACGATTTTGTCGGCGAACGCGCGCGTGGGGCCCGTGGATGTCGCTCGGAGCCGCTGGACCGGTGGGACGTACCTCTGGTGCTTCGGAACCCGGAACCTCGGAGCGGGCGATGTCGACGAGGCGCGAGACGACGTGTCGACCGGGTCATCGTCAGGAACCGGAGTAACCGAGTCCAGACAAGCGTGCGTCGCATCTTGGTCTCGCGGCGACGGCTCCTCGCCCGCTCGTCTCGTTTCGCTCACGCGATCTTCTCGTCCGATGGCAGCGGCGCACGCCTTTCGCATCGCATAGCGCGGAACCTCATCCGCGAATCTGGGCGCGAGTCCTCGCGCTCGGAGCGTCCGGTACACATCCGCCGCGGTGCTCTTGGACGTTCCGGGCGCGCGCATGCGGCGAAGGACCTCGAACGCGCGCTCGACGTTCGCATCGCGCAAGACACGGGCTCGTGGAGCCACCGTGTCACCTTCGCTCTTCATCGTCTCGCGCGAGGTTGACTGATTTCCTTTTCCGTCGTCCCTCCATGACGTTTCGCGTCCACGATTTTGAAGTTCCCCGCCGAGGAGGTTTTCCAGCTCCAAGTTCAGGGCAACAACGGACACTGAGCGACGCGCACCACGCGCGGGGCGGCTGAACCCGGGAGTGCGCATCGTGCGGCTCGCGCGGGATGGTGGGACCGACACGGAGCACGCGGCTGTTCAGCGCGTCTCTCCTGCTGCTGGCGGTGGTGCTGGCGACGACCCCGACGCGCGTCGATGGCGTGTGGGGCCTCGAGCAGCTCTACGAGGATGAGATTTTGGAGTACGTGCAGCAGTTCACCGGCGACCTGGACAACGCCGGGATCGTTGTCCCCGAGAAGATTCTGCAGTACGAGTCGGACGGATGGTACCAGCTTCTATACGACGAGACTTCCGCGGGGATGGACAAAGGCAAGGACACGGTGGATACCGGTCTGAACTACAACAACGAGTTTCCGGGTCCGGGCACGAAAGAGAGTCAGCTGTACAGCTCCTCGTTGCGGCGATGCGGGCCAAACTTGGAACGCTCGCAGCTCCGCGAGCTCGGGTGCACGAGCGACCTCCCCGCGGGGTCGCCGTACGGCTCGCAGGGCTCGCCGGGCTTCGGGCCGCAGCAGTGGGCGTACCGGGGCGCGTCGCTGGGCCCGCCGGATGAGCCCGTCGCCGACGAGGGGTGCGACTACAAGCTGAGCTACGACGAAAACCTCGCCATGGGGTACGAGTGCTACGACCTGCCTCCGCTCGGCGGGATTCGAACCCCGGACGAGGCGAACGATCCCGATAACTTGCTCTTCTCTGTCTCCGGCAAGCGCCTGCCTCCCGCGCAGTGGCGCGACCGCCTGGAGCCGTACTACCAGAAGAGGTACGACAGCGCGCCGCTGCGGTGGGGGTTTGAGGAGGGGACGTTCTACCCGTACTGGGCGCTGGTCAGCGCGGGCATGCCCAACTTCGCGGTGAAGAAGCACTGCTTCCTGGACGCCTTCTCTGGGACGTACCAGCTGTGCTCGGCGTACCCCTGGGACAGGCGCGAGAACACGCACGGGCTGCTGCACGTCAAGTCCGTACCGTTTGTGCTGGGCATGGGCGACTTGACCTTCGAGGCGAACGGCGGCGACTCGACGGTGCCCGAGATGCCGCGGAGCACGTTCCCGCTGGCCAGCGACGGCGAGGGCGTGCTGGGTGTCGCGCTGACGCGCATCTCCGACGGTAGCAGGCTCGCGGTCAAGCCCATCCGCGCGAGGCGGCACTGGGAGACGCTCGGCTGGACCGGCGCCGAGCTGGAGGGGTTCCGCGGCGAGAAGTTCACGCTCGACGTGTACGACTACCGCGCCGGCGACTGGGGGTGGGTCGCGGTGGACAACTTCGTGGTTCCCGCGGCGTGGATCACCATCGAGTCGGTGACGCCGATCGGCGGCCCGCGCGCCGGGGGTACGCTCATCGAGATCGTGGGCGAGAACTTCGGGAACTCCGCCGACGGGATCGTGGTGTTCATCGGCGAGAAGGAGTGTACGTCGCTCGGGATGACGCAGCGCGGCTCGCTGACGTGCATCACGCCGCCGGGCGAGGGCCACGGCGTGACGGTGTCCGTGGTGGTGGGCGACTACGACCGCACGTTGCAGCAAGGGCCGTTCGGGGGGCACCAAGCCGGCCACTGCGGCGATGAGAGCGCGGAGTACCCGTTTTCGGCGTGTCGGCTGGGCGAGGCGTCGCTCGAAGCCGGCGTCCCGAAGCGCGGGTTCACGTACCTGGACGCGCCGTACTGGATCTCAGTGCCCGTCACGGAGGCGCGCGAGGACAGCCAGTACCGGTACACCGCCGCCGCCGCGGACGACGACGACGGCGACGAGCTCTTCTACACCGCGGACGTCCTGCCGAGCTTCATGCGCTTCGACCCGGCGACGCAGGTGATCTCCGGAACGCCCCTGCGCGGGGACGTGAACTGCCGCTCGGACCAGTGGCACCCCGCCGTCGACCGGTGCCGCGAGGGCGGGTTCCACCTCGTGCGGCTCGCGGTTTCTGACTACACGTTCGTGGTGTACCAGGAGTTCATCGTGCACGTCCTGCCGAACGACTCGCCACTTTTAGAAGCCGACCGCTCGTTCCACTGGCCCACCCTGCGCGAGATCAACGCGGTCAGGGTGGCAGCGCAGCGCGACGCCTACCACCTGCAGGCGGGGCCCGCGCTCGCCGCGATGGCGCTCAAGGCGAACGACGCGACGGTGTTCCCCTGGACCGCGCGCGACCCCGCGGCGGCGGCGGCGCGCACGCTTTTAACGAACCTGCTGCAGGAAACGCGCGTGGACTCAGCGGAGAGCCGCGCGCTCGTCGCGGCGGTGCGCGCGTCCGGCGTCGCGGACGAGATGATGGACCTGATCAGCGCGCTGGAGGCTGGCGTGCGCGCGCAGGAGCTGCAGGTGTCGCGCAACCGCGCGTCGCAGCCCAGCCTGGTGGGCGGCAACCCCGAGGGCTGGATGGTGCAGCTGCAGGACTTCATGGAGAACTCCGCGCGGGGCACGACGGTGATGTGGCAGCCCGCGGGCGGGGGCGGGCCGGGCGCGTCGAACGACCTCATCTCGGGCTCGGGGCACGCGTACGGGGGCTTCCTGCCCACCGTGCCCGGCCCGGGGTACGCGCTCACCGCGCGGCGGCTCAACGACCTGGAGATGGTGGTGGAGATCCCCACGTCCTGCTGGTCGAACGCGGAGCTTTTGGCGTCGGGGTCGAACGCGGAGCTTTTGGCGTACGACGCCGCGACGCCTTCGAACGCGACGGACGACTCGTGGCGGCACCCGCGCGTGGTTTCGTGCGACTTCGGGGGCTACCACGCGACGCATTTCCTGTACCTGCTTCTGGACGACGGCGGGTTGCGTTTCGTGGACGCGGTGATGGAGCCGCCGGACATCCCGCACGTGGACTTGATCAGCGCGGCGCTCGAGTCGCAGGACCTGCTGGGTCTGGTGGAGAGCGTGACGCGCCGCGCGGCTTCCTACGCCAAGCGCTGGGAGGAGTTCCAGACCCTGCCCGCGCGGTACGAAGCCGTCTGGCAACCCACCAGCTCGGGCTTGACCATCGTCGCCAGCGTCGGCGGCGTCGGCGGCGACGACGACGCCGCGGGTTCGCTGCCCGAGGTGAACATCTCCGTCTCCATGGACGTGCCACACGCGTGGCCGTGGCCCGCGGAGGGCGAGCTCCGGCCGGCGTCCATCCGCGTGCTGGCGGCGGACGACATCCCCTACCACCGGCGCGAGGCGGTGGCGTCGCTCTCCGCGGAGCTGGCGACGGACGCGACGCTGGCGGGCGGCGACAACCAGGGCGGCCTCGCCAACATCCTGCTCGGCCTGGAGAGGAAGCTTGCGGCGTACGCGTTCCGGTGCGCCAACGACTGCGCCGTGGGCAACGGCGCCTGCGACACGTCGCAGTTCCCACCGGTGTGCCGGTGCTTCCCGGGGCACGGCAACCTGGACTGCTCGCACGTCTCGTGCCCGAACGACTGCTCCGGCCGCGGCGCGTGCGACTCGCAGCAGATTTGCGAGCGCGACGTGGAGACGGGCGAGATCGACTGCGTGGGCGGCACAGGCAAGTGCGCGTGCGAGTACCCGTTCTTCGGCGCGGACTGCTCGCTGCAGCCGTGCGCCAAGCGGTACCTGGTCAAGGAGGGCGTGGACGTCTCGCGCGGCGAGGCGAGCTTCGCGGCGGAGTACGAGGCGAACGGATGGCAGGTCACGGAGGTGCGTCTGTCCCCGACGAACGGCGACGCGCCCCCGCTGGGGAGCATCCCCGGGGACGCCTTCTCGCTCGCCGCCGCCGCCAAGGGCGTCGCGTACGTGGTCTTCGGCGCCTCGGACGACGCCACGGCGGCGCGCGCGGCGGACCCCTTCTACGCCGAAGCGACGCCTAGCCGCGGCGTCGCCACGCGCGCGCGCGAGTTCCCCGAGGAGCTGCGCGCGCTCGAGCAGCGCGAGCGGCACTTGCTCTCTCTGTTCGGGGAGGCGCAGGTGGAGTGCACGGGCCACGGCGCGTGCGACTACGGTGCCGGGCAGTGCTACTGCGCGAACCGGTACTTCGGCGCCGCGTGCGAGTTCACGTACTGCCCCAAGGACTGCGCCGGGCACGGCGCGTGCGACTTTGTCACCGGGGTTTGTCTGTGCGAGACCAACTACCTGCCCGACGCGTTCGACGGGTGCGTGCTGCGGCCGCTGTACCTGGCGTCCACCACCTGCGAGGACGCGGCGATGGACGCGCGCGTGGACTCGGCGGGGCGGCGCGTCGCGCCGCTGTACCTCTCGTGCATGCTGGGCGTCGCGCTCGGATCGAGCGCCGAAGGCGAGCACTGCCCCGAGGCCAACGCCATCACCGGCGACAAGGGCGAGTGCTACACGATTTTCCCGGAGACCCTAAACCCGGAGAGCGCCGACGCCGACGCCGCGAATGCGGAGGCGAATGCGACGACGGCGGGCGGTGAGGCGACGGCGTGGCGCAACGCCGTGTGCTCGGACTGCTCGGGCTTCGCGTCGCGAAACGTGTCTCAGATCCACCTGTACCCGGAGGAGCCCTGCCGCACCGTCTTCGGCGTGCGCGAGGAGGAGTGCCTGGAGACGCGCGTGCACTCGGACGTCGTGCCCGGGTTGGGCATGCTCCCGCCTCCCCTGCCGGCCCCGGTGGCCGAGGACGCCGCCGTGCCAACGGAGACGCCCTTCGCCGAGATCACGTTCAACCTGACGACGATGCGGCGAAAGGAGATGCGGTTCACGCGGTTCACCGCGCGGCCGGGCATCGTGCGCGAGTTCTGGCACCCCGTGCAGCAGGGAGGCTGCGGCGCGTGCACGGACGCGAACCCTATGTGCGGCGCGCGGTTCGAGGTGCTGCGCGACGGCGTGCTCGCGTACGCCGCGGTGGTGGCGAGCGAGGCGCGCGTGGACATCGACGTGCGCAACGCCACCACCATCACGCTGCGCACCGGCGGCGTCGCGCCCACGTACTGGCGCCTGGGGGGCGGGCTTGGGTACGGCGGCGGGGACGCGCCCGCGCTCGCCACCGAGCCCGTGCGCGCGAGCTTCTGCGACGGCGCGGCGTGGGCGGACGCCGCGCTGATGTGACGCGTATAGATAGACGTGTATTAGACTTGTATTTAGGCATAGGTAGCTCATTATGGCATACTAAAAAAAAACGGTGTACGCTTTCGCGCCTCTACTACGCGTCCGCCTTTTCGCGCGCGGCGCGCACCGCCGCCGCCGCGGCTTCGTTCGGGCTCATACCCTGCGCGACGAGTTTCGCGAATTCCGCCTTGATGGTCGCCTCCAATGCCGCCTTCGCGTCCGCCGCGCGCGTCTCCGCCGCGGCCGCCGCCGCCTCGCGCGCCGCCGCCGGAGCCGCCGGAGCCGCCGCCTCCGCCGGAGCGAGCGCGGGCTCCGGCGCCGCCGGCGCGAGGTCCGCGGAGCTCCGCGGCGGCGCCGCGAACGTCGCGCCGCTCCCGAACCCGCCCACCGAGGCACCCTCCGAGGCGGTGCGCATCTGCGCATCCATCATCGAGAGCATCGGCATGAGCTGCTGGCCGAACGGCGTGCTGAGGACCTCGTCCGGGAGCGACAGGATGTGCGACGGGATGCCCTCGCCGACGAGAAACTGCGCCACTTCGTCCGAGAAGTTGTTGCAGTTGTGGCGCAGCAAGTGGTACGTCTGCATGGTGAACCGCGGCGCGATGTCCACCAGGAACTCCTCGAACACCTCGCGAGGCAGGTGCGTCTCCCCGAGGTCCAGCACTCGCAAGGGCCGGCCGAAGTGCGTGAACCCGGGGGTGCCGCGTTGGATGCCGCCTCCGAAGTACCACTCCTCGCCGAACGCGATGATCCCCGTGTGCCACACGCCCTCGATCTGCTTGCCGAGGAGCTGCGCGGACATCGCGCGCGCCATCCCTTGGGAGAGATCGTACAGGTGCAGCTGCACCTTCGTCGCGCCCGACTCCGCCATCGCGAACCGCGAGCGCGCGTGAACCAGATCTGCGTCGCGGCGTCGAGATCTCGTCCGAAAAACACGAAACGCTCTTCTGATTATTGGCGATGTGTCGGTGTGAATGAACATAATGAAGACGTCGCCTGCATAAGGAAGGTTGTTAACAAAACTCACCGCCGTCCTCGAGGACGGCTCCCTTTGATGTCCGGCAGACGCACGGACGGCCGCTCCACGAAGCTCGGGAACGTGCGTAACCTCGCGCGTTCCAGTTCCTCGCGGAGCGCGAGCATCTCCTCCTCCTGCGCCTTGGCGATGTGACGCAGCTTGCTCTGCGTCACGAGCGCGCGCATCTTCCGCGCCTTGGCCTCCCGGGAGTTGTCCATCTCGGCGCCGCCGCCGCGCGCGTCCCGCAGCTCGGCGACGTCGCGCACCGCCGCGTCCATCTCGCGCGCGCGCGCCGCGATGTCGTCGTTCTTCTCCGCGATCAAGGCGGTTTTCCTCTGCGTCTTCGCGAGCTCCTTGCGCTTCTCCGCGACGCGGCGCGCGTGCAGCGCCCTGGCGTGTTCCAGGCGCGCCTCGAGCGAGGCGAGCTCGGCGCGCCGGCGCTGCGCCGCCGCGCCCGTCTCCCGCGCCGCGCCGACGGCGTCTCCGTTTTTCGATTCCTCCTCCTCCACCAGGACGTCGCGCAGCAGCCCCACGGGCGCGCGCGCCATCTGGATCTCCTTGATCTTGTGCGACGCGTCCTCGCCCTCCATGGCGAGCCGCTCCTTCTCCCACTGCAGGTCGTAGATGCCCTTCTTGAAGTCCTTGATCGCGACGAGCGTCTCCACTTTCCCCGCGCCGTGGCTCTGAATCACCTCGTTCAGGTAGTGCACCGCCGACACGTCGATGAGCACGGCATCCGCCTTCGCCGCGGCTTGCGCCTCGAGGTCGGCGACGCCGCCCAGCTCGAACTCGGGCTCCAGCGCCTCGACGTACGTCTGCAGCATGCGCACGGGCAGGGAGAGGTCGTACAGCGCGTCCCGCCGCTTGGCGGCGTGCGCCGCCACGGCGGCGCGCGACCCCGCCTCCGCCGCGACGGCGGCGTCGTCCGCCGCCGCCAGCTTCGCCTTCAGACGGCCCATCTCGCGCATCTGCGCGTCGAGGACGCGCAGCTCCTCTTCCTTGGATATCTTGCGGTCGCGAGCCTCGACGAGTCGGAACCACCACTCGTCGTCCGTGCCCTCGGGGCGGTCGGAGTACGAGTCCAGTGGCTCCGGCGCGGGAGGCGCCGCCTCGAGCGCGTTCTCCGAAGCCGGGCGCCCGGACGCGCCGCGGAACGGGTCGTGCTCCGAGACGTGCGACAGCGTCGAGGGCGCGTTCTCGTGAGCGAGCGGCTTGTCGGAGCCCGCGACGCTGGATCCCCCCGGCGTGCCCGGGGTCACGCCGCGCACCGCCGGGGTCGTGCCGCGCGGCGTGGACGTGCCGCTTGAAACGCCGCCGCTGGAAACGACGCTCGAGACGCGTCTCAAGCCCGTCTGCTTTCGCGGCTTCCGGCGCTTGTACAGCGCGTGCAGCGCGTCAAAGAGGTCGTCCGCGTCGGCAAAGTCGCGCTTGAACTCGCGGTCGAGTTTCTGGTTCTGCGCGTCGCACGCGTCGCGCTTCTTACGCGCGGCGTCGAGTTCGAGCTGGAACGCGGAACACGCCGCGCGCGTCTTCTCGCGCGCTTCCCGCGCGGCGTCCACCGCGAGAGCCAGTCTTTCCTCCTCCTCCTCGTCGTCCCGCAGCGCAGTCTCCGTCTCGCGCGCCAGCGCGACGACGTCGGCTTCCATCTCCGCGACGCGACGGTCCACGGCGAGCTTCTGGACGAGAAACTCGGCGAGCGTCTCGTCGTGGCGCACGACCGTCTCCGCGGACTCCTCGTGCAGACGCACGAGCTCCGCGGCGAGCAGAACGCGCCGTTTCGCCAGCTCCTCTCGGTACACCTTGGCTTTGTTCTCAAACTCGCGGCCTTGTTTCCGCTGCTCGTCGTTCCAGTCCTCTTTGTCGATGTCAATCATCCAATCGGGCTTGGGGAGCTCGTCGGGCACGCCAACCTCCTCCGCCTTCTCCAGGCGCCCGCCCATCATCTCGCGCAAGGCGCGGTCCTCGGGGGGGTTCTCGCCCTTCGCGCGGATGCGCTCGCGCTCCGCCGCCTCCGCAGCCTCCGCCTCGGCGCGTTCCTCGGGCGAGAGCCAGCGTTCGGACGCGAGCTCGTCGTCCTTGACGCTCAGCACGTACTCCTCCTGCTCGACTTTATCCACCACGCACTCGAACAGAGGCGCGTCGTCGTCCGTGTGCCCCGCGAGCTCCTTGCGGATGTCCACGATGCGCGCGTTGATCTCCGTGATCTTGTCCACGAACTTTTGCTTCTCCGCCTCCATCGACGCGAACGACGCGTTGAACGCGGCTTTCGTCTCGCGGGTGGTCATCTGCAGCAGCGAGAACTGCGATATTTTCCGGCGCGGAGGGTACAGCGCGCTCGGGTCGTACAGGCACGCCTCGTAGCTCTCGGCAGCCGGACCCGGGTTCGAAGCGTCCGCGCCGCTCGGTTTCTTCGAAGCCGCCGCGCCCTCGCCGAGAGGCGCGTCGACGCGCAAATCGAAAACCGAACGCGCGTCCACGCGGGAATCTGACGAGGACGCGACTTCCACGCGCTCCGAGCCTTCGGGAGCGCCTTCGGGTGGCGTCCCGTCCTCCTCGCCGCCGCTCTTCTCGGCGACGCCGCGGTCCTTGAAGTGCTCATGCTCCGCGAGTTCGACGCGGCGCAGAAACGCGACGCGTCGCCCCAGCCTGGCGGTTTTGTCCTCCGCCTTGAGCGGGTACTTGTGCACCATCAGCCCCGGCGTGTTCAGCGCGACGATGGCCGAGCCGTGCGTCTCCATCGTGTCCCAGCACTCCGCCACGATCTTGGACGACATGTAGTCCGCCACCAGGTTCTCACGCTCTAAGCGGGCGCGGAGCTCCTGCACGCGCGTCTCGCCTTCCGCCACGAGCTGCGCCTTGAACGTCTCGTCCATCAGGAGTTCGCCGCGCGGCACGCGCGTGAGTTCGTCGGCTTCGTCGTTCCGCGCGATGACATCCTCGAGCCGCCGCCGCAAGTGCTCGATGCGCTTCAAGGCGTCCTGCTTCGCCGCCTCCGCCGCGACGGAGAGTGCCGGCGCGTCCGCACCGAGGGAAGCGGCCGAGGCAGCCGCGGAGGCGTCGGAAGCGTCCGGGGTCGCCGCCGCCGCGCTCGCTTCGCCGCTCGCCTCCGGCCCCAGGACCCGCGATACGAACGCGCCCGCGGCGTCGGTTTCCCCGGCGCTTCCGCTCCGCTCGACCGGCTCGAGGGCGTCCCCGCCGCTCTCGCGGATGGTGCGCATGCCGAGCCCCAGCGGCGACGGCTGGTCCTCTTCGGCCAGGATGCCTTTCCTCGCGTCCAGGAACCCGGTCGCGACGAAGGCGGCGCCCTCGGCGGTCGTCGCGACGAGTTCGTCGAACGACGGCGCGAAGGCGACGCCGGCGATCCCCGCGCCGCCGCCGCCGGGACCCAGCGCCACGGTCTTGACCAGCCTCGCCGGGGTTTCGGAAGACGCGTCCAGCTTCGAGTGTTTAGCCGCCGCCGCCGAACGCGAGTCGCTCGCGACGAACGGCGAGAAGAACAGGAGCTCGTTCGAGTCGGCGAGCGCGATCGCGACGCGCGTCGCCGAAAACGCGATGCTCGACACCGGCCCGGCGCCGGCGTACGCCCACGCGTGGTGCGCTCCGGCGGGCGGGACCGCGCGCGTGGGGGACTCCGCCGACAGCGCGGCTCGAACCGCGATACGGACCGACTCCGGGGGGGGGATCACGGACCCGTCGTCCGGGTTCGCGAAGAAAACGGCGCCGCGCGCGTCTCCGAGCGCGACGCGCCCGTCGGGGCTCCACGCCGCGCACGTCAGCGCGTTTTCTTCTGGTACCAGCAGCGGCCGCCTGGTGACGCTCCTGCGGTGGTACGTCTCGTCCACGACGTGCAGCGTGACGCCCGGGTGCGCCGCCAGCACGCCGCCGCGCGCGTGCGTGACCAGAACGCGGTGCGCGTCGAACGGGTCGAACGCGACGCGCGTCGCTTCCGAACGCAGATCGATCTTCACCAGCGTCTCGCCGCTCGCCGCGACGCGCAGCGCGAGCCTCGGGTCGGGCGCCGCCGACGCGACCGCGAGGTACCGCCCGTCGCGCGAGAACGCCAGCGCGGTGATCCCGAGCGACGCGCCTCCCTCCAGCGTCGCGACGCGCTCCAGGGTGTCCACCTGGTGCACGTGAATTTTCGGGTCCAGACCGCCCGACTCGGCGTACGCCACCACCGGGGTGGCGGAATGGGCGCTCGCGGCGAAGCACGCGATGCGGCGCGCCGCGCTGCGCAACTCGCGCTCCGCACCGCTCGAGGTTTCGAGTAAACGAAGCGCCGTGCCCGTGGACGCGATCTGCGAGGGGAGGGAGAGGGAACGCGTCAGAGGGAGGCGTCCCAAATCAGGATGGCGAGACGAAAGCGGCGTCAACGACTACGCGCGCACGAGCACGGAAAGGGGCGGGGCAACGCACCAGCGTGTGCGCGTCCGCGTACTCGGCGTGGCCCGGAACCACCGCATCGGCGTCTGACGCGTCGACGCTCGCCATGGTGCCCGCGTGACCACCACCGCCGGGCGTCCACCGCGCCTCGAGCCACTGGGGAGTGGCCGATTCGCACGCGGAAAGAAGCCGCGACTCTCTCGCTTGTCATATTTTGATCGGGGCGACCCGAGAACCCGACCCTGGACTTGATCGGGGAAAGCGTTTCATCGCGAGGCTCATCGGTTCTATAACAGTCTTTGTAGTGTACCGGTACACGAAAAAGCAAAACTTGATTTGAGTTTGTATACCGTCAAAATCGCCACGTTGTCACTCATGAATTTTGGACTGCGGATTGCTGTGTCAGGTTAACCCGGCGCAGTAACTCGTCAGTTCCGGTTCAATCCTTGCCTGGTTGGCTCAGTTGGCTAGAGCGTCGGTCTCATAATACACATACACAAAACCACTCCCCTACAATAGTAGGCTAGTTTAACTCGCTAATCACGAGTTGAGCAATCCGGAGGTCGCCAGTTCGATCCTGGCACTAGGCAATTTTTTTGACTGAATACTCACACAAAACTTTTTGTATCATAAACTTCTGACTGCATTCCATATGGTGTCGTCGTTCATTTTTGCGCATTGAGAGACATCCAGGTAGGGAGAGGCCTTTTCTCGGGGCGCCTCAGCCAGATCCGCGCGCGCCTCGGCCGCGTGACCTCAGTGGGACAAGACCCACGCCAAGCCACGCACCCCGGTGTAGCGACCGGCGTCGCGCGTGATCGCTTTTGCCGTCCCGCGCCCGTGAGACGCGTCGCCGGAGGCTCCGCTCGAGGTCGTGCCCAATCGCCTCACCCGGAGCCGTCCCTCCCCTTGCGAGCGCGATGCTTCGCCGCGTGGTGCGCGAGTTGACGACGGCGGGTTGTCCCGCGTGGCGCGCCTCGCGCTGCGCGCGCGCGGCCGTCCCCGCGCGCGCGTTCGGGTCCTCCGCGCCCGCGCGCGCGTCCGCCACTCCGTCCTCCGAGGAGCCCGAGATCGCGTTCGATCCGAGGGTGGACACGTACACCGAGCGTCGGCGCGCGTGGGAATCGCAGCTCAACGCGCGGCGCAAGGAGTGGGCGGCGGACTTCAAGGCGCGCGCGGACGCGAAGGCGGCGGAGGTGCAGTCGGAGCGTGCGCGCATCGAGGAGGCGAAGGCGGCGAGGAAAGCCGCGAAGGCGCTCAAGTCCGCGGCGAGGGCCGAGGAGGTGGCGCGGGAGGAAAAGGCGCGCGCGCGCGCCAAGGAGACGGCGCTGCGGCGGCGCGCCGTCGTGCGCGCGCAGCGCGACTTTGTCGCGCATCTGCGCAAGACGGCGCGCGAGGAGGAGCTGCTGAAAGCCTCGCGGAACTGGGTCACCGCGGAGGACCTGGACGAGCGCATAGCGCACGCGCTGGAGAACCCGAGGCCGATGTACTGATGCGTCGAATGAGTCGACGCGAACGCGACGCGGGCGACAACGCGAGTTTGAATGATAGGTATAGACTATGGTACATAACTCACGCGGCGTTCGCTTCGGGTACGACGAAGGTGATCGTCCGTCTCCTTCGTCGTCACATCGTTCAGTACGCCTTCTCGTTCCCGTTGCCGAGGGGGAACTCCGCGCCGAGCGCGTCGCTCGTTCCCTGGTCGGTGATCCAGCTGTTACGCGTCACCTCCGCGCCCGGCGCAACGGAGATGCGCCGCTCGCTCGCGTCGATCTTCGCCTCGTTGATGCTGGCGATGCGCTTGCGCATGTACCCCTTCGCGTCGAACTCCCAGTTCTCGTTGCCGTAGGCGCGGAACCACTGCCCGTCTGGGTCGCGGTACTCGTACTCGAAGCACACCGCGATGCGGTTGTCGTGAAACGCCCACAAGTACTTGCGCAGCACGTAGTCCAGCTCGCGGTCCCACTTGCGCGTCAGGAAGTCTTTGATTTGCGCTCGCCCGCGAACGAACTCGGCGCGGTTGCGCCACTCCGAGTCCTCGGAGTACGCCATCGCGATGGCGTCGACGTCCTTGCGGTTCCAAGCCGCCTCCGCCGCCTTGACCTTCATCAGCGCCGTCTCCGCGTCGAACGGGGGGAGCGGAGGCCGCGGAGGGTCCGCCTCCACGGACTCCACGACCGCTCCAGCAATGGACTTCGGCGGCATCGCCAACTGCGGCGCGGTGAGTTCCTCCACCTCCTCGTCGCCGAGGTCCATCAGGCACGATTGCGAGACGACGGAGCGCATGGTCGCGGGTCGTGTGGTGTCCGGCGCTGAGTGCGTCGACGTGTGTGGCGGGGGCGTCGCGGGCACGCGTCTTCGCGTTTCGCGAAACCGCGTGGGCGTTTCGCCGACTCGAAACGTCGCGCCGAGTGCATTCGCACCTCACGAAAATATCGAACTGGACGCAGCGCGTTCAATTTTATGATGTTGTCTGTCGATGAAAGAGTCCGCCTTCGACGAAGGCGCGAAGGTGACGCTATCTCGACCGCTCACTCCTCGGGTTCGCTGAGGTTGTTGGTCCACACGAGCTTGACCTTCGCCTCCGCCTCTTCCGGCGTCGCGTCGCGCGAGCTCTCCACCACCATCACGTGGGCCCAGCTGGCGCCGAAGTCCCAGAGGTACTCCAAGAGGTCGTCTTTCGCGAGCATCACGTCGCTGAGCTTCGTGTCCATAGACCCGACGTGCGTGACGTCGCTGTACTCGTAGGGAGCATAGAACGGGCTCGACTGGTCGTCCACGACGAACGCTTTCACCTTCGATCCCGGCGCCGCGTCGTCGTCGTCGTCGTCGTCGCGGCGGAACAAAGAGCGCTCATACGCGCGTTGACGGTCTCGTTCGTCGGCGTGCAGCCTCTTTCCGATCTGACTGAGCCTCGCCTTCATCTCGGGGACTTTCAGGCCCTCGGTGGGCACGCCGAACGCGAGGCACCACTCGAGCAGGTCGGCTTTCTTCATGCCGGTGGTTTTCGCGGCGTGCGATGAAATCGGGTAGCTGAACTGGTAGCAGTGGTAGCCGAGGCCGCGGTTGAACGACTTGCAGATGGCCTCGTGCAGCTCCTGGAAAGTGCTTTCCTGGTGGACATCGAAAACACGCTTGCCGAACTTGCCCGGCGCGAACGACAAGGTCAAGCGCACGCGGTACGTCTGCAACGCGAGCGCGTTGGACGCGCGGGACTCGGCAAGACGTGGGCGCTTAGCCGCGGGAGAAGCGGAGGTGATCTCAGACATCTCGGTCCGGGTGACTCTTGACCTGTGCGGGGCACATCTGCGAGGCACCCGCCGTTTCGCGCCCAAATCGCGAAATCCTTCTCTCGTTGGAAATCCTTTGGTCACTGGCGTCGCGGTCGCACGACTTGCGATCACGCGGCGAACCTCCCACACTGCTCTCCGCGCGCGTCACCCTTCTTCCGCGGAGCGATCACCATGTCGTGGACGGCGTCGTGCGCGTCCACGGCGCGCCTCGTCGGTGCGACGCCTGACTCGAGCCGAACGACCGCGCCGCGCCGCGCGTTGGCTAAGACCGCGGTCGTGGCTTCGCACGCCGCGCGAATCCGCGAAACGCGTGGTCCCGTCGCGTCATCCCGCGCGCGCGCCGTGCCCGCCCCCAACGCGCATCGCGTGCGCTTCGCCGCCCCTCGTCACGATGCCGGCTCTTTCCCGGCACCGCGAGGTGGACGAGACACCGCGTGCGGCGCGTACGCCGCGCCCCCCCCTTCCGCGGGCGACGATTCGAGGCCCGAGGACTGGGCCGAGCTCCTGAAGAAACTGCGAAAGGCGAGATGGGACGACGCGCCCAAGCCTTGGAAGGAGTTCTGGGCGACGCGCGTCGCCGCGGCCGTGGTTGAGGTGGACGTCGACAACGAGAGCGTCTCCGCGAAGGAAGTCGAGGGCATCGGCCTGAACGCGCCGAAAGATAAGGCTGAGGCGCTCGAACGCCTGAAGCACAACGTCGTGGTGTACCGTCAAAACTACGTTTTGCTCGCGTGGGGCGCGTCGACGCTCCTCGCCGCGCTCGCGTCCGACGTCCTGTGCGCGGTGGGTTTGCTGTGCGCGGCGGCCGCCGCCGCCACCGGCAGCGACACGCTCCTGGGCGAGCTGCAGCTCGCGACGGACGGCAGGCTCACCTGGAACAAGACGCGCGTCGCCGGGCTCGACCGCGCGGGGGCGTGCCTGGCGACCAAAATCGGCGCCGCCGCGTCCTTCGCGCTCGCCGCGTACGTCTCGGGCGCGCTCGAGTTCCTTCTCGGGTTCGCCAACCGGCTCGTGTTCTACGGGCTCGCGCCCTGCCTCGCGCACGCGGTGCTCCGGCCGATCGACCTGAAGTCCACGCTGAGCGACCTGTGGAACGACGCGAAGGGCGTGCAGACCAAGGAGGAGGCGGCGGCGCTCGCCAAGAAGGGCGTCAAGGGGATCAAGAGCTGGTGGAACAACCGGCGGCCGGCGGAGCCGACGCCGGTGGTGATGTCGGTGCGGGGCGACCCGGATGCGGCGTACCGCCAGGCGGGGTTCGCGGGCGAGCGCGCCAGGCAGGACGCGGAGGAGAGGGCCGCCCGGCAGGCGCGCGAGGCGAGGAAGGACGACGAGGGGGTCGTCGACACGGAGGGCTGGGCCAAGCCGGACGCCAAGGGAGAGCTGCCGCCGGGGAAGTCGAGCTAGGCGAGGTTCGACGAGAGCGCGGCGCGCGCGCGCGCCGCGCGCGGAGAGCGCGGCGAGAACGATCGGATGACGACGACGTACGACATTACGCGACCGTTTATCCCCCTCTCGGCGTGCGATTGAAAAGAGCTTTCTTTCGTTTTCGTTCACAGCTCACCGTGGGTGTCGTCCTCGGTGTCCGAACCCTTGACCGGGAGGTACACGCCCTCCTGCGCGATCCACAGGTTGTTCGAGTCCTTGGAGTGCGCGCCGCACACCTCGAACTGCCCGGTGATCGGCCGCGAGTACTTCTGCTGGTGCGAGTGCAGCGACACCCCGGTGCTGACGTGCACGAGACGCACCTTGCGGTCGCGCAGCCACTCGACGTCGCCGCCCTGCGTCTCCACGCGCCAGTTATCGTCCACGTTGCTCGTCTCGTCATCGCCGAAGCAGCTCACCTCCTGGTTCCCGGAGAGCGGGCTCTGATGCAGGTGCGAATGCAACCACTTCCTGGTGTTCACGTGCTGCAGTCGGACGGTGGCGCCGCTCGCCAGAGGCTCGCCAGCCACGCAGGTCCCGCCCAGCGCGGGTTTGACGGTCCAGTACGAGTTCCCATCGTTCACCTCGCGGAAGCCCGTGACCGACTGCTGGCCGCTCCCGCTGCCGTACGCGATCTCGTGGCTGTGCAGCTTCGCCTTGGTGTTCGCGTGCGTCAGCTTCACCGTGCTGCCGCAGGTCACCTTGGAGGTGTCTGGCTCGGCCGCAGCGACGGAGGCGCACGCGAGGAACGCCGCGAACAAAAGCGCGACCGCGCGTCGACGAGCCATGTCGATCGGTTTCGGGATCTCGAAGAGTCCTGTGCGCGACAATGCGTGCTCACTTGCGCGCCCGCCTGTGCGCCTTCGCGAGCCTTCCACGCGGCCTCGATCAGCAGATCACAGGAAAGTCGTCGAGCGGACAAATCACGCGAGACGCGACCTGGCTACCAGGTGCGCGAAGAACGCGGCGACGTGTCTTTATCGTGACCCCGCTGCAGGGACCATTCCGAGCCGAGCAGCCTTCGCGCGCTCGGATCGACGATGCAGAGCCTTCTTTCGCCTAGCCTAATGCTGCGCTCGGCGAGCGTGGCGCTGTGCCGCGGCGTCGGGTGCGTGCGCGACCCCCGCGCGCGTCTCCGCGCTTCACCCGCCGCGTCCCATTTCGTTTCGCTCACCAGCCTCCTTTTCTTTATCCTTTCCGCAGGTACCGAAGAAGCGGCGTGCTCGCGAACCGCAAGGACGGCGTGCTCTCCGCGCGCGTGGTGCGCCCCGCGGTGACCGTCGCGGCCGCGTCCACCGATGTGGAGACCTCCGAGACGGCTCTGAAGGATGCGGACGGCAAGGACATCTCCGGCGCCGGCATCAGGCGTCGTTTCCTCGAGTTTTACGAGTCCAGAGGGCACGCTCGGCTGCCCAGCTCATCGCTCGTGCCCGAGGACCCCACCGTGCTACTCACGATCGCCGGCATGCTGCAGTTCAAGCCCGTGTTCATGGGCCAGGAGGAGCGGAAGGTGCCGTGCGCCACCACCACGCAGAAGTGCGTGCGCACGAACGACATCGAGAACGTGGGCGTGACCGCGAGGCACCACACGTTCTTCGAGATGCTCGGGAACTTTTCCTTCGGCGATTACTTCAAGAAGGAGGCGATCCAGTGGGCGTGGGAGCTGGCCACGAAGGAGTACGGCCTGGACGCGTCCAGAGTCTGGGTGAGCGTGTTCAGGGAGGACGACGAGGCGTACAACATCTGGAAAGACGTCGTGGGCGTTCCCGAGGAACGCATCAAGCGCATGGACGAGGCGGACAACTACTGGGCCGCCGGGCCCACCGGGCCGTGCGGCCCGTGCTCCGAGCTGTACTGGGACTTCCATCCCGAGCGCGGCACGGGCCCGGAGTGCGACCTGGACGACGACTCGCGGTTCATTGAGTTCTACAACCTGGTGTTCATGGAGTTCTCCCGCGCGGCAGACGGCACCACCACGCCGCTGGCGCGCAAGAACATCGACACCGGCATGGGCCTGGAGCGCATGGCGCAGATTCTGCAGGACAAGCCGAACAACTACGAGACGGATCTAATTCGGCCCATCATCGACAAAGCCGCGTCGATGGCCGGCATGACGTACGCCAGCGCGAGCGATGCGGAGAAGCTCAAGCTCAAAGTGATCGGGGACCACGTGCGCGCCGTGTCGTACCTCATCTCCGACGGCGTGTACCCCTCCAACGTCGGAAGAGGGTACGTCGTGCGCCGCCTGATCCGCCGCGTCGTGCGGTGCGGGCGCCTCCTCGGCGTCGCGGCGCCGGAGGGCACCGAGGCGTTCACGCCCGCGATCGCCGCGGTCGCGATCGAGATGGGCGACGCGTGTGACCCCGAGCTCAAGAGCCGCGCCGCGAAGGTGTTCGACGAGCTCGAGCGCGAGGAGCTGAGGTTCGCCACGACCCTCGGCCGAGGCGAGGAGATTCTGGCCGACATGCTCGCCGCCGCCGTCGCCGCCGACGCGAAGGCGCCCGTTCTGTCCGGCGACGACGCGTTCACGCTCTACGACACATACGGGTTCCCCCTGGACATCACCACTGATGTCGCGAGCGAGGCGGGCGTCGCCGTGGACGTCGCCGGGTTCGAGACCGCGATGGAAACCGCCAGGAACCTGTCGCGCGACGCGCGCGTCGCCGTCGACGTCACCGCCGGCGACTTGCTGGCGGGCGTCGCCGAGGAGCTGGGCGAGCCCACCCGCTTCACCGGCTACGGCTCGCTGGCCGAGTCGGACGTGCGCGTGCGCGCGATTGTCAAGCAGGGCGCGCGCGTGGACGAGGCCTCGCCCGGGGACGCCATCGACGTCGTCCTGGACGCGACGCCGTTCTACGCCGAGGGCGGCGGCCAGATCGGCGACGAGGGCGAGATCGTCGTGGCGGGCGGCGCGACGCTCGCCGTGAAAGACTGCCGCAAGGCTGCCGGCGGGCGCCTCTTCGTGCACAGCTGCGAGGTGGTGGGTGATGCGCCCGTGCGCGAGGGCGACGCCGTGACCGCCGCCGTGAACGCGGCGTCCCGCCGCCGTGCCAAGGCGAACCACACGGCGACGCACCTGCTGCAGTCGGCGCTCAAGCTGGTGGTGGGCGAGGACGTCTCGCAAGCCGGCTCGCTGGTGACCTTCGACCGGCTCAGGTTCGACTTCAACGCGCCGCGGGCGCCCACGAGCGACGAGCTCACGGCGATCGAGTCGCTGGTCAACGGCTGGGTCGGGGACGCCGTCGCGCTGGACGCGCGCGAGATGCCCATCGCTGACGCCAAGGCGAAGGGCGCCACGGCGATGTTCGGCGAGAAGTACGGCGACGTGGTGCGCGTGGTGGACGTGCCCGGCGTGTCCATGGAGTTGTGCGGGGGCACGCACGTGGGCAACACCGCGGAAATCGGCGGGTTCAAGATCGTCTCCGAGGCGGGCATCGCCGCCGGCGTGCGCCGCATCGAGGCGGTCGCCGGCCCGGGCGTGGTGGACATGCTCGCCGACCGCGACGAGGTGGTGAGCGCGCTGGCGGGGTCGCTGCGCGTGCCCCCCGAGGAAATCGCCGGCCGCGTCTCGTCGCTCATGGAGGACCTGCGCGCGGCGCAGAAGGAGGCGGAGGCGCTGCGCGGCGAGCTCGCGGCGGCCAAGTCCGTGGCACTCGCCGCGGACGCCACGACCGCGCCCGGCGGCCAGAAGGTGCTCGTCGCGCGCCTGGACGGCGTCGACCCGGCGTCGCTCAAGTCGGCGGCGGAGAGCCTGGCGGCGTCGCTCGCCGGCGACGCCGGCGGCGCCGGCGTCGCCGTGGTGCTGGGTTCGGGGAGCGCGGACGGCAAGGTGGGCCTGGTGGCGGTCTTCGACGAGGCGGTGCAGAAGGCCGGCGGGCTCAAGGCGGGCGCCGTGCTGGGCGCCGCCGCGAAGGCGTGCGGGGGAGGGGGGGGGGGCAAGCCCGGGTTCGCGCAGGCGGGCGGCCGCGACGCCTCCCAGCTGGACGGCGCGCTGGACGGCGCGCGCGACGCCATCGTCGCGGCGCTCGAGGCGGCGTGACCGAACGACGCCGCGAAGCGTCGCGATACCCGATCAACGTTGTGTGACTCGAGATTTGACGATGAGATTTGACGATGAAGAACACGCGCGACGGCGTTTCCTCGTTTCCTCGCTAGAGCGCCCTCAGCGCGGCCCTGGTGGCCTCGTCCCGTGCGTCCGGGTCGCCGTACAGCGGGCAGTTGGCCGCGCACCGAAACGCGGCGCCGGCGTCGAACGGCGCCGACGCGCGCGCGTGCGGACACGCGCAGACGCGCGGCACGGAGTCCCACGTGAGCCCGCGGAGCGCCAGCCAGGCCGCGACATCCTCCGCCGTCGGCTTCTTTCGCGTTTCTTTCGCGTCGACTCCGTGCCGCGCGTCGACCGTTTCTTCCGCGTCGACCGTTTTGGGAGCTGAACCGCGCGAGAGAGCGCGGTTTTCGCGCGTAGGCTCCCGCCGCGACGCCGCCGCTCTCTGCGCCGCCGCCGCGGCGTCCCGCGCGTTCTTCACGCGCTGTCGCCGGCTCTCCGCGACGTCGGGAGGCACGGCGGTCGTCGGAACGCGCGTCGCCGCGATGTCGTCCGCGAGGTCGTCCGCGAGGTCGTCCGCGAGGTCGTCCGCGACGGCGCCGGGAGGACCGCGGTCGCCGCCGAACGCCGCGGGCACGAACGTCGCGAGCGCGCTCCGGTGGCTCTCGCGCGCCGCGTCTCTCGCCGAGCGCAACAGGCGCGCCAGGGGTGTCGGCGTTATCGGCGCCTCAACGCGCGGGTTTCCGTTCGAGCGCCGAAGTGTCGTTCGTCGTTCGCGCGCGTCCTCGGGCATATCATCACGGCGTATCACGGCTAGGGCGATGTCGGCGGTGTGCCGCGCGTCGTCGCCGCGCTCCGCCGCGACGCGCGCCGCGACGCGTCGCCGCGTACCCCGCCGGAACGACTCGAGCTTCTTCTGCTTGTCCGCCTTCTCCGCCGCGAGCAGCGAGGCCACCGTCGCCGCGTTCGTCACCGCGTCGTCCACGTCGCCGGCGCTCGGGTCGGGATTCCGCGCGCCCCCGGCGACGATCGCGTGGCGCCGCACGCCGTGGCGGACCAAACGCAGAGGCACGTGGTGCAGCAGGTCGTCGTCGCGACCGCCCACGCGGCGCAGGCGCGTCGCGGCCATCGGTGCCGTGTCCGGAAACGAGAGGCGCGCGCGCGACGCACTCGACGGACGGGCGGACGAGGCTGAATGCCGTCGCGACGGACGACGCGCGAGTCCTCGCGACACTCGGCGATGCGATCGTCGGCGCCTCGCGCGGCGTCGTGTCTGCGTTCCGCCGCGCGGTTGCGGAATCTCGTTCCCGTGCGCTCGGTCGCGAGACCCGCCGCGCCCTGCGCGCCGGTCGAGAGAGGAGTTTCAAACCCGGTGTCGCCTTTGAGTTTCGGGTCACGAAAGCGGCCGTTACCGATTGAGCGTTTTCGGTTTTCCCCCTCGGAGAACCTCGTTTTTTTCGGCGTCTCAGGGTAATTGCGCATACGACGGTCGCGAGATCTCGGAGGAACATTTCGAGGTGTGGCGTGTTGGAAGAGCGTGTTTTGAAGCGTGAGCGTGAAAGGATCGTTTGAGCGAGAGCGTGGCGTCGCCGCGCTCGCGACCACTGCGTTCGGCACGACCGACCCGACACCTCGAGGACAGCACAACATGCCGCAGATTCAGTACTCCGAGAAGTACTACGACGACATCTACGAGTACAGGTACGTGCGCATCCGCGTGCGACGTTTTCCCGCGCGCCTCGATGCGCTATTCGTTTCGCTGCACGCGACGAACGGCGTTCGCGCGCGAAGTCGCGGGTTCCCCCGCGCTCGGCGGAACCCGCGACGGGCACGACGGCGATGCCCCGCGCGATATCGGACTCGTGCGCGGTCCTCGATACGCGCGATACACGCGTTCGAGCGCGTGCGTATCGATCGGCACGCGTCGCGACGTCTCCGCCGGCGCGTTTCCCGCGCGCGCGAGCCTCGGGATCGCGGAGCCCGCCGCGTACCCCTTCGAAATCGGTTCGCCGCTCACCTCGCTTCCCCCTCTACCGCCATCGACAGACACGTCGTGCTTCCCCCCGACATCGCCAAGCTCCTGCCTAAGGGTCGCCTGCTCTCCGAGGTACGTTTCTGAACCGCGATACGGCTCGACGCCGCCGCCTCGCCCGAACGCCGGCGATACCGAAGCTCGGTGTCGAAACCGCATCGCAGCCGCTCTCGACCCGTTGCCCCGGCGCTTGCGCGGGAGTTCCGCGCGACTCCTCGCTCCACGCGCGCGCGTCGTGCGAAGCGCACGGCGGAACTGACCCGCGCCTCTGGCTTCCCTTCTTCTCTCTCTGACAGGCGGAGTGGCGCGGTCTCGGCGTGCAGCAGTCCCGCGGTTGGGTGCACTACGCCATCCACAGGCCCGAGCCCCACATCATGCTGTACAGGTGCGCCTCCCGCCGCGGTTCCGCGCGCGCTTTTTTCAAACCGACGCCGCCGCGCTCGCGGGCGATCCCGCCGCCGCGCCCGGCGGCGACGCGGCGATCGACTCGCGTCGCGCGCGTTCGAGACGTCGCCGCCGCATCGGGCGCGAGACTCCGAGGCGACGCCCACGCCGTCGACGCCGCCGTCGCGAGGGACGACGGGGGTTTAGGTGCTGCGCGAGGCGCGAAAACCACCGAAACGCGACGATCGGCGCGCCGCGAACGACGAACGACGAACGACGAACGACGAACGCGAACGCGACGCTCACACGCACACGATTTTCTCCTCTTCCGTACACGCAGGCGCACGCTCAACTACGGCCAGCCCGCGCTGTCGGACGCGGCCAACAAGGTGAACGCGCAGTGAGCGCCGGGCACGGAGCTCGGCGCCGCGACCGGCGGGGCGCTCGGGCGTTTGAACGCCGACGTCGGGCGAGACGGCGTCGCGCGACGTTTGATTTCGAGGAGGGGGGGGTGAATGGGTGGAACGGGCGCGCGCGGTCCGCGGCACGATATGGGACTCGAGCCTTATGCTCAGCCCTGATTCGTGGCGCGCGCCGCGACGCGCGCGACGTCGCGTCGGGGCGACGTCGCGATTTAGATTCGGTACTAGCAACCGTCATACACGCATGCGTCGCGACGACGCGTCAAACGAACATCGAACATCGTCTCGTCTCTCTTCGTGTACAAAGGCACTCACGGTACGCGCGCCAAGAGACGGGTCCCACCGCGCGTGTCGTGCGTGTCGTCGCTTCGCGCGTCGCGTATCGATCGGATGCGAGTCGTCCCGCGGCGAAAAGCGCGAACGAATCTTCCGACGTCGGGGGCGTTCACTGCTGCGCCGCGGCGGGAGGCACGTAGGCGCCGCCGCCCTGCCCGAGCGAGGGGTTCCCGTCGGGCACGCCTTGGGGCATGTACCCGCCGCCGCCGCCCGCGTAGCCGGCGCCGCCCGCGGGGGGCGCCGCGGGGGGGGGGGCGGGCGTCGCGTCCTCCATCTGGCCGTAGGGGTTCGCCGCATCGGCGGCGCCGAAGCCCAGGTCCCACATCTTGCACCACGTCATGATGACCAGCGGGCGCGAGAGGAACAGCAGGACCTGCATGCCCAGCAGGAACCTGGGCGCGCCGTGGTAGTGCGCGTTGGCGAAGATCCCATCCTATTTCGATGGGACGAGAGCGTTGTACGCGTACGAGAGAGTGGGAAGGAGCGCGAGAGGGTCAGAGAGGCGACGCGGGTTCGTCCTCGCGAGATTGCGTCTGGTCCGTGCCGCGCCTCTCGTCGCAACGGAGGCAATTCCGCGGCGTGTCTCGGGAAGATTCGCGGGCACGTACCGCTCCCCGATCGATTCGCCTCGCCCACAGGCTGAGCCAGATGACGTCCAACAGCAGGAGGGCGAACTGACTGACGGTGTACATCTTCAGCAGTTTGGGCTTCGCCACCTCCAGGCCGACGTGCGCGAGGAGCGCGAACCCGAACGTCAGCGATGCGACCCCTCCGAAGGCCCAGCTCAGAGAGCCGCAGGCGCAGAGGATAATCTGCGCATTCAGCATGATCTCCGCGTACTTGCGCGCGGTGTGGAAGTCATACACGGGGACGCACGCCCCGAGGCGGCTAATCAGCGCGACCATGCTCGCGCGAGGTGCGGACGGGCTCGCAGGTGCGCGTGGATGTGGCGTGTGGCGCACTAACAATTACTTTACAAACTGGCGAGTTTCTCGCTCGCACATCACTCACCCGACGCCCTCGATTCTTCACCGGATTCGGGAAAAGCCCGAAAGCGGACCCGCGCTTGGCTGCCTTGACAGTCTGACGATATTTTTTTGTGGCTTCGGCTGGTCGTGTATGTAAACGACTCACGCTGAGTTGTCCGAAACCACAGATCGGCGCATCGCCCCGCGCAGAACGCGCCAAGCAGCGCTGTCGGGCGCGTCACGTGCCTTCCGACAAACCGATCCGAGTGCGCCTCGGTCG
>Ga0181561_10000541_pt1 | contig 32088 bp, 29 predicted proteins | sample 011ome_19_FD_133760 | JGI IMG/M metagenome (GOLD analysis project Ga0181561, IMG submission 133760) | Coastal salt marsh microbial communities from the Groves Creek Marsh, Skidaway Island, Georgia - 011510BT metaG (megahit assembly) | ecosystem: Environmental > Aquatic > Marine > Intertidal... | reverse complement strand
GGCCCAGGCCTGGAAATCATCAAGCATCAGGTACAGTATCGGCACCAGCAACAGGGTTACGGTACTGGCAAACAGAACCCCAAATGCCAGGGACACAACCGTGGGAATCAGGAACTGGGCCTGGAATATTTTCCCGGTTTCAGCAAGAAAGCCGCCAAGACCCTGCTGGAATACCCCTGGTCTGGCAATGTGCGGGAACTGAAAAATGTGATTGAACGCTGCGTTTACCAGTCCGATGATCCAGACGCGCCGATCAAGGAAGTCAATTTCGATCCCTTCGCCTCTCCTTACAGACCCCGGTCGACATCGGCATCCGCCAGCACCAGGTCGTCTGAAAGCAATAGCACGAACGAATTTGTCACGGACGAGGACTTTGAATTCGGCTCGATTGGTTTCAAACACCAGGTTCAGGAATACGAAAAGAAGATACTGCGCGAAGCTCTCAAGCAGTGCCAGTTCAACCAGCGCAAGACAGCGAAGTTACTCGACCTGAGTTACGATCAGTTGCGTGGTTACCTGCGCAAATACGATCTCAACAATTAACGCTTATAATCCCGGATCATCCCCGGCGATCACGTTGGCACGCTCACGATGGCGTTTGAACCGGTAGACCAGGCTCAGCACGATGGTAACCACGATCCCCAGAAGAATGGCCATTACCAGCGGAATCAATGCGCGGATACTCGTTGTTGTATCGATTGTGATCAGGTCCAGCAAGAAGATGATAGTGGCCGGTGCCAGGATTTCCTCTTCGGGTAGCACGTACCAGGGGGTAAAGATGACAGCCAGCAGGAAACTCTGCAGCAGGTAGGCCAGTTCACGCCAGAAATACCGCTTCATGAATTTCCAGCTGATGATACTGAAGACAATGCCAAAGACGAGATACACGCCCCAGGCACCAAGATACTCAGCAGTTTCCATAGAATTCAATCTGCCCAGTCAATGAGATGTTCCTCGAACCCGTCCACGTGAACGAATTCTTCCGAGATGACCTTGCCGGTCACAGTATTGTCACTGGCAATAATCGCATCCCTGTTTCCGGTTAGCAAAGGATGCCAGTCGGGTAATGGCTTGCCTTCCTTGACCAGACGATAGGCACAGGTGGCAGGTGCCCAGTCCAGGTCTTCCAGGTTTTCTGTGGTCAGCACAAGGCAGTCAGGGACCAGGGTTTTACGCTTCTTGTAGACAGTGCAATTGCACTTGTCCTGGTCAAGATACTGGCACACTACCCGCGTGTAGTGCACCTCGCCGGTATCCATGTCCTCGAGCTTGTGCAGGCAACACTTGGCGCAGCCATCGCACAGGGACTCCCATTCCTTTCGCGTCATTTCAGAAAGTGACTTGGTTTCCCAGAAAGGTTTTTGCCTGGCCAAGGTTAATCTCCCCTTCGCTTACGGGACACCGGTTCAGTCGCCATCAAACAGGACCTGCCCACTGATGTCCGGAGGTAACTGCAGGTAAAAGCCCTTGTCCTGGATATCCCTGAGTACCGTCTCGGCACTGGCCCGTGCCAGCTTGCGCTGCGGGCTGATTTCCAGTGTCATGACTTCTTTCAGGACGCCCATGCGCTTTTGCAGCTCTTCAGGAATATTGTCAGCACCGGCCTCACGCGGAACATAAACATACATCTCCTGTTCACGACTGCCCTTGAATATTGTACAAAGCATGTTGTCTGGCTCGGACATGGATTACCTCATTGCCTCCACCAGGCCTGGTAATAAACAGGACTTACGCCAGCCTTCCAGCTCCAGGGGCAACTCGACACTGTCCACCCCCCTGGTATCCATGTCCTGCAACATACTGATCAACCAGCGTTTACGCACCAGCATCTCTACTGGCAGGGCCATTTCCTCGGCCCGTTTCTCGACAAATTGCTGTCCTTTTTTGAGCCGGCTTTTTGCCTTGCCATCCAGCGGTCTAGGCAGTGAGGGCGGCCACTCGGATTCGGGCAGCGCGGCAGCGTTGTTCACCAGTTCAAGCAATTCCTCGCCTTCGTAGTGCACAAACTGTTTACCTACGCCTTCCATGTTCGCCAGTTGAGCCAGGCTCACAGGCGCCATACGGACAATGTCGAGCAGGTTCCTGTCACGAATAATCCAGTTACGGGGTTTGTCCCGTTTGCGCGCCCTGAGTTCACGCCATGCTGCCAGCTCACGCAGGATGGCAAGTTGCTTGCGGTCAAGCTGCCATGCCCCCTTGATGTTCAGGTAATAGGTCGAGAAGTCTGCAAGCATTTCATTGCGATACTGCTGCAACAGGGTGTTGCACTCCTCTTCCAGCCAGGCCAGCCTGCCCTGCTCTTCGAGTGCTGCTCGCTGCGACCGATAGATTTCGGGCAGGCAGGCAACATCCAGTGCAGCGTACTGTAATTGCGTTTCAGTCAGGGGCCTTTGCAACCAGTCCGAACGGGTTTCTCCCTTGGGAATATCCACATCCAGGCTCATGTTGACCAGGTTCTGGTAGCTGATACCAAAGCCCTTGTTCAGTAATGCCGCTGCAATCTGGGTATCGAAAAGCGGTGCAGGCACCAGTTGCATGGCTGCCATGAAGACCTGCAGGTCTTCCGAGCAGGAATGGAAAACCTTGATTACTGCCTGGTTCAGCATCAGTGCCCTGAAGGATTCCCACTCGGTAATGGGTAACGGATCGATCAGGTAGCTGGTTTCACCACCGTCATTAATCTGGATCAGGCCAACGTGCGGATAAAAGGTCGTGGTACGAATAAACTCGGTATCCATGGCCAGGAAATCACAGCTTTGCCAGTGGGAGCAAAGACTGTCGAGTTTGTCATTATCCGTGACCATCTCGAAAACAGTCGTCTCTGGGCGGTATTTCGATGAGGTAGTCGTCATGATGTCAGCTGCCAATCACCTGGCGACCGGCCATTGAGTGCACGAGGGTACCACCATCGATATATTCCAGTTCACCACCAACAGGGACACCATGGGCAATACGTGACACTTTCAACTCGCGCTCGCCTGGCACTGCTGCCTTGAGCTGCTCGGCGATATAGTAGGCAGTAGCCTCACCTTCCACCGTGGGATTGGTGGCCAGGATTACCTCGGTGACCTCAGAGTCCGAAACCATTTCCACGAGACTGGTCACACCGATTTCATCCGGCCCGACACCATCAATGGGTGACAGGTGTCCCATCAGGACAAAATAAAGCCCTTTGTAGGTGGCGGTTTGCTCAATGGCAAAGACATCGGCGGGTGTCTCCACTACGCAAATGGTCTTCTGGTCCCTGCCGGGATTCTGGCAAATACGGCACAGCTCTTCCTCGGCAAGAGTGCGGCAACGCCTGCAATGACCCACACCATCCATGGCAGCCAGCAGGGCTTCGGCCAGCGCCTTGCCGCCCGCCCTGTCCTTCTCCAGGAAATGCAAAGCCATACGCTGTGCTGATTTCTGGCCAACACCGGGCAGGCGCCGAAAAGATTCGATCAGCTGGTCTATAAGGGGACTGTAATTCATTGAGATGTCATTATTGTCTAGAAAGGAAACTTGAAGCCTTCAGGCATATTTAATCCTGACGCCATGCCGGCCAACTGGTCCTTGTTGTTCTCTGCCACTTTCCTGACCGCATCATTGACGGCAGCAGCCACCAGATCTTCAACCAGGGATTGTTCTTCCTGCATCAGCGACGAATCCAGGTTGACCTTGTTGACCTGGTGCTTGCCATTCATGGTGACCTTGACCAGTCCTGCACCGGATTCGCCTGTGACTTCTTGTTCTGCAAGTTCTTTCTGGGCTTGCTGGAACTGTTCCTGCATCTGCTGCACCTGTTTCATCAGGTCGCCGAAATCTGTCATGTTGTCCTCTTGTTTCAGTAATGTTTGTATCAGTAATGTTTGGGTGTTGTGGGTTCTATCGTGTCAGGCTGAATGGCACCGGAAAAGCGGTCAACAATCGCCTTGACCACGGCATCATTTTCAAATGCCTGACGTGCTGCCTGCAAGCGTTCATTGTCCTTGCGCTGGCGCCAGGCTGCCGGTGTTTCATCATCGATGGTGCCCGGCGTGATCTCGAGCTTTACAGCTTCACCAAAATACTGGTCCAGGGCACTGTTAATGCGCCGCTGGTGTTCTTCATTGAACACGGAGGTCTGGCTGGCATCCAGTACCAGGGTAACCTGGTTGCCGTTCACAGCACTGACCAGACAGTTGGCCGCAATACTGCGGGTTATGCCATCCAGGGGCAACTGGTGAAATACGTCAATCCACGTGTCGGCCCCAAAAGCTGCCAGGGTAACAGGCGCTTTACCTGGCTCTTCATCCTGGCCAGCGCCCTGCTTTTCCGGTGCCTGTGGCGGAGCGGCCGGGTCCCGGGGGCTGTGATCACTGTTAACGGAATCTGCTGCAGCTGCTGGCGGGCTGCCTGAATTGTCACGAACAGCTACGGGTGTCTCGGTAATACCGGAGGTCTCCGGCGCGGGTGGCGATTCAGGTTGGTCAGGCGATTGTGCAGCCTCTTGTTGATGATCATTATCTTGATCAACAGGCGCGGCTGCCGGTTCACTAACCGGCGCCTGGTTCAGTGGCGACTTTTTTTTTACGCTGGCAGCCTCGTCCTGGCTACCCGCGTTACCAGATGACGCAGGTTCAATAACGGCAGTTGCTGCGGGGGTAAAAGCCAGCATTCTCAGCAAGGCCATTTCCAGACCGGCCCGGGCATCGATGGCGAAAGGCAGGTCTTCCCTGCACTTGAGTGCTACCTGGTAATACAACTGCAGGGTTTCTGCAGGTAGCTGGCCGGCATGAGCCAAAACACGTTCCCTGTCACCCTGGGCATTATCAATGCCTTCGGGCAATGCCTGGGCAATGGCGACCCTGTGCAGGTAGGACTGCAGGTCGGCCAGTACCGCGGAGAAATCCGGGGCATGGTCGGCGGCATCCTCGGTGATGCCAAGTAATTTACCGGCATCCTGCGCCGCCAGTGCATCCACCAGTTCATGGATAACGCTCTGGTCTATGGTGCCGAGAAAACTGCGCACCTCGGTATCGGTAATATTGCCTTCGCAATAGCCAATCGCCTGGTCAAGCAAGGTCAGGCAATCGCGCACACTGCCCTGGGCTGCGCGACCCAGTTGCCAGAGTGCCGGTTCCTCAAAAGGAATTTTTTCCTCATCCAGAATATGCTTGATGTGCTCCACCAGGCGCTCAGGGCTGATGTTCTTGAGGTTGAATTGCAGGCATCGTGACAACACGGTAACCGGCAGCTTCTGCGGATCGGTAGTGGCCAGCAGGAACTTGACGTGGGGTGGAGGCTCTTCCAGGGTTTTCAACAGGGCATTGAAGCTGTGCCCGGACAGCATGTGCACTTCGTCTATCAGGTAGACCTTGAAGCGGCCCCTGGTTGGAGAGTATTGCACGTTATCCAGCAGCTCCCGGGTGTCTTCCACTTTCGTTCGGGAGGCGGCATCCACTTCGATCAGGTCGATGAAGCGCCCTTCATCAATTTCCGTGCAGGCACTGCACTTGCCGCAAGGTTCGGAGGTGATGCCGGTTTCACAATTAAGACACCTGGCCAGGATGCGGGCAATGGTGGTTTTGCCGACACCGCGGGTGCCGGTGAACAGGTAGGCATGGTGCAGGCGATCATTATCAAGGGAATTGATGAGGGTTTTCAGGACATGTCCCTGGCCTGCCATCTCCCGAAAATTCCGGGGACGCCACTTTCTTGCCAGTACCTGATATGTCATCGAATGAGTGTGAATCCAGTAAGGTAATTTAAAGTACTGCCTGGTCAGCGATTGTGCTGTTTTATCGGCTTTTCCGCATTTTATCGGCAAAGCTGACAGCTGATCCGGTTGCCAGTTTCCTGGCTGCAGTCGTTTTCCTGCTGGAGGTACCTCCTGCCAGCCACACCCCGGCACATGAATCAGCCATTACCGCTGCTCCCTTCCGGGCCTGACGGGGTTCACAACCTATCATTGCGAGGGGACCGACAAGAGATACCACTAAGCAAATCCCGGCCTGCACCGGGTACCTTCGATAGTAAACGGTTTGCAAGCTGTTTCAAAGTGCAGCGCACCAGGGACAGCGCAAACCAGCCGCGCATTATGGGGAAATCATGGTTCTGAATCAACCGCTAACCGACCCTGTTATTGCGGAGAGAGAGTCACCGGGCTGATTTCAAAGCCGGCTTCGCGCAGGTGGGTGATAACACTGTCTTCCCCCAGCAAATGGGCTGAGCCCACCACGACAAAATACTGACCGGGGGCGGCCTCGGCAAAGCTGCCTATGGTCTCTGCCATATCGATATTGCGATTGGTGTACAGGGCTTCCATCAGGGCCTCCATGTCAATCCTGTCACTGTCAGACAGTGTTTCCTCGGCAAAGTCAGCAAACAGCATCTCTGTCAGGGATTCCTTGTCGGCACACTGCCAGGCAGAAACCAGGGACTCTATTTCGCTGGTCCCGGTATCAAATGATTTCAGGGTATAGGCCAGGTAAGACTCCGCGTTGAGCTGCTGCAAAAAGCCGATTTGTTCCTGGATACTTTCCAGCTCAAGAATTTCGGCAGACTCCGGTTTCTGTGACAGGAAATAACTTTCCAGGCCGTATTGCGGCTGGTAGCCAAGAGCATTCATTTGCAGACCAGTGAGCATGAGGGTCAGGAACCAGGGCTGCATGCCCATGAAGTTTTCTGCCGGCAAGCCCATATCGCCCATAATGCGTCTGAAATCACGGATGATTTCAGGTGCAACCACGTCCTCCAGTGTCTGCCCTTGTGGCAACATGCCGCGGGTTTGCATGCTTACAATGACAGCCGGATCGGTCGCCATATTGGGATCCACTTCGAACACCACGTAATCCGAGTCCCTGTATATGGCTTCTATTTTTTCCGGCAGGGGATAAAAATCCGGTTTGCCCACATGGATGGAGCCAAACAGGTAGAGCTCGGTGCCCTTGCCTGCCAGCGCCGGGCTTTCCACCTGCCACAACATGGAGGCCGTGGGATCAGGGCATGATTGTGTTACAGATCCTCGTTCCTGAGCACGGGAGAGCGTAACTCCCTCAAGACTGGCTTCATTCAGGCGCGAATCCAGGTTTTCCCATACTGGTTGCCAGCCACTGTCGGCATTGATCGCATCACGCAACTCAACGTCGACAAAGGCCGCGTCAACGACATCGGCAAAGGCTTCCCAGCCCGACCGGGAGGTCCAGGCTGCCATACGAATGACCTGGCTATCAGGTAATAAAGCCACCCTTTCCTGGAAACGCAGTCCCAGTTGGGGGTGGAAGTAATCCAGCTGCATGGCGCTGTCATCAGTGGACAGCCTGATACTGGTGATTTCCATGCCCTGGCTCGTGATGCCCTGGGCAAGGATCTGGCCGTAGGCCTCCAGGTCATCAAAAAAGGTCTCGGACAACAGCCGGAGAAAGAGCTGTTCATTTTCATGCAAGCCAATAAACAAGGGCGATTCATTGGGTCCCTTGTCAGGGGGAAAGTTGGGTTTCAGGACATCCGGGGCCTGCTCCCTGCTGGTGATAATGTTCCACCGGTCGGTAAAAGCCCCGCGTACCCCCACAAACTCGTTTCTGTAGATGGCAGAGGTACTGATGGCCTGTGCACTGGCCCATTGGCTGTGGCCAGCCAGGCAAATGACCAGCAAGGTCAATAAATGCAACGTGTGGCGCGGCAAGGAAAAAGACATCGGGAACCTACCCATAATCAGCTTATGCAGTCATTGTAAAAAAAATTGCCGGGGATTACAGGAATCACGACAGGAAAAAGTGAAAATGTGAAGTGGTGGCGGGTAATTGGAAGGTTCGCATGAACTGGCGACTGAACCAAAAAACCCGTTCTTCCCTGAACAGGTAGTATGAATCTAGCATAAAAATCCAGGAATGGAACATTTCTTTTGTAACTTTTTGTATATGAATCATATCGTTATGACATCATTGTTATCCTTCTTCGACATCAGCTCCCTGAATTGCTGCTGGCTGACCGGACATAGTCCCTGCTGGCCCAGCAAAACAATGCGGTCAGCCTGGAGTACGGTTTCCGGTCGGTGGGCAACAAGCAGTGTGGAAATACCCAGCTTCCTCAGGGACTGGTTGAGCCGGAATTCGGTTTGAATATCCAGGTGGCTGGTCGCTTCATCGAGGATGAGAAGACCCGGCTGCCTGTAAAGCGCCCTGGCGAGCAGCAGGCGTTGTACCTGCCCACCTGACAGGGCCGCTCCCTGGTCACCGACACGGGTCAGGTACTGCATGGGCATGCGTGCTATTTCCTCATCAATGACTGCAAGGCGGGCTGCTGCCCTGGCTTTTTCCAGATCGGGCTCTGTGTCAAAAAAGGAAATATTTTCCAACAGGGTGCCTGACAAAAGTGTGTCATGTTGCATCACGCCTCCTGTGCTGGCCCGGTAAACCCCCAGATTTGACCGGGTAACGGCCCTGTCATTGAAGGTGACCCTGCCTGTATCAGGTATAACGAGCCCGGCGGCGATCTTCAGCAACGTGGACTTGCCACATCCAGTCGGACCGATGATGACAACCATTTCACCGGGTTCCAGTACCAGGTTGACCTGGCTGAACAAAGGGGGGCATTCCGGTTCATAGCCATGGGCAATCTGTTCAAGAGCAATTTTCACCGGGATGCCCTGCTCCAGGTCAGGCAGCTTTTGCGGTACAGGGGGACACTCCGGCTGGCAGAACGCGATATCAGCCAGTCGTTCAAGATGAACGTCAAGCAAGCGAAACTCAAAACCCTTGTCCAGCAGGGAAAAAACGCTGCGAAAGAAATGATCCTTGAAGCCAATGAAGGCCATGAGCATGCCCACGGTGAGCTCTCCACCAATCACCGCCAGGGCACCCAGGAGCAGGAGCAGGATATTTTCCACACCCAGCAGCAGTCCCTGGGCAAACTGCACGCAAATCCCCAGCTTCTGCACACGCATGCCTGAATGGATTGCACTGGCGTACCGGTTCTGCCACGCCGCCAGTCGGGCATGCTCGCGACCGAAGAGCTTGATGCCCTGGATACTGCTGATATTCTCCATAAAACAGGTATTTTCCAGCGCCCGGTCGTTAATCCACTCGGTGTTTCGGGCTTTGAAACTGTGATAACTGGCCAGCCTGATCAGGCCATAAAGCAGAACTGCCAGTACCGCGACCAGGGACAGCAACGGACTGTAAACCAGCATCAGGCTGACAGTGCCAACCACCATCAGGCCATCAATGAAAATCTCAACGATTCCTGAACACAGAAAATCCCTGACATGGTTCAGGGAGCCAAACCGGGAAACAATATCGCCCAGATGGCGACGGGCAAAGTAGTCATGGGGCAAGGACAGCAAATGCCGACAAAGCCGCGTGGCAAAATCAACGCTGAAACGGTTACTCAGGTACATCACCACCCATGAACGCACCAGTTCGGCGATCTGCCTGAACAGGATCAACAGCAGGAATCCACTTGCCAACAAGACCAACAGACCGGTATCCCCGTTAACCAGCACATCGTCCAGAATCAGTTGGGTATAAAATGGCAGGGATAGCGCAAACACCTGCAACAGCAGCGACAACACGAGTAACTGGGTGATGCTGCCTGCCAGGCCGGTGGAATAACGCCAGATTTCACAGATGCCCAGCCGCTGTCGTTCATACCGGGATTCAAACCCCGGTGCGGGCTGGCATTCCAGGGCCACTCCCGTGAAATGATTGCTGGCATCCTGCCAGCTGAGTTCCCTGCACCCGGTTGCCGGATCATGAATAACCAGTGACTTGCCCCTGACTTTCTTGAGCACAACAAAGTGGTCCATGTCCCAGTGCAGTATGGCTGGCAAAGACAGGCGTGGTACATCCGCCATGTCCAGGCGCAAGGGCCTGGCTGCCAGGTCCAGGTGTCCGGCAAGGTTCAGCACACCTTTCAGGGTCATGCCATGCTGGGAAACAGGGCAGCGGTTGCGCAAGGTTGTCAGGTCGGTCCGGTATCCGAAATATCCCAGGAGCATCGCCAGGCAAGCCAGGGCACATTCACAGCGTTCAGACTGCAGAATAAGCGGCAACCTGCCAGAGAACATGAATCCGGAGCCGGGCATCACAGCCAGCCGGGTTGTCGGCCGCTGATGAGCAATGGCTCCAGCAGCCATGCCAGCAGGCTGCGTTCTTCCAGGACGATATCCGCCTCCAGTTTCATACCGGGGCGAAGCGCTAAATCCTGGCCAAACGCCCTGACTGACTGGTGATCCAGAATCGCAGTGGCCCTGTAATAGGGCTCGCCCTGCTCACCCTGCAGTGATGGCACGATCACCGTGCCGGAAATATCGCTGATCGTCGCGGATTGCAGGCCAAACTTCTGGTAAGGAAAAGCATCCAGGCGCAGGTTTACGGCTTGCCCCCTACTCAGGAAACCGGCTGCGCGGGAAGGCACCTGTAACGTGGCCTGCAGCATTGCCCCTTCCACCAGCAGGGTCATCAAGGACTGCCCGGACTGAACTTGCTGCCCCGGTTCCACCAGGGTGACTGCCACCGTTCCGGTGACCGGTGAAACCACATCCAGCATTGCTTCGGCCAGTAATTGCAGGCCCCGGACTTTCAATTCCGATAAAGACTGTTTCAGCTCACTGTGTTTGCGGGCAAATCCATGTGCCAGCAACGTTCTGTTCTCAACAGCCTCGTCCAGCAATTGTTCAAGCCTGTCGCGTTCAAGCCGGGACTGCATCACCGTATTTTCCTGACTGAGCAATTCCATCCGGGCTTGCTCGACAGCAGACTCGGCAACCCACTGTCTTGTCCCTAATGCCTGCAAGCGATTGGCATGTTGTTGACGCAGGCTGACCAGGGCATCTTCATTGGCTATCACGGCATCCTGCTGTTTCATTCGTTTTTCAAGCTGCCTGACTTTTACACTAGCCCTTGCCTGCCGGAGCCGGTTTTCCGCCTGGTTTTCACTGATCCTGTCCTCCAGCAGCGCCACCTGGTGACGGTTTTCCTCCAGCAATCTTGCCACCACGGGCCGGCCTTTTAATTCAGACGGCCCCGACTGCACAGACAGCAATAAATCCCCATATCCCACCCTCTTTCCAGAGCCTGCTACTACCTCACCGATGATCCCGGCAGCAGGCGCCCTGACCTGAATCGTGCCTTTATCGGATACCAGTACACCACCGACTCTGGCCTTTCGCTGATAGTTTCCTGTCACCAGGAAGCCCACGATGACCACGACAAGAACCAGCAAGCCCCAGGTCAGCAGGGACAGCATGACCGGCTTCAGTCCCACACAATGCCCCCAGTGACGTTCCTGTTGCCTGGTTAGCACTTGCTGCCGGAAAAGCGGTTTTGCCATTAGGTATTTCCCTGGTCCGGATGTCCCTGTATCCTTGAATTCAACATAGACCCGATTTTGACATTGCGCAAAAAGCGGGACATTTTTGAATATTTTCGGTAGCTGAATTTTTTGCAATTGTGATAATATTCAGTCTTTAAAGTGAACTAATCTTGCAGCCATGAAAAATCTGATTAACGCCCTAGCCTTTGCCGGCTTTACTGGCACCATGCTCCTGCTGGCCGTGCAGACTGCGGCCCACCACTCCTTTGCCATCTACGATTTTGAGACGAAAATACCGTTTGACGGTGTCGTGGAATCAGTCAAATTCCGGAACCCGCATATCGAGCTTGAGCTGAAGATCATCAATGAAGACGGTGAAGAAGAAATTATTCATTTCATCGAAGGTGCCCCGGCCAACATGATGGTCAGGAATGGCATTCGACCCAATATGATGCAGCCAGGATCGAAGTTGCATACTGTCGGCTCTCCCCTGATTGAAGATCCGAGCAAATATTTTCTCCGGACTGTTCGTACAGAGGACGGTGCCGAGTATTCGAACTAGTCGGAATTCAATGAAAAGCCCGTAACGGCTTCGACATAATAATAATCACAAGCAGAATAACTACATCCCTTTTTTAATTTCAGATGTTTAGGAAGCAATATGAATAAACCCAACGAGCCCTGGGGCAATACAGTTGATGTTGAATTTGAAGACGGTATCGCTTTTGTCTATTTCAATCGTCCCGACAAGAAAAACTGCATGAGCCCTACCCTTAACCGGGAAATGTATGCAACGTTACAAGCCCTGGAAATGGACGATCGTTGCCAGGTGCTGGTGCTGACCGGTAAAGGCGAGGCCTGGTCTGCGGGGATGGACCTGAAGGAATATTTTCGTGAAACGGACAATGAAAGCGATATTTTCAAAATGCGCATTCGTGAAGAATCTGCTGCCTGGCAACAGGTCAAACTTCGCTATTACGGCAAGCCCACTATTGCGATGGTCAATGGCTGGGTATTCGGAGGCGGTTTTACTCCCCTGACCTCCTGTGACCTGGCGATTTCATCCGATGATGCCACCTACGGCCTGTCGGAAATCAACTGGGGTATTCTGCCCGGTGGCAACGTGACCAAATCCGTTGCAGATACGATGAATAATCGTGATGCCCTGTACTACATCATGACCGGTGAAACCTTCAAGGGTCAAAAAGCAGCCGCGATGGGACTGGTCAATGAATCTGTACCCCATGACAAACTCAAGGAAAGGGTTGTTGAACTGGCCAGGGAAATCATGAAGAAAGATCCTATCGTTCTGCGCGCCGCCAAGGAAGTGTACAAGCGTGTTCGCTACATGGATTATGAAACGGCCAATGATTACATCTATGCCAAGTCAGACGGATCACAGCATCGTAGTGGTGGCGAGTTCAGAAGCGGTGCCATGAAAGCCTTCCTGGATGACAAGAAGCTGAAGCCCGGACTGGATACCTACGACAAGAAAGATTGATCCTTTTGTATCTCACAAAAAAACCGGCCTTTTGGCCGGTTTTTTTTATATCTGCGTCATTCCGATGCTGATGACATAGGTCAGTCCGATGACCAGTGCCGACAGAACAAATACCTTGGTCAGCCCGAAACGGGAACGCTGCCGAATTTCATATTCTTCCTGAATGATCAGATGCTTCGGAATTTTCTTTGCTTTGAATACCATGACTGTTCCTCCGTCAAGTGTGGGTATTAAAGCAGGACAAAATGCGTTTTCGGGGTCTCAATAGTGGCAAAAATCTGACATTATCAGCCTGTACCACAGGGTCGGCCCCTTCACCTTATCGTCCATGCCGACCTGAAACCTGCACAGGAGGCCTGTATGCTGAACATGGATTTCTCCCGGCGTGTTGCCATCGATACTCACGCCATGGACTGGATAGCCAGCCCCGCAGCGGGTGTCTGGCGCAAGCCCCTGGCCCGCGAGGAAGCCGAAAGCGGGCATGCCACCAGTATCGTGAAATACGATGCCGGGGCCAGCTTCAGGGCCCATAATCATCCCCTGGGCGAAGAGATTCTCGTGCTGTCTGGCACTTTTTCCGATGAAACCGGTGATTTTCATGCCGGCACCTACTTTCGCAACCCCAAGGGCTTCATCCATGCCCCGTTCAGTGAAGAAGGCTGCATTATCCTGGTCAAGCTGCACCAGATGGACCCGGCTGACACAACCCGGCTGGCACTGGAAACCAATGCCAGCGATTGGACTGCCCTGGACAACGGGGGCAAGGTTTTACCCCTGCATGAATTTGGCCAGGAAAAAGTGGTGATGGTGGAACTGCCCCAGGGCACTGATGGCCCCCTGCGTCATCATCCGGGTGGCCAGGAGATCTTCGTGCTGCGCGGGCGCTTCCATGACGAATTTGGTGAATACACGGCCGGTACGTGGCTGCGCATGCCCCCGGGGAGCAGTCATTATCCTGTGATGGATGAGGACACCCTGCTCTGGGTCAAAAGTGGGCACCTGCCGGACTCCGGCAAGGCTTGATCAGTCTTTCAGAGCATCCGGTTCATTCACCAGTTGCCCGTTCTTCCTGCCTTCGTTGAAGGTATTGAGCATTTTCCCCACCCAGATCAGGATCAGCAATGCCGGTGTCACCATGACCGTGGTCAGGATAAAGAACAGCGGCCAGTTGCCTCCCAGGCCGTCAACAATGGCACCGCTACTGGCAGCCAGGGTGGTCCTGCCAAAATTGGATATGGAGGTCATCAAGGCAAACTGGGTGCCCGTGTAGGTGCGGCTGGCAAAATAGGAGATAAATGACACGGCGCAGACGGTCGCAAAGGCCTGGGTAAAGTTGTCGATCACCAGGGTCAGGACAAACAACCAGGGTTCCGGACCCACTTTGGCCATCAGGGCGTACAGCAGGTTTGAGGAAGCCATGGCAATCCCGCCAACAACCATTCCCCGCACAATGCCAAAGCGGGTATTGACGAAAGCACCAATCAGGGAAAATACGATTGTCATGAAGCCACCGAAAAACTTCGAGTAAAAAGCGATCTGTTCGGTACTGAATCCCAGCTCCACGTAAAACACCAGTGACATGCGACCCAGCATGGCCTCGCCCAGCCTGAAACTGAAGAGGAATATCAGGATGCCCAGCGCCAGTTTGAATCCACAGCGGTTAAAAAATTCGGTAAAGGGATTAATGACTGTATCCTTGAGCCAGTTGGCCGGCAGTAGCCTGCCTTCGCTATCGACCGGCTTCTCCGCGGCTTCCTGCTCCAGGGGTTCAGGTGAGAGGATGACAACAAGCATCAACAGGGCCACGAAGAATATCAGTGCCCGGTATACCGAGGGCCACGCCAGGCCGACTGATTCACCACCCAGCCACAGGGCCAACGTACCGCCGACAAAGGCATAGCCTGAGTACCAGCCTGCAGTGGCAATGGCAGACGCCCACGGAATCTTTTCATCCATTTCGTCCCGGCGGAACAGCATGACCCGATAGGCATCTATGGCCACATCCTGGCTGGCAGATACGATGGCGATGCCAAATGCACACAATCCCACGTAGAACAGGCCATCAACCGGGTCTGTAGACCCAATCAGCAGCAACAAGATGATCAACAACGCCTGGCAAAACAGGATCCAGGAACGGCGCTGCCCAAACAGGTTGAACAGGACAGGTATTCGTACCCGGTCAATCAGGGGAGCCCAGGCCCAGTTAAAGGCATAGGAAGCGGAAATGGCACCGATATAGCCAATGGCAGATCGGCTCAGCCCCTCACTTTGCATCCACAAGGTCAGGACCGAGCCATGCAATACCCAGGGAAAGCCGCTGGAAATACCAACCAGGTAGCTCACCAGGAAACGGCGGTCCAGAAGTGTCTTGAGGGAATGAACTGTGGGTTGCATGCAATGCGCCAGTGTCCGAAAAGGCAAAGGTAGCAGAAAGGGGCTGCTCAGGCATGTGTTAACAGCACTGAAAAACTGTCAATACAGGCCCGGCAAGCCCGACTCGACTCAGTCTTTATCCGTAATGGTTATTTCCAGGATTCCCAGCTTGTCGATGCTCGCTTCAAGTTTGTCTCCCGGCAAGACGGGGCCGACACCGGCCGGCGTGCCCGTGAAGATCAGGTCACCCGGCTGCAGGGTAAACAGCCTTGACAGCTCACTGATAATTTCAGGGTTCTTCCATATCTGGTCACTGACATCCGCGTCCTGGCGTGTTTCACCATTGACCTTCACCGCTATCCTGCCGGCATTGATATGACCGACCTGTTCGGCGGGATGGATCAATGAGATCGGCGCAGAGAAATCAAACCCCTTGCCCGTGTCCCAGGGATGACCGAGGCCACCGGAGGACATCTGCAAATCCCGTCGTGTCATATCCAGGCCCACGGCATAACCAAAGATATGGTCATTGGCATCGCTGGCACTGATGTTCCTGCCGCCTTTTCCAATGGCCAGGACCAGTTCGGTTTCGTAGTGATAATTTTTTGTACCCGGTGGATAGGGAATTTCGGGACTGGTCGTCGCAGCATCGGCCGGCTTCATGAAAAAACAGGGCGGGTCTCGCTGCGGGTCAGAGCCCATTTCACGAATATGGTCTGCATAGTTTTTGCCGACGCAGTAGATACGATGGACCGGAAAAATCTGTTCGGTACCGGCAACAGGTACAGCCGGGATCTGGGCAGGTTCAAACACATAACTCATGACAGGGATTCCTGATAATGTAAATCATGCCCATATTAGCTTACAGGCCTCGCAGAGGCTAACGGGCTGTACCGGCAGATAATATTCGCTTCCTGGCATTGGGCATAACAATCAACTCTACCCTTGCAACAGGTGAAATTGGTACTATGTGCATACAGAGTGTAATTGAACATAGAAGAGATTTGAGAAGGTATTAATAAAAGGGGAACTTTGTCGTCAAGGCGAAGTGCCTGTGCCAGCTCCCCTTATTCCTGCAAATCCCTGTATAAACCCGGTGTGTAAAAACACTGATGTCACAAACATTGATCTCATGAAAGCAGTTTCGATTAAAAATCTCGTCAAGAAGTTATCAGGTTTTGGCCTGGAGTCTCTGACCAACCTGTACAATGGCAACAACGTCCCCACGAGTGAATACCTGGGCAATCTGTGTAATGCCCTGCTTGGCCTCAAGGGTGAGGCCTCCTCCATCGCCCTGGCAGAAGAAATCCTGGCCGTGTACGCCCAGTTTAGTGCAGAGGATAAACTCGAGTTTTTCCAGTTCCTGGAAACCGACCTGGCTGCTAATGCAGACCAGGTCAAACTGGCAATCAACCAGTACCAGGAGAACCCGAACCAGCAGAGTATCCAGACCCTGCATGAAGCCAGTGAATCACGCCGCATGGAATTGTTTCGCGCCCTGAATATGGCTTCCCAGGGCACCGAATCCCTGATTGCCATGCGGGAGGATATTTTCGAAGTACTACGTGAAAACCCTGGCTTGCAGTCACTGGATAACGACCTGCTCCACCTGTTTCGCTCCTGGTTCAACCGCGGCTTCCTGGAAATCAAGCGTATTGACTGGGAGACGCCGGCAGTCGTCCTGGAAAAACTGATTGAGTACGAATCCGTACATGAAATAGCAGGCTGGGATGATTTGCGGCGCCGCCTGGAAGAGGACCGTCGCTGTTTTGGTTTTTTCCACCCCGTCATGCCCTATGAGCCGCTGATTTTTGTCGAGGTGGCACTGACTAACGAGATCAGCACCAATGTTGAAGAACTGTTGAAAGAAGACGTCAAGCATGATGAAGATGCCACCTATTCAACGGCTATTTTCTATTCCATTAATAATTGCCTGAATGGCCTCAGGGGGGTTTCCTTCGGCAACCTGCTCATCAAGCAGGTGGTGGAAAAACTGGAGCGGGAAATCTCAGGTATCAAGAAATACTCGACCCTTTCACCCCTGCCCCGTTTCAGTCACTGGCTGAAAGAGAATTACAACGACCTGGACTTCCTGGAAAGCGACCAGAAGCACCATGTGAAAGCCCTGCTTGATCACCCGACCATCCAGATTATTGATGATGAACAACTGAAATCCATCATGCTTGGTATTTGCGCCCATTATCTTGTTCAAGTGAAAAGCCATGACAAACCACATTGCCCTGTCGCCCGTTTTCACCTCGGCAATGGCGCCACACTTGGAAAGATCAACTGGCAGGCCGATACCTCGGAAAACGGTTTGCGCCAGAGTGCCGGTATCATGGTGAACTACATCTACGACAAATCAAAACTGGCCAAGAACCACGAAGCCTATGAGCAAAGCAATATCGTCAATTGCTCTTCAGAGGTCAAGCAACTTCTGCCCTGATCTTTTACCAGCTCCCTTGTAGATTCTCTAAAAAAGAAAAACCCGAAGCCTCCAGGCTTCGGGTTTTTTGAACCATCTGATTACAGGTTGTAACTGATTGTCAGCGTACTATCACATACCCTCACATACCCTCTCATGCCCTTATGGCACAATCGGGCTGCTTCTGTCGACAGCATCTGATTCCTGGCCGACCATCAGTTCAGCGGCGTAGTTCGCCTGCTGGCAGATATACTCGAACAGTTCCTGGTCTTCCTGCCAGCGCAGATTGAATCCTCCGGTGAAAGCTGCCGTGTAGGCGCCCGGATCATCAACGGTAATCTTGTAATCAATACGACCTGAGTTATAGCGTGTAAAGCGCTCAATCAGGTGTAACTGCTCAGTATGTGGCAGCCCCCTTCTTCCGAACCAGAAGTCTTCATTGAAGCCTACTGTGTCAATGACCAGGGTATCGCCTTCCCACCAGCCTATGGAATGACCATAGTTACTGTGCTGGACATCGGCCGGATGGGACCTGCCGTCCATGTGCACAACACGGTAGGTGTGGGGTCCCCCGATATCAAAAATATAGAGTTTCTGAATCTCGGGAATCTCGACAAATTCCACACCATAAGGTGTCAGGAACTGGCGTGAGCCACCTGATGCCTTGCAACGGGCATGGGGTTCAAGCTCGTGTAACTGCCTCTCGGCATAGACTTCTTCAGCCCAGGGCTTGAAAGGGACAATTTCAAGCGGCGCGATCGGATCAAATATACCGAACACGGGCGTCCACACTCCCTTTTCATCTGGCGATGCACCGCCCAGTAGTACCCTGCCGTCGGCGTTGGTGGGAGCGGGACCAAAGTTCTCCTCTTCCCCTCCAGGTTGTGCCAGGACCAGAGAGTTATAACCCATGGCCAAAAAACCGATTGCTGCTGCTTTAGCAATCTTGTTAAAAATCTGCACGTTCTAGTCTCCGAGTATTCTGATGCTTAAAGAGTCGCAACGGGAATGTCCCAGGTCTGGGCATTCCCGTATTTCGTTCCCAGGATAATTATTGCTGACCGCTACCAATACTGGAGTCGGCATCCAGTGTCTGACCCGGAGAGCTTCCTGTAGCAGTCAGGGTAACACTGCGTGCATTCACACGTGGTGAACCGTTCCTGGCCAGGAAGCCATCAACAGTAATGGGCGTTCCGATACTCAGGGTGCTCCTTCTCCAGCCACGACGCTGCAGGCCATGGGGAGGGCCAAGCTCTGCACCCCAGTTAACTACTTCACCAGTCTCTTCATTCCTGACATTCAGGTAAATCCAGACGTGCGGGTTGGTCCATTCAACCTTGGTGACAATGCCCTGCAGTTGAATAGGTTTGTTGGAGTCAAACTCAGCCACAAAAGAATGGTGAGCAAAGGTATTGGCTGCCAGCAGGAAAGTACCGGCAAAAAGTATTTTAATCAGATGTTTCATAGGTTTTTCCTCATTAAATTCCTGGGATTTACTGCCTGTTGTGCTGACAAAGAGAAAACGGAAGCTCGGCACCGCCTACCCAGCTGAGATCCCAGCTGGCAGTCCAGGGACGGGTATAAGCTCCGGGATCATCGATAGTGACTTCATAGTGCATGGTATCGAAATCTGTACGGGTAAAACGTTCTTCCATGGACAGCATGTTGGTATGTGGCAGGCCGCCATTGGTAAACCAGAAGCCTTCGTTGAAACCCGTGGTTTCTACAACCAGTGTGTCACCATCCCACTGTCCCGTGGAGCGACCGTAGAACAGCGGGTTGTCATCGTCACCTGTTACCAGGCCTACCTGGTCCCTGCCATCCAGATGAATAATGCGGTAGTTCCTGTTGCCGCTGCCAAGCAGGACAAATATGCGGTTGTTTTTCTTGTCCTCGATCAGCTGCAGGCCAAGGTCGGACTGGTACTGTCTCGGGCCACCGGGAGGCTTGCAATCCAGGTACATGGGATCATCCCTGAGATTGCGCTCCTGGCGATGGATATAACGTGCCAGCGCCCAGTCCTGCATCGGCGCCACTTTGTCGGCATCCTCAATATTGTCCAGCAAACCATACTCATTCATGCCCACATCCACACCGTCTTCCACCAAAGCGGTTTCAGTGGGATAACTCCAGATGCCACCAGCACCACCGGGAGCTGCACCAAGTACCGGGCGGTTATCTTCAGGCCAGCGTGGTACCGGGCGTTTCGCCAGGGGCTTCTCGGGGCTTGAATCACTGACGGTATATACCTGGCGCCCGGTATCGGCCAGGACCACGTCCTCACCCCAGACCTGCCTGCTGCCGTTGCGTGCCACCATACCGGAAACGTTGATTGCATCACCGGGCTGCAAGGAGTTTTCATCCCAGCCGTTGGCAAGCAGGATATAGGGGTTCTCCAGTTCGATAGCCCAGTTCACGATGCTGTTGCCATCAGCGACATTCAGAAAGACATGCACGTGAGGGCTACGCCAGTCCACCTTGGTGACAATGCCGGAAAGCGATGTTTCCTGGTCAGGGTCAAATTTGCCCTGGATCGGATGATGCGACCAGGCAGTTGAAAATGCCGACAGACCCAACACGGCCACGATCATTCTCAGCGTCAATTGTATTCTGTTGTTTCTCATTAAAATCTACCAAATCCTTAAGTAAAGTCGGTTAATAACAACGAGCCGGTTTTACTGCCTGACAATGTCGAAATCACCGCTGCCATTACTGCTGCGCCACGTACCGCTTAGTGAACGTGAAGGCAGTTCCAGGTTTTCGATAACCGCGTCAATGGTGTAGCCGCCGGCCTTGATTTCCACGGACCAGTCAGAGGGGTCAAGATCCACACTCTCGATTTCCATGTTGTCAGTACCCGGATTGATCATGCCTGTGACTTCTTCACCATTCCAGTCCATGACCAGAAGCACAAAATCACCGTGGGCGCTGTTGCCTGACCATTCACCAATCCATGAACCTTTGAGCGGATGTCCTTCCTGGGCAGTTGCCGTTGCCGACATGACACCCAGCCCCATGATAAAAGTCAGACCTAAAATTAAGCGTTGATACATTGATAATGACTCCAACTTGATTTTTGTTGTTGAAAACTGAATTAAGATTAATAAATTCGGGATTTGTTCCAGTTGTATCTCGCCCGGGTTTCATCAGAATGTACCTGAGCAAACCTGAATCACAACTGAGTGATTTGTTAATCATTACCACTGGTTGTTCAGCAGTAAATCCCCCTTGGATATTTCCCCTTGTCTTTAATGACTTCCAGGACTCGAAAACGGCCCTGAAAACCAATGTAGCATAATTCCTGTGGACGTGATTATTACTACTTTAAGATTAAATAATTTACCAAGATTCAGGCATTTATCCTAATAATCTTTGGCCAATTACATAGACTTTCCACATTTCATGCCTTCCGGTAAAAAGAAACCCGGCATTGTGCTCACAATGCCGGGTTTTCAGTCTTTTTTCGAGACTGTTTTTACCTTTTGAAAGCCTTGTTGGCGATCAAAATATTAAGTGACATCTACACCGGCTGTTCCCGATGGTATGCCTCGTTGTTGGGTGTGTGATCACCGGCCAGCCAGCGCTTGAGTTCACTGTGGGCTTTGGGCTGTACTTCAGCATTGATCTTTTCCACATCCGGATGATCAGTACAGAATTCGACGATCATGCCATCCGGGTCAATAATATACAGTGAGTGGCAATAGCCATGTTCCAGGAAGTAATACTTGTCTTCCGGGTAATCAGATTCTTTGACTTTCTGAACAAACCTGTCCTGCTGCTCCTGATCCACTTTCAGGGCAATATGACGAAAGCCTGAAATGGGCAGTTCCGGACCGAACTGTTCCTGGTCTTCTTTATCGGCAAACTGGAAGAATGCCAGGGAGCTCTCATCGGCTATAGTGAAAAAGCAATGGCAATAGGTCCTTTCCTTGCCAAACAAATCGGTTTTTTCGCACCAGGTTGCCGTCAGGGGCAAGCCGAGCAGATCTTCATAGAACTGTCGGGTCGTCTCAAGATCCTTGACTACGTAAGCATTGTGATGGAGACGAGACGGTAAATCGTTTTGCGCATTCATGGGTATTTCCTCTTAAAATCTTGTTGAATTCAGTGCACGACGCCTATCTTATTCAAAAGCGCCTGACAAAATCTACACCCCAGCGAGCTGGCGGAGCCTTGTAAACGAATCCCCCGGTCGAGTATTCAGTGTGATATTCCTCATCCAGTGTATTCTTGCTCCAGGCTGTAACCGACCATTCATCGGGCACTTCGACGCCAAACCGCAAATCAACCAGGTGAACATCATCACGATCATTGGTGTCCGGCTGCTCCCGGTCAAAAAAAGCTGTCTCGCCCAGAATCTGGTAATCAGCTCTGAAGAATCCTTCAACACCATTGCCAAACGCAGCAACTGGCCAATGCAAGTTGATGCCGGCATTAAAAGTATATTCGGAAACATTCGGTGCACGGTCACCAATATCTTCCGGTGTGTCCGAATCAGTAATTTCACTATCAGTGTAACCGATTCCCAAATTGAAGTCCGCGTTAGGTGACAGCCGGCTGGTCAGGTCAAACTCCAGGCCCCGGTATTCCACTTCATTCAGATTACCCAGGTTCTGGGTGGAGTTGGCGGCCAGAAAGATGAAGAAATAGGTACCTTCTGCTTCAGAGGCAAACAGGCTCAGGTTCGTCCGAATCCTGCCGTCATTGAACTGGCCTTTCAGTCCCACCTCGAATGTATCCACCACTTCTGCATCAAACGTGTCAGCGACTCCGAGAAAGCCGCTGTCAAATGCCACTGCGCCGACCCCTGTCTGGTTGAAACCACCACTGCGGAAACCACGACTCAGGCTGGCGTAATAACTGAGATTGTCCCGGGGTTTGTAACGCACTGTGAATTTGGGCTGCCACTCATTCCAGGTCTTTTCCCTGGTTTCACCGGTAAAGCCTTGCGGAAAACCCGGGACGTTAGGCAGGAAGGCTGTTGGTGTTCTTGTTGTATTTTCACGTGTGTCCTCGTCGTACCTGAGAGAAAACGCCACTTCAGTGGCATCCGAAACATCATAGGCAACTTCACCAAAGAGCGCCCAGGCAAAATTATCCTGCTCATCCGCCAGAAAGCTGGCCTGTGGATTTATCGGATCAGTGGCAAAGTCAAAGGGGAAATTGCCTCTGGGAGACCTGAATACCGGAAACAGTCCGCCACCGGTATCCACCATTGCTCCCGTGGAGACAAAACGTTCGGTACCGACAAAATACGTACCGGCAATCCAGCGAAGCCTGTCTTCGGCTGGTGAGGTAAACCTGAACTCCTGGCTCCAGGCTTCAACATCATAGTACTGGCTCTGGTTCTGGTCGGTAAAACCAAAAGCAACACCAATGGATTCTTCTATGGGAACAAAATCGAATGCGTCTCCCGTCAGTAGCTCTTCCAGGGTGTCGTAGGACGTGATGGAAGTGAAGGTACCGTTTTCCAGTTCCCAGTCCATTTTTAACGACACATTCATCAGATCCCTTTCATTGCGCCCCGGATTGTTTGTGCGAATATCAAGGCTTGTGTCATTGACCGAGTCAGGATCCGCCATGCCATGACCGAGTGAAATGGGCGCACCGGGAAATGGTTCGGCCAATGGTGAGCGTATATTGTAATAAAGCGCTCCTCCCTCGAGTTCGGAGGAATAAAATCTGGCATCGGCCCTGAACGTATCGCTGGGATCCCAGAGTAACCGCAGTCTCACCGAAGTGTCCTGGTAAGGGTCCGCTTTTTCACCAAGATAGGTGTTATCAAGAAAACCGTCCGTATCCTTATGCGATACTGCTGCACGGTATTTAAGGGTATCTGAGTCTCCAACCGGTCCGCTGACCACGCCCATGACATTGTAGCCATCACCGGAATCCGCCCCGACCCGGAACTTTCCTTCAAACTCGTCTGTAGGCTCCTTGGTCGTCACCGTGATAGCACCGCCAATGGCGTTACGGCCATACAGGGCGCCCTGTGGCCCTTTGAGCACCTCAATCTGCTCGATATCAAACAGTTCCTGGTTAAACTGGGCAGGGTTGACAAGCAAAATGCCGTCCATGAGTACAGCAACCGACATTTCAGTATTCCTGTTCTGGGAGATACCCCGTGCCGTGACAAACGAGTTGCCGGCGTTTTGTACCTGAACCAGGGTGACATTCGGCGTCAGTGCAATGAAATCGGCTGGATTGCTAATGCCTGCTGATTCAATTTCTTCAGCAGTAAAAACGCTGATTGCAACCGGCACATCGACATAGGACTCGTCCCTTTTTCGTGCACTGACCACAATTTCCTGAATTTCGACACTACTTTGCTGTGCCAGTGCTGCACTCCCCGGTACCAGGCTCGCTACAGAAGTGGTCACGGCAAGTGCCAATAATGATTTTTTAAGATTCATGGAATATTCCCTTTTCATTGTTTTTTTGGTTTTTCACACGGATCCGGTGCCCGTGTTCTGATCAAAAACTGCTGCTTCAATGAACACCTTGTTGGTAGCTTGTCTTTCAAAGCGTGATCAATGCCGTCATGCTAGCGCCTTGCTGGATACCGCACAACCGATCAATAAAAATATCAAGGTTTTTCAGAATGTTAGTCTCAATAAAAGACTTTTCAGGAGATCTTCAGCCAGTCAAGAATCAGCCTGCTGACAATGTCAGGCTGGTCGAGAACGACCATGTGTCCTGCATCTGGCACCACTTCCAGTTGGGCCCGGGGTATCTGGTCCCGGATTTCTTCATGTTGCCTGACCGGACTCCAGGTATCCTTTTCCCCCACTATCAGCAGCACCTTCTGCCTGATACGGGGCAAATACTCGGCCTGGTTGTTACGTCCCAGTCCGGCGGTAATGTGGGCAATAAAATCGTCCAGGGTCTGTCGCCGAGCCATGGTCTCAATGCACTGCCTGACCGGAGGGTTGTCAGTGTCACGAAAACTGAGCATCAGGTCAGCCCAGCTGGCAGCGTACCTGTCCATGCCCATACTCGCGGCTTCTTCGACCAGGCTGCTGCGCTGCTCACATTCTTCGTCAGTAACAGCATGCGCACCCACACTCAGCAGGATCAGGTGGCTGATACGCTCTGGCGCCTTGTTGACCAGTTCCAGGCCAACCCTGCCGCCCATGGAGTGACCTGCCACGGCAAAGCGCTCCGGCGCCCCGTCGAGCACCTTGTCTGCCATGGCAGACAGTGAATCCATGCCCCGAAAATCCGGAATCCTGACTTCATACGTATCAGATAGGTACTGTGCCTGGTGTTGCCAGATATCACTGTCACATAACAGGCCTGGTAGAAGGTAAATGACATTTTGTGAGGACATGATGCTTTATGCCAGGTGTTTACGGGCTGCATGGGAGATATTCACCGCCCCGGGACGCAAGGCGCGGCATTATATCGGTATTGTCATTTTAAACAATGCCGCACAGCTTGCCATGTACAGACCTGTACGGAAACACATGAAATACCGGTCCAAAGACTTTATGATGCCGTGATTGAACCCTGGATAGCCTGGAAGGAGAAATTCATGAGCAAAGTTCTGGTTTTGTATTACTCGATGTACGGTCATATGGAGATCATGGCCAAGGCCGTTGCCGAAGGGGCAGCCAAAGTGCCTGGCACCGATGTCACCATCAAGCGCGTCCCTGAACTGATGCCTGAAGACGCGGCAAAAGCTGCCGGCGTCAAACTTGACCAGGACGCCGACATTGCCGATCCCGGTGAACTGGGTGACTACGATGCGATTATTTTTGGTTCACCTACCCGGTTTGGCAACATGACCGCCCAGATGCGTAATTTCCTGGACCAGACCGGTGGTCTCTGGTTTGAAGGCAAACTGGTTGGCAAGGTTGGCAGCGTATTTACATCGACTGCTTCGCAGCACGGTGGCCAGGAAACCACGCTGAACTCCTTCCATACGACCCTGTTCCATCATGGCATGATCGTAGTTGGTGTGCCCTACAGCATTCCACAGCTGACCACGATGGATGCTATATGTGGCGGCTCACCCTATGGTGCCTCCACTATCACAGGAAGCGATGGCAGCCGCATGCCATCCGAGGACGAACTGGAAATCGCCCGTTTCCAGGGTGAACATGTGGCCAAAATCACGGCCAGGCTTGCCTGATTACGGCCTAGTGCGCTATCGGCTTGCCCCTTGTGTTTACGGCAAGCCGGGGCGCACATTACAATAGCCGCCCCGTATAGAAGGGGATTTCCGGATCCTAAGAACCGGATTTACCCATTGATTACCGTTTTTTTCCCAATTTGGACTGTATCCTGAACGCATGATGACACGTACTGACAAGCTCAATCCCCTGTTACTGATACCGGCATTACTGTCCCTGGTTGCTGCCAATCCCCTGGCTGCCCAGCAGGATGCCGCCTATGACGCCATGGCGAACGCCGACCAGCAATGGGAGTTTATTAACGAGTATTGCACTGAATGCCACAACTTCGAGGATTATTCAGGCGGCGTTGATTTCACCACCATGTTTGTCGACGAAATTCCACAGCATGCCGAAACCTGGGAAAAAGCCGTCATGAAACTGCGCGGGCGCATGATGCCCCCGCCGGGACAGGAGACTCCCTCCGAGGAAACCCTGGAAAGCTTTGTCACCTGGCTGGAATCCTACCTGGATGAGGCTGCAGAGAAGGATCCTGTCTATCACAGCATGCCGATCCATCGCCTGAACCGGAAGGAATACACCAATGCCATCAGGGACCTCACCGGCATTGAGATTGAGCCAGCCGCCATTCTTCCCGAGGATAATTCCCTCGATGGTTTTGACAATATCGCTGAAGCCCTGAATGTCACACCGGCATTTATCAACCAGTATGTCCTAGCGGCCCGTTCCATCATGGAGCAGGCCATTGGCGACAAGTCCCCGGCCACCGGCAGTACCACCTATTTCCCGGAGGAAGAACTGCCCATCCGCATGCAGGGCGGCGGTTCCCAGCAGCAACATATCGAAGGCCTCCCGCTGGGTACCCGTGGCGGCATGCTCGTGGAGCACTGGTTCCCGGCCGATGGCGAATACGCGGTGAATGTCGGCGATTTCAACCTGTTTGCCTGGATGTTCAATATCGAATTTGAAAACACCATGATTGTCACGGTTGACGGCGAAAAAGTGTACCAGACAGTCCTGGGCGGCGATGAGGACAGAATCGCCCTGGACCTTGACCAGGCTGCGCCCATGGACGATATCAACGGCCGCACCAAGGATATCCGTTTCACCACCACAGCAGGGCCACACAATATCGGTGTGACCTTTATCCGCCGTACCTTTGCCGAATCTGACGATCGCCTGGAACCCCCTATTCCCGGTACATTGCAGGACCGAATCCTCTCCATTCCCTCCGTGGAAATCCGGGGACCGTTCAATCCTACCGGCATCAGCATGACGCCGAGCCGGGAAAAGATATTTTCCTGTTACCCCGAGTCTCCGGCCGAGGAAATGGACTGCGCCCTGGAAATCATTACCGACTTTACTTCGCTGGCCTATCGCCGCCCGCTGACCGACGATGACATGACTCCCCTTCTCGATTTTTATGACCAGGGTTATGCCATCGGCGGTTTTGAAGAAGGTGTACGTCGTGCACTGACCCGCGCCCTGGCCAGTCCCAATTTCCTTTATCGCATCCAGACAGGTCCACAGGACCTGGAGCCTGGTGAGGTTTATGCCCTGGATGACCTGGAACTGGCAACACGCCTCTCATTCTTCCTGTGGAGCAGCATTCCCGACCGCGAATTGCTCGACCTGGCCATTGCCGGTGAGCTTTCCGACCCGGACACCTTCGATGCCCAGATTGACCGCATGATCGCCGATCCACGCTCCAGCACCCTGGCTTCCAACTTTGCCTACCAGTGGCTGGAGCTTTCCAAGCTGGATGAAATCAACCCTGATGGCGGCATCTTTCCCTATGCTTTCGGTGCCGGGGACCTCAGGCCGGATTTCAAGCGTGAGCTTGAACTGTTTATCGACAGCATTATTCGTGAAGACCAAAGTGTGATGGCCTTGCTCACCGCTGACTACAGTTTCCTGAACGAACGCCTGGCACTGCATTACGGTATTCGTAACGTCAAGGGCAACCGTTTCCGTCGGGTCGAGCTGGCCGACTCCTCGCGCTGGGGATTGCTGGGTAAAGGCGGCATCCTGATGTCAGCAGCCTATCCCAACAGGACCTCACCGGTATTACGCGGTGCCTGGATTCTTGAAAACATCATGGGAACTCCGCCTCCCGTGCCGCCACCCGATGTGGAAGACCTGGCGGAAAATGAAGTGGGTAAACCCGCTACCACCGTGCGCGAAAGACTTGAGCAGCACCGCCAGAACCCCACCTGCTTCGCCTGCCATGCTGTGATGGACCCACTGGGCTTTGCCCTGGAAAATTTTGATGCCGTGGGACACTGGCGCAATATCGACAGGTATTCCCGCGACCCGATAGATGCTTCGGGAGTCCTGCCCAGTGGCGAACCGATAGACGGGCCCGATGATTTGCGCAAGGCCCTGACTGAAGATCCCTCCATGTTTGCACGCACCGTGACCACCCGTCTGCTGACCTACGCACTGGGACGTCCCGTGGAAGCTGTGGACATGCCCCAGGTCAGGGAACTGGTCCGGCAGGCAGCACAGGATGACTACCGCTTTTCATCACTCATCAAGGGTATCGCCAACAGTGAAGCCTTTCGCTACAGCGTGGTCCCTGGTGCCTCGGATGATGGACACATGGTCGCTGACAACTGATTTCTTCCCGAACGACGAGAAAAGCCCGGAGAGCAATCCCCGGGCTTTTTTTTGCCTAAAATTTTCATCCGGCATTTACATCTGCCAGGTCCTATGACAACATTATTTCGGTTATCGAAATTTTTTTCGCTTTTTTGGTCAGGAAAAAGGTTTCACTTCCTGGCATGACACGCACCGTCTTCCCCTATTGGTGTCTTACCTGTATCTGGTTGTTAGGTAAGGCGCCAATAACCTAATACACTATCCCGTCTGGATGTTCGGCTCCAGGATTTCGACAGCAGCCAGGCAAACAGAATTCTGCAAGTCACTGCCGGAATTCAGGCATAAAAAAAGCCGGTTTTTAAACCGGCTTTTTTTATGCCTTCGGTGCATTTTTACAATGCCGCTGTTTGAATGACCCTCTCAGAGGACATTGCTCACGATGGTCTTGAACTCATCCTCGGAGATGATGGTTTTCTTCTGGATTCCCAGGGCTTTTACCTGTGACAGGATTTCAGCAACGGCTTCATCGCTGTAATCCTTGATTCCCATCTGCTCCAGGGAATAGGTCACAGAACGTTTGCCGCTCTTTTTACCCAGGACAATGTCTCCATGACGCCCGGTCAGGGCAGGATGGGTACCGAACATGGCCAGTGGTTCTTCCAGTACCAGGTCAACACCAATACCGGATTCACGGGTAAAGTTGCGGGAACCGCCCACAGGCTTGTTGGCTGCAATGGGGATATTGCTGATCCTGGACACCAGTTCAAACAGCTCCGGGAATTTCTTCATGTCGTAATCCATCTTGATGCCATAGAGCACATCCAGGGCCAGTACCAGCTCTTCCATGGCAGCATTGCCCGTTCTTTCGCCCAGCCCGTTAACACAGGAGTGAACAACTGTGGCGCCGGCCTCAACACCGGCAAGCTCGGTGGCTACACCCATGCCAAAGTCATTGTGCGTATGCACTTCAACCGGCAGGTTTGTCAGGCCCTTGACCTTGCGGACCAGGTACTTGATGGCTTCCGGCAGCGCACAGCCCATGGTGTCTACCACACCGACAGAGTCCGGTGGACAGTTGTCCATCACCGCATTGAGCAGGTTTTCCAGGTCCTCTTCGCGGGCGCGGGTGGTGTCATAGGGGAAAAATACCGTGTGCAGGCCATGATCCTTGGCGTACTTGATGATCGGGGCACTCTTCTTGTAAACGTCTTCCCAGGTCCACTTGAACTGGTATTTCAGTTTCGGATAACCGATGGGCACTTCAATGATCACACCGTCCGCGCCGCACTCGATGGCAGAATCAATATCTGACTCCATGGCCCGGGCAAAGGTATAAATCTTGGATTTCAGGCCCAGGGAGCAAATCTGCTTGATGGCCTTGTAGTCATCCGGTGAAACCGCGGGCATTCCCGCCTCAATACGATCAACACCGACTTCAGCCATTTTCTCGGCAATGGCGATCTTGTCTTCCGGGCTGAATACCACGCCGGGTGTCTGTTCACCGTCGCGCAGGGTCGCATCATGGATTTCCACTTTTTCGGGAAGGTCAAACTTGGATGTCACCTCGTCAATCACGTTATAGGGACTTACCCACCACTCACCTTCTTTGAAATATTCAGCTGTCATGTTTTTACCTTTACACCTTTGAATGTAGTCTTGCGTGTCGTCTTGTTTTACAGAATGTCTCGCATTGTCCGAAACGGCGCCCAGAATAATTGCAGGCCCCGGTCCAGTCAATGAGTCAGACCCGTAGGTCGAGGGGGGGCATTATAATACAGATTGGCACCGGTGGCCTTTATCGTTGCTTTCAGTATAATCCGGGGCTTCTTTCAAGGGAGATTACAACAAGATTATGACTAAAATCCGCACAGCCCTCGTTGGCAGCTACGCCCAGCCTGAATGGCTGATAGACCGTGAAGCCCTTCGCAACCGCCTGCCCGCCCGCATTCTCACCGGTGACATGTGGAGAGTTTCCAAAGATTTACTCCAGGAAGCCCAGGATGATGCCGTTTTGAGCATTCTGGAAGACCAGGAGCTCGCTGGCATCGATATTGTCACTGATGGCGAAGTCCGTCGTGAAAGCTATTCTGCCCCGTTGGCCAACGCCCCGGAAGGTATTGACAGGGAAAAGGTTGAAACCCTGATTGGCCGTGCCGGCAAACCCAACAAGGTTCCCCTGATCAGCGGGCCGTTAAAAAGAGTTTCCCCGGTACATGTCGACGATGTGAAATTCCTGCGTGCACATACGGACAAAACCGTGAAAATCACTATTCCCGGGCCATTCACGCTCTCCCAGCTGGCCGTAAGCCAGTACTACAAAACACCGGAAGAAGTCGCCATGGCCTATGCGGAGGTGGTGAACGAGGAAATGCGTGACCTGTTTGCTGCCGGTGCCGACATCGTACAGTTCGATGAACCTTACCTGCAGGCACGTTATGACGACGCCAAGGAATACGGTGCCAAGGCCATCAACAAGGCCCTGGAGGGTATTGAAGGCACTACTGCCCTGCACGTGTGCTTTGGTTATGCTGCCATGGTCTCAGACAAATCCGGTGACGGTTATTCCTGCCTGCCGCTGGTCAGCGACATCAATGTGGACCAGGTGTCCATTGAAGCTGCTCAACCAGACCTGGACCTGGGTGCAGCGCTGAATGCCCTGCCAGGAAAAACCATCATGGTCGGTGTACTCGACCTGGGTGATGAAACTCCGGAAACCCCGGAAATTGTGGCCGACCGCCTGCGTGCGGCGCTGGAATTCCTGCCACCTGAGCGGATCATTGCCGCACCTGACTGTGGCATGAAATACCTGCCACGTGAATCTGCCCGGGCCAAACTGAAAGCCCTTAGCGCTGGTGCGGCCATCGTGAATGCCGAACTGTAGCTTTCAGCTACTGTCATTCAGCAATCCATAAAAAAACCGGAGCGGCCAGGCCACTCCGGTTTTTTTTGTATGTTTGCAAAGTCAGGAAATGATGGAATGCGCCAGCATCGGGCAACGCCGCAGTTCAAACTCGATGTCCTTGGCAGCTTCCGTGAGCAAGGGCACAACGGTTTCAATCATCTCCTCCTGGGGCAGGCGTGCCGATGCCGTGGAACAGGAAATGGAGGCAATAACCCGGTTTTCTTCGTTGAATACAGGCACCCCTACTGAAACCACGCCAAAATCCAGTTCACCATCGGTGGCAGAAAACCGGTTTTTCTTGACGCTGGCCAGGATGCTCTTGAGCTCCTTCTTGGAAGTCACTGTTTTTTCAGTGAGTGGTTCCAGCTTCACCTTGCGCAGGTAGTCTTCGATCTCATCTTTTTCTTCAAAAGCCAGGATGGCACGTCCGGCCGATGTCGCATAGGCTGGGAACCGGGTGCCCACACCGGCCACAATCCGGGTCAACTGTTTCGTGGAGACATAAACCAGGAACAGGATATCCCTGTCGGACAGGACCCCCAGGGCGACACTGTTCCCTGTCAGATCCCTGACACGCTGCATCGCCGGCCTGGCCACTTCTTCCAGGTTCATGGATTCGATATAGGCAGAACCAAGACGAAAGACCGCTGGCCTCAACAGGAAGAGCTTGTCTTTTTTGCCCACATAACCCAAATGTTGCAGCGTGTTCAGGCAGCGTCGCACAACAGCCGGGTTCAACCCGGTCTGGATAGCAAGCTCGCTCAGGGTCATTTCCGGTTTCTCACGGCTGAATGCCCTCAACACCGCCAGGCCACGTGCCAATGAATTCAGGTATTCACCGTCATTTCTTGGATTTTTTTCGACCATGTTTATT
>Ga0181561_10000533_pt1 | contig 32276 bp, 32 predicted proteins | sample 011ome_19_FD_133760 | JGI IMG/M metagenome (GOLD analysis project Ga0181561, IMG submission 133760) | Coastal salt marsh microbial communities from the Groves Creek Marsh, Skidaway Island, Georgia - 011510BT metaG (megahit assembly) | ecosystem: Environmental > Aquatic > Marine > Intertidal... | reverse complement strand
TATAAGTCCACGGGCAATAGGAGAGTTAACGGAAATACGGCCCTCCTTAACATTGGCTTCGTCATCACCCACAATCTTGTATACGGTCTTCGCGTCCGTCTCCACATTGATAAGGGACACCGTCGTACCAAAGATGACTCTATCGGAAACAGGCATTTTGGTGATATCGATCACCTGCGCCTGGGCGAGTTTGCTTTCAATTTCCTGGATGCGTCCCTCAGCAAAACTTTGCTGTTCACGCGCAGCGTGATATTCCGCATTTTCCTTTAGATCGCCATGCTCACGAGCTTCGGCAATCGCCCTGGTAATACGCGGACGCTCCACCTTTTTCAAATGGTCAAGTTCGGCTCGCAATTTCTGCTCGCCGGTAACGGTCATGGGTACTCTACTCATATTCAGATTACTTATAAGGAAAGTTCTTTATGCAAATCCTGAAGACGATGCACTTTGTCTTCATGGCCTGATGTCAGCGCCATGGCAACGGCTTCGCCCCCAGCAATAGTCGTAGTGTAATACACACCTTTCGCTTCTGCACTGGAACGGATTTCCGATGAGTCGGCAATGGCCGCCCTACCCTCAGTGGTATTGAGAATCAGGCTAATTTCACCGTTTTTAATCATATCGACAATATGTGGTCGACCTTCTCGTACTTTTTTCACAACCTTGACGTCAATTCCTGCCGCCTTGATTGCATCAGCAGTTCCTCGCGTCGCGACCAGATCAAAGCCAAGTTCCTTGTATGCTTTAACGATTGGCAACAGGCGCGGCTTATCAACTTCTCGAACACTGATGAATGCACATCCCGACTCAGGTATTTCATCATTGGCACCCAGCTGGGCTTTTCGATAGGCCTCGGCAAAACTGGTGCCTACGCCCATCACCTCACCGGTGGATTTCATTTCTGGCCCGAGAATCGGATCGATACCCGGGAACTTATTGAACGGGAAGACCGCCTCTTTTACATGATAGTGACGGGGAACAATTTCTTTTTCAAACCCCTGATCTTTCAAGCTGGTCCCTGCCATACAGCGGGCCGCTATTTTCGCTAGGGAATGACCGATGCCCTTGGAAACAAATGGGACAGTTCTCGAAGCGCGCGGATTAACCTCAATGACATAGATAAGGTCGTCCTGCCAGGCAAGCTGAACATTCATCAACCCAATCACATTGAGTTCTATCGCCATTTTCTTAACTATCTCGCGCATTTCATCCTGCACTTCTGCCGGAAGGCTGTAAGGCGGCAAGGAACAGGCTGAATCACCAGAATGAATACCGGCTTGCTCAATATGCTGCATGATGCCACCAATAACCACTTGCTGGCCGTCACTGACCGCATCAATGTCGACCTCGATCGCCGCACTAAGGAAATAATCCAGCAAGACGGGGGAGTCTTCACTCACTTCAACGGCAAAACGCATGTAGTTTCGCAATTCTGTCTCAGAATAAACAATTTCCATGGCTCGACCGCCAAGCACATAGGATGGGCGCACAACCAGCGGGTATCCAATGTTTTCGGCTTCTCGAACCGCCGCGTCAATAGATCGCACTGTGGCATTCGGTGGCTGAAGCAAATCCAGTTTCTGGATCATGTGCTGGAATCGCTCACGATCCTCCGCCCGGTCGATGGCATCTGGCGTTGTCCCAATAATGGGGACGCCCGCTGCCTCAAGCGCACGTGCCAGCTTAAGTGGTGTTTGGCCACCAAACTGGACAATCACACCAACTGGCTTTTCCAGTTCGACAATCGCCAGGACATCTTCGAGGGTAACTGGCTCAAAATATAGCCGATCTGAAGAATCATAATCGGTGGAAACTGTTTCCGGGTTACAGTTGACCATGATGGTCTCGTAGCCGTCTTCACGCATGGCAAAAGCCGCGTGCACACAGCAGTAATCAAATTCGATGCCCTGACCAATCCTGTTGGGACCACCACCTAGTACCAAGATTTTTTTCCGGTCACTGGGATGCGCCTCGCACTCTTCCTCATAGGTAGAATACATATAGGCTGTAGAAGTCGAAAACTCAGCAGCGCAGGTATCAACTCGTTTGTAAACGGGTTTAATGCCTTGCTGAGTCCTGTAGGCACGCACTTCGGCTTCGGTTATATGCAGAAGCTGTCCAAGCCTCTGATCTGAAAACCCTTTTTGTTTAAGGGTAAACATTTCAGCCGCATCAATTTCAGATAGTTTTTTGCTGGCGACATAGTTCTCGAGCTTTATCAATTCTTCGATTTGAACCAGGAACCAGACATCAATAGAACTTAGCTGGTGGATTTCTTCCAGGGACATGCCTGCACGAAAACCATCTGCCAGGAACCAAATACGCTCGGCACCCGGTTCTGAAATATATTTGCGCAATGACGTCATGATTTCCGGCTCATCCAGATCTACCTGGGGTTCAAAGCCACATGAGCTTACTTCAAGTCCACGCAATGCTTTTTGCAGCGACTCTTGAAAAGATCGACCAATTGCCATGACTTCCCCCACAGATTTCATCTGCGTGCTTAACTTGGCATCGGCCTGTTCAAATTTCTCAAAGGCAAACCGTGGGATTTTGGTGACCACATAATCAATGGTCGGCTCAAAGGATGCTGGCGTCGCGCCACCGGTAATTTCGTTACGAAGCTCATCCAGTGTGTAACCCACGGCCAGCTTGGCCGCAACCTTGGCAATCGGGAAGCCCGTAGCTTTGGATGCCAATGCGCTAGAGCGGGATACTCGCGGGTTCATTTCAATAATGACCAAGCGACCAGTTCCCGGCTCTACAGCGAACTGAACGTTAGACCCGCCGGTTTCCACACCAATTTCACGCAACACTGCCAAAGAGGCATTACGCATGATTTGGTACTCTTTATCCGTCAGGGTTTGTGCTGGCGCTACGGTAATGGAATCACCGGTATGCACACCCATTGGATCAAAGTTTTCGATGGAACATATGATGATGCAGTTGTCCTTATGATCACGAACAACTTCCATTTCGTATTCTTTCCAACCCAGCAGACTCTCGTCGATCAAAAGTTCGTTGGTTGGCGATAAATCCAGTCCGCGCAGGCAGATTTCTTCGAATTCCTGCTGGTTGTAGGCAATACCTCCGCCAGATCCACCCATGGTAAAGGATGGTCGGATAATGACCGGGAAGCCGAACTCTTCTGGAACCTTGGCCGCCTCCTCCATGCTATGGACAATCTTGGATTTGGGTGTTTCCAGACCGATACGCTTCATAGCCTGATCAAACAGGTCTCGATCTTCTGCTTTATTTATGGCTTCTTCTTTGGCGCCGATCAACTCAACATCATATTTTTCCAACACCCCATGCTTGGCCAAATCCAGCGCACAATTCAACGCTGTCTGCCCACCCATGGTTGGTAGTACTACATCCGGGCGTTCTTTTTCGATGATGCGCTCAACTGTGCGCCATTCTACTGGCTCAATGTAAGTCGCATCGGCCATAACAGGGTCTGTCATGATCGTGGCCGGATTGGAGTTCACCAAGATGACTCTGAAGCCCTCCTCTCGCAACGCCTTACAAGCCTGGGCACCTGAGTAATCAAACTCACAGGCCTGACCAATAACGATAGGCCCGGCACCGAGTATGAGAATGGATTTTATGTCTGTTCTTTTTGGCATATTGATTGATAATTTCTGGCTAGGCGCTCTCGGCCATCAGCTCGATAAAGTGGTCAAATAGCGTGTCGGCATCCTGTGGGCCCGGGCTCGCCTCGGGGTGTCCCTGAAAACTGAATGCAGGCTTGTCTGTGCGATGTATCCCCTGAAGGGAACCATCGAATAAGGATTTATGGGTAGTACGCAAATTGTCCGGCAAAGTGCTCTCATCAACGGCAAAACCATGGTTTTGCGAGGTGATCATTACGATGCCAGTTTCCAGATTTTGCACTGGATGATTAGCACCGTGATGCCCGAATTTCATCTTCAGTGTCTTGGCGCCGGAGGCCAGCCCGAGTAACTGGTGTCCCAGACAGATTCCAAACACAGGGATATCTGTTTCAAGGATCTCCTTGATGGCCTGAATTGCATATTCACATGGCTCGGGATCGCCAGGACCATTGGATAAAAACACTCCATCGGGTTTCATCGCTAGCACATCGCTGGCAGGTGTCTGGGCGGGAACCAGGGTTACCCGACAATTGCGCTCAGCCAGCATACGCAGGATGTTGCGCTTGATACCGTAATCGTAGGCAACGACATGATACTTTTCTGACTCAGCGCGATCAGTGTAGCCCTCGCCCAGCTGCCAGATGCCCTGGGTCCAGGTCAGGCTTTCCTTAATGCTGACTTCTTTCGCCAGATCCATTCCTTTTAGGCCAGGGAACTCACGTGCCAGCTCGAAAGCCTTATCAGGATCAATATCGCCGGCCATAAGGCAACCGTTTTGCGCCCCTTTTTCCCGAAGAATTCGGGTGAGCTTACGGGTATCTATTCCAGCAATGCCAATGACATTTTTTTCCTTTAGGTATTCATCCAACGCCTGCTCACTACGAAAATTACTCGCAAGAAGCGGCAAGTCCTTGATGACCAGACCGGCACTCCAGACTTGGCTGGATTCTTCATCTTCAGGATTGGTTCCGACATTACCTATATGAGGATAGGTCAGGGTAACGATTTGTTTGGCGTAGGATGGATCGGTGAGAATTTCTTGATAGCCAGTGATAGAAGTATTGAACACAACTTCACCAACAGAATGCCCCTCAGTCCCTATTGAATAACCTTCAAAGAGGGTGCCATCACTCAGGGCGAGAATTGCAGCAGTACGATTGTAAAACGTCACTCGTGCTCCAGTGTGGGAGTTCATATTTTTATGGCCTGACAACTGCTCAAACCACTTTCTAGACGAGCCCAGCCCTGACGTTCTGCAGATTTTTTCCTGCAAAAAAGCGAGGTGAAATCTCATCCCACCTCGCTTCGATAAATCTTTTAAATTTCTGGAACCTATCCACCGTCACCGACGGATCAGGGACTGCCTCGGCTGGGCGCGCATTCTAATTAAAAACATGCCCTCTTGTCCATGAGAACCGAACCGAATATTGCTGAATTTGAGCACTTTATTTCCTAAAAAGAAGTAAAGAGCCCTCCATTCACCGGCAAGTTGGCTCCAGTAATGTAAGCAGAATTATCATCCGTTAAAAACGCTACGGCATGCGCAATCTCGGAAGGCTCTCCCATTCTTTGCATAGGCACCTGGCCGACAATCTGTTCCAGTACTTCGGGGGCAATGGCTTTGGTCATGGGCGTGGCAACGTAGCCTGGCGACACACTGTTCACCGTTATGCCTTTTCGCGCAGTCTCATATGAAAGGGCCATAGTAAAACCATGCAATCCGGCCTTTGCCGCAGAATAATTCGTTTGTCCGAACTGCCCACGCTGGCCATTGACTGATGACATATTGACGATTCGCCCAAAGCCAGCCTCAAGCATTCCATCAATAACCTGCTTGGTTACATTGTAGATACTGTTCAGGTTGGTATTGATCACTGCATCCCACTGCTCTGGCTCCATTTTTTTCAGGGTTGCATCGCGTGTAATACCTGCGCAATTCACCAGAATTTCTATGGTTCCATGTTTTTCAGTAATCCCTGCAATCATTTCGCCTGCTGACTCAAATGAACCCACATTGCCCGCGGCAATGTCAACGTCATATCCTGAGTCTTTCATTTCGGCCAACCAGGCCTCTGCTTGCTCCTGCTCCTGAGGCAGATGCCCAGCTACAACAAACCGGCCCTGATCTGACAGTGCCTTACAAATCTCGCTACCTATGCCACCGATACCACCAGTGACCAATGCAATTTTTTTAGCCATGAAAGCTCCAAAATATGAATGTGAATGCCGAGAGCCTGCTAAAGACCGGAATATGCCTGCATTCCGGCTTTTAAGAGGCAAAAATCTTTTCGATGCGATGCACAATAGGCAGAAAATCGGCGGTTGTCAATTGGCTCGCTTGCCAATAAAAAAGCCCGCATAAAGCGGGCTTCAAAATGATACAGCACAACAAAAGGGTTATTTCTCTTTTTCCCCACTACCTGTCGCTGTTTTATAGAAATTTTTCTGGGCCTCTTGCCAAAGATCCAGATTCTTCCTGGTCATCTCGGTAAAGACGTTCATTGGCGTAGAATCAACTTTGGCGCCAAACTGGTCAAAGAGTTGTTTGGTTTGCTGATCGAAAAAACTAAGCGACTGTTCCATATAGCTACTGAAGGAATCCTGAACAGAGTCGCCATACATTCGTATAAATCGCATCAGCACATCCGTTGTAAACAGTGGATTCCCTTCGTTTTCTTCCTCAGCAATTATTTGCAATAACACCTGCCGGGTTATGTCCTTATCCGTTTTTACTTCACGAACCTCAAATGATTCGCCTTCAGTAACAAGTTCTTTAAGGTCTGCCAGGCTAATGTATTTGCTTTGGCTGGTGTCATAAAGACATCGATTTTGATATTTCTTGATAATTCTTGGCTCGGACATAGATCACTTCCACAGCTGCCGTAGTTTGTATTAACAATTATTTTGCACTGCACTAAGCTTAACACATGTGGTGCGGTGCTCAATACATATGCTGGCCACCATTAATAGATAAGGTTGAACCCGTAACAAATCCGGCATCTTCTGCCACTAAAAACGCAACGCCGCGGGCTATTTCTTCAGCTTCACCCAATCGCCCCACTGGAATTTTGGCAACAATTTTTTCAAGTACCCGATCGGGAATTGCGCGCACCATATCTGTCGCTATATAGCCAGGGGCAATCGCATTTACCGTAATTCCGTGGGCAGCACCTTCCTGTGCCAATGCCTTGGTAAACCCATGTATGCCAGATTTAGCAGCTGCGTAATTCACCTGACCGTACTGGCCAGCCTGACCATTGATCGAACCAATATTGACGATACGTCCGTACTTGCGCTGACGCATGGTTTCAATAACACAACGGCAGAGATTAAAGCAGGAGCCAAGATTGGTATCGATAACAGCATCCCAGTCGCTTCTGGGCATTTTGTGCAAGGTTCCATCGCGGGTAATACCTGCGTTATTAACCAATACATCAACCGGCCCCTGCTCCTTCTCGATAAGCGCAATCGCTTCGGAAACAGCTTCGTAGCTGGCCGCATCAAACTTATAGGTAGGTATACCCGTATGCTCCGTAAATTCCCTGGCTGCTTCAACATTTCCCGCATAGCCAGCAACTACTTTAAAACCGTTTTCTTTGAGTCGCAGGCTGATCGCCGCGCCAATTCCCCGGGTTCCCCCCGTCACCAATGCTACTCTCATAACTAGCCCACCCTGTTTTCTGACATTGTGCACAAATAAAAAGAGCCGGCATACCGGCTCTATTCATTTATTTGAGCATTACTATATTCGTTTCATGACATAGCTGCCTGGCGCGCTTTCCAGAACACCACTCACTTTGCCTGGTTCGCGAGCGTCAACCTGTTCCTTTTCCTTGGATTTTAACCATTTGTCCCAATCTGGCCACCAGGAACCTTCGTACTCTTTGGTTTTGCTCAACCAGTCATCCGGATGAGCCGGTAACTTGGCCGGACCAACGCGATAACCATACTTGTTCTTGGCCGGGGGGTTCACTATGCCGGCAATGTGACCCGATCCACCCAAGACAAAACGAACCGGGCCAGAGAACAAACGGGCACCGGCATAGGTCGATATCCAGGGGGCAATATGATCATCATGAGCAGAAATAAAGTAACAAGGAATATCAACTGTACTGACGTCAATATCAAAATTGTCAATATTCAGTGCACCTGGCTGGCATAGCTTATTTTCCAGATACATATTGCGCAGATAATAACTGTGCATTTTGCCGGGCATGTTCGTGGAATCAGAATTCCAGTAGAGCAAATCAAAGATGGTGGGATCTTTGCCCAGCAAGTAGTTGTTAATATAAAAAGACCAAATCAGGTCGTTGGATCTCAGCATATTAAATGCTGACGACATGCTTTTTCCTGAATGAAAACCGCGCTCCTCAATACCCTCTTCGAGCATGGATATCTGGGCATCATCAATAAAGACACCGAGGTCACCAGGCTCGGAAAAATCAATCAAGGCGGTAAAAAATGTAGCCGACTTGATACGATCGTCACCTTTGGCCTTCATGTGCGCTAAAGCAGAAGAGAGGAGCGTGCCGGCAATACAATAGCCGACCACATTAATTTCGCTAACGCCGGTTTCTTTCTCTACCTGGCCAACCGCTTCATAGATACCTTCGGTCAAATAGGTTTCCCAACCAACATCAGCATAACTGTCATCGTCCGGATTTACCCAGGACACCACAAAAACTGTGTGACCCTGGTCAACCATCCACTTAATTAATGAATTTTTTGGCTGCAAATCCAGAATATAAAATTTGTTGATCCAGGGCGGAAAAATTAATAAGGGGCGTTTGTTCACTTTTTCAGTAGCTGGCGCGTACTGAATTAGCTGGAACATACGATTTTGAAAAATCACTTTACCCGGTGTCGTGGCCACATTCTCCCCAAGCGTAAAAGCTTCCGGGTCAGTCATGGCGATCTTTAGCTGCCCGTCTCCCTGCTCAAGATCACGGGCAAAATTCTTCAAACCCGCCATCAGGTTCTCACCTTTATTTTCCAGTGTTGCTTTCAAAACATCAGGGTTGGTCATGGGAAAGTTGGTCGGCGCCATGGCATCAATGAATTGCTTGGTAAAAAAGGACAGACGTTTCTGTTCTTTTTCTTCCAAACCTTCCGCACTGTCCATGGTGGACTCAATCAACCTGGCCGATAAAAGATAAGACTGCTTGAGATAGTCAAACGCGAAGTTGCTGGACCAGTCTTCTGAACGCCAGCGGTTATCCCCCTTTTCGGGCTCAATAACAGGATCGGTAGATGACTCTGATCCAGCCATACGCTGGGCTGTGTACTGCCACAGTTTTAATGAATCACGCATGAATTCGGTCTGCGCATTCATGGTTGCTGCAGGATTGCGCCACAGACTCATCATGGCATCCATGTAGGTTTTGCCAATGTTGAATGGGTCAGCGGAATAGCCTTTAAACATGCTCATGTTTTGCTGGATTGCCGACTGCAACATTTTTTTGCTCAGTTCCTGGGCTTCTTGCAGGGCTTCTGCATCAACCGTCTCTACTGATGACTTCTTTTCCGAATCGTTTTGACTCATAAATAAACCTGGTTTTTTGATTTAGGCGCGAATCTGCCTTATGGCTTGATTCGAACATAGGATCCTGGGGCGGTCTCAATACCTGAGTATTGAGCAGGTGCACAAATTTTACCTTTTACCCAACGTCCAGACAACTGCTCTAACCACGAATACCAATCTTGCCACCATGAACCCGATGTCAAATCAGTATCGCCTGTCACTTTATATTTCCCGCTGGCTTGATCTGGGTGAGTAAAAACTGCTCTTACATGCCCTCCAGAAGATTGCACCATACGGACTTCGCCGCCCAATAACGAAGCAGAATCCAGCGCCGATTGAATAGGCACTATATGGTCCCGGTCTCCCGCCAGTACATACTTGGGGCACACACTGTTCTTGAGGTCGATCTTTTCCTCTCCCAAAAGATAGTCATCGCCGGTTGCTAACTGATTGTCACCATAGAAATCTTGCAGGTACTCAGCGACCATTTTTGCTGGTAGCTGGGTGGCATCCTGCCCCCAGTACATCAGTGCATCGGGCTTAGCCTCTTCACCATGCAGGTATCGTCTGCGGAAATAGCGCCAAAACAATTGTTCTTCTCGCAAAGACGTAAACGCAGTAGAGAGCATGTCAGCCGATAGCACCCCATCCTTAAAAGCTTGGGCAATAATTGCCTCTAGCATTACCGGGCTGGTAAACACACCCAACTCCCCCGGCTCTGAATAATCCAGCAACGTGGCAAAAAGACTCAGGCTGGCGATGCGCTCCTGGCCATGTACGGAGGCTGCAGCAATCGAAGCAATCAAACCGCCAATGCAATATCCAACCAAATTAACCTGCTTCGAGCCGGATATTTCTGCCGCGATGTCAGCTGCCTGGAGACAACCCTTGCGAACGTAGTCTTCAAAGCCAATTGCCGATAAGTCAGCCCCAGGGTTAGCCCAAGAGATCATATAAACGTCCTGCCCCTGATCCAGTAACCAGCGAACCATGGATTGCTCAGGCAGTAGATCGAAAATATAAAAACGATTAATGCAAGGGGGCGTAATCAAGAGCGGTAACTTGCGCTGCTTTGGCGTAGATGATTGATAGTGAATCAGTTGCATCAAGTCATTTTGGTACACAACTTCGCCGGGGGTTGTCGCGATATCCTCACCCAACTTGGCGCCTTGTTCAGAAGCACGTTGTATCTGTAGACCAAACCAACTATTTGATAGATCTTTCAGGTAGTTTTGACTTGCACTTAATAATAACTCGCCCTGGGTTTCTACAGAGGACGCAACCAGTGTTGGGTTACCAAAAAAAGCATTTTTTGGATCGAGCATAGCCCTGAGCTGTCTCAGACTAAAATGAAGTAGTCTCTTCTGTCTGGATGTGAGTGGTTCAGTCTCATCAATCAGGGTAGAAAGTTGATTGGCAAGTACCTCCTGAAGCTCGAAAATCTGACGCTGCAAAGTCGTAATATCTGTGTTTTCCAAATCATGGTCAGGTAATAATTCGGCCACTTGCCGAGAGAACTGGCCTGCCAGGTCAGCGTAATGACTCTCGTTCTGGCTCCAATAATCGAACGCTAGCTGAGCAGCCTCATGACTTTCTTGTAAGAGAGCCATGAAAATCGGGCTTTGCGCAAATGAGTGTACCGGCGAAGAGAGCTGGGACCACAAACCAAGCCAATGCTCTGCGAGGTCTGGGGTTGGCTTGGTCTGATCGCTCATTAGCTGGGAGATTTTATTTTTTCTCAGTCATTTTCTGGTCCTTTAATGAACCAGCCCTATATCTGGTCAATTAATAGACCAGTCTTAAATTCTGGCCCGATGATAGGCCAAAAGCTTTGCAGAGTTATATATCTACATTCTTTAGAACTGTGCCGACTTTACCCGGTTTCTTCAAGAAATGAACAGATCAACGCATTTCTGCTGGGATACAGAAGAAAATTTGCATAAATTATGTCAAAACTATTCTTCATTTCTGTGATGAATGTAAAATTACCCTATGGATTTAAACAAAGTCGATCTCAACTTACTTATATATCTTGATGCCCTCTTAAGAGAGCAGAATGTCACTCGCGCCGCTCAACAGATTGGCATTAGCCAGCCAGCCATGAGTAACGGTTTACGCCGCCTCCGAACCCTGTTTGACGATCCCATACTGATTCGCACCAGTGAAGGCATGACACCCACAGAGCGCGCCATAGAACTGCAACCTAAAATTCGCGATGTGCTCGCCAATATTGAACAATTTGTTCAGCCGCAAAACGACTTTGATCCCAGCAGCGGCACCCGAATGTATCGCGTAATGGCCAGCGACTATGTCGAATGCACATTACTGCCTTTACTTACCGACTACCTGAGAGACTATGCACCGGGTATTACCCTGGATGTCCTGACACCCAGCGATGTTGGTTTTCGGGATGTAGAGCAAGGTAAGGTCGATATGGTCATCAACCGCTTTGAAGACATGCCACTGTCTTTCCACCAAAGTACTGTTTGGAAAGATAGCTTTTCCTGTGTTCTGGGACGGCAAAACCCCTTGGCCGAAAACCTGACATGGGAGCAGTACACGTCCGCAGAACATGTCTGGTGCAGCAAGACCGGTATGGGCATCGGCATGGGCGTAAACCCGGACAAAGTTCAAAAGCTGGGATGGGTTGATGATGCCGTGGATCGGGCTGGCGGGAAACGTAATATTCGCGTTTTTACTCGGCACTACCAGGCTGCCATGTTGCTTTGCGAACAACAGCATCTTGTAGCAACAGTGCCTACACGCTATGCCAACCTTTATCGCGAGAACAAAAACCTGGTAGTTTTGCCCGCACCCTTTGACATACCGACATTTGAACTAAAGATTGCCTGGAGCCCCTTATTGCAGCACAACCCGGCACATCGCTGGATGCGTCACCTGATCCAGAAAATCGCAGCCGATGTCCCTGAATAGAAAGCATTAAGCATCTATCCGTAATGTTTACATACCCGGATTAAAGTTCCAGAACATCCTTCATGGAATACAGGCCTGCAGGCTTGCCGGTCAACCAATTCGCCGCCCGCACAGCACCACGAGCAAATGACATTCGACTGGATGCCTTGTGCGTAATTTCCAACCGTTCACCTTCCGAGGCAAATAGCACCGTGTGGTCACCCACCACGTCACCGGCGCGCACTGTAGAAAAGCCGATCGTTTCCCGATCCCGAACACCGGTTATGCCTTCGCGACCATAAACCGCGCAATCATCAAGATTACGTCCAAGCGTGTCCGCCACAACGCGCCCCAAAGCCAGTGCTGTACCAGACGGTGCGTCAACCTTATTGCGATGATGTGTCTCAGTAATCTCTATGTCGGAATCAGCACCCATAACCCGTGCGGCGGTCTCAAGCAATTGCAGGGCGAGTGTAATCCCTGTACTAAAGTTGGCAGCAAAAACCACAGGGATTTTCTCCGCCTGTGATTCCAGCTCAGCAAGCTGTTCCTGGGTGAACCCGGTTGTACCAACAACCATGGCTACATTCGACGCCACACAGAGCTCAAGGTTAGCCAGTGTCGTTGCCGGCGTTGTGAAGTCGATTAACACATCTGTTTCATCCAAGACACCAGACAAATCAGACGTCGTGATAACGTTTAACTTCCCGATCCCGGCTATATCTCCGGCATCTTCGCCAGACAAGCTACTTCCGGAACGCACGACGGCTCCCGACAGGTTTGAATTTCCGTCAAGACTTACAGCTTCGATGAGGGCTTTCCCCATCCGGCCCGAAGCACCTGTTATAGCGATATTAGTCATTGTTCTTCCAACTTGAATTAGCTTGTCTGAATATCATCCAGACATAAAAAAAGCGGCCAATTGCCGCCTTTAATACACAATATTACTTCGCTCTCAATTAAAAAATATTGGCGAAGAAGGCAGGCAAACCACCAGTATAGACAAAGTGGATAGCACCCAACACAACAAGTGCCACGATGGAATAGGCAGCAATCGCATCTGCACCGCCGTTATCAACTTCTTTATTCAGTGAATCGGACATCAATACTGTCTCCAGACAAGCCATAAATTTCGGCGCGCAGTTTACCAAATACTCCACGTATTTCTACTATCAGGAGGCCATCAGGCGCATTAAATTCCAAATTTCCAAGAATTAGTTGCCTATTGTTCAAGGCCGCAGGCAAATCAAACTGCTAAAGTTTGGCACGATGGACATGTCTATTATTGGACGGATCAATGTATATATATTTTCGAACACTCAAACTCTTTTTAACGGCAAGGTATGACGAAAACCTGGATTTTTGGGACGAACTTGAACGCCCGATGATGGTCCTGCCGACAGATATAGATGTGTTTCTGGAAGTGAACAACGGTCGCTACCTCTCCCTGATGGATATCGGCAGGTTTGAATTCGGTTATAAGATCGGCTTGGTAGATGCCCTGAAGCGACGCAAATGGGGACTTGCGGTTGCTGGCAGCAGTATCCGATACCGCAAACGCATGCACATGTTCCAAAGGTTTACCATGCACACCCGTGTCGTGGCCGTTGATGAGAAATGGACTTACTTTCAGCAAGTCATCAAGCGCAATGGCGAATGGTGCGTAGCCGCCCTGGTTCGCACCGCAGTAACCGATCCAAATGGGGTGGTTCCATCGCAGGAAGTTGCGCAAGAAATGGGGCTGGCATGGGAACCTTGCATGCCCGACTGGGTAGCTCGCTGGGATGAGTCAGATCAAATGCGCCCATGGGGTGACCATTCAAGTGATTAGCGCTTAAGAGCCTGTTTATTTAGGCTACCAGCAATTGCAGATCAACCTCGTTAAAGGGCCAGGGCAATTCCTGATTTTTACCCTCATGCACCAGAACTGGAATTCTTAAACCATAGGTTTTCTTGGTTTCCAAACTCTGGGTGACATCGATCTCTTTGAGCTCATAGCTGCCATATTCCAGTGTCTGGTAGATCAAATCCCTGGCGATACTGCACAGATGACATTCAGGGCCCGTATATAGAGTCAGTTCAATCAATTCGATGCCTCAGCTTCCAACATTGGTGTATGCGCTGGTTTCTTTGAAAATCCGGGTCGAGCGAAGCCTCGCTATAATCTTCTGTTTCAAATCCCGATAGTGCTTCAGTGTCCATTTTGAAATTTCTAAGGTTCGTCGAAAAAATTAATAGCCCGCCCTCTTCCAGCAAGCGCATCGACTGCTCGATAAGACGTACATGATCACGCTGAATATCCAGAACCTCTTCCATTCGTTTAGAGTTGGAAAATGACGGCGGATCCAAAAAGATCAGGTCAAATTTTTCTTCCGGAGCAAGACTCTGCAAGTGTAAAAATTTCAGGCAATCCTCTCGCAACAAGCGATGACGAGCCAAATCCAGATGATTTTGACGAAAGTTTCGTTCCGACCAGTCCAGATAGGTGTTGGACATATCCACACTCAGTGTACGCTTTGCGCCCCCAATGGCCGCCTGAACCGTAACGACCGAGGTATAACAAAACAGATTCAGGAAACTTTTGCCCGAAGCCAATTTATTTATCTCTCGACGTATGGGGCGATGATCCAAGAACAAACCGGTATCCAGGTAATCTTCCAAATTTACCTCCACCAGTGCCTGCCCCTCACGAACTAACAATGCTTCTGATGCCTCGCTAGCATTTTTTTCATATGGGCCCTGGCTATATTGGCCCTGACTTTGGGGATCTTGTCTGGTGTTGCCTTTCCCGTAATGTCCCTGGTTATTACTCTGATATTGCGAGCTTCCCCGCTGTCGCTCACGCGACTTCAAATGAATCTTGTCGGCGCTAACCCCAAGTGCAAGACCCACCGCCGTAACCAGCTCGTTCAAGCGGTGTCGAGCCTTTGCAGGATCAACGGTCTTGGGCGCAGCATATTCCTGTACGACGGCGTAACGACCTGATTCCGTTTGATACAGGTCCACAGCCGCTGAGTATTCCGGCAGATCTGCGTCATACGCACGGAAAGCACTCACTTCTTCCCTACTTAACCACGAGTTCAATCGGGCCATGTTTTTCTTGATGCGATTGGCCACCATTTGAGCCCCTTCAGAAGGTGCTACCTCTCGTTTTCGACCTAATTTGTTGTCTTGGGATATATCAAACAGCAGAAGCAAACACGCCAGACTGCCGTTATCCACTCGATACTGTTTGTAACTATGGATCCCCATGCGTCGACCAAATTCAGCATTGGCTGCCAACACAGCTGCTTTCCAGCTATCAAAATGCTCCAGCAAGTTCTCGCCAATTTTTTCATACAGCAACGCCACTGCAGCCTCGTCACCGAGCCGCTCCCCATAAGGGGGGTTAGTGATCAACAGTCCTGCTGTTTCTATCGGCGCAGAGACCTGGGTAACGTCCGCAGTCTGTAAATCAACAACGTCCTGGACGCCTGCCCTGGATGCATTATCCCGTGCCATTTTCATCATGTAGGCATTATCGTCCGAGCCAAACAACTTGCCTTTGAAATGCTCCCGACCCTCTTTCCAGCGCTGCGTCGCCTCGCGCAGCAGTGAATGCCACAAAACGCCATCATGCCCCGGCCAACGATCAAAGCCCCAGTGCTCGCGCCTAAGCCCCGGCGCAATATCCAGCGCCATCATAGCCGCCTCAATGACAAAGGTTCCGCTTCCGCACATAGGATCAAACAAGGGTTTGTTTTCGCTTGCAAACTCAGGCCAGCCTAATCGATACAAGAGTGCCGCCGCAAGATTTTCCCGCAAAGGAGCCTCTCCCTGACGAGTACGATATCCGCGACGATGCATCGCTGAGCCACTGAAATCCAACGCCACTGAAATCTGGCCCTGACTAATGCGGGCACTCAGACGTATTTCCGGCTCCTCTTTCTCGAGCTGCGGCGGTTTCAGGTCGCGCGCGTTGTGCCAGTCTGCAATGGCATCCTTGATCTTCAGTGCGCCAAAGCGGGTATGTCGTATGTGCTTGTTTTTGCCGCTGAAGTCGATGGCTAACGAAGCCCCCGGGCGCAAATGCTGCGACCAGTCTTGCTCCACTGCGGTGTTGTATAAAGACTCCACATTGGCTTCGGCTTCAAACAGGGGCAGGAGTACCCGACTGGCCACTCTCGACCAAAGTGCAATGCGATAGGCTGTCTCCAATTCAGCTTCAATCCAGATTCCCGCCTTGGTTGGACGGACATCTGAATCTGCAATCTGGCGAACTTCATCCGCCAAAATTGGCTCAAGGCCTATGGCACAGCTAACAAATATATTCATGGTAAAGCTCAGGTGAGCAGATTTAGTTGTCGGCCAGTTCTTCCGCGCACTTGCGAATTAACGATGGGCCCCGGTAAATGAACCCTGTGTAGATCTGGACCAATGTCGCCCCGGCCTCAATTTTGGCACGGGCATCTCTTGGCGAAAGAATACCGCCGACACCAATGATTGGCAGCGCACCCTGCAAAGCTTCGTTGAGCGCAAAAATAATATCCGTTGCAGCATGCGTTAAGGGGCCACCGCTTAAACCACCCTGTTCCTCTCCATGGACAAGGCCAGAGACAGAAGATTTATCCACGGTGGTATTGGTGGCAATCACCCCGTCGATGCCGCGCTCCGCCAAAATGTCGGCAACCGCTTTTAGATTCGTCTCATCCATATCGGGTGCGATTTTTACAGCAAGGGGCACGCGCCGCTCTCGCTCATCTACCAGCTGTTGGCGTTTTTCAGACACAGACTTCAGCAATTCATCCAGCTGTTTACCAAACTGAAGATCACGCAAACCCGGAGTGTTTGGCGAGGAAATATTGATCGTGATGTAATCCGCATGGTCATAAACTTTTTCCATGCTGACAAGGTAGTCCTCGCATGCTGCCTCAACGGGCGTATCGAAATTCTTTCCGATATTGATGCCTAAAACGCCGGAGAAGCGGCGACGCTTAGCCTGCTCGACCAAATGATCCACGCCTTTGTTGTTAAAACCCATCCGGTTAATAATGGCTTCAGCTTCGGGAAGCCGGAAAAGGCGAGGCTTTGGATTGCCCGGCTGGGGTCTTGGTGTCACGGTACCTATTTCCACAAAGCCGAACCCAAGAGCACCGAGCGCATTGAAATAGTCCCCATTTTTGTCCAGCCCAGCAGCGAGACCAACCCTATTGGGAAAGGGAATACCCATCACCTGCACAGGATCAAAAACAGGATCAGGCATCAACGCTGGTATTGCCCGCAAATGTTCAGCTGCACTTAATAGATCAAGACTCAGCTCATGAGACGTTTCTGGTGGCAGGGTAAAAAGAAGGTTGCGTGCGAGCGAATACATTGGCCTTGAACCGGGTCAAAATTTGGACTTTAGCTATGGCGCGAAGAATACCTGATGCGAGCCCGTCAATCCACGAGTACAAACGATTTGTGACAAGTGTCACAGTGAACGTCAAACCAGTCTTCATAATAGAAAAGCCTTATTTTTTGTTCTTAGGGTATTACTGGGAATCGGGACGGTAACTTCCCTAGAATCGGTCTTGCTAGATCTGACCGTGACTCCAAAGATCTATGCGACTCCATCTTGCCCCCGCCTTGTGCGGGGGCTTTTTTTTGCGTAAAAAAATTCAGTGCATGCACCCTAACCACCTCTGCAACTGATTTGTCAGCACTTCTTTACAATTCACACATTGAATTAGGGAATTTCTACCCTAAATTATCGTCTTAACATTTCCTAAAAAGTTGCAGCACCGAGATTCACTGTAGAATCTAGCTCAAATCATTCAACGTATCCCAGAAACAGGAGCAGGAAATTGCACTCATCGTTTGAATCACTTTCCAGTTGGCTTTCCAGCCAAATTATCGGCCAACAGACACTTGTAGAGCGCATACTTATTGCTTTACTTGCAGACGGTCACCTGCTGGTTGAAGGCGCACCTGGCCTGGCAAAAACCAAAGCCATCAAGAGCCTGTCAGATGGAATTGAAGGCAACTTCCAACGCATCCAGTTCACCCCGGATCTTTTACCTTCCGATATTACGGGAACTGAAATCTACCGCCCTGAAACAGGCACATTCAGTTTCCAGCAAGGCCCAATCTTCCATAACCTGGTGCTCACCGACGAAATCAACCGGGCTCCAGCCAAGGTTCAGTCAGCGCTGCTTGAGGCCATGGCGGAAAGACAAGTGAGCGTTGGCAGGGAAACCATGCCTCTGCCGGAATTATTCCTGGTGATGGCCACTCAAAACCCCATAGAGCAGGAAGGCACATACCCGCTGCCAGAAGCCCAGCTCGACCGCTTCCTGATGCATGTTCGCATTGATTACCCGGAAGCCGGCGCCGAAAAACAAATCCTGGCGCTCGCTCGCGGTGAAGCCGTTGCACAGCAAGCACCTAAACCAAAAACCGAAATCAGCCAGCACGACATCATGGCCGCGCGCAAAGAGATCATGCAAATGCATATGGCTGAAGCGGTTGAGGAATATTTGGTGCAACTGATTTTGGCCACCCGGGCACCCGAAAAATACAGCCAGGAAATGGCCGAATGGATCGAATACGGTGCCAGCCCCAGGGCAACGATTGCCCTGGACCGGTGTGCTCGTGCACACGCCTGGCTACAGCAGCGTGATTTTGTCTCTCCAGATGATGTTCAAGCCGTCGTCCATGACTGTCTGCGTCATCGCTTAATCCTAAATTACGAGGCTGAAGCCGACGGAAAAGATGTGGACTCAGTGGTCGACGAACTCATTCGACTTGTTCCGGTCGCCTAGATCATTTCCCTATGGCAAAGGCAGTAAACAACAAACACCCAGAGTCCGCAGCAGGCATCTATACAGACCTGCCGACGCTGCTTGGCAGTCGTCACTGGGCGCGCAATCTGAAGCTGTTTTCAAGGCAGGCGGCCCGTTCAATGCTTCTGGGTGAAACCCGATCTCGCTTTCGCGGACGGGGAATGGAGTTTGAGGAAGTTCGCCACTACCAACCCGGTGACGATATTCGCAACATTGACTGGCGCGTTTCAGCGCGCACAGGTGGAACCTACACTAAACTGTTTTGCGAAGAACGCGAACGCCCAATACATATTCTGATTGACCAGCGCAGCAGCATGTTTTTCGGCTCTCACGGACGTTTTAAGTCGGTGCTGGCAGCTGAACTGGCTACGGCCATTAGCTGGGCTGCACTGGCGGGAAGCGACCGAATAGGCGGTCAAATTATTGGCGACCAATCCGAGAGCGACATCCGTGCCCGACGCAACAAGCAGGCCGTGCTCAAATTTATTCACGACCTCAACGAATACAACCAACGCTTGCCAACGACCGAACTTTCCAAAAGTGAAAAAACCATTGCGGGCATGATTGAAGAATGTCGGCGTATTACCCGGCCCGGCACTGCCATTTTTATACTTAGCGACTTTCACGATTTCGATCCTTTGGCAATGAAGTCCCTAATTGCATTGGGGCGTCATACAGATATAACCCTTTTTCAGGTACAGGACCCCCTGGAGCTTGAGCTTCCTTCGGGTGGAACCGTTTCCATTAGCGATGGTCAGCATCGGAGTTCTGTCCAACTCGGCAATTCATTGCAAAAGGCCTTTATCCAGCAGATCAACGAGCGAGCCAAATTGATCAAGGACGCGGCCGTTCGGTCACGTTCTGTCTATTTGCAGGTCTCAACCCAGGATGAGCCGCGCCAGATCCTCAATCGTCTCTATGGCAAATAAACGCGGTTAGTTATGGATCAAGAGATGCAGCATACATTGTTAGCGCAGTTGCGCGATATCCACCTTCCGGCGGAAGTCAGCTGGTGGCCTTTAGCGATTGGCTGGTGGATTGTTCTTTTTATCTTTTTGGCAGCCGGCCTGTTCGCCATTTGGGCATTATTTCGCAACCATAAAAACAATCGCTACCGAAAACTGGCAATCGCAGAACTCGACGCCGAATGGTCAAGATGGCAAGAATCGCAAGACTCGGCTGTATTTGTTCAATCCGCGAATGCCATTCTCAAGCGAACGCTTGCAGAAGCATCTACCCATGACAACGCCTATGCCCAACTGAGCCTCAGCGGCGATCGCTGGATTCAACTTCTGAACCAGCACAACAAGCAGCCTCTATCAGTTAACTCAGCAAAAGCACTGGCAGATGCAGGCTATCAACCAGATCCGGTTGTTGATATTCCCAAACTTTACTCTTCGGTGAAGCGCTGGATTGAAACCCATCGCATCCAATCGACTGCCCCCTTGAGAGAAAAGGGAGAATCCGTTCATGCTTAACCTGGGCTGGTTACTGACAAATGCAGTCAATTTATCCTGGGAATGGCCCTGGGTCTTTGCCCTGCTGCCGTTGCCCTTGCTATTTCGCATAATCCTGCCAGCTCGGGAACAGGCCCCACAGGCAATCAGGGTCCCCTTTTACCAACAACTTCAAGCGCTTTACTCCCAAAGGAAAGGCAAACCAGCGCCCACTTGGGTAAATGCCCTGCTTGCCGTACTTATCTGGATTCTATTGGTTAGCGCGGCCGCCAGACCCACCTGGACAGGCGAACCTGTCCCGCTCCCGCTGGATGGTCGTGATCTTATGCTGGCCGTTGATATCTCTCGATCAATGAGGGAGGAAGACATGCAGGTGCAAAGCGGCTATGTCTCCCGAATTACGGCCGTGAAAGCCGTGGTTGGCGATTTTATTCAACGACGGACCGGTGACCGCATCGGCCTGATTTTGTTTGGCCAACAAGGATATCTACAGACGCCGCTCACCTTTGACACCAAAACGGTTGAGCAGCAATTACAGGAAGCTCAACTGGGATTTGCCGGCAACGCAACCGCCATTGGGGATGCCATCGGCCTGGCCGTTAAACGCCTTCGCGATCGCCCCGCAGAGAGCCGTGTTCTCATACTACTTACCGACGGGGCCAATACTGCTGGCACTGACCCGAGAAGGGCTGCAGACATTGCTGCCGAGGCGAATATTCGCATTCACACCATAGGCGTCGGTGCCGATTCCATGGTGGTACAAAGTCTGCTGGGGTTTGGCAGGCGAGTTAATCCTTCGTCTGACCTGGACGAGGACACCCTAACCTACATCGCCGAAACCACTGGCGGTCAATACTTCCGTGCGCGTGACCCCGGTGAACTACTTCAGATCTATGATCGCCTCGACGAACTGGAACCCATGCCGGAAGAACAAACCTTTCGGCCTACCATGAGCCTGTTTCACTGGCCATTGGCCATGGCTCTGCTCCTCAGCGCCCTTATGGCTGTCAGTCGTATTGCCAGCAACCTTTGGTCAGGCCGGGAGGTCTCGCAATGATGGCGGACTTCTGGGCAAATATCTCACAATTTCATTTTATCCGCCCGCAGTGGCTTTGGGCGATCGGGATACTGCTGCTCTTGTGGCTATTTTTGGGTACATTAAAAAAACATACCCGCTGGGAAGCTTACTTTGATCGCAAGAAGCTTGAGGCGCTGAAGGTATCTGGTGGTAGATTTTCCAGCCATACGCGCTGGCTAATACTGGCTGGCTGGATACTGGCTACACTTGCTGCCGCCGGGCCAACCTGGCAGCAGGTCCCGACCCCAACCGTTCGCAACCAAAGTGCCATGGTCATCCTGCTGGATTTATCACCGTCCATGCTGGCAGAAGACCTGACTCCTGATCGGCTGACACGAGCCAAATACAAACTTATTGATATCCTGCGCCAGCGCAGCGATGGTCAAACCGCCCTGGTTGCCTACGCGGGTGATCCTCATACCGTCAGTCCACTTACCGACGATGCCAGCACCATAGAGGCTCTTCTTCCAGCCCTGCATCCGTCCATCATGCCCCAATCGGGCAGCAACACAGAAGCCGCCGTCGAGCTGGCAATGACCCTGCTAAGGGATGCCGGTGTTCCCCAGGGGCAGTTACTGCTCATCACCGACGGTGTAGAACCTGAAGCCCAGCGATATATCCAGGACAACCTGGGATCTGGCCATCAGCTATCCATTTTGGGGGTAGGCACAATGGATGCCGTCCCCATTCCCAGAGATGGTGGTGGCTTTATTCGTGATTCGCGAGGTGGGCTGGTAACTGCCCGACTAAACCGTGATGAGCTACAAATACTCGCCGCCCGACTGCGTGGAAATTATGTTGAAATCCAGGCCGATGACTCAGACATCAACTATCTGCTGCAATCGGGTAATCAGCAGTCAAATCCCACCGAAGCCGATGGTAGTGAAGGCCGGCTTTACGATATTTGGGAAGACATGGGCTACTGGTTACTTTTGTTAATCCTGCCATTCTTTGCCTGGCATTTCCGTAGAGGGGCCTTGTTCGTCATACCTTTTATTTTAATACTCCCTGAACAGTCGCAAGCCCTGACCTGGAAAGATCTGTGGCAAACACCCGACCAACAAGGACAACAACTTCTGGAACAAGGTGATGCCACACAGGCTGCAGAAACATTTGATGATCCAAACTGGAAAGCCTCTGCCAACTTCCGGGCCGGTAATTATGACCAGGCAGCTAAAGGGTTTTCGGCCTCCGGGGAGATCGATAGCCTCTATAATTTGGGTAATGCTCTGGCTCTGCAAGAAGATTTCGAGGGTGCCCTGTCAGCATATGAACAGGTACTGGAACAAAATCCTGAACATGAGGATGCCGCATTTAACAAACAGATAATCGAACAGATGATGCAGCAGGAACAGGAGCAGCAGGAACAGCAGCAATCTGGCGATCAGGAACAAGACCAACAGGAAGGGCAACAAGACAATTCGTCCCAAGATCAGCAGGGACAGCAATCTGACCAGCCATCCGACCCTTCCCAGGAAGGAGATGAGAGCTCAGAGAATCAGCAAAACGCCCAGCAGGATCAATCCTCTTCGGACCAGACTGGGCAGAAGGCTGACCAGAATACCCAGGACGCTCAAGAAGCTGAGCAACAAGCCCAGGAGGAGGCACGTCAGGCATTGGCCCAGGCTGAAGAGTCTGAACCCTCTTCAGACCCGTCTGAGGCGCAAAACGTCCAGCCTATTGCGGGCGATGCAACCCCGGATCAAATGCAAGACTCCAGCGAACAGTGGCTTCGTGCCATTCCAGACGATCCCAGTGGTCTACTGCGCCGCAAATTTGAATATGAAACCCAACAAAACCGGCTCGAACAGCGCTACCTGCTGGAAGCACCCGGCAACCCCAATGAAGAGCGGTATTGATATGCTTTTGAGAAAGACCTTGTGGCTAAAGGTATTTGCCTTCCTCTCGCTATTGAATCTCTCGGCAAGTGTCATCTCAGCTGAACTTACCAGCAGCGTTGATCGCAATAGCATCAGCATCAACGAAACACTTACGCTTACCATGCGCTACGACGATCGGGCCGGCGGTGACGCCCTGGACCTGGAAGCATTGCGCCAGGACTTTGATGTGCTATCAGTGCGGCCGCAAACCAGTAACAGTGTTTCCATCGTTAATGGCAATTACAATCAGCAAACCGAAACAACCTGGACAATTACCCTAGCGCCCAGACGCGATGGCACCCTTATCATTCCTTCATTCAATGTAGACGGAAATGTCAGTGACGCCATTGCTATCGAGGTCTCCCAGTCCTCAACCGGTGCGACTCAGGAAACGCCCATGTTGGTCAATATGGAAACCGACATTTCCCAAGCCTACGTCGGCCAACAAGTTCTCGTCACTGTGGAACTCATGGCCCAGGAAAATGTATCCAACTTGAGTGGTGGACAATTAAATATTCCCAACGCCTACCTAGAGCTATTGGATCAACAGAGTTTCCGACGTGTTGAAAACGGCATCGCCTGGCAAGTTATTGAGTGGAAATACGCCTTGATACCAGAACAGTCTGGCACATTAGAAGTTCCGCCCCAGCTGTTCAGCGGCATTATTGGGGCAACCAGTAATTTCGGGTTCCCCGATCCATTTAACCAGCGCGGCAGGCGTATCTCCGCCCGCAGTAATAGCCAGCCTATCGAAGTCTTGGCACCACCGGAAACCAACGGATTACCCTGGTTCCCCGCCAAAAATGTGCAAATTAACTCCAGCTGGTCCGGTGATACTTCCCAGATTCGTGTGGGTGAGCCATTGACGCGCAACATAGAGATTATTGCGACAGGCCAGCGAGCCAGTGCTATCCCACCATTAAACCAACCAGATTCCTTGACGTTCAAAAGCTATGCTGACCAGCCCAGGCTGCAGGATCGAGCCTCGGCTTCCGGAATTATTGGAACTCGCGGTGAGTCCACTGCAATTGTGCCTTCGGCTGCTGGCGAGCTGCAGCTTCCGGAGCAGCGTATTGCCTGGTGGAATACCGAGTCGGAAACCTGGGAAGAAACCATTCTTCCAGCGCAAACACTACGAGTATTGCCCGCGCAACAGGATTCCAGTTTCGCGCCACCGAACCCCGACACTATTATCCAGCCAGAAGCCGAGCCAGAAACAGCTGGAACAATTTCTACTGGCAGTGCTTCTGCTAGCAGTAGCTCTTGGTATTGGCCGGTTATTACCCTGATTCTTGCATTGGTAGTCATATTGCAATCCTGGTTATTGCTAACACGCTCAAACCGTTCATCCAAAGTCGCGAATGACCAGCCAGATTCAAATGAAGCCCAGTGCTGGACAATGGTTAAGCGATCAATCCGGGCAAAAAATGCCCCGGCGTTGCGAAAAGCGATCATTCGCTGGGGGCAGGCTTGCTTTCCCGAATCCTCAATTACCACCCTGAATAGTCTGGCGAGGCGTTCAAATGATCCACAGCTTAAGGAACTACTTGCCAAGCTGGATGCGGCTCTTTACGCTGGTAATGATGGATCTGGCTCTGGCCAGCCCGGAGACCAACTGGACGAACAACTCGGCGACGAGCTCGGTAGCGCACTTGAAGCTCTGAAAAAGCAATCCGCTACGACTCCCGGCGTCGAATCTAAATTAAACCCACTTTATCCGAACTGATTTTCAAGGCAGAGACAATGAAAATTCTCCATACCATGTTGCGCGTCGGCGATCTCGACCGCTCTGTTGCTTTTTATTCTGAAGTTTTAGGCATGCAAGAACTAAGTCGCAAGGATTACCCACACGGAGAATTCACTCTTGTGTTTTTGGGATATGGGACGAAAGAAACCCACCCAACCATCGAACTTACCTATAACTGGGGTGTAGATTCCTATGATCTTGGCAACGGTTATGGCCATGTTGCACTGGAAGTGGATGACCTATACGGTACCTGCGACTCCATACGTGACAAAGGCGGGAAAATCACCCGCGAGCCGGGCCCAATGAAAGGCTCTGACCACAGCATCGCATTCTGTGAAGATCCGGATGGCTACAAAATCGAATTAATCGAAAAACTGCCTTGATGTAAACTATTCCCCCCTGTGATATGAAAGATTACAAAATATGAATTCGTATCCGATGGAATTGAAATGCAATTTTTTGGTCTTACTATAAGTACTACACCTATTAACTAGTGAACAATGCTTACGGAGCAATTATGAACCAGTACCCTTCAAATCAGTCACATGCAAGTACCGAGGCACAGGATGCCACGTTTTCGAACGTTGGTAAGCGTGTCGGAAGTGCCGAATCGGCCAAGGTACTGCGCAACACCTATATGCTGCTGTCCCTCACACTGGCCTTCAGTGCGGTTACAGCAGGCGCCGGTATGGCCTTGGGAATGCCCTACATGGGTCTTTGGACCCTGCTGCCTTACTTCGTTCTTTTGTTCATGGTTGAAAAGAACAAAAACAATGCCTCAGGTATTGCCTGGGTATTTGCCCTAACAGGCTGGCTGGGTCTAACCCTGTCCCCTATCCTCAGCGCATTTATTGGTGCCGGCGCGGGTAATTTCATCCTAATCTCCCTGGCGGGTACCGCAGGGATCTTCTTTGCGACTTCCGGCTATGTGCTGGTAACCCGCAAAAACCTGAGCTTCATGACCGGCTTTCTGATGACCGGCATTATCGTGGCGTTTGTCGCCGGTATCGCCAATTTCTTCCTGCAGATTCCAGGTCTTGGTATGGCCGTTAGTGCCATGTTTATGTTCTTGGCCTCAGGCCTGATCATGTGGCAAACCAGTGAAATCATTCACGGTGGTGAAACCAACTACATCAGCGCGACTGTCACCCTGTATGTAATGATCTACAACCTGTTTGTCTCCCTGCTGTCATTGCTGGGTATGTCTAACGACTAGGTTTAGGTCAGCAATCATTATAAAAAAGCCCCGGGTTTGGGGCTTTTTTTTCGCCTAAATAATTTGTCCAGAACAGCATGGCCAAAACAGTTTCTTCTGCAGATGTGATTATCGTTGGTGCGGGTGCCAGCGGGTTGATGTGTGCCATTCATGCCGGCCGCAAAGGGCTAAAGGTTCTGGTGTTGGAAAAAAACAAAAAACCCGGAATGAAAATCCTGGTTTCCGGCGGTGGTCGCTGCAATTTCACTAATCTCTGGGCCGACCCACGGGAACACTACCTTTCTGAGAATCCCCACTTTTGCATTGCTGCCATGAGTCGTTACTCTCCCTGGGACTTTGTCGACATGGTCGATAAGCACCAGATCGGCTATCACGAAAAAACCCTGGGGCAGCAGTTTTGTAACGACTCTTCAAAGCAAATTCTTGCTATGTTACTGGACGAATGTGCGCAGACCGGCGTTACCATCGAACTAAACGCCGAAGTAACGGATATCCAGCCCGACGACAAAGGTTTTTCTGTTCGCACCCAAAACCAGACGTTTGAAGCAAAAAAAGTCGTTCTGGCCTCGGGAGGGCTTTCCCTTCCCAAGATTGCCAGTGCCCTGGCGTTCCAGACCGCCAACAAGCTTGATCTCAGCGTTGTTGCACCACGGGCGGCACTGGTTCCTCTTACCTGGAATACGAGCGACAAGGCCCTATTTGAGCCACTAAGTGGCATTTCTCTCGATGTTGTCGCCAGCTGCCTGGGCGTCAGTTTTCGCGAAGGCATGCTTTTTACCCACCGCGGTTTGAGCGGGCCAGCTATATTGCAGATTAGTTCTTACTGGCGGGAAGGCGAAAGTGTGTCCATTAACCTGCTGCCAGACGTGGATGCTGAGAGTTGGTTGAGAGAAACCCGCGAGCAGAAACCCCAGTCAATGGTTTCCTCCCAATTAAAGACCCTGCTGCCGAGCCGACTTGTGGAACAAATGGACGGCCACTGGTTTGAGGACATACAGATTGGCAATTTATCTAATACCAAACTTACGCATCTCGCTAAACAGTTGAATAGCTGGAAATTCAAACCGGGTGGCTCGGAGGGCTACCGAACCGCCGAGGTTACCATTGGTGGAATAGATACCGCCGAGCTCTCATCCAAGACCATGGAATGTAAACGCTACCCTAACCTCTATGTCATAGGCGAAGCAGTTGATGTCACTGGCTGGCTGGGCGGTTACAACTTCCAGTGGGCATGGGCATCCGCCTACAGCTGTGCACTTGCTCTATAATTACCTAAGACAAATTTTTTAATTCCGCATTCATGCCCATCGTTGTTCAAAATAAAACCATAGAAACCAATAAGGAAGGGTTTTTACAGGACTCAAGCCTTTGGACGCCTGCTGTGGGAAATGCACTGGCTGCGGCACACGGCGTTGAACTGTCTGACGAACATTGGGAAGTGTTGAACCTGCTCAGGGATTTCTGCGACCAAGGAAATGAGCCGCCTTCCATGCGCCATTTAAGTCGTGAAATCCGTGAGCATTTAGGCGCAGATAAGGCAAAAAGTATTTACCTGATGCGCCTGTTCGGTTCCAGTCCGGCCAAAATGGCCGCGAGACTGGCGGGCTTACCCAAACCGAAAAACTGTCTTTAGCTTAAAACCCGATAGCCGCGGCCAGACATACAGCGTGCCATCACGCGATCCTGTTCGTTCCAGCCTTCCTGAGCCCCTCTGGCTCCTCCAAGCACAGCCGCACTTCCCCCTACATGGCGCGCACCGCGGCTACCATCAAAAATAGCCCCGACAGCTCCACCTACGACTGCACCCTTTGCGGCACCGGCCGCGGCTTTCTCCCCTACTGATACTTGCTGGGCGTATTCTTCGCAATCAGACAGATCGGCATGGTACTGACTCATATCGACCCCCTTGGTATCAATAATCAAAGGTGTTTGCCCCGGAACCCTGGCATTTGAGCTGCAAGCTGCCAATGAGACAAGAAAAGAGGCAATAATTATTATTTTTACTGATCGCATGATTCGCCCTTTGCTAAAAGTTGTTGGGATTGAATGGCTAAACGCCGCGACTCAGGATCAGTTGACAGCCAGGTTCAGGACGAAATATGTACGATGCAGTTGCGGTTTCCGCTGTAGTAGCGATGCTCCCAAAGATAGATGCCTTGCCACGTACCCAAAGCCAGCTGTCCATTAATTACCGGAATACTGAGGCTGCTTGCCGTCAAAGACGCCTTGATATGTGCAGGCATATCATCCGGGCCTTCCAGGGTATGGGTGTATAGCGGATCATTTTCCGGCACCAGACGGTTTAGCCATGCTTCCAGATCGTGCCGGGCACTGGGATCCGCGTTTTCCTGAATAAGCAAACTGGCAGACGTGTGCTGGATAAAAAGAGTACAATGCCCGTCCTTCACATGACTGCTCGCTACCAGCGAGAGAACCTGGTCAGTGAATTCATGTAGGCCTTGTCCGGGAACAGAAACGTGTAAGGTTTTAATCACAATTTTTCAAAAACATGCATAGATACATATCGTAAAAAATATAGATACATATCCTAAACAAATATAAAGACACATGCAGAGTCAAATGAAGTCTCTATAATACGCGCCCTTCTCACTACCTAACTACCCCGGACTTCGTGACTGACTGGACCAAACTAAGCTATCAGGATCAATTACAAGCCAAAGTCGATTGGCTTGTGGATCTTCTATCGCCGCTGACATCTCACAAACCCCAAGTCTATAAATCAGCCGAACATAGCTATCGCATGCGGGCAGAATTTCGAGCCTGGCACGAAGGGGAAGATACGTTTTACGCCATGTATGAGCCGGGTACAAACCAGACCTATGGCATTCGCGATTTCCCTCCTGCATCAAAGGCAATTCGCGAAATGATGCCGCGCATAATGGATGAGATAAAATTTCGAGATATCCTTCGCAACAGATTGTTTAGAATAGAATTTATGTCTACAACAACAGATGAATTACTGGTCAGTTTGATCTACCACAAACCTCTGGATGACGAATGGAAGTCCGCCGCAGAAAGCCTGGCGTCCAGCCTGGAAATCAACCTGATTGGCCGGGCAAAGAAAACCAAAATCCTGATTGGAAATGACTATGTGACCGAGACGCTGCGCGTCAATGGTGAGTCATTCCAGATGCGTCAAATTGAAAGCACATTTACCCAACCCAATGGGGGCGTGAATGAGCAAATGGTGGCCTGGGCTTGCCAACAAGCAAGCCAAATTAGTGAGACGGACCAGAGGGGGGATTTGCTTGAACTCTATTGCGGCAATGGCAACTTTACCCTGCCGCTATCAAGGCATTTTAATCAGGTACTTACCACCGAGATCAGCAAGGGATCCATCGCCGCGCTCAACTGGAATCTGCAGGAAAACCAGATGGACAATATTCAACTTGCCCGTCTATCTGCTGAAGAAGCCACTGAGGCGCTGGATGGTGTTCGCCCTTTTCGACGACTGGCTCACGTCAATTTGGATAGCTATAACTTTAATACCATTTTCCTCGACCCACCCAGAGCGGGCGTTGACAAAAAAACCATGGAATTGGTCCGCCGGTTCGATCACATCATTTATATTTCCTGCAATCCGGAAACACTCAAGGAGAATCTGGAGCAGATAGCCGACTCCCACGAGATCATGGCAACTGCGGCTTTTGATCAATTTCCTTATACCCCGCATTTGGAAGCCGGTGTTTACCTGAAAAGAATTGCCCACTCATAGGCTTTTTCAAACCCATAAGAAAAGACCTCCTTGTGGAGGTCTAACTTAGGATTTAAGCCATCGAAGATATCTAAGAAGGTTTACGGTCTAGCTGGCATTATCCTCGTCATCTGGCTTGCCACGTTTGCCATCCGGGCCTTTTTCTCGTTGCCCTCGCTCCATACGCTTGGCACGACCCTCTTCAAATTTACTCCACTGATCATCGGTTAAAATGCTTTTGAGATCCGCTTCAATCTGGGCTCGGCCGGCTTGCATTTCAGCATGCATGGCCTCGCGATCTATTTCTTCACCAGCTTCACGGTTGGCACGCATTTCCTGGCGACGCAATAACATGGCTTTTTCCCGCTCATGACGAAGCTCAAGCAATTGCATCTCCTGTTCCGGTGTCAGGTCCAGACGTTTAACCATCTGTTCCATACCGCCACCGCGCATCTGTCGGCCTTCATGGTCGTGGGCAATAGCAGCGGTGGTGCCCATTGCCAAAATAGCAGCCAGACCAAGGCCAAGTGCTGTCTTTTTCATTGTTATTCCTCCGGTTTGTTGGATGGGAATACTCTAACCTCACCTTGTCTTTAGTGTTGCCGTACAAATGTAAAAGATTGTTTAAAGATTGCAGAATTCGTGAATACGAACATGCCTACAAGGGACTAAAAACCCATTAAAGCCCCATAAACATTTTGGCAATCGCCGCCACAATGATGACGACCAGTCCTACCAGAAAAAAAACACCACATATGGCGGCCAGCTTGTCGGTAAATTTTGCACTCATGCTTTCCCCCTCCTCGACCGATTTTCATCCGAGCGCACCAACAATGCAACCAACTTGCCCAATCAAGTTAACCGATCAATCTCGGCAAAAAGTACGCCTGTTACTTTTTTTGGGGTAAGCTTTTACCATTACCCTGAAAGATAAAGAGGATTAAACGTGCAAAGGCGTCTATTTCTTAAGCGAATGACTGCAATAGCCGGTACGGCTGCCATACCGATTACGGCGGCAACTGCGGCTGTACAAAACAATTCCAAAGTTCAGGAATCTACCGAGTCGCTGAAGCGTCGTCTCTCCAATGCCGAGCAGCGACTTGAACAACTGCAAAAAGACCACAAAAAAGCAATCCGCTCAGGCCTGATTATTACCGGTGTTCTGGTCGGACTGGATCTTTCACTCTTAATTTAACCTCTTCCGATCCGTGCTGGCAGATCATCCGTATTAGCCAGCATGAATATTTTAATTGCAGGCGCCAATGGCGATATCGGCATGTCCCTGGGCGCAGAGCTAAACCGTCGCGGGCATCGTCTATTTAGCCTAAGCCGCTCATCCAATTCACCGCCCTGGAGCCAACAACACCTATCGGTAGATTGTTCGACTGCTTCTAGCGTGGACACCGTAAACCACTGGTTACATCAACTTGATGCCCCAGTTGACGGGGTCATTCAATGCGCAGGCATCCTTCACAATGAAAACCACCGGCCAGAAAAAACTCTGCGGGATGTCGACATGGACTGGTTACACAAATCTATGCAAGTAAATCTGGCCAGTCATTTGCATCTGGCCCAGGCTCTGGAGGCTTTTATCAATCGGGATCGAGCCTTGCGCTGGGTTTCCGTTTCCGCCCGTGTTGCCAGCATTGGGGACAACTACCTTGGCGGCTGGTACAGCTATCGAATGAGCAAGGCAGCGCTCAATATGCTGGTGCGCAATCTCAGCATTGAATGGGCCAGGAAGTCACCGGAAAGCATTGCTATTGCCGTACATCCGGGAACAACAAACTCTTCGCTTTCCGAGCCTTTTCAAAAAAATATTGCCCCCGACAAACTTTACAGCGCCGAACTAACCGCCGATCGACTGGCGAATATTGTCGAAACGATGACAACGGATATGAATGGAAAGCTGATTAACTGGGATGGACAGCCACTGCCTTACTGATTTTTATACCCTTTTGTATCCCACAACCGGGCATTGATGCCGCCAGCGAGTGGAATCCAGCTGATCAATCATAAAATCACAAAGATCCTCTCGGGATACATTCATCCCCAAATGCTTGTATTCATGGGCTTGAAGCGGCTTGTTAACATGCTTGTCGACAATCGCAGGCGGACGCACCATCACCCAATCCAGCTGGCTGGCAAGGGTATCTTCCTGCTCTAGATACTTGCATCGCGTCGGGTTAGGCAACAAGAGTCGAAATGCAATATCCAGCAGGCGACGCATAAGCGGGAAATTCTCGCCAGGAAACTGCACAGAAGTACCAGATATCTTGATATAAGGATTCACCCCAAGTTCTTCCATGGCCGCGATGATAGTTCGGTTGCC